>Ga0209647_1000468_pt1 | contig 37824 bp, 45 predicted proteins | sample GraSoi_2013_60cm_FD_185827 | JGI IMG/M metagenome (GOLD analysis project Ga0209647, IMG submission 185827) | Grasslands soil microbial communities from the Angelo Coastal Reserve, California, USA - Sample 9_17_2013_60cm (SPAdes) (version 2) | ecosystem: Environmental > Terrestrial > Soil >... | reverse complement strand
CGTTCGGGACCTACGTGGCGATGGGCACGCCCGCGGCGACCGATCCGAAGCTGCTCGCGCGCGGCGCGGACAAGATCGACGACGCACGCATCGTGGCGATGGTCGAATCGCTGGCGAAGAAAGTTCGCGCTCGACCCGACGACGCGCAGGGCTGGGCGCTGCTGGCGCGTTCGATGGCCGCGCTCGGCCGCTTCAAGGAATCCGCGCAAGCCTACGAGCACCTGGCGAAGCTCGCGCCTACCGATCCGCAGGTGCTGGCCGATTACGCCGATGCCCTGGGCATGGCGCAGGGCGGCACGCTCGCGGGGCGCCCCGCGGAGCTCGCGGGCCAGGCGCTGTCGATCGATCCGAAGCATCGCAAGGCGCTCGCGCTCGCGGCAACCGCGGCGATGGATGCCGGCGACTACCCGGGCGCGACGAAGCACTGGCAGGTGCTCACGGCGGAGCTCACGCCCGGTTCGGAAGACGAGCTCCAGGTGCGCGCGATCCTGGACGAGATCAAGCTCAAGGCCGCCGCCGCGGGCCAGGCGCTCCCGCAGCCCTCGAAGAAGGCGCCCATGGTCGCGGCAACCACGCCGGCCGCAGCCGCGGCTTCCGTGTCCGGCTCGGTCTCCATCGCCCCGGCGATCGCCTCGAAGGTCGATGGAACCGAGACTCTCTGGGTATTCGCGCGCGCCGAGGGCGGGTCGAGGATGCCTCTCGCCGTGCTGCGAGCGACCGCCAGGCAGTTGCCGATGGTTTTCGCGCTCGACGATACGATGGCGATGGCACCGACCGCTCGCATCTCGCAGGCCCAGGCGGTGCGGGTCGAGGCGCGCATCTCGCGCTCCGGCAATGCCACGCCACAACCCGGTGACCTGGTCGGCGCGAGCGCGGTGGTGAAGCCCGGCGCGCGCGACGTGAAGGTCGTCGTCGACAAGGTGCAGCCGTGACTCGCCTCGAGGCGCACGCGCTCACCGGGTCGCGGGGACCCTCGACGCTCTTTCGCGATATTTCCTTCACGGTCTCGCCCGGGCAATGGGTCGCACTGCGCGGCGCGAACGGCAGCGGCAAGACGACGCTCCTGCGCTGCGTCGCGGGACTCATGCGGCCCGACTCCGGCCACGTCCTCTGGGACGGACAGGACACCCGCGCGCAGAGCACGCCGTTTCGCGCCGAGCTGCTCTACGGGGGACACCTGGCGGGCCTCAAGGACGATCTGAGTGCCGAGGAGAACCTGCGCGATTCGCTGGCGCTGCGCGGGCTTCGGGTCACGGACGAGGCCACGCAGGCTGCCCTCGCCGAGGTGGGACTCGCCAGCCGCCGTCATCTCCCGGCCCGGCGACTGTCGGCAGGCCAACGCCGACGCATCGGGCTCGCTCGCCTCGCGCTCGATCCGGCCGCGTGCTGGGCCCTCGACGAACCCCTCACGGCGCTCGACGATGAAGGCCAGCGGCACTTCCAGCGCCTGCTCGCGAACCATTTGGAAGGCGGCGGCCTGGCGCTGATCGCCACCCACCAGCCGCTGGCGCCATCGCCGGAGCGCGAATTGCGGATGGGCGCATGAGCGGCCTCGTGCGAACTGCGGATGGCCGCTTGAGCGAGGTCGCGCAAGGCTCGTTCGGCGGGGGTTTCGCGTGGGCTTTCTCCCGCGACTTCAAGCTCGCGTGGCGCCATCCCGGCGAGACCATGCTGGTGATCGCATTCTTCGCCCTCGTGGCCTCGCTCTTCCCGCTCGGCGTCGGCGCCGAGCCCCAGCTCCTGGTGCGCATCGGCCCGGGCGTGATCTGGGTGTGCGCGCTGCTGGCGGCGTTCCTTTCACTACCCGGGATGTTCGCTTCCGACTACGCGGACGGGTCGCTCGAGCAGATGGTCCTCTCCCCCCATCCGATGGCCGGTTGGACACTCGGGAAGATCGCGGCGCACTGGACCGCCTCGGGATTGCCGCTCACCGCACTATCGCCGCTGCTCGCGCTGCAATACGGCCTCGAGACCGACACGCTCGCCGTCCTGGCCGCCGCGCTCGCGCTGGGAACGCCGATCCTGTCCCTGCTCGGGGCTGCCTGCACGGCGCTCGCCCTCGGCGCACGCGGCGGCGGGATGCTGCTCGCGCTGCTGGCGTTGCCGCTGTTCGTCCCCGTGCTCATCTTCGGCGCCGGAGCGGCGGAGGCTCAGGCCTCGGGACTCTCGCCATCGCCGCACCTGTCGCTGCTCGGCGCCGGGCTCATCGTCGCCGCGATCGCGCTTCCGCCCGCGGTCTGCGCCGCGATCCGCATCGCGCTCGACTGACATGAACTGGTTCTATTTCGCTTCGCCACCCACCTTCTACCGCCTCGCCGGGTGGCTCGCGCCGTGGTTCTTCGTCGTCGCCGCGGTGCTCGGTGCGGCCGGCGTCTACATCGGGCTGGTCGAGGCTCCTACCGATGCGCAGCAAGGCGAGGTCTATCGCGTGATCTTCATCCACGTGCCCGCGGCCTGGATGTCGATGTTCCTCTACTTCGTCATGGCCTGTTACGGAGGCGTATCGCTCACCTTCAACACGCGGCTCGCGGCCATGATGGCGCGCGCCATCGCGCCGACCGGGGCGATGTTCACGTTCGTCGCGCTCTGGACCGGATCCTTCTGGGGCCGGCCGACGTGGGGAACCTATTGGGTGTGGGACGCGCGCCTGACTTCCGAGCTGGTACTGCTCTTCCTGTACTTCGGATTCATGGCCCTTGCGAGCGCCTTCGAGGATCCGCGCCGCGGCGACCGCGCGAGCGCGCTCCTCGCCCTGATCGGCCTCGTGAACCTGCCGATCATCTACTTCTCGGTGCTGTGGTGGAACACACTTCACCAGGGCTCGAGCGTAAGCTTCAAGGGGACCTCGATGCACGTGGCGATGTTGACGGGAATGCTGCTGATGGCATTTTCCTTCTGGATGTATTCGATCGGCACGGCGCTCGTGCGGGTGCGCGCCGTGATCCTGGAGCGCGAACGCCGCAGCCACTGGGTACGGGCGCTGGCGGCAAGAACATGAACCACGCTTTCTATCTGTGGATGTCCTACGGGGCCACGGCGCTCGCCGTGCTGGCGGAAATCGTCGCGCTCAGGGCACGCAGGGCACGCGCCCTGCGTCTGATCGAAGAGGAGAGAGATCTTGAAGCCCAGGACTAAGCGCGCAGGCTGGATCGTCGCGGGGCTCGCCGCGCTGGGCGTTGCCGCCGCCCTGGTGCTCAACGCATTCCAATCGAACCTGGTGTTCTTCTTCACGCCCTCGCAGGTCGTCTCGAACGGGGCGCCCCGCGATCGGTCCTTCCGCATCGGCGGCCTGGTCGAGGCGGGCAGCGTGGTGCGCGAGAAGGATGCGCTCACGGTGCGGTTCCGGGTGACCGACACCGCGCAAACGATCCCCGTGGTCTTCACCGGGATCCTTCCGGACCTTTTCCGCGAGGGCAAGGGCGTGGTCGCGCAGGGCAAGCTCGCCTCCGACGGCACCTTCCGCGCGAGCGAGGTGCTCGCCAAGCACGACGAGAACTACATGCCGCCCGAGGCCGCGGACGCCTTGAAGAAGGCCGGGCACACCATCGACAAGGGCGCCTTCGCGGGCCAGAAGGGAAAGAAATGATTCCCGAGCTCGGGCATTTCGCGCTCACGATCGCGCTCGCGCTGGCACTCGCGCAGGTGGTCCTCTCCTTCGCCGGGGCGCACACCGGGCGCGCCGCCCTTCTCGCCACCTCGCGGCCTATCGCCATCGGGCATTTCGTGTTCGTGCTCGCGGCATTCGCCGCGCTCGCCTGGTCCTTCGTGAACAACGACTTCTCGGTCCTGAACGTGGCGAGCCACTCGAATTCGGAGCTACCAACGCACTACCGCTTCGCCGCGACCTGGGGATCGCACGAGGGCTCGATCCTCCTCTGGGCGCTGATGCTCGCCGGATGGACGCTCGCCGTCGCCGTGTCGAGCCGCGCCCTGCCCGATCGGTTCGTGGCGCGCGTCCTCGGCGTGATGGGGCTCCTGAGCTTGGGCTTCCTGCTCTTCATCCTGCTCACCTCGAATCCCTTCGAGCGCCTGATCCCGCCGGCCGACGACGGCCAGGACCTGAATCCGCTCCTGCAGGATCCGGGCATGGTGATCCACCCGCCGATGCTCTACATGGGATACGTGGGCTTCTCGGTGGCCTTCTCGTTCGCCATCGCCGCGCTCCTCGAGGGGCGCCTCGATGCCGCTTGGGCGCGCTGGTCGCGCCCGTGGACCACCGCGGCATGGTCCTTCCTCACGGTCGGCATCGCGCTCGGCAGCGCCTGGGCCTATTACGAGCTCGGCTGGGGCGGATGGTGGTTCTGGGATCCGGTCGAGAACGCCTCGTTCATGCCGTGGCTGGTCGGAACGGCGTTGATCCATTCGCTCGCCGTGACCGAGAAGCGCGGCACCTTCCGCAGCTGGACCGTGCTGCTCGCGATCGTCGCCTTCTCGCTGTCGCTCGTGGGCACTTTCCTCGTGCGCTCCGGGGTGCTCACCTCGGTGCACGCGTTCGCGACCGATCCCAAGCGCGGCGTGTTCATCCTTCTCTTCCTGGTGCTGGTGGTCGGCGGTTCGCTGGCGCTCTTCGCCTGGCGCGCGCAGCGCGTGGGCCTCGGAGGAGGCTTCGCCCCGGTCTCGCGCGAATCGATGCTGCTCGCCAACAACATCTTCCTCACCGTCGCGATGGCGGCGGTGTTCCTCGGCACGCTCTACCCGCTGTTCCTCGACGCGTTGGACCTCGGCAAGATCTCGGTGGGCCCGCCCTACTTCGACTCGGTGTTCGTCCCGCTCATGGCACCGGCCGTGATCCTCATGGCGATCGGCCCGCTCGTCGCGTGGAAGCGCGCGGAGGTGGCCGACTTGTGGCTGCGCCTGCGCTGGCCGCTCGCGGTTTCGGTGCTCGCGGCCGTGGCGCTGCCCCTCGCCCTGGGCCACTGGTCGGTGTTCGTCGCATTCGGCGTATGGCTTGGCGCATGGGTGGTGGCGGCGACCGTCGAGCAGCTCTTCCGCCGCTTGCGGCAATCGCCACAGGCGACGCTGCGCGCGCGGGTGGCCGCGCAACCGCGGTCCTGGTACGGGATGTCCCTGGCGCACTTCGGCGTTGCCGTATTCATTTTCGGCGTCACCTTGGTGAAGGGATTCGAGACCGAGCGTGACCTGCGCATGGCGCCGGGGGAGCGCGTCGCGCTCGGCGGATACGAGTTCGTGTTCAAGGGCGCGAAGGAAGTGCCCGGCCCCAATTACGCGTCGATGCAGGGCGAGTTCGAGATACGCCGCGCCGGCTCCTCTTCCTCTTTCACGCTCCGGCCCGAAAAACGCGCGTACCACGCGAGCGGGCAAACCATGACCGAAGCCGACATAGATGCGGGGTTCACGCGCGATATCTACGTATCCCTCGGGGAGCCCGTGGGCGACGGCGCCTGGGGCGTGCGCGTCTACCACAAGCCGTTCGTCGACTGGATCTGGGGAGGTTGCTTCCTGATGGCGATGGGCGGACTGCTGGCGCTTTCGGATCGCCGCTACCGCAGCCGCGCCGTCGCCGCCAACGAGGATCTCGCCCGCGCCGCAGCCGCGCAGGTCGGCGACTGACGGGGCCGAGGCATGAAGGCGCTCAAGTACGGCCTGCCGCTCCTGGTCTTCCTGCTCCTGGCCGGATTCCTCGCCGTCGGCCTCACCCACGATCCGCGCGAGGTGCCTTCCCCCTTCATCGACAAGCCGGCCCCGGCCTTCAGGCTCGAGCAGCTCCACGATGCGGCCACATCATTCAAGCCCGAGGACATGAAGGGCAAGGTGTGGCTGCTCAACGTGTGGGCCTCATGGTGCGTCTCGTGCCGCATCGAGCATCCGCTGCTGGTCGACATGTCGAAGAAGCAGCTCGTACCCATCGTGGGCCTCAACTACAAGGACAAGCGCAACGAGGGCATGCAGTGGCTGGCGCGATTCGGTAATCCGTATTCGCTTTCGGCGTTCGATGTCGACGGACGCGTCGGTATCGACTACGGCGTCTATGGGGTGCCCGAGACGTTCGTGATCGACAAGCAGGGGGTCATCCGCTACAAGCAGATCGGCCCGATCACGCCCGAGGCGCTCGAGAAGACCCTCCTGCCGCTGATTCGCCGGCTGAGCGCGTGAAGGCGCTCACGACCGCGCTGATGCTGTTCGCGGCGGGCCTCGCCTTCGGCCAGGCCGATGAGCTCGCGCGTCCCGATCCGCAGGTGGAGCAGCGCCTCAAATCCCTCGCCGAGGAACTGCGTTGCCTCGTCTGCCAGAACCAGACCATCGCCGATTCCAACGCGCCGCTGGCCCTCGACCTGCGCAATCAGATTCGCCAGCAAGTCGCCGAGGGCAAGACCGATGCGCAGATCCGCGACTTCCTGGTCGAGCGCTATGGGGACTTCGTGCTCTACCGCCCGCCCCTAAAGGCCTCGACCCTGCTGCTGTGGATCGGCCCGTTTGTCCTCGTGGCGGTAGGCGCGGTCGTCTTCGCCGCGGTGATTCGGCGCCGGCCCGCCGCCGACGCGCCGGCCGCGGCGGCACGGCCGCGCGCCGAGATCGAAGCCCTGCTGGAGAAGCGGGAGGCCGGGCCTCCCGCGCGGCCTACTTCTGGAGGTCGCCCTTCAGGTAAGCGATGACCGCCTGAAGGCGCGTATCGCTCATGGACTGCGGCGGCATCGGCGAAGGCAGGTCCTTGTACTTCTTCGCGGCACCCTCGCGTCCCTTGGTGATGGTCGCCGCGATGTCGGCGGCGCTGCCCTCGGTGATGAACTTGTTGCCCTTGAATGCCGGTGCAAGGCCGGGCATCCCTTCGCCGCTCTCGCCGTGGCACACCCCGCACGTCTCCTTGAAGAAGGTGACGAGCTTGGGATCGGCCGCGGCGCCGGCGCCGGCGAAGGTGGCGGCCGCAAGGCCGGTGGCAATGAGGGTCGTTGCGCGCATCATCGTTCTGTGGCTCCGTATCGGGGATTTGAAAACAAAAACCCCCGGCAAGGGGAGATACCCTGCCGGGGGGAATCGGGTCTTACGCTCTACTACACGGCTCTCAGGAGACTCCTTCAGAAATTGTATTCAAATCCCAGCGAGTAGCTGTTGCCACTGCCCTGGTAGAGGTTGCGCTGGTCGTCGAAGACGCGGTTCTGCACGCGCGGGTTGTACACCAAGTGCGTGCTGAAGTTCATCGCCGGGTTCCACAGAAGGGTGATCGCCATGTTGTCCTTCTGGTAGGTGCCCCGCTTCAGGCCCGCGGCATTGGTGTAGTCGTATTTGACGTCTTTCCAATATGTCGCGTAGAAGCCGTACGTGCGCAGGTAGAAGTACCGGGCATACACGCCGATGATGCTGCGCTCGACCTTGCCGCCGCCGTCGATGTTCTCCCTGGCCCAGTGGTACACGGCCGACGCTATCCAGCTATGCGGGCCACGATCGGCTACCGAGTGCTCGACGCGCAGCTTGTACGACTTGAAGTCCTTGATTTTCACTACCGGCGCGCCGGTGATGATGCCGTTGGTGCCGCCGCGCGAGTTGGTGATCGACAGCGTCGAGTCGGTGACGCCCGCAGGGCAGGTGCCCGGGCAGATATAGCTGTTCTTCACCGAGGTCATCTGCGTCGGGATGTCGCGGCCGCTGAAGGTCTCGAGCGCGAACCAGAGGTCGTTGCGCGTCTCGCGGAACATGTTGTACGCGAACGTCGTGTAGATGTTCGAGCCATCCGACCAGTTGATGTTGTCCAACCCGGACACGAACCCGACCTGCGCCCAGTACTTGTCGTCGAAGAGGCCATGGAAGCTGACGGCCATGATCTCCTTGAACCGCCCCGTGCCGCCCTGGCCGTTGCCCCACATGTCGGGCAAGCCCGCCGGGAACACCCACTGCGTCACGACGTTGGGCACCTCATCGCCGATCGACATTCCGATGAACGTCCCCGGTCCGAGGTCAATGCCGGTCGACAGGCGATATTCGTCGAACGCGTAGAGGTTGAGGCCGGTCGGCCCGGTGCTGCCGGTGGTCACTGAATTGAGCGAGTTGTTGCCTAGGTAGCCGATCTCCGTCCACAGGCCCACCCAATCGGTCACCGGGCCGGTGTAGAAGAAGGCCGCCCGCGCCATCGGACGCGACGTGGTGTCGTTCTTGACGCCCGCCGCCGACTTGCCGCCTTGCACGAGTTCGGAGATCCAGCGCGCGGCGAAGAAGTCGTTCCAGTTGAGCGACAGGTAATCGCCGCCGTAGTACGGCATGTCCTCGACGGTGTCGCCCTCGTGGCGAAGCTTCTCGCGAACCACCGGACGGACGTAGCCGCGCATCGCGAAGATGCGCCCCGTGCGGGTGAAGTTGGGGACGTTGTCCGTGCCGATGTGGCACGAGTTGCAGTTCATCCCCGTCTGGCGAGCGAAGCTCGGCATCGCCTGGCTATCGATGGGCACCAGGAGCACGAGGCCCGCAATCCCCATCACCAGAGCGCAAATCCTGTTCCAGCTGGCGCGCATTATGGTTTCCCCCTTCCGTTTGTTCTTAAACGTGGCCGCCGGCGTGCCGCCGGCGCTGATTTACTTTTGCAGGTCGCCCTTGATGAACGCGACCAGTGCGTCGACATCGGGGACAACCTCGGGCCCGAACGAGGGCATGTTGGGATACGTATCGTTGTAGAGCCGCTTCTGTCCGGCTCGGCCCTTGCGAATCAAAGTGCGTATCGCCGCGGGGCTGCCGTTCATGACGAATGGATTCCCCTTCAGCGCCGGCCCGAGAGCCGGAACCTGTCCCTTGGTTCCCTGCCCTTCGAGGCCATGGCATCCCGAGCAGCGCAGCGTGTAGTAGGCGGGGGCGTCGAACGCGGCGTTGGCCGCGACAGGGGTAAGCGCGCCGGCGACGAAGAGCGCGGATGCGACGAGCGATCGCAGTGCCATATGGATCCTCCCTTTATTGGTTTCGTCTAGTGAAACCGCGTATTGTTTGACTTAACGAACGATACTGACCGTAATCAATGTTTGTCAATAACAACAGAAGTTGCGTAAAAAATACGCAATTCCTACCGCCCGGCCACTGCGGAGATCTCGACCAGGCCCCCCCTGGGTAGCCGCGCGACCTCGACAACCGAGCGCGCCGGCAGCGCGGTCTTGAAGTACGCCTCGTAGGCGCTATTCATCCCGCGGAAGTCGTTCAGGTCCTTCAGGTAGACCGTCGTGGACACGATGTTCGCCATCGTGAGGCGATGGCTCTCGAGGATCAGGCGGATGTTTTCCATCGCCTGGCGCGTCTGCTCCTCGATCGTCGCCCCTCGCATCTGGCCGGTCTCGAGATCGAGGGCGATCTGCCCGGAGACGAACACCAGATCCCCGTAGCGGGAGGCTTGGGTGTAGGCGCCAGCGAGCGCCGCGCCGGATGCCTGCTGGGCGGCGCTGCGAGGTGGGGGGGGGGTCTGCGCGACCAGGTCCGGGGCGACATCCATCCTTCGTCCCGGAACGGCAGCATCCGGCGCGCGTGCGGCGGATGAAGCGGGAGCTCGCGCAGGCGGAGTCTCGCCGCGCGCTTGCGCTTCGCGGCGGGCGCGCGCTTCTTCCCCGGTTTCTCCCGGCCCCTGGGGAACCCAGGGGAGACCGATGCCCGACGTGCCGCAAGCGGCCACGAGCAACATGCAAATCAACGTCGAGCAAGTCCCAGCGGTCTTGGCGATCAAATGTTTCTCCGTGGCAAGTTTCATTTCTCGGCAGCCGGTTTCATGGAACAATCCGCCGCACGATGCTAATGGGATCATCCGAGCGCGGTCAAACAAAAAAAAGAGTGTGGGACCTTCCGGTGCGCGTTTCGCACTGGCTGGTCGTAGCCTGCATCGCCGTCGCCTGGCTCACGCGCGACTCCCGCCTCATCGACTTGCACGCCGCCGCCGGCTATTGCGCCCTGCTGCTACTCGCGTTCCGCCTGTTTTGGGGTTTCGTCGGCGCGCGCCACGCGCGCTTTTCCGACTTCTCCTACTCACCCGGAAGCGCGATCGCCTACCTTCGCGAACTGATCCGCGGAGCTCCGCGCCATTACACGGGCCACAATCCGGCGGGAAGCTGGTCGGTATATGGGCTGCTTGCGGGAATCGGCCTTGTCGGATTCACGGGAATCGTCGCGATCGGCGCGATGTTCGCGATGGGACCGCTCCCGGGCGTGGCCGCGGCACCTGCAGGCGACATCGCGCGCGAGGTTCACGAGTGGCTCGCATGGGCGCTTCTCTGGCTGATCGGCGCTCACGTGCTCGGGGCGATCGCGAGCAGCGTGGTCCATCGCGAGAACCTGATCGGGGCGATGGTCACCGGCCTAAAGGCGGTGCACGGCTCCGACGAGGACGCTGCACCTGCGCGAGCGCCGATCGCCTTCGCCATTCTCGCGGTCGTTGCGCTCTTCCTCTTCGGCTACCTGCGCATGGCCGGATGGCTTGACGGCTATCGCGAGCTACAGGCCAACCCGAAGCCGGCCGGAGCCATCCCGGCGGCCTGGCAGCGCGAATGCAGCGGCTGCCACTTCGCATACCCGCCCGCCCTGCTGCCGCGGCGCTCCTGGGAACGCATGCTGGCCGAGCAGGCGAGCCATTTCGGCGAGGACCTTTCCCTCAATGGCGCGTCGCTCCGCCAACTCGCCGCGGACGCAGCCGGCGTGCCGAAGCCCATGCCTTGGGCCGCGTGGAAGCTCAGCAACTCGGCCCCGGCGGGCGAATCGCCGCAGCGAATCACCGAATTGCGATTCTGGCGGGGCGCGCATCGCGACCTTCCCGAATCCAGCTTCCGGGCGCCCATCTCGAACGGCCGACTGGACTGTGAGGCTTGCCACCGGGATGCCTCGTCCGGTATCTTCCATCCGCGAATGATTCAGAAACCAGCACGCGGATCCATATTGTGAAACAAATAGCCGTCGTGCTGCTGGCCGCCATCGGCCTATGCCCCGCGCTTGTGTTTGCGGACGTGGTCACCGATCTGCTGCGGCACTACGAAACGCTGGGGGCCTCGAAATTCGCGGCGTCGGCGGCCGAGACGATGTGGACCCGTCCGGTCATCGACACGAAATCGGGAGAAAAGCGCCACTGCAGCCTCTGCCACAGCGAAGACCTGAAGCGCAGCGGCAAGCATATTGTCACCGGGAAGGTGATCGAGCCGCTGGCCCCCTCGGCCAATCCGAAGCGGCTCACGGATCCCGAGCACATCGAGAAATGGTTCCTGCGCAACTGCAAGTGGACCCTGGGGCGCGAGTGCACACCCCAGGAAAAAGGCGACTTCCTCGTCATGATCCGGGGCAAATGAAGAATCCAATAACGAAGTCGTGAAAGGGGGGCAAAAAATGAAGGCTAGGCTGCTGATACTCGCCGTCGCAACGCTTTCAGCGTCGCTGGCACAGGCGGAGATTTTCGCGCGGCGCGATGTTCCCCGCAACACGAACGCTTCTTATGAGAAGGAGTGCGGCAGCTGCCATTTTCCCTATCAGCCGGGCTGGCTGCCCGAGCGCTCGTGGCGGCGGATCATGGAAACGCTGCGCGACCATTTTGGCGAAAATGCCGAGGTCAAGACCAAGGATCGCGAGGCGCTCCTCGCCTACCTCGTCGCGGGTTCCGCGGAGCGAGCCAAGAACCTTCGCTCCTATGAGCAGATGCAGGCCATCCCTCCCGGTGAAACCCCCATCCGCATCACGCAGTTGCAGCCTTTCGCCGGCAACCACTGGTTCATCCACCCGGATTTCAAGGGCAAGCCGGAAGTGAAGACAATGGCACAATGCCCCGTCTGCCACCTCGAGGCGGACAGCGCCCGGTTCAGCCGTTTCACCTATGTGGTCACCGACGAAGGCTTCCGGACCGACGACGTCGACCTCACCGCTTCCATGCCCGTGCCCGACTGGCTGAAGCCGCGGAAGAAAAAGTGACGCGATTTCTCATCAGTCTTGCCGTAGTCGCATTCGCGAGCGGATCGTCGCTCGCGGCGAACGATCGCTTCTACAAGGACACTCCGGACAGCAAGCGGGGCTTCGTTGCCGCGACCGATCCGCTGTACGTGAAGACATGCGGCTCCTGCCACTTCCCCTACTCCCCGGGGTTGCTGCCGGCACGCTCCTGGGTGCGCCACCTCGATCGCGTCGACAAGCATTTCGGCGAGAGCATCAAGCTTGCAGCGGAGGAGCGCGAAGCCCTGCAGCGCTACCTCACCGCCAATGCGGCGGACGTCTCGCCTTACGAGGGCTCGCAATTGTTCATGGAGAGGATCGACCCGGCGAGCACTCCATATCGCTTTCGCGACGTCTTTCTCTTTCGCGAGATGCATGGAATCATCATCAATGTGATCGAGGTGAAGCCGCAGGTTAAGGTGCGATCCCTCACCAACTGCAACGGATGCCACCTCGCCGCCGAACGCGGTTCCTTCGGAACGGAGGAACTGTTTATCCCGGGTCTTTCGAAGAACCGCCGCGACGGGCGCCGTATCGCGCCCTAGGGAAGCTAGGCCGTAACGAGCGCACCGCGCGAAGCGAGCGGCGCTTCCTCGACGTAGCCCAGCTCGCGCGAGATCTCGCGAGCGGCCGTGAGGGTGGCGCGCGCGAGCTCCTCGCGCCGCGCGCCCAGGATGTTCTTCTCCGCGCCCCAGACGCCGATCGAGGCCACGACGCCCTGCGTTCGATCGCGCACCGGCGCCGCCACTCCGCAAACCCCGAGGCGAAACTCCCCGCGATTCACCGCGTATCCACGCTCGCGCGTTTCCTCGAGGTCACGCTCGATGTCGCGCCGGCGGGTCATGGTGAGCGGCGTGAAGCGCTTGACGTGCTCCACCGCCTGGTCGAGCGCATCCGGAGACAGCCAGGCGAGGATCGCCTTGCCCGTGGAAGTCGTCGAGGCCGGCACGCGCGAGCCGATGCTCGTCATGGCCTTGAGGGGCTGCGGGCTGTCCACCTTGTCGACGTAGACCACAAAACCCGAATCGAACACCGCAAGCTGCACCGACTCGTGGGTCTCGACGCACAGGCGGCGCAGCCGCGGGCCGGCCACCGAGACCAGGTCGACGTCGCGCACCATCATCGATCCGAGCTCCCAGAGCTTGAGCGTGGGCGAATAAAGCGTGGTGGCGGGATCCTTCTTGACGTAGCCCAGGATCGACAGCGTCGAGAGCAGCCGGTAGACGTTCGGCTTGGTGAGGCCCAGCTCGCGCGAGAGCTCCGTCAGCCGGCGCGGCTGCCCCGAGCGGACCAGCGCTTCGAGCAGGTTGAGCGCCTTCTGGACGGTCTGTTCCATGCTTTTCGCTGACCGATATTGAGTTTTGCCAATCGTATCACTCCGGCAGGATTCCGCCAGTCACAGGATGACGGGCCGGTCGGGAAGCTCGTTGCGTCCCTTGCCGCTCGCCGGAAAGTGAAGCGAGAGCAATTCCGAGATCGCGCGCACCCCCTCGATCGCCCCTTGCTGGTAACTGCCCGCGGCGAAGTGCCGCTCCATCATCCGGCAGATCGCGTGCCACTCTTCCTTGGCGACCCGCCGGTCGATGCCGCGGTCCGCGACGATCTCGACGCTGCGATCGGCGAGCAGGAGGTAGACCAGGACGCCGTTGTTCTCCTCGGTGTTCCAGACGCCGCGCTGCGCGAAGAGCTCGCGTGCCCGCTCGCGCGGCGCAAGGTCGACCCAGAGCTGGGCCGAAGTAAGCTCGGCCTCCACGACCATGCAGACCTCGCCACGATGGCGCTTTTCCTGCGCGGCGACCTCATGCTGGATCGCGTCCAGTGTCGCGGGTGAAAAGGCGCGCGCGGCGAGGAGCGGGCTCATGCGGATGTGGCGCCAGAACCGTTTCAAGCGCATCACCAGCTCCCCGAGGCTCCGCCGCCGTCGAATCCGCCCCCTCCCCCGCTGAATCCGCCGCCACCGAAACCTCCGCCTCCACCGCCGAATCCGCCCGGCATCCCGCCCCAGGGGCGAATCCCGCGGCCCGGCGCGAGTCCGGATCCGGTGAACAGCGCGAACATGAAGGCGAGAATCGCGGCGACGATCCCGAAGACCAGGCTGCCGAAGACCAGCCACGCGGCGATGCCCGTGATTCCCGAGGTAAGGACGCCACTGAAGAACCGCCCCACGATGCCGCGAAGCACCATCGCTATGATCGGCACCAGGATGAATCCCATCCACACGAAATCGGAGTACGACGAAACAACATCCGCCTTCGGCCCCGACCGGCGCTCCGGCAGCTGCAGCGCTTCGCCCTCGATCGCCTTGATGATCGCTCCAGCACCGGCGTCGATGCCTCCAGCGAAGTCGCCGGTGCGGAAATGAGGCGTGACGATATCGGCGACGATGCGCTTGGAAAGCGCATCGGTGAGCGTCCCCTGCACGCCGCGCCCGGTGTGGATGCGCAGCCGCCGCTCCTGCTTGGCGATGACGAAGAGCACGCCATCGTCGACGCCCTTGCGTCCCAGCTTCCAGTCGTCAGTGACACGGCCGGCGAATTCCTCGATCGTCTCCTGGCCGATGGTCGGTACGAGCAGGACCACGACCTGCGAACCACGCGCCTGCTCGAAGGCGCGCAGCTTGGCGTCGGTTGCCTCGCGTTCCTGCGCCGTGAGGGTCCCGGTAAGGTCGACGACATGCGCCGACAATCGCGGGACGGGAATCGGATCCTGCGGAGCGGCCAGCGGCGCCGCGAGCATCGCGGCGAGGAAGAAGGCCGCCCCGGCGAGGAGGCGGCCGGGGGGAATCGACATGCGGAGAGCCGCGAGGCTACTTGGCCGGGGCTGGGGCCGGAGCCGGAGCAGCCGGCCTGGGAGCGAAGTCGACCTTCGGCGGCTGGGCGATCGCCTTCTCGTCCTCGACGGTGAACGACGCCTTCTCCTTGTAGCCGAAGATCATCGCCGTCAGGTTCGTCGGGAACTGCCGCTTGAGGATGTTGTAGTCCTGGACCGACTTGATGAAGCGGTTGCGCGCCGTGGTGATGCGGTTCTCCGTCCCCTCGAGCTGCGCCTGCAGGTCGCGGAAGTTCGCGTCGCTCTTGATCTGCGGGTAATTCTCGGCGACGACCAGGAGTCGGCCGAGCGCGCCGGAGAGCTCGCTCTGCGCCTGCTGGAATTTCTGCATGGCCGCGGGATCGTTGACCATCTCCGGCGAGACGTTGACCCCCGTGGCCTTGGCGCGCGCCTGGGTGACGCCGATGAAGACATCCTTCTCCTGCTGCGCATAGCCCTGCACCGTGGCGACGAGGTTGGGAATGAGGTCGGCGCGGCGCTTGTACTGGTTGAGCACCTCGGACCAGGCGGCCTTGACCTGCTCGTCCTTGGTTTGAAAATCGTTGTAACCGCAACCCGACAGCGCGAGCGCCGCGAAGAGCGCCGCCACCCACATGAGACTGCGCATGAACGTTCCTCCCGATAGCCAGGCTGGCTGCAACGAACGATGGGGACGCAGCCGCACCAATTCAAGCGGCCAGGCCGCTACATTCCGTACTGGGATGGGCGTTGCTGCGATCGCGCCGCCTCCCGCGGCGCAGCGGGACGAACCTTGTCGAGGCCGGCACAGAGCAGGGCGATCCCGTCCGGCGTTCGCGGCGTCGGCCGCATGAAGGAATCGGCGTCCACGTACACCAGGCGGTCGGCCTTCACCGCGCTAAGCGCCTGGCGGACGTTCCAATTCGACTTGAACTCCTCCTCGTTCGAGGCCGATCCGGCCCCGATGACCGTATACGGGTTGCGCTCATAGACCTCCTCCCAGGTCACCTGCGGCGCGCTCCCCTCCATGTCCTTGAAGACGTTGTCGGCGCGGCAGATCTCGAGCGCCTCGTTCATGAAATGATTTCCCGAGATCGTCGTGAGCGGGCGATTCCAGATCTCGAGGAACGCGCCGACTCGCGGCTTGCCGGCATTGTCGCGGCGCAACGCGTCGAGCTTGCGCTCATAGGCGGCGATCTGCGCCGAGGCGTCATTGCCGGTGAGGACCGCGATCGTCCGCATGAGCCGCGGAACGTCCTCGAGGCTCCTCGCGGAGGCGGCGAACACCACGGCGCCGAATCCGCTGATGCGCTCGATGTCGTCGCGGCGTATGCCATCGCGCCATGCGATGACGAGGTCGGGCTTGACCTGCGCCAGCCGGTCGAGCGAAAAGTGCGCTCCGGTCGGGATCTTGGTGACCTTGTCCGCCTCCGGCGGATAAGTGCTCAGGTCGGCGACCCCGACCACGCGATCGCCCGCGCCGACGGCGAAGACGATCTCGGTGAGGAACGGCGCCAGCGTCACGATGCGCTTCGCCACCTGCTTCACCTGGACCAGGCGCTCGAGGTCGTCCCGGACCGTCAGCTGCGCGAAGGCCGGCACGCAAGAGCAGAGAAGAAGCGCCGCAATGCAGGCGCGCGACATCCGAGGTTTCATCCAGGAGCTCCCAGGGTGGTTCCAAGCGTCTGCCGCGCGAACAGCAGGTCCTCCCAGGCCTTCGCCTTGTCGGGAAGATTGCGCAGCAGGTAGGCAGGGTGATAAGTGACGACGAGCGGAATGTCGCGATAGCGGTGTACGCGCCCGCGCAGGCTCGCGAGGCTCGAATCGGAACCGAGGAGGCGAAGCACGGCGGTCTTGCCGAGTGCCACGATCAGCTTGGGCGAAATGAGCTCGATCTGGCGATCGAGGTAGGGAGCGCATGCGGCCGCCTCTTCGGGGGACGGAACCCGGTTGCCGGGCGGACGGCATTTGACGACATTGGCGATGTACACCTCGCGCCCGCGCGCCAGGCCGATCGCCGCAAGCATGCTGTCCAGGAGCTTTCCGGCCTGCCCGACGAAGGGCTCGCCTTGCTCGTCCTCATCCGCGCCCGGACCCTCGCCGATAAAGAGCCATGGCGCGGATTCATGGCCGACGCCGAACACGGCTTGCTTGCGCTGCCTGCAAAGGCCGCATGCGGTGCATGTCCGTACGGCCTCGCGCAGCGCGTCCCATTGCATCGCGGCGACGCCCAGAGCGTCGGCCGCCGGCGGCGCCTGCCGCGCGGCATGCCCTGGCGCAAGCGGTGCCTCGGCGGATGGGATGATCGCGCACAGCCGCGCGACGGAGTCGAGCTCGAGCTCCCGAAGGGCGCGCTCGTCCATCACAGGGCAAGCCCGAGGAAAAGCGCATCCTCGCGACCGGACAGCGCCGGGTAATACTCGGGACGGATCGCGATCTGCTGGAATCCCATGCGGCGGTAGAGATGGCGCGCGGCAAGGTTCGAGGGGCGCACCTCCAGGTACACGATCTGGCAGGCGGCCTGCTTGGCGATGGCCACGATGTGGTCGAGGAAGTCGCCGCCGATGCCCTGGTTCTGCCACTCGGCCGCGATCGCGATGTTGAGCAGGTGCGCCTCGTCGAGGGCGACCATGAGGATCGCGTAGCCGATCACGGCTTCGCCGTGCGACACCACCCAGCAGTCGTATCCGGCGTTCACGGAATCGCGGAAATTGCCGATGCTCCACGGAAACGCGTAGAGCGCCTTCTCGAGGTACGCGACCTCGGCGAGATCCGCCGTGCGCATGCGGCGGTAATTCAGCTGGGGAACCGGGACCGCGCTCAACGTTTCGTCCGTCTTTCCTCGGTGGTGAGGGCCACCTTCTCTCGCAAGTATAGGGGCGCGGCATCGCCCGCGGCGATTCCCGCTCCCTTGGCGAGGCGCCGGGCCCCCAGCCTCGCGATCGAGCCGGCGCGCGGCAGGTCGCCCCGAAAGCTCATCTGCACGGAATCGCGGTAGGCCTCGCGCAGCCACTCATGGCGCTCGAACCCGCTTCCGGTGGCCGACCAGCTGCGCCCCGGCAGGTGTGGCAACGAGGCTGCGTCGGCCAGGCGCGGCGAGATCACCTCATCCCAGTCATCGCCGTTGCGCGCGTAGGCGGCGATATAGGCCTCGCCCATGCGCGCGTCGAGAGCCGCGATCACGCGCCCCTCGTTCGACTGCTCGGCGAGCGCCAGCAGCGAAGGAATGGGAACGACCGGCCGCCCGGAGGCGAAAGCAAGTCCCTGGACGATGCCGCACGCGATCCGGATCCCGGTGAAGGACCCGGGGCCCTGCCCGAATCCGAAGGCGTCCATCTGGCCTACGGCGAGGCGCGCGCGCTCGAGGAGTCGCCGGATCATGGCCACCAGCATTTCCGAGTGGCGATTCTCGGCCAGGGCCTCCTCGACGAACAGCTCGCCGCCGCGCAGCAGCGCGACGGAGCACAGTTCCGACGAGGTCTCGACGGCGAGGAGATTCACCCCGCCATTATCCTAGGGAAGCCCTGTACAGGTAACCGGGACTCGAGTCTCCCTGGAGCTCAGAGCCAATCGAGCGGAGCGAACGAGCTTCCGAGGACCGTCCGGGCGCCGATTCCCCACCAGCGCTCGAGGATCGTGGCGTAGTAGCTGCGGAAGTCGACCGCGAAGGGAATGTTGCCCTCGACGTCCAGGCGATCGAGCGCCGGCGCGGCTCCATAAAGCCCTCCCTTCACCGCACCGCCGAGCACCAGGTGGACGCTCGCCGTGCCATGGTCCGTACCGGAGCTCTGGTTCTCGCGCGCGCGCCGCCCGAATTCCGCATAGGTCGCGACCAGGGTGGACTTCCAGCGATCGATCTCGATCAGCGCCTCGCGCAGGGCCGAGAGTCCCTCCGCCAGCTGCCGCAGGAGGTTGCCGTGCACTTGCAGCTGGTTGGCGTGCGTGTCGAAGCCGCCGAGCGACAAGCGCACGACGGCGATTCCGGATTCGTTGGCGGCGAGCTGCGCGGCGGTCTGTACGGCACTGCCGAAACCGCCTTGGGGAAAAGGCGCGTCGAACTTGCGTCCCGCGTGCAGGCGCTCGGCGGCGGCGAGCACGTCGCGCTCGACGCGCAGGATGTGGGCGAGCGCCTCGTTGCGCGCTTCGCCCTCGCCGCGCGCCAACCGGGCGTTACGCAGGAACTGCTCCGGGCTCGCCAGAGCGATCGCCCGCCCGGTCGCACCGGCAAGCGGCCCCATCGCGTTCGGTCCGACGACCACGCCGTCGGCGGCGAATTGCGGGGGCGAGGGCGATACGGCGAATGCGCGCGCGAGCCATCCGGCATCGAGGTACTCGTCGCTCTTCGAGGCGGTGTCCCAGATCTCGATCGAACGGAAATGCGACAGGTTCGGTTTTGGGTAGCCGACGCCCTGGACGATTGCGAGGCGGCCCTCCTCCCAGATCGGAAGCACCTTGGCGAGCGACGGGTGCAGTCCCGTGCGCTCGTCGAGCTGCAGCACCTGGTCGCGGGCGATCGCGAGGCGGGGGCGCAACTGCGAATAAAGGGGGTCCGCAAAAGGAATGACGGTATTGAGGCCGTCGTTGCCGCCCTTGAGCTCGACCAGGACCAGGAGCGTACGCGTGGCCGGCGCGGAAACAGCCGCAGCGAGACTCGCCATCCCCGCAAAGGGCGCCAGGGCGGCGAGGCGAAGGAAGGCGCGGCGGTCGACGCTCATTTGAGCTGGAAGGCGGGATCGGCGACCAGTTGGCGCAGGTGCTCGACCAGGTCGCTGCCGTCCGCGGACGCGGAGATGGGCGGCGTGGCAAGGGCGAGGCGCTCGACGGATGCCGCGCCGTCGGGGGCTGCAGCCATCGCGCGCGAGAATCGCCCGGCGTCGAATGCGTAGTCGGCCATTCCGCGCTCAAGAATCCGGCGATAGCGATCGGCGCCATCGGCCTTCGCTTCCGCCTCGCGCGTGCCAGCCGCGGGCGCCATCGGATCGGAGCCGCGAAAGACGCGCTCGAGCCACTGCTTGCGCCCGAGGAGCGTCGCGGAAGTGATCCAGGCATCGCCCCCGGGCCAACCCTTCACGTTGGGCGGCGAAAACGGGTTCTGGCCCAGCGCCGCGCAAGCGAATACCGCGGGACGAAGGTCGAATGGGTGGATATCGAAGGTGCGCATCGTGCCGACCACGAGGTCGACCGGCGACTTGACCAGCGAGGCGCGGTTCTCGGCCGACCAGAACGCGTCCGAGGTCAGCGCGGCGCGCAGCAGCGGCTTGATCTCGTAGCGCGAACCGCGGAAAGCCGCGGCCCAGCGGCGCACTTGCGCGGCATCGGGATGCGGGGAGACGAACTCGCGCCAGACCTTGGCGGCGATGAACTCGGCCGTCTCGCCGCGGCCGAGGAGAATGTCGATCACGTCGTCGCCGTCCAGCCGCCCGCTCGTGCCGAGGACCGTCTTCTCGCCGTAGTCGTGCCACACGCGGCGGTAGGTGAACTCCCCGCTGTCGCGATCGAGGCTCCAGCCGGTGAACGCGCGCGCCGCCTCCTTGATGTCGTGCTCGGAATAGTGGCCCTCGCCGAGGGTGAAGAGCTCCATCACCTCGCGCGCGAAATTCTCGTTGGGCGCCTGGCGGCGGCTGCCGGCGTTGTCGAGATAGATCAGCATGGCCGGATCCTTCGCCACGCCATGCAGGAGCGTGGCGAAGTTGCCCAGGGCCTCGCTGCGAAGGAGCGCGTTCTGCCGGTACATGAGCTGCGCGTGCCGTACCTTCTGCTGGGCGGTCGCGAAGTGGTTGTGCCAGAAGAGCGTCATGCGCTCCGTGAGGGGGGAAGGAGTCAACGACATCTCCCGCAGCCACCAGGCCCGCAGCTCGAAGCCCTGCTCCATGAGCTTGCGCTGCTCCGCCTGGCGCTCGTCGACCCCCATCTGGCGCACCTTGTAGAACGGCACGAACGGCTCGTCGACGAAGGCCGGCGCGCGAATCGACGCCTCGCGGCGCGCACCCGCGAGCAGGCGATCGACCGCTTCTTCGCGCCCCAGCGCGGCGTACTCGCGAATCTCCGCGTCGGTCGCGCCGAATCCCGCGCGATTGAGCAGGTGGCGGGCGTCGTCGTAGCCCATGGGCACCGCGTGCGCAAGCGCACATGCGGCGAGCGACACGATGGCGATGAAGAGCTTTCTCACGTCGGCGAAAGCATGCCACACGATGAAGGACGGGCCCGCGCCGGTACCACCCGGCGCGGACTACCGGGGTTACTTCGGGTGATGGCGCGCATGCGCCGCGGCTAGCTCGTCGGGCGTGAGGTACCCGTCCTTGTTGGCATCGAGCTGGTCGAAGTGCTCGGCGAGGCGCGGCGCGGCCTGGGCTTCGGCGCGCGAGATGCGCCCGTCGCCGTCCGTATCGAGCTTCTTCCAATGCTCGGCGCGCTGCTTGGCGTGGAACGCATGCAGCTCATCGGCGGTGATCTGGCCATCGTGGTTGGCGTCGATCTCGTCGAAGTGCTTCGAGATCATCGGCAGGGCCGCCGCTTCCTGGCGGCTGATCATGCCGTCGCCGTTGGTGTCGGCCTGCTTCAAGCGGCCCATCGGGCCGTGGCCATCGGGTGCGGCAAAGACCAGGAGGGCCGCCGAGCCGAGGCCCAGGGCTGCAACAATCGCTGCGTATTTCATGGATCGTCCTTTCGTTCGGATCACTTGGGGGCGCTCGAATATGATGCCCCGAGCGTATCCCCATCAACGGCGCAAGTCCTTTCCGGACGACCCAGCGTGGTAACGGTATGTAAGCGGAAGGCCCCTCGTTGGCGTGCGGTTAACATCTCCTTACATATCGATCGCAGAGCGCCGGCGCCGCGCCGTACGATGACTTCCATGCAGCAACGCCAGAAGATCCTGGTGGTCGACGACGACCTGCGGCTGCGCGACCTCCTCAAGCGCTATCTCACCGAACAGGGCTTCGGCGTCGATACGGCCCCCGACGCCGCGGCGATGGATCGCCAGCTGCAGCGCGTGCGCTACGACCTCATCGTGCTCGACCTCATGCTCCCGGGCGAGGACGGCCTCGCAATCTGCCGGCGCCTGCGCGCCGCGCGCAACGACATCGCGGTCATCATGCTGACCGCCAAGGGCGACGACGTCGATCGCATCGTCGGCCTCGAGATGGGCGCCGACGACTATCTCGCCAAGCCGTTCAATCCGCGCGAGCTGGTCGCGCGCATTCACGCCGTGCTGCGACGCCAGTCGCCCGCGCAGACCCCCGGAGCGCCGACACTCGAGCCCAAGGTCGTGGCGTTCGGGCCCTTCGAGCTGCACCTCGCCAGCCGCTCGCTCACCCGCGACGGGCACCCGGTGCCGCTCACGACGGGCGAATTCGCGCTCCTCAAGGTCCTCGCGCTCCATCCCGGCGAGCCAATGTCGCGCGACAAGCTCATGGACCTCGCGCGCGGCCGCGAGCACGAGAGCTACGACCGCTCCATCGACGTCCAGGTTTCGCGCCTGCGCAAGCTCCTCGGCGAGGACCCGCAGCAGCCGCGCTTCATCCAGACGGTGTGGGGATTCGGCTACGTCTTCATACCCGACCCGGGCGTCGCCAAATGAAATGGATTCCGGGATCCCTGCGATGGCGCACGCTGCTGGTGCTGGTGGTAGCGCTGGTGCTCTCGCAAGCCGCGGCGCTCTGGCTGCTGCACGAGTACGTCTCGCAACCGCGCAATGCGCTCGGCCTGGGGCAGTTCGTGAACCACCTCAAGACCATCGGGGCGGCGCTGCAGACCATGAGCCCCGACCAGCAGCTCGAGTTCATCGCGCGCATCGCGGAGAAGGAGGGAATCCGCATCGTTCCGGTGCGCGGCTCGGAGCGCGTGCGCCCGGCCCCGGACCTCCCGGCGGTGCTCATGTTTCGCGACCGCATCCGCGAGTACTTCGGTCCCGACGCCGACGTGTACGTGCGCGCCATCGAGCCGCCGGATCCGCAGGGACGCGGCGTACGCCCGCAACCCCTCCTGGTGCGCCTGCCGGGCGGCGAGCGCGGCTATTGGGTCGCCGTTCCGCGCGCGCGCATCGAGCGCGACCAGACGCCCGCCCTGGTGATCTGGGGATTCGCCGGGATCGCGATCGCCTTCCTCGCCACCTTCGTGATCGTCTGGCGCCTCAATCGCCCGCTCGCCGAGCTCTCCCTCGCGGCCGAGCGCCTCGGCAAGGGGGGTGACCCTCCCCCGGTCTCGGAGACCGGCCCCTCCGAGATCCGCGCCGTCGCGCGCGCCTTCAACCAGATGAAGGACGACCTCAAGCAGGGCGAGCGCGAGCGCGCGACCTTCCTCGCCGGGGTCTCGCACGACCTGCGCACGCCGCTCGCGCGCCTGCGCCTCGAAGTCGAGATGCTCGAGGGCAAGGTGGAACCGGCCACGCGCCGCGCGATGGTCGAGGACGTCGCCGACATGAACGCGATCATCGACCAGTTCATCGACTTCACTCGCAGCGAATCCGCCGAGCCGGTCTCGCCGGTCGACCTCGCGGAGCTGGCGCGCGCCTGCGCCGATCGCGCGACGCGCGGCGGCATCGCGGTACGCTGCGAGCTCGCCGAGGTCCCCGTCCTCATGCTGCGCCCGCTGGCGATGCAGCGCCTCATCGACAACCTGGTAGCGAACGCCGCGCGCCACGGCGGCGGCGGCGAGGTAGAAGTGCGCGTGGCGAAGGACGCGGGCAACGTCGAGCTCTCGGTGCTGGACCGCGGTCCCGGCATTCCCGCCGACCTCGTCGCGCGCCTGAAGCAACCCTTCACGCGGCGCGATTCGGCGCGCAGCGGCTCCTCCGGGGCGGGACTCGGGCTCGCCATCGCCGACCGCGTCGCGACCCTCCACGGCGGCCGGCTCGACCTGCTCGCGCGCGACGGCGGCGGCCTGGAAGCGCGCCTCACGCTGCCGGGTCCGTCTTGACTACCATCGAAACCGGCGAAAGCCTGGAGGCCGGATATCGGACGTCAAGCCGCTACAGCGGAAATCCGGCGCCGCGATCATTCGCCGGGGTCCCCGGTCCAACTGGGCGTTACCAACCTTATCGATCCCGCATCCCGATGAAACGATTCCTGGCCGTCCTCCTCGCCGCGCTTCCTCTCGCCGCCGCCGCCCAACCCGCCCCCGCTGTTCCGCCGCGCGCTCAGGCCGAGATCGAGCACCTTTTCGGCTACATCTCCGCTTCAAGCTGTCGCTTCGAGCGCAACGGCAGCTGGCACGACATGGCGGCCGCGCGCCAGCACGTCAACATGAAGTTCGAGTATCTGCGCGACCGCGGCGAGATCGATTCCGCCGAGGCGTTCATCGACAACGCCGCGAGCAAGAGCAGCCTGAGCGGAAAGGACTACCAGGTGCAGTGTGGCGCCAGCCAGGCCATCCCGAGCCGGACGTGGCTTCGCGACGAATTGGCCCGTTTCCGGGGGCACGCGGGGTAACTTTTTGGCCCCGCTGTCATCCAACCCCTGGGGGCCTGCGTTGCACGAGTGGCGCGCGCCAGCGCGCGCCAAGGCAGTATCCTTAGAACCAAGTCCGCGAGGACGAGAAGGAGGAGCCTGAGATGAAAGCGATCCAATCTCTGGTGGTTGCGGCAGTCGCCGCGGCAGGCATGGCCGTCACGGCCGATGCCCAGGCCGCAAGCGGCCATTGGACTGGCGGCCGGGTGGTCTCCGGCGGCCATCACTGGAGCGGGGGCCATTTTTACGGGCCGCGCCTCGGTCTGTATATCGGCGCGCCGCTTCTGTTCGCACCCTGGTATTACGGGTATCCCTACGACTACTACTATCCCCGTACTACCGTGATCTATCGGGACGTCGAGCCCTATCCGGAGCCGTACCCCGAGGGCTATATGTCGCCCCCGAGCACCGAAGTCGCTCCGCCCGCAGTGGGCGCGCCGCAACAGGCGCCGGCCTACCGCAACTATTGCGAATCGGCAAAGGCGTACTTCCCGAAGGTCACGACCTGTCCCGAGGGCTGGCGCTTCGAGCCGACGCGCTGACCGCCGCCTCCTCTGCGCCTCGCGGCGCGCCGAAGAACTCCTCGACGTCCGCGAGCCGGCGGGTGCGGCGAAATGGCGGAAGGGCTCGCCACATCCTGTTGCCGTAGGGCTTTTCCACCAGGCGCGGGTCGCAGATCACCAGCGCACCGCGGTCGGCCTCGTCGCGGATCAATCTTCCCGCGCCCTGCTTGAGCGCGATCACCGCGCGCGGCAATTGGTAGTCCATGAAGGCGTTTCCACCCGCGCGGCTGATGCGCTCGATGCATGCCGCGAGCACCGGGTCGTCGGGCGGATTGAAGGGGAGCCGGTCGATGACCACCACCGAGAGCTGCTCGCCCTTTACGTCGACGCCTTCCCAGAATGACTGCGATCCCACCAGGATCGCGTTCGGCGACCGGCGGAACCGCTCGAGCAGCTCGTTCTTCGATCCGCTTCCCTGGAGCAGCAGCGGCCACTCGAGGCCCTCTGCCGCGAGCTTCTGCGACAGGCGCTCGAAGCCGCGGTCCATCGCTCGCAGGCTGGTGAAGAGCAGGAAGGCATGCCCGGCGCTCGCGCGCACCACCGGCCACGCGCTTTCGATCACCGCCTCCGGATAACCCTCGGAATTCGGGTCCGGCAGTCCCTCCGGAACATAGAGCAGCCCCTGCTTCTCGAAATCGAAGGGGCTGGGCCAGCTTTTCGTCTGCGCCTGCAGCAGTCCCATCTCCCGCTGGAAATGCGAGAAGTCGCCGTTGACCGACAGCGTCGCCGAGGTGAATATCCACGCGCGCGGCGCCGCGTCGATCTGGGCGCGGAAGATGCGCGCCACGTCGAGCGGGGTCGAGTAGAGGACCGCCGAGTGCCCGTAGGCTTCGATCCAGCGCACGAACTCGGGGGCGGAGTGCTCCTCGCCTGCCTCCTCCCGCGGCCGCTCATCGGCCTCGCGCCACTCGACGATTCGCGCGGAGAGCTCGTCGGCGCGCATGCGACAGTTGCGCAGCTCCTCGGCGCGTTCCTCCTGCGAACGCAGTTGCCCGGCCAAGGCCGCGAGCTCGCCGCCAAGCGCATCGAGCGCCCGGTCGAAGGCCGCGCGCTCGCGCAACGCGCCAAGCGCCAGGCGCCCGGTCGCCGGTCCGAGCGCCAGGCGCGTTTCGCGCGCCGCCCGCTCGACGGCGAGCGCGGCGTCGGAGAGCGCCGGCGCCTCGCGGGAGTGCTGCGCGGCGGCGACGCGCACGTCGCGGGCGAGCTCGAGCACCTGCGCCGTTGCGAGCGACTGCCCGAAGAACAACCGCGCGAGGTCCGGAAGGTGGTGCGCCTCGTCGAAGATGACCGTGTTGGCCGAAGGCAGGAGGTCGGCGGCGCCTTCGTCGCGCAGCACCACATCGGCGAAGAAGAGGTGGTGATTGACGACGATCACGTCGGCTTCCGAGGCGCGCTTGCGGGCCTTCATCACGAAGCAGTCCTGGTAGTGCCGGCATGCGGACCCGAGGCAGTTCTCGCGCGTCGAGGTCGCCTGTGCCCACGCCGGCGACGACTCCGGCACGTCCGCGCAATCGCCGCGGTCACCGCTCATCGTGGTCGCCGCGAAGCGCCGGATCTTCTGCAGGTTGATCGCGTCGTCGCGCGCCGCGAAAGTGCCCTGCGCGGCCGCTTCCTCCAGATGATGCAGGCACACATAATTGGCGCGGCCCTTGAGTAGCGCGACGTCCACCGTTGCGCCGAGCGCGTGGCGAACTCGCGGCAGGTCGCGATGATAGAGCTGGTCCTGCAGCGTCTTGGTTCCCGTCGAGATGATGACGCGGCCGCCGGCGAGCAGCGCCGGCACCAGGTAGGCGAACGTCTTGCCGGTCCCGGTGCCCGCCTCTGCGATCAGCACTCCTCCCGACTCGATCGCGGCGAGCACCGCGCGGGAGAACTCGAGCTGTTGCTCGCGATGGCGGTAGCCCTCGACCGCCTTTGCGAGCGGCCCTTGCGGCGCGAACAACGACTCGAAGTCGATCACGAGCGCCCGAAGACGATCCGCTCGTCGCGCAACAGCCTTGAGACCAGGCCGACGCACGCGAGGGCGATGACCAGCGCCACCGCGGAGGGCAGCAGGTAATCGATCGCCGAGGCTGCGTCGCCGCGCGCGAGGCGGTTGAAGACCACCTGCTGGCCGAGGACCGGCACCGCGAGCTGCCACGTCGCGACCTGCGGCGCCGCGAGAGTGAACACGATCGGAACGGCGCCGACGACGGCCGTGAAGTAGCTCACGTAGGTCTGCGCCTCGCGATAGGTGCGCCCGTAGGTGCAGATCAGCATCTGCAGCGCCGCGCACATCGCTGCGAACGGCACCACCAGCACCATGAAGCGGGCAAGCTCGGGCGCGCCGAAGACGAGGATCGCGGCGAGCCTGCTGTCGTCGAACCGGCTCGCAGCGATGACGACGCCGCCCAGCGTGAGGAGCCCGGCGACAACCGCGAACGACCACGCAGCGAGCCACTTGCCGGCCACCACGTGTGTGATACGCACGGGGTTGGCGAGAAGCGGTTCGAGCGAGCCGCGCTCGCGCTCGCCGGCGGTGGAGTCTATCGCGACCGCCATGCCCCCCATGAGCGGAGCGAATGTCGCGAACATGGTGATGAAAAGGTAGAGCGCCGCGCCGCGCTGGCGCTCGCTGGCCGTATTGACGCGCTCCACGCGCACGGGATCGACCAGGTCCGGACTCACGCCGCGCGCCATCATGCGCAGGGTTGCGACCTCGCGGTTGAATGCGCGCAGGAGGCGCTCGGTCCGCTGGGTCCCGCCCCTTGACTCGGGGCGCGAGTCGTCATGGACGAGGTCGACCCGGGGCCGGTCGCCGGCGAGCAGCGTCTCTTCGAAATCCTGCGGCACGACGATCACGGCTTCGAGCCGCCCCTCGCGCACGAGCGAGACGTAGTCCACGGGCGCGGGCTCGATCTCGATGTCGTTGCGCTCGAGGAAGTTGACCAGGGAGGGAGCGTGCTCCGCGCCGGCAATCCTCACCTTGAGGGCCGTCGCCTTCTCCTCCATGCCGGCCATCCACTGCGCGAAGAAGAAGAGCGTCAACGGCCCGACCAGGACCGATGCGAGTGCCAGGGCGAGCATGGTGCGCCGATCGCGCAGGCTGTCGCGCATCTCCTTCAGGCACACGATCGAGAACTGCGGCTTCACGGGGGTGCGCCTTCGCCGGCGAGGTGCACGAAGGCCTCCTCGAGATCGGCGCGCCCGCTCGAGGCGAGCAGCTCGGCCGACGTGCCCTGCGCCACGACCGACCCCTTGCCGATGATCACGATCGCGTCGCACAACGCCGAGACCTCCTGCATGACGTGGCTGGAGAAAAGGACGCACTTGCCCGCGTCGCGGAGCCTGCGCACCACCTCGCGCAGATTGCGCGTCGTCATGACATCGAGGCCATTGGTGGGCTCGTCGAGCAGGACGTTGGGAGGGTCGTGCACCAGGGCGCGCGCGATCGCGACCTTCATCCTCTCGCCCTGCGAGAAGCCATCAGTGCGCCGGTCGAGGAGATCTCCCATCTCGAGCAGCTCGGCGAGCCTCGCGATGGCCGCCGCCAACGCGGCGCGCGGCATTCCGTGCAGCTCACCGTAATAGGCGATGTTCTCGCGGGCGGTCAGGCGGGCATAGATGCCGCGCGCGTCAGAGAGCACGCCGAGGCGCGCGCGCGCGGCGAGCGGATCGGCCGCGGCATCGATGCCGTCGACCAACGCGCTGCCCGCCGAGGGGCGCACCATCGACGCAATCATGCGCAGGGTCGTGGTCTTCCCGGCGCCGTTCGGGCCGAGCAGTCCGGTGATCGCGCCATCGGGCGCGGTGAACGTCACGCTGCGCACTGCCTCGATGTCGCCGAAGCGCTTGGCGAGCGCGTTGGCGCGAATCAAGGCCGCGTTCCGAGGGGCAACAGGAACATCGGCCGGGGAATGCGCTCGAGGCACCGGCCGTCGAGGGATTTCGCATCGCCAAGGCGGATGAACGATTCGATCAGCCGCGGCGCGCACCCGTGGCCGCTCACGCCATGGCCGAGCTGCGGCGCCACCAGGTGGCGCGAGTTGGGAAGGTCCGCGGCGACAAGCTCTCCATGGCGCGGCGGCGTCGCCGGATCGATCCCGCCGGAAAGGATCAGCACTGGCGTACCGGCGCGCACCGGCTGGTAGAAGTCGTCGGGAACGCGCCCGCGCGGCCAGGCGCGGCAGGCGCGGATGAAGTCGTCGACGAGGGCGCGGCCGAAGAGCGAACGCGATGCCGCCGCAAGATCGGCGGCAGTGATGCGCGGGACATCCTCCGAGCAGATGACCGAAAGGTGCATTCCGAGGGAGAGATTCTCGGCGATGTCGTCGGCGACCTCGAGGTTTTGCGCCAGCAGCGGGTTGAAATCGCCGTCGGCGGCGGCGGTGATGCCGTAGGGAAGGAGGCTCGCGAGCTCCGCGACATAGAGCGGGCGAAAGAGCCCCGACAGGAACACGTTCTCGGTCACGTCCACCGTCTCTCGATCACCGGTGCGCGGATCCTGGATCGCGACCCGGACGGGCTTGCGCGCGAGGCTGCGGCGCATCGCGTCCGTGGTCGCGCGCAACTGCGGATAGGTCCGATCGCAGCGCGCGTCCGACCGGCATGCCTCGATGAGGCGATCGAACGCCGCCTCGCCGTCGGCCGCGAACGACAGCGGCAGCTTCATGCTCGCGGGCGCCACGCCGTCGAGCGTCAAGGTGCGCACGCGTCCGGGATGGCGCCGCAGGTATTCGAGCCCCACGCGAGTGCCGTACGAACCTCCCCAGAGGTTCAGCGACTCGTAGCCGAGCGCGCCGCGAACCTCGTCGAGATCCTCGACCGCGATCGAGGTGAGGTAAAGGCGCGGATCGGCATCGAGGTGCGCGAGGCATCTGGCGACCAGGCGCGCCGGCAGCGAGTCCTCGAAGAGCGACTGCAGCCCCGTCTCCTCGTCATCGTCGCAATCGAGCGGGTGCGAGTTGCCGGTGCCGCGCTGGTCGATGAGGACGATGTCGCGCGCGTCGTTGAGCCGCGCGAACATCGGTCGCACCTGGGAAGCGAGCGCGACCGCGCCCTGCCCCGGGCCACCGGCGAGCACGAGGACCGGGTCGGGTGCTCGCCCGCGAACGCGGGCCGCCGGCAGCACGGCGATATCGAGGCGAATGCGCCGCCCCGAGCGCGCCTCGCGGTCCTCCCAGACTTCATAGGTGCCGCACTTCGCCGCGCCCTCGACGCCGGGCAGCCGGCAGTCGGCGAGCGTGATCGCGGGCGTGACAGGTTCGGGATCGGGAGCGCAGGCCGCCAGCATCGCGGCCGCGGCGAGGAACAGGAATCGCTTCATTCAGGTCACGCGGGGGCAGCGCGAAGTATAGCGGTTCGGCGATACCATCCGCGCATGAGCTCGCCCACCTTTCCCAAGCGCGACCCCGCGTCCGCCGAGTTCTGGGACTTGCGCTACGGCGCGCACTTCGCGCCGTGGGACGCCGGGAAGGTGCCGGCGCAGCTGCGCTCGCTCGTGGCCTCCTCCGCCCACGCGCGCAGGGTGCTCGTTCCCGGATGCGGAAGCGCATGGGACGTGCGCTTTCTCGCCGAAAGCGGATGGGACGTGCTCGGGATCGATTTCAGTGCCGAAGCCCTCGAGGCCGCGCGGCCGATCCTCGGGCCGCACGCGGGTCATGTTCGGCTGCATGACTTCTTCGCGCCGATCGCCGAAGCACCGTTCGACATCGTCTACGAGCGCGCCTTCCTGTGCGCGCTTCCGCGGCGGCTGTGGCCCTCGTGGGCCGAGCGCGTGGCGCAACTCGTCGAGCGCGGCGGGGTGCTCGCGGGCTTCTTCTTCTTCGCCGAGGGCGACAAGGGCCCGCCCTTCCCGCTGCACAGCCGCAAGGAGCTCGACGCCCTGCTCGATCCGTCGTTCGAGTGCGTCCGCGACGAGGCAGTGCCCGACTCGATCGACATATTCAAGGGCCGCGAGCGCTGGCAGGTCTGGCGGCGGCGCTAGCCGCCCAGCAGAAGCGACTGCGGATAGGCGTTGGCGCGCTCGCGATCGATCTCGATCGCACTGCCGGCCTGGGCGAGCGCCTTCTGCGCCGCATGCCGGGCCGCCGCCACCACCTCGTGGCGCGATTCGAACACGCCCGGCAGCACCGGCAGGATGCCGATGCCGAGCTTGGGCAACGGGCGAACGCTCCCCTGGCCGTCGCGCGTGGGCACCGCGAAGTAGCCTCGCTCGAGAGTCTCGCGCCGCACGTGCCCCTCGACCAGCGGCGCGAACTTGGACAGCACCGCCTGCGCGCGCGCCGTCCAGTCCTCGCTCTGCATGAGCACGACGAAGCGGCTTCCCGAGACGTGGCCCGCAAAGTCGATGCCGTCGGCGCATTCCGATTCGAGCAGACGCGCGGTCGCGTGGAGCAGCGCGTCGCCGCGCGCGAATCCCTCGCAATCGTTGAGGCCGCGCAGCTGGTCCACCTCCGCGAACCACGCCGTGAACGGTACGCGCCGCGCAAGGAGCCTTTCGAGATGCTCGTTGATCGGCACCTGGCCGGGAAGGAGCGTGAGGGGGTTGGTGTAGCGCGCCGCGAGCACGCGCGAGCTTTGCAGGGATCGCATCACGTCGGCGCTGCGCCCCATCCCGAGGTAGCGGCCGCGCGAGACGATCACGAAGCCGGCGGCGAGATGGCGGGCATCGGACTCCGCCAGCAAGGCAGTGAGCGCCGCGAGGCCGAGGTCGGCTTCCACGCGGATCGGCGAGCGGTCGGCGAATTCGCTGCAGGGACGAAGGCGCAGCTTTGCCGCCTCGCCGCTCATGGCCACCACGTCGAGCCACGATCGGGACACCACCCCTTCGATGCCTGAATTGCCGGCAACGGGAATGGCGCAGAGCTGCGCCGAAGCTGCGAAACGCTGCAACACCGCTCCAAGCGTCGCGTGCGGGCTGGCGACCTCGACCGCGCGCACGAAGTCGTGAGCGGTCGGCTCGGTTCCGGCCTTGAGGCGCGTCGCCGGCACGACCGGCACGCGCTCATCGGCCTGCGCGCGTCCCGCCTCCTCCGAAAGCTCGCCGGCCGGGACGGTGGACGGGTGGCCGATGAACCAGCCCTGCCCGCACGCCACGCCGATGTCCTTCACCACCTTGAAGTCCGCCGCGTTCTCGATTCCTTCGGCGATCACCTGCGAGCCCGCGCTTTCGGCGATGTTCTGGATGGCCCGCAGGAACTGCGCCTTGACCGGGTCGCGGGCCACGCCGGTGACGAAATGCTTGTCGGCCTTGACGAACTCGGGACGCAGCTCCGACCACAAGCGCAGGCTGGCGAAGCCCTCGCCCAGGTCGTCGATCGCGACGCGAAAGCCCATCGATCGATACAACATCAGCGACTCGTGGACCAGGCGGAAATCGACGGTCGGATAGTCTTCGGTGAGCTCGATCACGACCTGGCCAGGGTTGAGGCCGAGATGCGCGAGGAAACGTTCGCCGCGCTCGCGATCGAAGCCGCGCTCGAGGATGAGCTGCGGGGAAACGTTGAGGAAGAGCCAGCCGCCGAGCTTGCGGCGCCCGAAAGCGCGCAGCGTTTCCTGGATGCAGACGACGTTGAGCTCGACCGATGCGCCGGCCTCTGCCGCGGCGGCGAAGAGATCGGCCGGCGATTCGACCAGCGAGCCCTCCGGACCGCGAACCAGGGCCTCGAATCCGAGCACCCGGCCCTCGCGGAAACCGAAGATCGGCTGGAAGACGGTCGTCACGCCCCGCTCTTCCAGCACCCTGCGCAGCTGCTGCGAGACTTCGCGGCGTATCGCGCTCGCCCGTTCCATCATCCCTGGCCGACGCGTTCGATCAGGCGACTCCGTGGCTGCGGAACCACGCGAGCATCCGCTTCCAGCCGTCCTCGGCGGCTTCCTTGCGGTAGGTCGGGCGATAGTCGGCGTTGAAGCCGTGCGGCGTGTCCGGATAGGTGCGGATCTCCGCTTCCTTGCCGGCCGCCTTCAGCGCGGCGCGCATGCGATCGACGCCCTCGTTTGGAATCCCCGCGTCGGCGCCGCCATAAAGGCCGAGCACCGGCGCCTTCATCTCCTTCACGAGGTCGATCGGATTCTTCGGCTTGAGGTCGTTGGTCGTGCCTTCGACCCCGCCATACCACGCCACGCCGGCGTTGAGCCGGGGGCTGTGCGCGGCGTAGAGCCACACGATGCGTCCGCCCCAACAAAATCCGGTCACGGCAAGCTTGGTGCGGTCGCCGCCATTTTTCGCAGCCCAGCCGGCGCTGGCATCCAGGTCCGACATCACCTGGGCGTCGGGAACCTTGGCGACGATCGGGCGAATCTCGTCGATGCTCGAGGCCTTCGAGACGTCGCCCTGGCGCGCGTAGAGCTCGGGCGCCACCGCGAGATAGCCCGCTTTCGCGAAGCGACGGGCGAGATCCTTGATGTGCTCGTGCACGCCGAAGATCTCCTGCACCACGAGGACCACCGGCAGGTTCTTGCCGCTCGCGGGCATCGCGCGATACGCGGGCATCTGCCCATCGCTGACGGCAATCTTCACCTCGCCCGCGTCGAGGCCCTGAGTGTCGGTCGTGATCTGGGTCTGCGCCGCCACCGGCTGGACCGCGGCGGCAAAGCCGCTCGCAAGGGTCGTCATGACGAACTCCCGGCGCGTGAATTGGGTTTTCGGCTCGAAGCTGGCGAAGTCTGCATTGGACATTTGGATCCTCGGGAGGTCGACCGCGGAGTCGAGGTTAGACCGTGGATTGTCGAGATCGACCGCAGATTATACGGAGAGGGCCCCCACGGAGCGCCGTGAGAATTCCGGCAACAAATAGGGGCTTGACCCGTGAATACGATTCGATTATTCTCGAACTATGGAAACCAAGAACGCATTGTCCTGCCTGGCGGCCCTGGCCCAGGAAAAGCGGCTCGAGATCTACCGCCTGCTGGTCGAGGCCGGCCCCACCGGGCTTGCGGTCGGCGAAATCGGGGCCTCGGTGAAAACAGCGCCAGCGACGCTCTCCTTCCACCTGAAGGAGCTGGCCCACGCCGGGCTCGTCGCCACGCGCCAGCAAGGCCGCTACGTCTTCTATTCGGCGAACTACGCGCAGATGCAGGCCCTCCTCGGCTACCTCACGCAGAACTGTTGCGCGCGCGATGCGCCCGGCTGCGGCCCGGACTGCGCCGTCCCCTCCACGAAATCGCATAGGAGCCACGCATGAAACGCTTCCACGTCCACGTCGCGGTCCCCGACCTGAAGCGCGGGATTCGCTTCTACTCGACGATGTTCGGCGCCGGGCCCACCGTCGAGAAGCCGGATTACGCCAAGTGGATGCTCGACGATCCGCGTGTCAACTTCGCCATCTCGCAGCGCGGCGGTGCGGCAGGCATCAACCATCTCGGATTCCAGGTCGAGGACGCGGCGGAGCTCGAGGAGATACACGCGCGCCTGCAGGCGGCGGACGCCGCCGTGATCGAGGAGAAGGACGCGTCGTGTTGTTACGCGAGGTCCGACAAGTACTGGATCACCGATCCGGCCGGAGTGGCGTGGGAATCCTTCCGCAGCCTGGGAACGGTGCCCTTCTACCAGGGGGAATGCGGCACTGCCAAGGAAGGTGGGTGTTGCGCGCCGGTGGATGCGCCGGCCTGCTGCGGCTAGGCGAAATTACTCGCCGTAGAGCTTCTGCTTGAGCTCGCGGCGCTCCTGCGCCTCGATCGAGAGCGTCGCGGTGGGCCGCGCGAGCAGGCGCTGGATCCCGATCGGCTCGCCCGTCTCCTCGCAATAGCCGTAGCTGCCGTCGTCGATGCGCGCCATTGCGGAATCGATCTTCTTCAGGAGCTTGCGCTCCCGGTCGCGAGTGCGAAGCTCGAGGGCATGCTCTTCCTCGAGGGTGGCGCGATCGGCCGGATCCGGCGCGAACGACAACTCGCGAAGGTGCTCGGTGGTGGCGCCGGCATTCTCCCGCAGCTGCTTCTGCAGGTCGAGCAGGCGCTCCCGGAAGAACCTGAGCTGGGCCGGGTTCATGTAATCCGACTTCGGCATCTTGACGATTTCCGCCTCGGTCAGGGACTTCGATTTGGTGGCCATTAATCCTCTTGCTAATCGATGCATTCCGGGGGCGCCGAAGCCAATCCCCGGACCGCCATCAAAAGCCGGTAATTTTAGCCCACTGGAGGGGTCTTATCAAACGATAGACCATGGGCCGACCGATTCATTCGGCCCTCCGAACGACACAAGGGGCCGCGAGCGGCCCCTTGTGCGTGGGAAGTGGCAAGGAGATGCGCGCGACGCTCAGCCGCCCTTCGGGTTGATCTGCGGCATGCCGCGATCGATGTCCTGCTTGTAGGTCGCCCCATCGATGCTCTGGACGCCCGAACCTTCGGGGCCTTTTCGCGGAATGCGGCTGCCGGTGTAGACCTCGCCGCCGCTCTCGGCCGACGCAGTCGTCGGCTGCGTCGAGCAACCGACGCTGGTGAGGGCCGTGGCGAAAAGGGTCAGGGCCAGGATCTTCTTCATGGAAAGCGGTTTCCTCGGGGTCGTGGAACGCCCATGATATCCGACGCGCGCCCGATCAGGAATAGGCGCGCGCGTCCTCGATCACCTTGCCGTCGTTGGGCAGGCTTCCGGGAGTCACGATCTTCACTTCCCCGCGGACTTTCATGAGGTCGCGCACCGTGCCCTCCATCGCCTTTGCGAGCCCCGCGTCGCCGGTCGCCGGGCTTTCGACGCTGAAAGTCATCCAGTCTTCCCCGTCGCGGTTGCCGACGACCAGCCGCCCGCGCGCGAGGCCGTGACGGCGAAGCACCTCGGCGACCTGGTGCGGATGGATGAACAGGCCGCGCACTTTCGTCGTCTGGTCGGCCCGCCCCATCCATCCCCTGATGCGGGTATTCGTGCGCCCGCAGGGACTGGCGCCGGGCAACACGGCCGAGAGGTCCCCGGTGGCGCAGCGCACCAGCGGGTAGTCGCGATTGAAGGTGGTGACGACGACCTCGCCGACTTCGTCTGCGGCGACGGGCTCGCCGGTCCCGGGGCGCACGATCTCCAGGATCAGCTCCTCACTCAGCACCAGGCCCTCGCGCGATTCGGTCTCGTAGGCGACCAGGCCGAGATCGGCGGTTCCGTAAGCCTGGTAGGCCTCGATGCCTCGCGCGACGAGGAATGCGCGCACTGCGGGCATGAAGGCTTCGCCCGACACGAGCGCGCGCCGGATCGATGTCGAGCCGAGGCCCAGCTCGTCGCCCTTCTCGAGGATCAGCTTGAGAAACGACGGCGTGCCGACGTAACCGGAGGGCTTAAGGTCGGCGATGGCGCGCGCCTGCAGCTCGGTCTGCCCGACGCCTCCCGGGATCACCGCGCAGCCGATGCGATGCAGCCCCGTCTCGAACATGCTGCCCGCGGGCGTGAGGTGATAGGAGTAGCAGTTGAGCACGACGTCGCCGGCGCGAAAGCCCGCGGCGTGAAGCGAGCGCGCGGTGCGCCAGAAGTCCGGCGCGCGCCCCTCGGGATCGTAGATCGGGCCGGGGGACATGAAGATGCGCGCGAGCCCGGAAGCGGGAGTCGCGTTGAGGCCGCCGAACGGCATCCGCGCGCGCTGCAGCTCGAGCAAGTCGGATTTGCGCGTGAGGGGAAGCCCTGCGAGCGCGGCGCGCGAGTCGATCGCCTCCGGCCGGATCGCCGCGAGACTCGTCGCGTAATGGGGGCTCTTCGAGCGCGCGTGCGCGATTTGCCCGGGCAATCGCGCCATCAAGTCGCTTTCGCGCGCCGCGGGGTCGCGGACCTCGAGGGCGTCGTAAGGTGCCGCCATCACGCGAGCCAGCGTTTGCGCCGCCGGTAGTTCTTGGTCTCGCGGAAGCTGCGCCGCGCGCCGCTCGAGATGCCGAGGTAGAACTCCTTCACGTCCTCGTTGGACGAAAGGTGCTGCGCGCTGCCCTCCATCACGACGCGGCCGTTCTCGAGGATGTAGCCGAAGTCGGCGAAGCGCAGCGCCACCATGGTGTTCTGCTCGGCGAGGAGGAAGCTCACGCGCTCCTTCGCGTTGAGGCTCTTCACGATCTCGAAGATCTCCTCGACGATCTGCGGGGCGAGGCCCATGGAGGGCTCGTCGAGCAGGATCATCGTCGGGCGTCCCATCAGCGCTCGCCCGATGGCCGTCATCTGCTGCTCGCCGCCGGAGGTGTAGCCCGCCTGCGAGCCGCGCCGCTCCTTCAGGCGCGGGAAGAATTCGTACACCTTCTCCAGGTCGATCCTGATCTCCGAGCGCGTCGCCTTGCGCGCGTAGGCGCCCGTGAGGAGGTTTTCCTCGACCGTGAGGTGCGCGAAGCAATGGCGCCCTTCCATCACCTGGATCACCCCGCGGCGCACCAGCTCCGAGGGGCTCATGCCGGTCACGCCTTCGCCGCGGAACTCGATGGTGCCCTTGGTGACCTCGCCGCGCTCGGAATGCAGCAGGTTGGAAATCGCCTTGAGGGTGGTGGTCTTGCCGGCGCCGTTGCCGCCAAGCAGCGCCACGACTCCTCCCTCGGGAACCGCGAGCGAAACCCCCTTCAGCACGAGGATCACATGGTTGTAGATCACCTCGATGCCGTTCACCTCCAGCAGGGGTTTCGTCGCGGCCATCCCTTCCGCCTCAGGTCTCCTTGGAGCAGTCGCGCGGCGTGATCTTCTTCTCCGCCGCGTAGGCCTTCGCCGAAGACTCGATCAACGGCCGGAGCACCTTGTTATCGGCTTCCAGCCAGTCGGACGTGTAGCTCCACTGCTTGCCGTCCCAGGTGTGGATGCGGCCGCGGTGCACGCCCTCGTGGTCCCTGCAGGAAGTCTTCAGCGGCTGCACCGTGTCGGCGAAGCCGAGCGACTTGATCTTCCCGGCGTCGAGCGCCAGGTGCTCCGCGCCCCAGCGTACTTCCTCGCCGGTCATCACGCGCTTGCCGTACTTGCCCTGCGCGGCCTTGATCGCCTCGATCGAGAGCATCGCCGAGATCATCCCGCGGTTGTACAGGACGCTCCCGACCTCATCCTTGTTGGAGGCGGTTCCCTTGCCCTTGTCGTAGAGGTACTTGAGGATGTCCTTGTGCACCGGCAGGCCCTTCTCGGCGGAGTGGCCGAGCGAGATGCCGTTGTAGCCCTTGGAAGCATCCTCGGCGGGCGTCACGTCCGGCTCGGCCGACGACCACCACACGCCGTACATCTGCAGGCGCGGGTA
>Ga0209647_1000467_pt1 | contig 37845 bp, 35 predicted proteins | sample GraSoi_2013_60cm_FD_185827 | JGI IMG/M metagenome (GOLD analysis project Ga0209647, IMG submission 185827) | Grasslands soil microbial communities from the Angelo Coastal Reserve, California, USA - Sample 9_17_2013_60cm (SPAdes) (version 2) | ecosystem: Environmental > Terrestrial > Soil >... | reverse complement strand
ATTCGGATTCCGTGATATGGACCGATGGGAAATGGGTAACGGTCTCAGTGAAATAAAATCCGTGCCGTTCTTGATCGTACTCAATCGGTAGATTGAGCTGGTATCGCATATAATCGATATCCCGCTGAATGGTCTTAGCCGATACCTCCAGTTTTTCGGCGAGAGAAGAACAATTTGGCCGGCGTTGGGTTTTGATGGCCCGGTAGATCTGTTCCATCCGAGCCAAGGGCATCCGGGTAACCGGTACGCGCGACGATCGAGTTCTAGGCACAAAGATTACGATCCAGAATAGCCGCGAAAAGGCGCAAAGAACACAAAAAAAAAGGCTATGGGAATCTTGGCGTAACTGGACTGGTGGAGGCGCGAAGCACTGAAAAGAGTTTAGCCTAGGTTGAGTCTGCGAAGTCTAGGAGTCTGGGTCATGGGCCGCATGCCAGAATCGCAAAATTTCTACCGATCGATCAGCCGGCCCGATCGGTAGTAGATTTTAACCGAATTTTCCAACAGCACCCGAACGTTGTGTTTTCCTAGATCACCGGGACCATCTCTCCGCAAAGCGCTGACGTACTTCGGAAGCGGGTATGCCTTTGCCAGCCTCGAGAGAGCGGATGGCTTCGTCGATGGCGGCGCTCTCGTCGGGTGTCAGGACGTGGGATTCCTGGGATTCAAGCTGCGCGAGGAGTTCGAAGACTCGGCGACGCTCCGCTGGAGTCAGTCTTGGCAGTTCTTCCAGGATTTGTTCCAGGCTCATGGTGGCGTTACCTGACAGGCTAGTAGGCAGAACAGCCTGGTGCCAGCGCGAGGATAACTACAAAAAGCAGGAAGACGAACTGTAAGGTCAATGAGATCTCAAAGGGAACCGCGGACTATGGTCTGCGCCGGTGACTTCTCCGCCTCGCAAGGTCGATTCAGCGGCCTTTCCCTCGCCTTGCACCTATCACCAATCACCTTTCACGGTCTTTGCTTTGTAGCTTTGCGCCCCTGTGTGAATTTCTGAGACTGTCGCGTACTCGGCCAACAGATGTCCTACCCCACCATGCAAGATTGCGAGGGCGTGTACCTTTGATTTGGTTCGAAGCCCTTATAAGCTAAACACGATTTGAAAGGTTGAAATGCAACAACTCACACTAAAGGATCCGTTTAAACAGGTTCTCGGCCTATGGCGGGAACATCGGAAGAAGATATCGCAGGAGATCAAGAAATCGCGACGCGACGAGACGCGACTCCGGTCCATCGGCCAAAAGATTCGTCTTATCGTCTGGGGTTCCGTGCTTCTCGCTCTGGGAATCACAATTCTTGCACTCCTTGGGCATTTTCAGAGGATATTCGGCGTCAGTGCGGCTCGGGTGGTGCTGATCCTGATGGCATGGACCCTGGTGTGTTTGGCGATCCTTCTTTCGAGTGATGGACGGTCTATTCGCGGCAGCCGGTACGTGGTACCAACGAGACAAGCCTTTCGTCCAAGCCCTTGCGGACAACCGCGATCTTGATCCTTCCGTTATTGCGCGACGACTGAAAGGAGAAATAGAATTTAGGGAAAAGCTCTCGGCATTTCTCGTTATCATTGCCGGCGGAGCTTCGTTCTCGGGTTTAGGGGCGATCTGGGATTCCCTCGTGAAGGGACATCCCAATCCCTGGGTTATACTCCCCACCGCCGGGCTAGCGATGACCACAATTCTGCTTCAGACGTTATTCATTGCGGCAAGAATTAAGGGGGACCTTCTTGTGTGTCTGGAAGAGGCGGAGGAACTACGAAAGAGACGCCATAACCCTCCCGCGGCCCGGGTTGACAAGCTACAATCTCACGGCATGACGCCAGTCATCAAGGGTCGGTTTATTTCATAATCAAGGCATGTTTTGTTTCGTTAGCTATTTTTGATCTGCGTTCGACAGAACTTGCCAGCGCCGGGTCCTCGGTACAAACAAAGCGGTAGCGCTGAATTCGTCACGGTCGGCGCGCCAACTTACCGTGGTTCTAAACGCAGGTTCCGCGACCGTCAGCAAAGCGTCTACATGCGGGATGACGAGAATCGTATGCCGTTCGATCTGATCGGCCCGCCGGCGACAATGTTCCGCTCGGGTGGCCTCAAGGCGATCCGCAAAACGTTGTTTCGCGTCCTCTTTCTTTTGGTGATCCATCCGGGAACGAAGTTCGCGAGAGTAATTTTCGAAATAATCGTCAATCCGGGTCAGCTCACGCCGGAGATAAAGTTGTTGCCGTTCTTTGATCTTGGAAAGCTCAGGAGCAAGCTCGCTTTCGATTGCGCCGCCGATCCACTGATTCAGAACGCCTAGGTCAGGCTCCGGCCAGTCCAGTGCAGCTTGCTCAAGCTGGACCATTTGGTCCAGCATAAATTCCAGAGAACTGTCTTGGTCGCCGATTGGGAGCGAGAATCCAAGCCGATGATAGCTCCAGGTCTGATCGATCGCCTGGACCTCGCATCGCACAGCTGCCAGAATAGAGGGCGCCCAATCAGGAACAAATGGAGTCGCTCGCCATCGGGCGCTCGAGCGAAACTGCGCGTACCAAAGTCTTTCAGCCACATCGTTAGCCGGAGCCTTCGGGGTGTCCCCAGTAGATAGACAAACCCTTGAGTACGGTATTTGGCGACGCCAGAGCGTTTCAACTAACCGGAATATTAAAGGGCAGCCGGGAAAAACCTCGATCCCGGTGTTACTAGCCTGGCTCAGCCCGGCCTCGTGAAAGCGGAGTTCACCTGAAAAAAAGTCGGCATCGTTCTGTAAAAGATGCGCAGTCTCGCCCTCCGCTAATACTTCTAACCGGTCATACCATGAACGTTCGGAGACTGCGCCAAACGAGCGCAAAGCTTCTTCGCAGAACTCAACCAGTTGTTCGCTGCGGGTTTTAATCCTAGAAAGCTTCATCGGGTCCTGCTTTTCTTAACCGACCAGAAGGTCAGTCCTGATTAGTACTTCTAACAGCTGAGAACTACCGGTTAGATGGATTCGTAATCATGACCAAACAGCGTTTCATCTAACCGTTTGATCTCGTCGAATTCGGTTCGATCGCGGCTTAGCTCTTCTCCCAAGGTTTTGAAGGTGCCGGCCATGTCCCCGGATGACTCTTGCCAACGCCGAAAAATTTCTTCTTCGAAGTCGTCACTGCTAAATTGTTCCCCAAGAATGAGACCCGCCTCGCCGACAACAAGATCAAAGAGGTTCAATTTATCCTGCAGAATCTCGAGCAGGTGCGCCTGCAGGGTTCCGCTTTGTACCAGGTTATATATTTCCACGATGTGTTGTTGGCCGATTCGATGTAACCGGCCAATCCGTTGTTCGATTTCCATTGGGTTCCAAGGCAAATCGAAATTAACGAGCCGATGACAAAACTGGAGGTTTCTGCCCTCCGTGCCGCTTCGAGTCAGGAGTAATGCGCCGCCCTGGTCCCGGAACCTGTCGACAATCGGTTGCCGATCGGCGGCTGGAACCTGGCCATTGAGAACCCAAGTTTTAATTCTTTTAGCCGTGAGGGCCTCAGCCAACGCCTTTTGAGTGCCAAGGAATTGAGAGAAAATAACCAGTCCACCGGTCGTCTGTGTCAGCGGGGGAAGCACGGCTATTTTACGTTCCCAGCTTTGCGTTAGTGGAGCCCGCGTTTTCCAACGGGCCGCAAGCTGTCGGTCTGGAAATTTATCTAATGCATCGAGCCAGGCCGAAGGGCTGCTGCCGGCAGCTTGCAACAGGAGCCTGCCCCAAAGGCTAGCCTGTCCCGGCGGGATAGCTCGAAGAGCTATCCGCAGCTCACTATCCCATTCTTCCCAGAAATTGCGCTCCGCACTTTCGGGTTCGTAAAGCACCGTTTCGGCGCGGCGTGAAGGTAACCAGATCCCAGTGTTTGCCCGGGTGTTGCGAATCATGACTTGCCCGAGCGTCTGCCGGAGTTGTTCTGGCTCGCGTGGTTCATAAGGGCGATCACGGTTAATGAAGCGTTGACGGAACTCCTTTGGCGGAGGCAAATGCCCAGGTCGTAGCAGGGTTACAAGATTGTATAAGTCTTCGAGTGAATTTTGGACTGGGGTAGCAGTTAACAATAGGATGAACTGCCGCGGCAGAGCGTTGACCGCTTGCCAGGCCTTGGAGCTGCGGTTCCGCAAATAATGGGCTTCATCGACAATCACCATATCCCAAGGCTGACGCACCGCTAAAGCCAGATGATTCTCTTGTTTGAACGTGTGTACCGACGCGATCAACGCGTTTTCTTTTGTCCAGAACCGTTCTGGGTCAGCACGGAACTCCGGGTCGTTCGTCGTAACACAACGAAGCGAAAACTTGGTCTCCAATTCTTCAGCCCATTGGTCGACCAGCGACGGCACAGTCAGGATTAGAAACCGCCGGACCAACCCGCGGGTAACATATTCTTTCAGTACGAGCCCGGCTTCGATGGTTTTGCCTAACCCGACTTCATCGGATAGCAACGCGCGGCCGCGCAGGCTTCCCGTAACACGTAACGCAGTACGGATCTGATATTCGAGATGATCGATCGTGCAATAAGGCAGAGACAGCAGATCGTCTGATTGATTAGAGACCCACATGAGGGAGGCTCGTTCTATCTGTAGAAAACTGTCGGTCCCAGAGTGGACATCAAATAGGTCCCGTATCGGCAAACGGGCAGGGGCGATCCTGATCTCAACGTCGGGGACAGGTAAGATCGGCTTTGTTACAGCCAGCGCTTGCTCCGATTTTTTCGGGGCCTGTCGTTGGGTTGCGACCTGACGTTCGCGGTTCCGTCTATTTGCTTCGGCTACTCGGCTCTGAATCATCTGCCGCTGCAGCCGTTGTTTCTCCTCGCGTCGGGCCCTCTTTTCCGCTTGATTGACCGATTTCGGATCTAACAACGGCTCAGGAGAAATCGATGTTGAATCCGCACCGGCCAACTGTTGGCCCATCTCGACGATCAGACCCGCCAGAAATTGCCAAGTTTGCCCCACCTTCTTGATCGGTACACGTTCCCAGCGATTCAAAATGAAATTGAACCGCCGGCCGGACACCGACACATCGCGTTTTGCTACCGGAAACCGTTGGGCCAAGTATTTCAGATTGTACTCGACTGCAACGGGATCAATTGGGGAACAGTAATCATCCGTTTCTCCACCGCCAGTGATCCGCCACCGGAGAAGGTCGCCCGTTACCCAGACGGCGCCGTGTCCTAGTTTTTTATCCAGCTCGATTTGTTTCCAATCGAACGTTATCTGTTGTTTTGGCCAATCGAGCGTCACTTGGAGCTCAATTCGTGGATCTTCTGGGAACAACGAAAAAGTGCTCATTCAACAGGTCAAAAAAGCACAACGAACGCAAGCAAGACGACTAAAACTCACACAAAGTCACGAAGACACAAACAGGATTGCCCCGCCTCCGCCAAGCTTCGGCCTTCGTCCCCCGTTCTCGAAAACTACGGTGGACAGGATGGCGCGGCCAGTTCCGAAAAAAATGCAAAGAGCAGAAACGAAAGACAAAGCAATTTACGCAAAGTGGACAAGCCCACCTTGTGCCATGAGTAGAAAAGGTTTGCTTTTTACTCACTTGAGATTGAAGCTTTCACACTCCGAGCTGAGAAGGTCCGGCTAATCTCCGTTCGCCGTGCGCGAACGAAGGAGAAACAGCAATATGGCTAAAGCAAAAACGGCAGCGGAGTTTGACCGCCGCTTTGATCAGGGGGAAGACGTTTTCGATTTAGCGGATATCAAGCCTGAGGATATCAAACGGCCCGGCTTGGCATACCAACGAATCAATATCGATGTCCCAGCCCCAATGTTAGAACGGCTCGATAGGCAGGCCGCTATCCGCGGAATTACTCGGCAAAGCCTAATCAAGACGTGGCTATACGAACGATTGACTAGCGAACTAGCAACAGACAGAAGTTCCGTTCTATATAATGAGATCCGCGCCGCATGGACCAACGCCCTTCGCAACCAAGGAGATATTGCAAGGAAAGAGGAATTGTCTCGAGCTATTCATACCGGGGAAAAAGCGGGTTCGGAAGAACTTTTTAGATTTGTTTTGGAGAGATTTCTCCTAGAAATGTTGGAACAAGAAGGTGCGTCGACACAGGGAGCTCCCAAAAAGATCAAGAAGTCCTGATCCATGATATGTTGATAGGACAATTGGGACTTGTCCTAATTGCCGTTGCTCCAATCTGTGTAGATTCGAAGGCGTCGCGTCCCGCCGCCGGGCGTAGATCACCGGCACCATCTTGCCGCAAAGCGCGGGCGAAAGAATCGGAATAGCCGCGAAAAGGCGCAAAAAACACAAAAATAAAACCACAAACTGAGGCAAAAGAACACCACCCAGGCTTGCGACACCGATTAACGCTCACCTTTGACCATTCAGTTCTCTTTTGCGGCCATTCCGGAGTCTTTCTTTCTAGGCGGATTACGCCTCGACGTCTGATTTCTTTAAGCCTTATTTTTTTGCGCGTTTTGTGCCTTTTTGCGGCTATTCCCTTTCTTTGTGACTTCGTGTCCCTGGCCGACGTAGCTAAAGGGGGAGATGGGGCGAAGTCTGCTCTGTGGTGATAAATTTCTTCGGTTTTTCTTGGCTGGTAGGACAGTGGATGTCCGACCCCATGTGGGAAGGTGTGGCTTTATAAGAATGAGTACTTCTTCCTTTCACTTTGTTGGCCCGATACGGCATGAGAATCTTGAGATTCATTTTCTGATCGGTCCATCGGTTCCACCCGATTACCTGACGTTGGCTGAGGGTTGCAGCCAACAAGTCGTTGAGATTTTTGAAACCGGCAGGGTGGGCCGGTTGGCTGTCCTGAATAAGTCGACGAACAGACCATTGTTCATTCAGCTGGGTGAACTACTTAAGGGCGGGCTACAGGATCGGACGGTGGCGACTGACCTGGTGTTGGACCCAGGCGAGAAATATGACGGGCTTCCGACTTATTGCGTCGAGAGAGCGCGCTGGTCAAAGCGACAAGCTGAAGATCATACCAAGTTTACTCCTAGCCAGGAGTTCGTATCGACGAAGCCGCTACGAAAAAGCGTAGAGCGCCGAGCCGATCAAGCTGAGGTCTGGGCAGCGGTCAGCAAAGCGCAATTGGATATGGCGTCTGCGGTCCCTGGTTATAAGGAATCCGAGGCGTCACCGTCGAGTTATAAGATGAGCTTGGAGGACGCGGCTCTGCAGAAGAACGTCGAGGAATGGTTTCATGTGATCCATGGGCGATCACTGCCGGACGAAAAAACGGTTGGCGTAGCGGTTACGATCAACAGCCGGCTGGAAAAAATCGATTGGTATGGGCATGCACAGACGTTTCACCGGCTATGGCCCGGGCTGTTGCGCGCAGCAATCCTGGAGGCGTTGTTAGAAAAGAGACCGGACACTAAAAGTCCGAGACGATTGGATAAGACTCGATTCCAAGATTTACTGCATCGACTGGAAACGGTACAACCGCGCAAAGAACGGCCGTCTACCCAAACAATTGACGATACTTGGCAGTTTACGAATTGCAGTGTGAAACGTACGAGTTACCAGCGCTTGAACACCATCGCGCATACCAGCGTCAGTTTTTGATCCTATGTTCTTCACTGCGACTGACATAGCGAACTTTGTTGCTTGCAGGCATTTGCTAACGCTGAAATTGGACGAAGCTGAGGGGAAGATTCAGAAGGCTTATTTTCACGATCTCGGCGTTGAGTTACTTCGCGAATTAGGGGAACGGCACGAGGCGGCTTATTTCAGTCAATTAGCGAGTAAGCCGGGCTGTCGAGTCGTTTCGATTCCAACGGATGTCGAGTGGGCGGAATCAGTTGGCAGAACGAAGGAGGCAATTCGTGATGGCGCCGATGTGATTTACCAGGCGACTTTTCAGGATGGGAATTGGGGTGGTCGGGCGGATTTTCTCGTTCGCGTGGATAAACCGAGTTCACTCGGGTCATTTTCATACGAGGTCGTGGAAACGAAGCTAGCGAAGTCAGCAAGGGTACGAGCGATCCTGCAGCTCTGTTTTTATTCGGAGCTGCTCGGGAACATACAAGGTCTTCAACCCGAATCGATGCATGTCGTACTTGGCGGTAGCACCGATCGGGAAACTTTCCAGGTATCGCGCTACATCGCTTATTTCCGCAAGGTGAAGCGCGACTTTGAACAGGCATCAGCGGGTCCACGAGATACATACCCGGAACCGGTCGCGCTGTGTGACGTTTGTGAATGGTTTTCCGTCTGTAACGATCGATGGCACAAAGATGACCATTTATCATTGGTCGCGAGTATAACCCGTATACAACGCAAAGAGTTAGTGACACGGGACATCCGCACCATGACAGCACTGGGAAACGTCTCACTGCCTCTAGTTCCGAAACCAGAGCGGATTGGCGATACAGCGCTGAAACGTGTCTGCGACCAGGCCCGGTTACAGGTCAAGGGTCGGACTGAGAATCGTCTCATTTACGAGTTGCTACCGCCCGAAGAAGGTTGTGGTCTTTCTGCATTACCGGAGCCATGTCCCGGCGACATTTTTCTCGATTTTGAGTCCGCTGATTATGCTTTCGAAACCGGCATTGAATATCTGATTGGTATAGTCTTTCTGCCAGGCAGCGATGATTTAGAGCCTGAATATCATCGTCTGTGGTCATTTGACCCTGTCGCAGAGAAACAGGCATTTGAGCGGTTCATCGCGATCGTAATGGATCGTTGGAAACATTATCCCGGTCTACACATTTACCATTATGCGCCTTACGAACCCGCTGCGATCAAACGCTTGGCGGCCAGGCATGACACCTGCATTGATGAGGTTGATCAGCTGTTACGAGCCAAGATCTTCGTCGATCTATATCGGGTCGTTCGTCAGTCTCTGCGAGCATCGGTCGAGAGTTATTCAATCAAGAAGTTGGAAGGGTTTTATGGTTTTACGCGAGCTGTTAGTGCTCGCGAGTCGGTTGTCGCCTTACAGACGTTCCAGAGTGTTTTGGCGCTGGGCGGAGATAAAGGGAACGCAAAGGAGGTGGTTGATAAAATCGAGGCTTATAATCGCGACGACTGCCTTTCGACGCTACGACTACGCGACTGGCTGGAAGAGCGGCGGAAAGAACAGGAGATAGAGATCGGCCAACCCTTACCAAGACCGCAGCTTGTCATAGGCGAGGCTAACGAGAATCTGGCCGAGGAACTGAATCAGGCTAGAGCCATTGCTGCCAAGTTAGTAGAAAGGTTGCCGACCGATCAGTCACCACTGACGGACGACGAATATGCGCGTTGGCTTCTGGCTCAGATGATGGAATGGCATCGGCGGGAAGATAAATCGGTCTGGTGGGAATATTACCGGTTACGGGAGCTTTCCGATACCGAATTGCTCGAAGACAAAAGCGCTCTTGCCGGTCTGACCTACGACAGCGTTGTTCGAAAAGAGAAGAAATCTCTGATCCACCGGTACCGGTTTCCACCTCAGGATCACGCCTTGGACCGGGCCAACGAAGTGCGTGATCCGCGGACCGGAAAGAACCCGGGTACGATCGTAAATATCGACGAACAGAATTTTACTATAGATCTGAAACGCGGCGAAAAATCAACCGTCGAACATCCGAATGCGCTGATCCCTTACAACATGGTCAACACGGATCCTTTACGCGACTGTCTTTGGCGGCTTGGTTCTTGGGTGGCAGAGAACGGGATCGACGTGGATGGCCCGTACCGCTCCGCGCGCAACTTGTTGCTCCGGCGTCCGCCACCGTTGCTGAACTCGGACCTGGAATCGGTTATCGACGACAAAGGTCAACTAACCCAAGCTGCAAAAGATCTAATCACTCGTATTGCTCAAGAACCTTCGGTGCTGCCGGTCCAAGGTCCTCCAGGATCCGGCAAAACATTTACCGGAGCACGGATGATCGTCGAATTAGTGAGGCAGGGTCACCGAGTCGGGATCAGTGCAGCCAGTCATAAAGTCATCGGTCTTCTTTTAGACAAAGTCTGTAACGTGGCACAGCAAAACGGCGTTTCGTTACGAGCTGTGCAAAAGTGCGAGGAAACAGAAGGCTGCAATCATCCTGTCGTGACGGTGTCGGACGATAACCACTCGGTTTTTGACGCGTTACGGGAGAAGAAAGCGGAAGTAGGCGCAGGAACAGCTTGGTTATGGGCACGTCCGGAGATGCCCGGTTCTGTCGATGTCCTGTTCATTGACGAAGCCGGCCAGATGTCGTTGGCGGATGTTCTCGCTGCCGCACAAGCAGCCAGAAGTTTGGTCTTGCTGGGCGACCCACAACAGCTCGAGCAACCACAGCAGGGAATCCATCCACCGGGAGCCGACGGCTCAGCTTTTGATCACTTGCTAGAAGCTAAGCCGACAATCAAGCCCAGGCGAGGCCTGTTCCTGGCAGAAACCCACCGGTTACATCCGGACATCTGCAAATTCATTTCGGAGCTGTTTTACGAGAACCGCCTAAAAGCGCGTCCTGAAAATGGACGACAACGCGTCAACGCCAATGACCCGCTCGATGGTACCGGGCTCCGATTTGTTCCGGTTGGGCATTCTGGCAACCAAAGCGACTCGGAAGAAGAAGCGAACCGGGTAGCGAAATTTGCCGACGAGCTTCTATCACCGGGTAGCACATGGAGAGATAAAGACTGCGTGATACGGAAACTCACATTAGCCGACATCCTGATTGTCGCGCCCTACAACGCTCAGGTGGGTCTGATCCGGCGCGAGCTATCTTCGAACGCGAGGATCGGTACGGTCGACAAGTTTCAAGGCCAGGAGGCGCCCATCGTTTTCTATTCTATGACAACTTCCAGCGCGGAAGATGCACCAAGAGGGATGGAATTCCTGTACAGCTTGAATCGGTTAAACGTTGCCATCTCGCGTGCTCGTTGCGTCGCCGTCGTCATCGCGAGCCCAGCTTTATTCCAAGTTGAATGCAAGACACCAAGACAGATTGAGCTCGCGAATGCATTTTGCCGGTATCTCGAGATGGCTTCGGTCAGTTGATTTAGACTCCAGTTCGTAGCCACTTGGGGGGTGGATCCCAGAATCTTGAAATTGGCTAAACCAAAAATTATCGTGCCTGCTGGATCAGAGGCTTTCCTGATGCTGTCAATGGTCTCCAGATTGGGAAACGCTTGCCGACGGCTCTCTACCTGTCGCGGAAGCTGGTTTCAGCACTTCCGGAAGTCCTCACAACGGCCTTAAGCAGAGCGGCGAGCGCTGCGAACCCGGATCTGCAGTGGAACTTGTTGAAACTGCATACAGACCAATATGCCATCACCTTTTTGAGTTATCCGGAGTTGACGAGGATCCTCACCCGGCGCCAGCCAAGGCTACAAAAATAAACCTGAACACGGGTACGGTGACCCCTAAGTGACCCTAAGTGACCCTAAGTGACGGCTTCGCAACTTAGGCAGGCCTGATGCAGATGGTAATGGTTACCCATCAGCACATAGGCATGAATCCGCAGACCGAACCGAGTCGGAAGAACACTCAGCAGGTCGAGAAAATGCAAGTTAGTGCGCTCGTCGGGAAAGATTTGTCGCTTTTCCAGGCCGCGGTTGATCACGTGGTACCACCCGCCTTCACTGTCGAGCCTCAGGGGTCTGGCCATGCCCAAGAGAATAATCTCGCGACCGGTGAGCGCAATGTGAAATGTTTTGTATAGACTCGACCCCTATTCCGCCCCCCCGGCTAAGGCTTTTCGGAGCTGACCTAATCCGTAGACGAAGCCCTTTTTGCGCGTTTCTACATCACCATCTGGCCAGGCGTATTCCCGATCTTCATGTTCAATACTGACGTAATCGGTAAAGCCCAGCTTGGTGTGGGCGAAAGTCAGGAACTGTTTCCAATCTAATTCGCCTCTGCCGGGTAAACGATATTCCCACCAATTACCGCAATACCCGACTGACTGGACTCGTTCAGGGAAAAGCTTGGTATCTTTTCCGTGCAGCAGAAAGATCCGGTCTCGGAATTCGATTGCTGCCTGGTACGGATCGATTCCTTGCCACAGCAAATGGGATGGATCGAATTCAATACCGACATTTGGATACTTTATTTTGGAGAAGAGCTTCTTCCAACCTTCTGGGGTGGTCCCTACGAAGTTTTTGTGCATACCGGGCCAGTTTTCCAGGGCGATACGGAAACTTCCATCGGTGCGAAGAGAAGCCAGCTCGTTTAGAAAATCGGTGATGTCCTGGTAATTGCTTTCTTCATCGGCCTGCTCATTTCTACCCGCGAACAGAACCAGGGTAGGAACTTTTGCGTTGATCGCTTCTTGGGCTATGGAATGTGCCCGAGACCGGATTTTTTTGCGTTCGGTCTTGTCCGAATGCAACAGGTTACCGAAAAGGGTAATTGAAGGAACCTCTAGTTGCGCGTCACGCGCCAGTTTAACGATCGTTCCGGCAGACTCAGGGCCGGAGAGATGCCGGTTAACATCGAGTTCAATACCGTCGAACCCGGCTTGTTTTGCCCATTTAATAACCTCATGAGCCGGTTGATCACCCAGGGTAGAACTGTAAAAGGCAACTTTCATGGTTATAACGTGGCTACCAATTTATCGTAAGAAGTTTTCGCATCGTTAACGACCTGGGTTACCGGCTGTTTCCAATAGTCAGGCCGAAATATTTCGATCGATAAGAATCCGTTGTAATGTTTGGCTGCGAGTGCCCTGAGATATTGTTGAAGAGGAAGAATGCCGAGCCCGAGATGGAGACGGTTTGCGTCTGTCAATTTTTCGACCGGCAAATCTTCCGCATCATTAACATGAACCATCAAAAACTCGTTGATAGGATAAGGAGTTATATCCGTGACACCTGCACGGTAGAAATGGAAGGTATCCATTACGATGCCGACGCTAGATGCGCCGGCGGCAGAGGCGATTTCCAGCGCATCCTCAGGGCGCCCCATCAAAGTGGTACGGCCGATCGGTTCGAGACCGACTTTGAGTGAACCGGCCAGCTGTGCGTATTCTTTGGTCCGGGTAATCGCTTTTTCCTTGGCTTTCTCCGGATCTAAGCCTGGAGGGATGTTCGTGGCGCAGTAAACCAGTAAAATAGGGGCGCCAAGCTGTTCGGCGGCTTGTACTCCGCGTTTAAAGCGTTCCGTCGCCGCGTTGGTTTCCGCTAACGGCGCCAGATCAAAAGCCATGATCGACGCGGGCTGAAGATTGGAATCTTCCAGACGATTCTTGATTTCTTTCCATGAGGTCCGTTCGACGGCGGCATCCAGATGGTTGAGATCGATCTCGATCCCGGAAAAGTGGGCGACGCCGCATGCGGCGATAATTTCCTCCAACGGTTTGTCGCGTCCAGCGGTGATAGTATTAAAACAGGGTTTCATATTTTTATTCCTTGGAGCTGTGCATGAACTTTTGATAGATGTTTTCGAAAATGCCGACATCGATCAGAGCATCTGAACCAGGCGAATCGAATTCGGTTCCGGTTTGAAGGCATTTCAGGAAATGCTCGGCTTCGGCTCGGTAATGCCACGATTGGTTTACCGGTGCTTCCGGATAGCGGATCCCGGCGTTTTCGCCGCCCTCGTACACCTCAATCTCATTGGTTGAAGGACGGGAGAAGAGCAATCCGGGGGTTGAACGGATCCAGCCGCCTTCAAAAAACAAATGAAGATTCTCGTCCCAACCATGGAATTTGGTCGAGGCGCTCTCAATGACGCAACGTACCCCTTTTATCCGGAGAGTGACCAACCCGGTGTATCCGTCGGCCGAGAGGTCAACATTCGTCACTAGGATGTCATCCGCCGAGTGTGCGTCTAACAGAAAGCGCAATAAATTAACTTGATGAGTATACTGTTGAAGATAGCTGATGTAACCACGGCGGAACTTTTTCGGGAGCCAGTCAGGCAGCAGTTCCTCAACCGCGAAAGGTTCGACGGATTCCTCCGTTCGAATCAACCCGGAGGCGTCCAAGCCTGCGATCCAATTGCCGCAAAATCCGTGGCAGCGAATGTAGAGGAGTTCGCCTTTCCCGTCGTCCCTTTGCCATTCTCGGATCATCTCACGGACCAGGCGGTTACCGGTGTCATAACGCTTCATATAACCGACCATTAAGCGACTGTTACCTTCGTTGGCCGCAGCTAAAATCCGTTCTGCTTGCCGGACCGAAACCGCCATTGGTTTTTCCATGAAAACATGTTTACCGGCTCGTAATAGATCTGCCGCGATCTCGCCCTGACCGGCATAATCAGCCGAAACGGCAACTGCATCGATCAGGGGATCATTGGCGAGAGAGAGATGATCCGGATAAATCTTGTCAATGCCAAAACGGCGGACCACTTGGGCAGCGAGATTGGGGCGACGTTCCGCCAGCGCAACCAGGTTGCATTGAGGTAAACTGGAAAAATTGCCGAGATGCGCGTTCTGAGCTAGGAAACCACCCCCGACATAACCGATCCGAATTGGGCGATTAATAGGAGTAATTTCTGGCTTGTTGGTTGTTCTAGCTTGTTTCTCCATAAATTGAATCCTGGTTGCCGGGCATCCCTTTATCCTTTGACTGCGCCGGCCGTTAATCCGGCAATGAACTGGCGCTGTAGCAGCAGGTAAACGATGACGATGGGGGCAATCGAAATTGTCAAGGTCGCAAAGAGTTCCGGGAATTGAGTCTGGAATTGATTGACGAAGAAAGCCTGCAACCCCAGGGGTAAAGTCTGGCGGTCCGGATTATGAATAAAAATAAGCGCCAGAAAGAACTCGTTCCAGGCCTGGACAAACGTGAAAATGGAGACGGTTGCAATGATCGGGCGGGATAACGGCAACACCACTCTGGTGAAAGTTAACCAGTCATTGCAACCGTCTAAACGCGCCGAATCGAGCAATTCCGCAGGAATAGCGTCGAAATAGGTTTTAAAAAGAAACACCGATAACGGGAGGCTTCCCGTCGTGTAACAGAGAATCAGCCCAAGAAGATTGTCAGCGAGCTTGGCTTTAACCACAACGACATACAGAGGAATGATATAAACCTGAACCGGCAGAGTAAGCAGGATGATAAAGCTCAGATAGATGATTCGGTTACCAGGAAAAGGGAAACGGCTGAACGCATAGGAAGCGGTACCTGCGCAAAAGAGAGTCAGAATGACGGTACCGGCTGCTACGATCGCGCTGTTGATCGTAAACTGCGCGATATGGGCTTGTTGCCAGGCATCAGCATAATTGCGCCATTCCAAAGTTTTGGGAAACCCTACTGGGTTGGCAAAAAAATCGCCCCCGCTTTTGAGAGAACCGAAGATGAGGGTGATAAAGGGATAAATAACGACGATGGCGAGGGTCAACAGCGTGACGTAGCGAAGCGTCTGAGTACCGCCTGTGCGCCAGGTCGTTCCGGAAGATGAGAATTGGGTTCCGTTCACGTGGCGATTAAAGTTATCTCCGTTCAAGGGTTCCTTGCCCGAAACTGCGTAACAGGATCACCGAGACCAGAACGATTAATACCAGCATGATGGCTGACATCGCCGCGGCGTAACCGAGATGGTTAAATTGAAACGCTTGGTTGTAGACTTCGATCATCACGACGTCGGTGGCTTTCACCGGTCCGCCCTGCGTCATCACGTAGACCAGATCAAATACACTGAGAGAACCAAGGGTAGCCAGCAGCGCGTTAATCGCGGTAAACGGCTTGAGTAAAGGGACCGTGATTCTCCAGAAACGTTGCCATGGTCCGGCGCCGTCCAACGCTGCCGCCTCCTGTAGGTCACTGGGGATAGACTGCAAACCAGCCAGGTAAATGACGACGTGGAACCCGGTCCATTTCCAGAGATCAACCAGAACCACCGCGCCGAAGGCCGTTTCCGGTGATCCTAACCAATCGCTCTTGAGCCAGCCGAGACCGAGCGCACTCAGTGTAACGTTGATGATCCCGTAGTCGTAGTTGTAGATCAGGGTCCAAATGATCCCGACCGCGACGAAAGAAAGTACGACCGGCAAGAAGAAAATGCTGCGGAGGACAGCGCGTCCGCGAATTCGTTGATTCAACAGAATGGCAATCAGAAGGCTGAGGCTGAGTTTTCCGGTGACGGTCCAGACTGCGTACCAGGCGTTGTTGACCAAGGCACCCCAAAAGTCGGCGTCATGGAAAGCCTCGAAATAATTGTTTAGCCCGATCCACTTGGGAGAAGCGAAGCCATCGGCAGCGAAAAAGCTGAGGATGAATTCTAAAGAGATCGGCAGGTAAGTGAACCCGCAAAGTAAGAGCAAAGCGGGTGCTAACCAGATCAAAGGTTTTAGTGCCGTCTTCCAACGTCGACGTGAAACGCCTGCAGCCACAGATTTTATCGGCTGTGTTTTCGGCGACGAAAGCTGTGCCGCAGGCGCGCTCAAGTAAAGCAAATCCGGTTAACCTGGAATCAAGAGGCGAATTTGTAACCGCCCGACACGAGGCGGTCTAAGGTCGCCTGCAGACTTTTGGCCAACGCTTCGGCGGTGGTTCTTCCTATCACTCCGGCTTGGAGTCCCTCCTGTAATACCTTGGTGATTTCCGGCGGATAAAACCAATCCAGATAGATGACCAGCTTCGAGATATCCGCTTTTTCCTTAGTATAAATGGAGATGGGTGCGGTTGGCACGGCCGCATTGACCGGGACCGCCCCTCCGTTGAGTTGGATCGATTGCTGATCAGCGTCGTCGCTGGTCAGAAAATCGATCAGATCCAGCGCAGCCTGTTTCCGGCTTGGGTCAATCTTGGCTGGAATCGAAAGAACGACTCCGGGTCCACCCGGGAATTGGGACTCAATCTGTCGACCAACCAGATTAGGCATCAGCATGGAATCCAATTCGAAATTGGCAGCCTTGGATTCCAGCATCGGTTTCGCGATCGAATCGTGAAACAAATAAAAACAAGCCTTCCCGGTCAGGAGCTCGGTCTGGGCGTTGCCGAAGTCCAAGCCTAGGACGCTTTGGCTGAACATCTTGTCCCGTCCAAATTGAAAAACGAGGTCGAGCCCTTGGACGAAGTCGGCATCGGTGAATTTGCCTTTGCCGCTCAAGATCTCGATAGTTCGTTCAATCGAACGATTGTTAGAAGTTTGGGCAAAGGTGGTGAAGAACCAGACCGGCCACATGTAAATGATTTTGCCTGGGTGAGTAAATGGCGCGATCCCGTTCTTATGGAGGACAGCAGCGATTGATTTAAGATCATCGTAGGTTGCAGGGAGCTGGAGATTAAACTTTTGCAGGATCGCCTTGTTAACAAAAACGATAAACCCGCCCAGTGCGCCGGACGGGAATCCCCACAGTTTGCCGTCGATCGTAAAAGTAGTCAGTGCTTCGGGCAAAAACCTGCTTTTGAAACTAACATCGTCAAGACTGGTTAATGCATTGGAAGTTGCGTAGCGTCGGAGGTCCTGACCGTTTAGCATTAGAACGTCAATCTGTTCACCGGCAGCCTGAGCAGCTGTGTACAACGCGACGAATTTTTCCTCTGGATATTGTACCAGATTAACTTGGATCCCTGGATGCGCCTTTTGATAGGCAGCCAGAAGGCTAGGAAGCGCTTTATCCGGAGAAGCGCCGGTCTGAGTGATCAGGACCAGATTACCGGTATACGACTGACCGGTATCAGCTCGACTAATTCGGTTGAAGAAGGATGCTGAGGTCAGTAGACTGACGGCCAATCCGGCGCCACCGGTTCGACGCAAGAAAGCGCGTCGAGTGATCAAGGAATCGGGTCTTGGGGGAACGAACTCTTTCATGGGCTATGGTCGATTTTTTTTGATGCGAGGGGAGACTAGAGGAGGAGAAGTGGATTGGCGCACGATCAGCGGCAGATCGAAGTGAATGACGCGGCCTGAATTTTCAGGGTCTTTGATCTGCTGAAAAACCGCTTCCATCGCGCTTTTACCCATCTGATAGGTTGGCTGCGAAATGGTCGTGATGGGCGGATCGATTAGCTCGGACATCTGGATATTGTCGTAGCCCGCAACCGAGACATCGTCCGGCACCCGTTTACCCGCGCGTTTCAACGCGGTGATAGCGCCAATCGCGACCAGATCATTAGCCGCTACCACAGCGGTGGGAGGATCAGCCAATGCCATCAACTGTTGAATTCCCTTGGTACCGTCCGCGATTTCAAACCCACCGGGGACCAGGTATTCATTCTTGACCGCGATGCGCGCTTTCTTCAACGCGCGTAAATAGCCTCGGGTGCGCATGATGTTAACATGCCCGCGGTCGGGTGGTTGGATCATCCCGATCCGGCGGTGGCCGAGTTCAATCAGATGGGAGGTGATCCGGAAACTGCCTTCCTCGTTATCAGTATCCAGCACCGATATCCGTTTATGGGCTTGGCGTGAGCCGAAAGTGACGACAGGTGTGTGCCGGAGCGCCAATTGGACCAGAATCTTTTCGACCTGCAGGTTGTTCAGATCGTAAGCAACGATGTAGCCGGCGACATTGTGCCGGCGGAGCAGTTGGAGATATTCGGTCTCTTTGCTTTGGTGCTGATCCGAGTTGCAAAGAAAGATTGAGTACCGGTTCAAGTGTGCGGCGTCTTCGATTCCTCGCACAAAATCTGGGAAGAACGGGTTGGTGATGGAAGGGATTAGAACACCGATGGTTAAACTGCGTTGAGCCCGGAGGCTGCTGGCCAGACCGTTGGGCTCAAAGTGTAACCGTTCAATGATCTGGCGGACCCGTTGGCGAGTCGGATCGGAAATACCCGGTTTATTATGAAAAACCGCGGAGACGGTCTGGATCGACACCTGAGCGGCGCGAGCAACATCCATGATCGTGGCACGACGAGTTAACGGCGGCATAAAATGGAAACGGGGGGTAAAACCGGCCAGTAAAAACGTTACATGAAGCTTCACATGAAGCTTCATGTTGTCCAGAAAAATTTTGGCGAGGCGAAAGAGACAAATACCGAATAGCCGCGAAAGAGCACAGCGCGGCTTGCAGAATGCCTCGCTGGAGCCTCATTGACGGAATAGAACACGCATTAGTATTAGACCGAAAGATCGGTACGAACGCAAGCAAATCGTATGAAGTCTTGACGGGCAACATTTCAGAAGCTTCGACTCTAAAGGGAGCCATCGGGGAGGTGTCTTAGGGGGCCGTTGGCCAATTAGGTCAAAAATTAGGCGGATTCTTGTGTTGGCTGGTTGTTAGTCAATCTGGGGGGCACTCTTCGAGCGGGACGTCTTAATAAGCAACATTCTGTCGAAGTGTTTTTAATACTTGCTTGAGGCAGGGACTTTAGATTTGCCGCTCGGTTACCACAACGTCAGCTCGAGCGGATTTTAATAGGGCCGTTGAGAGTCCTGACTTCTCATTCCCTATCAAATTCTTCATAATTGCCGCGGCATGAAGATTCAATTGAAAGCGGTAGCGGCAACTCTCGCCGGCGTTGGCATCGGCATTGCCGTCATGCGTGGGCTCTAAGGAGGACAGGCGAAGGCGCCGCCTGCGTTTGTGATTTCGAATATCGAGGTGACTGATCCGGCAGGATATCAGAAATATGGGGAGGCAGCAGCCGCTGTGGTTGCGACTTACCACGGTAAAATTTTGGCGCGTGGCGGGAAAGCAGTGGTATTTGACGGACGCGCTCCTCAGCGAGTCGTGATGATTGAATTCCCTAGTCTGGCCGATGCGGAACGGTGGCGTTCTTCGCCAGAATTCCAAAAGCTTAAGCCGTTACAACAACAATCATCGAAGTATATCGAAAGCTTCGCGATTGAAGGCGTGACCGCGAATGGGAACCGCGAATAGACACGAATAGACGCGAACAGAACCTCACACAAAGCCACGAAGACACGAAGAGGAAGACAAAAACCTCACGCAAAGACGCAAAGGCGCAAAGGGGGAAGGTTAAAGAGTGATTGGTGACAGATGATTCGTGATTGCTAGGGGGAGTCAGATAGGGGCCACGACTAACATTCAACATTTGCCTTTGCCAGCGCTCATCTATTCGGCGGCGAAACCGTGGCGTAGCCGTTCGAATCGTTGCCACCCAGGCCATGAACCCAAGCTCGGAGAGTGTATTTGGAAGAAGGATTAACGGTAGTGATATTCAACCGGAACTCATTATTATCGTAGCCTGGGCCGGCGGAAGCGAGATGCTCATCCGAGGCAATGGCTTTTCCATTCTCCAACATTTCTACCTTCTCGATAATCAACACGTGGCCGCTTTCACACGTGAAATGGACATTCCATTCTCCCGGCACTACCTGCCAGTGACCGGCTCCCGGCAACGGACCGGTAACTACCCATCCGGTTATCGGCCAGTCGATGGCTGAAGCCTCCGACTTGATATCCGCCGAACTCCAACGGTATGGCAGACCTCCAGGCGTCTTCCCATAGTATTCCAACCCCATTGCGTTCAAGCGCTGAAAGTCATAACCCAGGCGCCCTTCAAAATCCCCAAAATCGCGAGCATCCTGGGGAGTCCAACCGATCTCGGCAACAGCACAGCCTCGGGGTAAGAGTTGGTATTGAACCTTGAGCCAATCCTCAACATTTTCGGTCCAGATATTTCCCTGTATGCCCAGCACTAATTTTATCTGTTCCGGAGTGGCTCCGGCCGGAATTGGTGAAAAGGCGTAGACAGTCTCGAGCGAGTTCAGTCCCTCTCCGGCAATTGGTTGGGGGACAGACTTGATGTCAGCCTGGTAGAGATCAAAGAATAGGTGTTCAAGCGGAGTCAGAACGATTGAATTGCCGTTCTTCAAAGCCGGGTCAGCATACTGGAAGCTGTGCCACACCATCACACCAGCGGTATGGGATAGATTGCCTCCCATCACATCGTCCCAGCCAATTAACTTGCGTCCTTTACTGTTCAAAAACGTTTCGATTCGATTGACGAACCAGCTCTCCAATTGCGCAGTGGTCGTAAATTTGTGAGCGGTCATGACCTGCTGTGCAGAGGGCGAGCCCTGCCACTGGTCAGGAGGTACCTCATCCCCGCCGATGTGAATGTATTCAGAAGGAAAGAGCTCGATTACTTCCTGCAAAATGTCTTCCAGAAACGTGAATGTCTCCTCTTTTGGCGCATAAACATAAGGATGAACGCCCCACGAGGTTTGGACCTCCGGACGATAATTCGGAATGTCGGTGTTACCATACTGCGGATAAGCGGCGAGAGCAGCTGCCGCGTGCCCAGGCATTTCAATTTCCGGGACTATGGTGATGAACCGATCAGCGGCGTAGCCGACAATCTGTCGGATGTCATCTTGTGCAAAATAGCCACTGTATGGCGTGTCATCGCTCAAGCTTGGATTTCCGAGCACCGGCGAGTGGAGCCTTTGGGAACCGATCTCGGTCAGAAGCGGATATTTCTTTATTTCGATGCGCCATCCCTGGTCGTCGGTCAAGTGCCAGTGAAGGACGTTTAGCTTATGGCTCGCCATGAAGTCTAAAATCCGAAGCACGGTTTCTTTTCCGGTGAAATGGCGTACTTCGTCCAAGAGTAACCCTCGCCAGGCAAAGCGAGGTCGATCTTTGATCTGTACGCTAGGAATGGACCAGCAGAGATGCGTTTGCAGCTGCTTGGAATAAATCGCCGGGGGCAATAATTGAAGGAGGGTTTGGATCGCGTAAAATTGCCCAGCCTCCCCGCTGGATCGAATCATGATTCTAGCCGGGGTAACGTTCAGCTCATACCCTTCATTTCCGAGATCAGCTGCAGAAGGATCTTTCCGGATCTCGATACTGTTCGCACCCGCAAGCGAAGCAAAGTCAAGCCCCGTTGCCGGAGTAAGCGCCTGTTTGAGACGGCGCGCCGTCTCTTGGCTAGCCGCGTCTGCATCGATGGCGGTATCCGGCGTCAGTAGGAATGCACCTTGACCTTCTACCATTGACACTGGTTTCGGCACGATGCCAGGCATGGTTGCTCGGCACGGATCCGGGATCAAAAGAAGGATCCCGATCATATAGGAAAGACCGTGAGCGCGTTTATACATTGGACGCCCTCCTTCTGGGATCCAAATATGGCTCCGATCCCATCCCCTTCCATCAATATTTCGTGGTGGATTTTTACAGCCCCCGTGAATAGCAAATAGCAGGGCTGACCGAAATTCAGAGGGAGGGATTCATTAGGGTCACGTCTCAGTAGGCAACAGATATATTTCGCGTTGCTCCTTTTTAGCAGCCTATTTTCCGTTCGAAAGCGAACTCCGAAATATCTCTCCGGTGGCCGCACCTTCGTCCCGGATCTCCGGCAAACTTCAACGCCGCCCGAATCATCGATACTAAGGTCGTACTCGCGATGAACATCCCCAAAGCTCATCCCTCCGGCCAAACTTCCCACTACCGGTGCTACCGGCATCCGTGTTCCCCGAATTATGGGTTTCCCATGGCAGATCTTCGGATCAATGACTATTCGTTCGTTCATAGGCTGCGCCAACCCGTCGGTCGTCGAACATTAATTCTCTTCGCAGTGTTCCTACCCTTCGCTTAAATTGGCAGGCCATGAGTGTGCAGACCAATGGCTTCACCCGGCGACAGTTCCTCCGCGGTTTGGCAGCCTCTCTGGCGTCGAGTTCTGCTTGCGTTGAATCTGTGCTTGCCGATGAACCGGTTAGCGATCAACTGGGCCAGGCATTACCGCGGCGTTTGCTCGGGAGGACTGGAGAAAAGGTAACCATGCTCGGACTCGGCGGGTTCCATGTTGGCAGTCTTAACGATCGCAAAGCGCAGGCCTTGATTGAGGCAGCCATCGAAGGCGGTATCCGGTTCTTTGATAATGCGCAACAATATCAACATGGCGGCAGCGAAGCCAAATACGGCCGATTGCTTACTCCAAAGTATCGCGAACATATTTTCTTGATGACCAAGTCGCTCGCACGCGATGCCGATGGCGCACGACGAGATTTAGAAGGATCATTGCGCCGGTTACGAACTGATCATCTCGATCTGTGGCAAATGCATAGCGTCGAGTCCCCGGCTGATGTCGAGGGACGCCAGCGCGATGGCGTCTTTCAAGTCATGGAAGAAGCAAAGAAAAGCGGGAAGACACGTTACATTGGGTTTAGCGGACATCGGACGCCGCTCGCGCATCAGCGAGTCTTGGAGGTGACGGATCAATTCGATACTTGCCAGATGCCGATCAACGCAGCTGACCCCAGTTATCACAGTTTCATTAAGAACGTCTTGCCTCTGCTGCTAGAGAAAAATATGGGTGTCTTGGCAATGAAAACGCTGGCTGACCGAGGGTTCTTCGGCCAGAATCGCTGGGATGCCCGGCCAACGGGTGTCTCCCCTTTGATTCCAAACCGTATCAGCGTCACCGAAGCGATCCATTTCGTCTGGTCATTGCCGGTCTCCGTGTTAATCACGGGTGCAGAATCGCTCGATCAACTTCACGAAAAGATTGGGCTTGCGAAGTCCTTCAACGGCATGTCTCAAGCAGAGCGCCAGCGAATCGTAGAGAGAGTCGCTGACTTAGCAGGCAATGCCGTCGAATACTATAAGGCGTAGCCAAGCGTCGAATACATCTGTGTTAATCTGTGGTTGGCTTTTATCGCTTTTATTCGCGGTCACTATCCGCGGCCCGCATTCGCTGTTGCGCCTGCTGTGGCGGTCCGTTACGGATCACCCGACCGGCCAACGTTACTATGGCACCTACGGCGGGACGCATCGCAACGCGCAACCGTTGTCCCTTCTCGAGCCTCAAAAGTTCTCGTGCCCAAGGTGGTAACAGATCGATAGCGGCTTGAACCAGAAGCCGCTGTACCGGTAACGCCGCACGCGAAATTACCGGCGAGTTCGATACCAGGGCCAAGAACTCCGCCAAAATCTCGTGATGTTGTAGTCTCGGCCGCATCCGCTCAAAGTACGTCTCCACCTCGGCAACGGAGTTCGGCACCGAACTTAACCCATAATATCCGCAAACCTTGAGCGATTCCTGGTAATAGCGGTCTTGATCGGCTCGTGTGAGGCCTGGGCTGAGGTACCGCAGATAAGCGTTTAGAAACCCGTATGCTGCGGTGACGTGTACCCAGGTTAGTAGCTCCGGATCATTCGCTCGATATAGCTGGCCGTCTGGCGTAACCCCGGTTATAACTTCGTGCACGCGCCGTATCCTCGACATCGCCGCTTCGGCGTCCCGCGTATTGCCATAAGTAATCACCATCGCCGCGAGCCCGGTTCTTCGCATGCGTCCAACTGGGTCGGTGCGAAAATTCGTGTGCTCCCAGACTCCTGACCGGACGCTTGGCTCGGCCAACTCCAATAAGACGGCGGTGATCCCGCCGATGAAAACGCTAGCTGGATTGCTCAGAACGCGCCAGGTCACAGAAGCTGGACCAAAGATACCCGGATCACCCGGCGGCTCCAAATAATTGATCCGCGGAACACCGCATGGCGCCTCGGTCCTGCTGGTGATGATTTTTTCTAGAAGCGTGAGCGCCGGGCTTAAGAATGACATCTGTGGCTTGATTGGAGCATATGACGATCAGCTAATTCAACCGCGAATGGACGCGAATTTACACGAATAGAATCTCACGCAAAGACGCAAAGATAAGGCGAGGAAGAAAATAGCCGCAAAAAGACGCAAAAATTAAGGCTGGGAGAATCTCACGCAAAGGGCCGAGTAAACGCGGATAGAGAGAAGCGAAGACGGAATAGCCGCAACCCACTTCGCCAAGGCTACGTAGGTCAAGAAAGAGCGCAAAGAACGCAAAAGAGGACCGCGAATGGACGCGAATTTACACGAATAAAATCTCACGCCAAGACGCAAAGGCGCAAAGAGGGAAGGTGAAAAGTGAAAGGCACGCCATGAGCATCTCGGCAAGCTCGATACAAGCAAGCGTTGAGCGCGTCGAATGGTGAATGGTGATTCCGGAGCCGCACGTTCCCGATTTTCGACGCGCTTACTGGGCAGCAACACTTGGAAAGCCAGCTGCGGTTGCCATTCGAGTCAGCATCACGGATATTCAGATACCCCCCTATGCCGATCGCTGACCCGAAGTCCGTCCTCGACACTTCGAAAATGTCGCCTGCGCAGCGCGAAGCACTCGAGCTTACGGAGGCAGCACGCGAGTCTGCGAAAGCCGAAGGCGGGTTCGCAGGGAATTTGTTCATGGGTCATTTTGATGTGACTGGAATTCATCCGTTTCCAGTGCAAGACCCGGAAGACGTGGCACGCGGTGACCTTCTTCTGCAGCGACTCAGGGATTTCCTAAAAGGGCAGGTTGATCCGGATGAAATCGATCGTACCGGCGAAATCCCACAGGAAGTCATCGACGGTCTCGCGCGGATGGGCGCGTTCGGGATCAAAATATCGCCGGAGTATGGTGGGCTCGGGCCGTCGCAAACTAACTATTGTCGCGCAGGGATGATGTTAGGAAGTTTCTGCGGTAATCTCACTGCCTTGATTTCAGCACACCAATCCATTGGTGTGCCACAGCCATTGATCTTGTTCGGAACCGACGAACAAAGGCGGCGGTTTCTGCCACGGGTCGCTCGCGGTGAAATATCGGCATTCGCGTTGACCGAGACCAAGGTTGGATCTGATCCCGCAAAAATGGAAACGCAGGCGGAGCCAACTCCTGACGGCGATGCTTTCATCATTAATGGCGAGAAGCTTTGGTGCACGAATGGCGTTAAAGCAGGGGTGATCGTTGTCATGGCTAAAACGCCGCCGAAGATAGTGAAGGGGAAACCGCGAAACCAGATTACCGCCTTCGTGGTCGACACCAATACACCTGGTGTCGAGGTTGTCTGTCGTTGTCGATTCATGGGGTTAAAGGCGCTTTACAACGGAGTCGTGCGTTTCACGAATGTGCGCGTACCTCGTGAGAATATTCTGTTGAGTGAAGGCAAAGGACTACGGGTTGCGTTGACCACGTTGAACACGGGACGGTTAACGTTGCCGGCTGCATGTGTGGGCGTGTCGAAGCGATGTTTGGCCATTGCGCGGAAATGGGCGGTCGAGCGAGAACAATGGGGGACATCGATCGGCAAACATGCTGCCATTGCGGAAAAGCTTGCCCGCATGGCAGCTGAAATTTTTGCGATGGAATCGATGATGCTTTTTGCCGCCAGCATCGTCGATCGCGACAAGACAGCCGATGTCCGGTTAGAAGCTGCACTCTGCAAACTCTGGGCGACGGAGCGTAGTTGGGAGATTATCAATGATACGATGCAGATCCGCGGTGGGCGCGGCTATGAAACAGCGCAATCCCTTGCTGCCCGAGGCGAGGAACCAGTGCCCGTCGAGCGGTTTCTCCGTGATTGCCGCATCAACACGACTTTCGAGGGATCAAGTGAAATCATGCGCCTATTTATTGCGCGCGAAATGCTCGATCCTCATTTGAAAATCGGAGCGCCAATGTTGAACTCGCAATTGCCGATGCCCGAGCGCTTCAAATCAGCGATCCGGGCCGCTGGATTCTACGCAACATGGTATCCGAAGCAATGGCTATCGCCCTTCGCCTCGGGTAGCGGCGCAGGTATCGATCCCGTGCTTTCTCCGCATCTGCGTTTTGCTGCGGATTCCTCGCGCCGGCTGGCTCGCGAGATATTTCATGCGATGGCACGTCACGGGCCGAAGTTGGAACGCCAGCAAGTTTTACTCGGACGCTTTGTCGATATCGGCGCCGAGATCTTTGCTATCGGCAGCAGTTGTGCCCGTGCACAATCGGCTCTCGCGACGAGCAAAAAGGCTGACCCGGACCTGCTTGCGCTCGCCGATTATTTTTCACGAACAGCGCGGCTACGTATCGAGCGGCTGTTCTACAGCGCTAGACACAATGTTGATCGGCGCGGGTATCGGCTCGCACAACGAGTTCTCAGTGGCGACCTCAATTGGCTCCAGACGGGCGTCGTCTGATCGGTTTCCCGCCAGAAGGAATAGCCGCAAAAAGGCACAAAAGACGCAAAAAGGAAAAACCAATAGCCGCGAAAAGGCACAAGAGGCGCGAAAAAAGGAAGCTCCGCTGCCGGTTCGCTTCCTCCTTCGTCCCTGGTTTCCGACTCATGGATAAGGGACGCGTTTTTAACGGCGTGACCCCTAGAGTACGGGACCCTTTTCGTGCTCGTGCTCGTGCTCGGGCTCGTGCTCGAAGGGAAACGCCGGAGTGGTCTCCGACGTTTACATGTCGGACTTATTGGCTTCGTCACCGGGTCTGTGCTTGGTGCCACTCTGTACCAAACCTTCGAGCACGAGGACGAGCACGAGCACGAGCACGATTTGGTTGCAGCTGCGCCGCGCTGTGGCCTTCTGTGTGAAAGATAATTGGGCAACAAGCCCTTAAGGGCGCGTCCCTAAGTCAAAGCGTCTTTTTAGGGCGATCCCAGAAGCCAACCCAGGTAAAGACACCGGTAATCGTCGTTTTTGCTTCTGACCAATCCTGGAATCGGTTGCTTAAGCTTCCTTGTGCCAGACTTGGCGGGCAGAGGTTTGGTTTGGTTCTTCGTTGAGCTTTAGGGTGTAAGCGGCCACCAAGGTCCCCCCTTCGTCTATCAGGTACCTTTCGATGATCAGTTGGCCCTCTTTTCCCTGCTTGGTTTTGATCTGATGAGTCTCGATGAGCTGCTGGTGGTCCTTGGACCAGGCGGTTGTGGTCTTGAGGGAAGTCGCTCCCAAGACGTCTAGGTTGCCTGGCGCGGTGCGTCCGTCGAGGTAAAGGATTTCATCGAAGGCGAAGCCGGGACCGCGGGCGGCGATCGTCATAACAAGTTCGGTTTGGTGGAGGGTGGCTTTAAGCTTAACCGAGGCGGCGTATGTTCGTTCGAGGAAACTGGCCCCGATTTGCTTCATTAGGGGTTCGAACGAAGTCGATCCTTTAAGGTCCAGCGCCCAGGTACCGCTGAAATGCGGATCGTCTGCTTGATCCGGCTGGATTGCGGCGGAAGTTTTGGGCAGACTGCATAGACCGAGCCACACAAGGGCGGCGAGCCAGCCGAGCAGGAGGTTGCTCCGATAGGTTTTCATAGTGATAGGCTGATGTGTCATTCGATTGGTCCGTTAGGACTCTTTCAGAGAGGGTTAGTTGATCAATGTCGATGTTGAAACAGCGTAATCGGAGGATCGCGATGCGTCGTTTAACCTTAAGCAGGCAGAATGCCATGTTCGCGCGGTGAGGAAGCCTCCAACGCCAGGTAGGCGGGTCTTCTGAGGGAAAACAGACAGACGCTACCCGCTGAATCTTTCTTTGACCGTGTTCGCTGTAGGGATTCGTTTCGTTCCAATACTGGAAACAGATTACCCGTTTGTGGGACGACATTCGCTGCAGAGTTCCAAAAGCTTAAGCCGTTACAATAACAATCATCGAAGTATATCGAAAGCTTCGCGATTGAAGGTGAACCGCGAATGCACGCGAATAGCAACCGCGAATGGACGCGAATAGGAAACGCGAATGCACGCGAATAAACGCGAAGGAAATTGAATGTTTCCTCCCTCGACCCTTTTGGGATCTGGAATCGGTTGCTTAAGCTTCCTTGTGCCAGATTTGGCGGGCAGAGGTTTGGTTTGGTTCTGCGTTGAGCGTTAGGGTGTAAGCGGCTACCAAGGTTTTCCCTTTGTCTATCAGGTACCTTTTGATGATCAGTTGGCCCACTTTTCCCTGTTTGGTATAGATCTGATGAGTCTCGATGAGCTGCTGGCGATCCTCGGACCAGGCGGTTCTGATCTTGCGGGAAGTCGCTCCCAAGAGGTCTAGCTTGCTTGGCGCGGTGCGTCCGTCGAGGTAAAGGATTTCATCGAAGGCGAAGCCGGGACCGCGGGCAGCGATCGTCAGAACATGTTCGTTTTGGTGGAGGGTGGCTTTAAGCTTTACCGAGTCGGCGTATTTTCGTTCGAGGAAACCGGCCCCGATTTGCTTCATCAGAGCTTGGAACGAAGTCGATGCTTTAAGGTCCAGTGCCCAGGTACCGCTGAAATTCGGATCGTCTGGTTGATCCGACTGGAGTGCGGCCGAAGTTAGGGGCAGACTGCATAGACCGAGCCACGCGAGGGCGGTAAGCCAGCGGAGCAGGAAGGACCTCATCAGCGGTGGAAAGGCTCTGTTTAACCTGATCGCGCTGAGGAAGTAAAGGCGGGATTTTTTCAAAATATTTCGGGCACCTTCAAGCAAACCACTACCGATGAGGTGATTGGTGATTGGTGGAAATCCGGAAATAGCCGCAAGGGAGGGGAGACGGAAGCGAGCGGCTAGAATCTCATGCTGGTAGATCGCGGATAGATCTGTGATCTTGTGAGAACACCTCGATTACCCGATTAGTGAGGTCATGACCTTGGCGTTCTTCGCCAGAGTTCCAAAAGCTTAAGCCGTTACAACAACAGTCATCGAAGTATATCGGAAGCTTCGCGATTGAAGGTGTGCAGTAGTAACCGCGAATGCACGCGAATAACAACCGCGAATGGACGCGAATAGGAAACGCGAATGGACACGAATAGACACGAAGACAGACAAACCGGAGATCAACGCAGATTTACGCAGATAACGGAAGAGGAAATGTAATAGCCGCAAAAAGGCACAAAACACGCAAAAAATAACCGCGAATGGACGCGAATAGGAAACGCGAATGGACCCTCCTTCGCAAAGCCTTCGGCGCGGCAGGCCACGAATAAACGCGAAGAAAATCTGTCGCAAAGCCGCAAAGGCGCAAAGGGAAGAGGGTGAGAGGTGAAAGGTGATTAGTGCGAGTTGTTGGTCGAAGTTGGTGACAGATTCGGTCTAAGAGTTCATCCTACCTAGGCCTCGGACCTCATTAGCGTCACAAATGCTCTTATTTCAAGCTGAAGCTGATAGGCTTCTCCAATTGCCTAAGGAGTTTGACCCGTCTCACGACAACATTGAATTTCGGCGGTCGGCCTTTAGGGAGCGCTACGATCTTTTCGAGATTAGTGGACGTGAGCGGTTCCTTCTCGATCTTGAGCGTTCCCAGATTAGGACGGCTACCTTGAAATTCCAGACTCGAGCGCGAACGTTATTCGTTTTGGCTCGTTTGGATATCAATGGGACGGCACATCGTAACCCGCAAAGCGCTCCACACCGAGCAGGACAGCGCCTCGTGGGAACCCATATCCACTTATATCGTGAGGCGTTTGGAGATCGAGTCGCATTTCTTCCCCAGGATGTGCCACAATTTGCTTCCGTCTCGCCCGGTGACGAGTCGGATGGCTGGTTGCGTTTCTAAGGTTTTCCGGAGTACAATCACTTCCAACGATACAAACCACGATTGTCTGAAAGATGTTGCTCGCTGAGGCAAAACGTTTGGTCAGAGATTACGGCGCTTGGTTGAACGAAGGTTTCGACGTCGAGCTAGAGGGCGATTACGCCGTGATTTCGACGCCCTTTCTCGATCCTCATAATGACGAGATCGAGCTCTATGTTCGCAAGGAAGGTGACAGTCTGGTTTTGACTGATCGTGGATCGACATTGAGCGATCTGGAAAGTTCTGGACTCGATGTCTCCACCGAAAAACGAAAGGCTCATCTCCAAGAGATCTTGAACGGCTTTGGCGTGGCCGCTCAAGGCGAAGAGCTGTTGGTACGAACTACCGAGAAGGATTTTCCTCAACGGAAACATAACCTACTACAGGCGATGTTAGCGGTGCATGATCTTTATCTGACAGCTCAGACTCATGTGCAGCAATTCTTCACCGAAGATGTCGCGCTTTTCTTCAAGACGAACGACGTGCCATTTTTTCGAGACTTTAAGCTCTCAGGTCGTAGCGGATTTGATCACCATTTTGATTTTGCCTTTCCGACGACGAAGGAGAAGCCACAACGAATATTACTAACGATTAACGCACTGACCCGCGATCGAGCGACAAGCACCGCGTTTGCGGTGAGTGATGTTCGACTTGCCCGCGGTCCAGAGACGCTGCAAGCGTTCGCTCTGATCAATGATCAAGAGTCGGCTCCTGTAAGCGACTATCTAGACGCGCTACGGAACTATGCGATTACAGCTTTACGTTGGAGCAGGCGCGACGAAGCGTTAGTAGCTTTACAGAGTTGAGATTCAAGGAGATTCCTGAGCGCTGTACAGGAGATTAGCGCCAGTTGTTTCGTCATCTCTAGAGCCGGGTGTACGAGCCTTTTAGCCGTCTTCCTGTTCCGGCTCAGGATCGGGCATGTTTGGCGTCGCATCTTAACTTTCAACAGAAATTGCAGCCGTTGTTGTTGCGATTTGTCTCCCGGCGATCGCGGATTTTGCCAAAACGAACGGGATGCGCGCCCGGTTGCCGACCACCATGCAGCCTAGTAAACTCAATCCATGAGCACGCAAGAAATACAGGCTGCTATTGAGAACCTTTCACCGGCAGAGTTACGCGAGCTGATCAGTTGGCTGGAAGATTATGCGGCAAAACGGCTGCAGTTGGTTGACGCGGAGACGCGGGAGAAAATTGGGTTTGTAGTTCGTAAATCGCTGGGGTGACATTTCACACAAAGTCACGAAGAGAATCTCAGGCAAAGACGCAAAGAGGGTGAAAGGCCTGCCCTGAGCATCTCGGCAAGCTCGATACAGGCAAGCATTGAGAGCGTTGAAGGGGTGAAAGGCGGCGCTTCGCGAATGATCCGGCAGCTGCCGGAACAAATTACAAATGACGGATTGTGCTTCGCGAATAGTGACCGCGAATGGACGCGAATAAAAATCTCACACAAAGACACGAAGACACAAAGCGAAGAGAATCCGGGAATAGCCGCAAAAAGGCGCAAAAAACGCAAAACCAAAGATTAAGAAAAAATCTCACACAAAGCCGCAAAGAGAAGACAGACGAACCGCAGGTGAACCAGCCGTCGCTAAAGCTATGGCGGGCAGGCTGCAGATTTACGCAGATGGTGGAAGGAGCGGTGAAAAGTGAAAAGTGAAAGGTGATTTGGGAAAGGGCAGGGAGTGATGGTGTGAGGGAAGTAGCAGGAATTCTATCTGCGTAAATCTGCGTTCATCTGCGGTTCGGTTTTTTTTGCGCTTTTTTGCGGCTATTCCGGTTTCGTCTTTGCGGTCTTGGCACGAGATCATTAAGGTCTGTTTGTGGAACAGAGTAGCCTCAAGGGGCGTACCCTCTTCATTACCGGGGCCAGTCGCGGGATTGGGCTCGCGATTGCGCTGCGATCGGCGAGAGACGGGGCTAACGTTGCGGTTGTTGCTAAAACAGCGACGCCGCATCCGCGCTTGGCCGGTACGATTTATACTGCTGCAGAACAGATAGAACAGGCCGGCGGGAAGGCGTTGCCTCTAGCTGTAGACATTCGATCCGATGAACAGGTTGCTCATGCGGTCACGGAATGTGTCCGAACTTTTGGCGGGATCGATATTCTGGTCAATAACGCTAGCGCGATTCAGTTGACGCGGGCGGATGCGACCGAACTCAAGCGATTCGATCTTATGCTGCAGATTAATGCCCGGGGTACATTCCTTTGTTCGAAGCTTTGTCTCCCGCATTTAATCGACCGGGAAAATCCGCATGTTTTGACGTTAGCGCCGCCGATCTCATTGGATTCGCGGTGGTTTGCGCAGCATACCGCTTACACGCTTTCTAAGTTTGCAATGGGCATGCTCAGCTTCGGTCTTGCTGCTGAATGGAAAGATGCGGGTGTCGCTTTCAACTGTCTTTGGCCGAAGACTGTCATTCGGACCGCAGCGCTTAATCAACTTTCAGGGGTCGACGAAAGGCGTTGCCGGACACCGGAAATTGTGGCTGATGCCGCGCATGTGATTCTAACCCGCGAGGCGAGGAGCTTTACCGGACATTTCTGTATCGACGAAGATGTTTTGCGAGAAGCAGGGGTGACCGATTTCAGCGGTTATGCCGTTGATCCACAACAGGAATTGCTGACGGACCTGTTCCTCGGGTGAATAGCCAATAGCCAATAGCCAATAGCCGAGCGAAGCGCATGACAAATGACAAATGACAGATGCGCTACGCGAACAAAATCTCAGGCAAAGCCGGACCGCGAATGGACACGAATAACAACCGCGAATGCACGCGAATAGGAAACGCGAATCGACGCGAAGACGCCAAGGAAAGATAATTCAACCGCAGATAAACGCAGATGGGGCGAGGGTGGGAGGGCGCAGGGTGAAAGGTGAAAGGCGGGGCTTCGCGAATGATCCAGCAGCTGCCGGAACAAATTACAAATGACAGATGCGCTACGCGAATAGCAACCGCGAATGGACGCGAATAGGAAACGCGAATCGACGCGAAGACGCCAAGAAAAGATAGTTCAACCGCAGATAAACGCAGATGGAGTAGGGGCACGGTGAAAGGTGATTCGTAATTGGCGGACGCAATTAGGCGTTCAATCAGCGTCATACCTTCAAACTAGATTGTAAACTGGCGTATGAATTTACGGTGTTTGCTTTACGCATTCCTGATTCTTTCGGCTTCCGGGACTTAAAGGGCACTTTGTTGGTCCGGTCCGAACTCCCAACCCTGCCGGCGACGCCGTCTGCCGCTTACTTAGTCGTGAATGAGACAACTTCGGTATGGGAAACGACATTCTCTTCGACCAAAATCAAGCTGACCAATGAAACCGACGAAAATCGCCCGGTATTGGTGATCGAGATCCGAGGGAAGTGATCAAAAGCTCGCGGTCAGCCCTAGGCGAATATATGGCGACCAACTTGAAGATGACATCTTAAAGTCCGCTCGATAGAAATCGAACCGGCGATACGGTACGGTGCCTCCTTCGAGCTCGAATTTGATCGAGTCAGTCACAGCCCAGGAGAAGCCGGCGCCGCCTCTGACCTCCCAAAAATCCATCAGCGCATGGTTCAGTTTTGGGATGCCGCGCGAACTGCCGAATTGATTGTCGACTCGGAAGACATCCGTTTGCAGATCCGCTCCTACAAACAACGTGACTTTATTGGAAAGCATATATCGGATCTGCGGGCGGGGAGCGATTCCATTGATTACCCAATGATCAGACAGCTTCCAATAGACCCCGACGGCAGGAATTACGGGCCAATTTGCGTTGATGTCGATGCTAAGACCGGCCGTGTAAATTACATTTGCGCTCTGAAAGTACGAGGCGCCTATTCTGATCGGCACATCAAAATCGCGACCCGAGATATCATTGAAACTACCGTAGATCCCAGGGTACGCCTCGACCCTAACGAGCAATGCCGAAGTTAGCTGGATATCGGATCCGATGACTGCAGCCAACGTATCCACTGAAGCCGGTAAAGGAGTTAACCGGTTAGTGGTATCGAATGCGAAACGCTCCCAGTTCAGTCCTAACCGCAGAATAAACGCGTTGGAGATTTGGTTAGACATGACCAACGAAGCCGAACTGGTGATTTCCCGGAAAACACCAACTGTCTTTCTCCCAAGATCAACCGATCCTCTGCCGATGAACGCAGCATCGCTTGATAGTTGGTAAGAGAAGGGAGACAGAGCCTCACCTGGCGGGGCCTGACCCGTCAGTGTCGGCGAGGTAGCAAGGGTTTGAGCGTTTGCAGTCGACAACGCTAAGGTCGCCGCCGTGACGAACAGGGCGTTCGCAAACTCCCATGGTGAAAGCCGCACCTTCATTCTCGTGGAGAGGCCTCGCCTCCGCCTCCGCAAGGCCTTCCTCCGTCGCTAAAGCTATGGCGGACAGGACGGGGCGACAAGTGCGAGGCCGACCTCATATTGTTCCGGGCATCTCTCTAGCTGCGCTTTATGTACCACTACGAGTGTCGCTAAGGAAAGCTCGAATATTCTGCTGGATCTCACGCATCGTGGCCGCGCCTGAGCCGAGCCGGTCGACTCCACGTAATCCGCTATAGGCCGGCGAAGATACGAGATCGACGCGCCAGATCAAAGTAGCATCGCGGCCGTCCACTTGAACCGGCCAGAGCTGCTGGAGAGTTACAACCGCGTAATAACGGCCGCTGGCGTAATATCCGATGTCCACGGTCTGATATCCGTCACCAACCGGTCTCGCATAAAAGGCGTCCAGACTTACGACGGCTTCTCCGTCCGCGTCAAAAAGTTGCCAGGAGAGCGATGGGGTCAACGAACCGCGCCCTCCACCTGCCGGGGTTGCCGAAATCATGGGCGAAAAGTACGACCGAGCGTTACCGCTACTTTCGATCAACTGGTTTACCTCCGTTGCCGGGGAAATATTAGCGCCGGCTGTGGGGTAAGATGGCACCGCACCGAGACCGCCCGAAACGAAACTATTGACTCGCTGGGACAAGACCTGGCTCCAGAACGAAACCACCGGCCCGGGCATACCACGCCCGCTCGCTTCATCGGACGTGTACTTCAGCCCCGAGGAATACCCTGGAAGCTTCTCGGTAGCAGCGATAAACGCTCGAACCGAAGAAGTTAAGGGAACAGATGCCAGGCTTTGAAAATTGGTCGAGCTGCTCCGGCCAGGAAGATTACCTTGCAGATAAATTCTCAACTCTGGATGCCGGGCTGGATCCCACTCTTGAAGAAGGCCGACGGTGGTCCTCACCGGAGCGTGCACCACATAGGCGGTTTGCACCGACATATCGCGTGCAACCTGCATATTAGGTATTGGAGCCGCCGAAATATTGCCTGCCGCCAATTTGGAGAGATCGGCATCCTTGAACACCGATAATGAACGGAGATCGGTGATCGGGTCAGCCTTAGCGCTAAATGCCGGGGCTAAGGCTCCCATCACAAGCAGGAGCCGGGTATAACTGAGCAGATATCTTTTTAATTTTAATACGGTGATAGTCTTCATAAGAGCGAATAGGAAGTAAAGGTGCTGAAGCGCCGCTAGAACTTCTCTCGGCACGCCTGGCTAACGATCGTCAGTCGTTATTGAAAACGGCGAAACCAAATGGATAACCCCACCAATATGGCGCAATATGCCACTGGCGGACGCGGGTTTGATGCGACGGCGCATAGAAGTTGGTCGAAAAGCTAGAATGAGTCCTCTTGACTTCACTGCTGGCAGCATTGGCACCCTCATGAAATCGACCGCCGGGAAGGTTGATGTCCCCGAACCCGCCACCGAATGCCGCCGGCGCAATCGCCAGGATACCGGCCAAGATCATGGCAGCGACTTTACTTGTCATCATAAGAAATCCTTTCTGTAACCACAATGGTCACAATTTCGTCAAAAAGATAATCAATTGTCATGATCTGATATCAGCCCACGTGATAAGGGTTTGGTACACGGGATAGCCGGCGTTGGCCCTGTATCGAGAGTGTTATCACAGGTTCCGTGCCAGCCGGTTCAGCTTCTATAACATGCTGTCGGGCTGCGCGTTATGACGCAAATACCCGGCCAAGAGTGCGGTACGAAATTTCCACCTAAACGATTATTCGGACCGTGTCTCAGCCAGGGTTTTCCTCGCTTTTCTGCATACATTTATCTGGGTTAGCCTCGATTCGGTTTGGCGGTGTCGCCAAACAAAGCCGGCATTTCCCAGGCAACTTCAATAGCCGATTCTTGAATAGGTCGAAAATACTAATTTCGGATGTTAACGATAGATATAAACTATGGATCTGTATCGACGCTGAGCCAAAAAAATCTCACACAAAGACACGAAGACACAAAGCCGAAGAGAATCCGGGAATAGCCGCAAAAAGGCACAAAAAACGCAAAACAGAAACCGCGAATGCACGCGAATAGGGACCGCGAATGGGCCCGAAGACAGAGACCAACCGCAGATGAACACGGATATACGCAGATGGGGCGAGGGTGGGAGGGCGCAGGGTGAAAGGCCTGCCCTGAGCAAGCATTTAGCGCGTCGAACGGGCACGCCATGAGCATCTCGGCAAGCTCGATACAGGCATCTCGGCAAGCTCGATACAGGCAAGCGTTAAGCGCGTCGAATGGTGAAAGGCGATTGGTGTTCTCTTAAATAAATTAGCGTGGATTCGCGGCTAGTCCCGATTGGATTTTGTCGATAGGATTACGCTGATGGCAAAAATAGACGTCCTGCCACCAGCCACCGGTTCGGACTATTTCTCTTCCAATGCCCTGGTCACCTGGTCGAAATCGCTGTCGCTTTGTTCGAGCGTTGCCCCATGATATCGAGAGCACGCGATAATCAGCAGATCAGTGGCCGGCACGGTAACACCAGTCGCACGACATCGGCGAGCTAACTCGTACGCTTCTTTCCAGACTTCCACGGTAATGTCGAGCTCTGGAAGTAAACGTTCAAACTCTCTCAAGACCTTTTTTTCGCGGTCACCGCTCGCTCCATTCCAAAGTTCTAATCGTACGATCGGGCACCAACATGCTGTCCCGGCTTGGAGCACGGTTTCGACTCGGGTTCGGGCCGCCATCTCGCCATCCGGACGTAAGAAGTGGATCCAGGATGAAGTGTCAATCAGCACCATGGGTTAGGTTCTGCGACGGATCCGCTGTAATTCTTCAGCGGTCATCAGTTGAGCACAAGTTCCCGCCCGTTTGACTAGTTCAGCCATGCGACGTCGACGATTGAATTCAACGATGGCGGTGACGATCGCTTCCCGTTTAGTGCGGGCGTGAGTGAAGCGCATCGCATCCTCCAGTTCCTCATCTGGAATATCCACAGTCGTTTTCATGATTCCATTTTAGCTGAAAAAGGATGCTAACACAACCGCGAATGCACGCGAATAGGGACCGCGAATGCACCCTCCTTCGCAGAGCCTTCGGCGCGGCAGGCGCGAATAGACACGAAGAGAAATCTCACGCAAAGCAGACTTCCTCCGTCGTCCCGCAGCCCCACAACTATGGAGGACAAGTCGCCCCATCCCCCCTTTAGCTACGTCGGCCAAGGACCCCAAGGCGCGCGAAGGAAAGAGAAAATCCAGAATAGCCGCAAAAGAGCACAGCGCGGCAAAGCCGCAACCAAATCATGGTGGAACGCCGTGGGGCTTGATAAAAGCGGTGTGTGAAAACTCAACCAATACCAGCGACCCACGGTGTTCCAGAGAGCTTTATTAGCAAATTTGGACAGAACGTCATAGGGATTCTTTCGGGATTCGATCGGATTCGATTTAGAGGGACACTGCGGCTGCTGTTTCAGCCCGCAGCGATGGAACG
>Ga0209647_1000466_pt1 | contig 37852 bp, 41 predicted proteins | sample GraSoi_2013_60cm_FD_185827 | JGI IMG/M metagenome (GOLD analysis project Ga0209647, IMG submission 185827) | Grasslands soil microbial communities from the Angelo Coastal Reserve, California, USA - Sample 9_17_2013_60cm (SPAdes) (version 2) | ecosystem: Environmental > Terrestrial > Soil >... | reverse complement strand
AGGAGTTCAGGAGTTCAGGAGTTCAGGAGTTCAGGAGTTCAGGAGTTCAGGAGTTCAGGAGTTCAGGAGTTCAGGAGTTCAGGAGTTCAGGAGTTCAGGAGTTCAGGAGTTCAGGAGTTCAGGGTGGGAAATTTGAAGATTTGCAAGGAAATTCCTATTCGAAGTCGGTGCGGATAACCCTGGAATTGTTTCTTACGACTGCCTTAGCGTAGGCCACGAGCAGGCGAGAAGCCTCTTCTAAGACTGGTTCCAATGCTGCGCAGTCACCGTAGCCGAGATCGTCTCCTAAGATGAGGTAATACCTGCATTCTTCCAAAGATCCTTGCGAGACATTAAAGAGCCGATTTTTGTCAGGTATTCCTCGCTTCTTGAAACCTTCGGCGATATTTGCCGGAATTGAGATAGCGGCCCGTCTCAGCTGAGGAATCAAACAGTACTGTTCTTCTCTGGGAAACTGCTTGGTAAGCTCGTAGGTGCGAAGCACAAACTCGTGTGCTCTCTGCCAGACGATTAGATCACGAAATGACTGTGCCGGTTTATTCATCGGCCACTAAATACTACTAGAATATAACGAGAGCAAGTCGTGTTATGATAAAATGCAGCTGGTCGTCACTTCTCCTGAACTCCCGAACTCCTGCAACTCCTGAACTCCTTCATCAATGCGGATACCTTTTTGATCCTCCATCCACGTAAATTACTTCTCCGGTGATGTAGCGAGCGCGCGGAGAGCTGAGAAATACTGCCACTAACGCTACGTCCTCTGCCTCTCCGATGTAGCCGACTGGTATCGCGGTGCGCGCCCAGTCTTGTTGTTCTTGTAGGGTCGGGAATACGCGTTCATCGATCTGCTCGGAATGAACAATTCCCGGGGAGATACAATTGACGGTTACGCCATCTTTAGCCACCACGCTGGACAATAGTTTAGACCAAATGGTGACAGCGCCGTTTGGTGGTATTGCTGCGTTAAATCCGACTGGCTCTTCGGTCCCGGTTAAGTTGATAATCCGGCCAAATTTATGCGCTTGCATGGATTCAATGACGGTGTGAGCTAGATTACGGCCGGCATCGAAATTAAGCCGCATGCCTTCTTCCCATTCCTCGGGCGTTCCGAACCCGCCTTTGATCGGGCGCGACCCGCCGGCGTTGTTAATCAGAATATCGAGCCGTCCGAATGCATCGAGCACGGCCGTTTTGATCCGGCGCGGAGCATCTCGATCGGTCAAAAACGGCGAGTTACCTCGCGGTTCCGACACCGAGCAGCTGGCGCGCTTTTATGGTGCGGTGATTCAGGGGATGAGCATTCAAGCCCTGGACGGGGCCGGCACGAAAGCATTGCATGGAATTGCGGAAACGGCGTTGAAAGCATGGCCGGGTGTCCGGAGGGTGAGAGGTGATTGGTAAGACGTGAGGTCATAGCTTCTCGGCAGTGCGACGCGGGCAAGTGCTCAAGGACTTTAACGGTTATGTGAGACGACGCATCTCACCAAATCCGCCGGTTTGTCAGGATTCTGTAATAAACGAGCGCGCGTCATCCAATCCGTAAAGCAGTCGCGATTTTTGCGTCGACAAGTCTAAACCGATTTGTTCAACTCACGGCTTTCAGCGAGACCGGCCCCGATCTCGCTGAAGTGAGCGGCCACTAAATCTCCGCGCGATGGATAAGCGAGCAAATCTAGTTGGAACGTTTCTTCTATCGACCATTGTAACTGGTTATTCAGGGGACATCCTCCGCCCGGGGGTTGGGGTAAATGGACCAACCGCAGTTAACTCTTTTGGCGCCACGCCGGCGACGTCAACTCAAATCAGAAGCGATGCGCAGAATAGCTTGGCTCGGGTCACCGAGGCGATAAACGCGGTCCGGACCATGGAGCAAACCGCTCGCAATATTGCCAGAGGAGTGAATTCCAGCGTGCCTAACGGCTTGGTCCCCGGAGGAATGCAGGTTGCCACCGGTGCCAATGCGTTGTGGATAGGAGCGGGAAAACCGCAACAATCGGTGGTCAACGGGTTCACCCAAGTCACAATTCAGCAGACTGCGCCGCAGGCGATTTTGAATTGGCAGACGTTTAATCTTGGGGCAAATACGATCGCTAATTTCGATCAGAGCGCCGGCGGTAGATCGGCGAATAGCTGGGTAGCATTAAATCGGATTTTGGACCCGACGAATCAACCCAGCCGAATACTCGGTTCTCTTCGGGCCCAGGGTCAGGTCTACTTGATCAATCGTAACGGGATTATCTTCGGCGGCGGATCCCAGGTCAACGTAGCAGCCCTCATTGCTTCGTCGGCAGATTTCTCAGGAGGCAATGCTCAGTTTTTGAGTACCGGCATCTATAATGGAGCGCTGAATAGCGCCGGTCAGCCGTTACCTAGTTTTTCGGGAGCCGGCGGTAACATCATGGTCGAGGCCGGTGCCCAGATCAGTACTAATGCTCCGATTTCGGTGCTCGACGCGGGTGGGTACATACTATTGATGGGTCTGCAGGTGCAGAATGCCGGGACGATCGTGACCTCGGATGGGCAGACGGGGCTGGCTGCCGGCCAGGATTTTATCGTTCGGCCTGGGTTTGGGACCGATGGGAATAGCAATTCAACGACCCGCGGTAACGAGGTGGCCGTGACCGGTGGCGGGTTAGTCAGTAACACCGGTTTGATTCAGGCTACTACGGGCGATATCAGTTTGGTCGGCAAGAATGTTGTCCAAGCTGGAGTGGCGCTATCCACAAGTTCGGTTGCTCAACGCGGAACCATTCATCTTTTGAGCGATACCAACGACCCGACAAGCAGCGTAACCTTGAGCCCGGGGAGTTTGACCTATATTGCGTTGGATGATGCCGGGACGTTCCCAGCGTCGAACGCGCAGCGAGGGAGTCTGATCGCCGCTTCGCTCACCCGAAACCAGGCCTTAGCCAGTAAAGCTCTTCTAAACGACCAGAGTTTGATGGATGACCTGGTTTACGAGTCGAGAATCGAAATTGTGACCGGCGGTACCGTCGATTTTGAGAATGGTTCCACCCTGGTTGCCCACGGAGGTCAAATCGCGGTAAACGGTGGAGTCCGAATTCTGGCAGCAACTGGGTCGCTGCTGGATGTATCTGGCTTGTTAGATGTGCTGTTGCCGATGTCGTCGAACGATCTCACCGTCAACGTGCAAGGGTTTGAGCTGCGAGACGCGTCGCTCAATCGAGACACCAAATTGCTTAACAACTCGAATTTATATGTCGATCTGCGGACGGTAGTGGAAGTACCGGCTAGCGCTGCTTATTCCAGCAATCGGTACTATACAGCGGGAGGATTGCTGGAAGTTAGTGGTGAACTCAATAACGTCACGCACAGTATCCAAGAGTGGGGCACTTTGGGAGGAACCATCACCCTTTCGACCGGTAACACCGCTACACCACAAACCGTTAGCGGCGCCGTTGTCGCTCAACCCGGCGCGCTGTTCGATATCGCAGGTGGCTCAGTCCAATTCCAAGCGGGATACTTACAGCAAAGTTACCTGATCGGCAGTGACGGAAGGATTTACAATGTTAATACCGCGCCGGCCGGTATCGCTTATTTCGGTGTGTTTCAAGGTTTCATAGCGAATCATCCACGTTGGGGTATTACCGATCGATACGGTAACGTTATTACCCAACCGAGCCAGATTTATGAAGCCGGTTATACGGTTGGCCGCGATGCCGGTAACTTAGTGAATACGGTTCTACCGGTCTGATCGGTACAGAACCGACTGCCGTGGTTTTCAGTGATCAGTCCGGTTCGTTGGCGGCACAAGTCACACCTGACGCACCGTTACCAATTAACCGAATCGATACTGCCGGATTCTCAACTCAACAGATTGCCACCAGCAATTTAGCGAATATTTCAATCACGGTCGGCCAGCGAACCGATACCGCCGCGGGTCAGCCGCAAGCTTCCATCGTCGTAGCGTCAGCATTAAGCCTGGCTTCGGGCGGGGTGTTAACCCTGCAAGCCCCGGTGACCGATGTTTTGGCTCCGATCATCGTACGAGGAGGTACAGTAAACATTAGCAATTCGTTTACTTCGGGTAATGCTAAACCCGATCAGAACGGCATCATCCCTGCCACTTATTTAACCAACCCGGAAGGGATGGCGGAGGTGCTGGTGGCAACCGGCGCAACCATTGATACGCACGGAGTTTGGACCAACCTGTACCTGAGTCCGCTTGATCAGTCCACTGCGGCTTACCTCAACGGTGGGAATGTCTCCATCAATTGCTCGCAAAATATCACGATCCAGGGCGGCACAGAGATCGATGCTTCAACCGGTGGAGTTATCTCAGCCCAAGGCGCTGGTATCGGAGGGGCCGGCGGAAACATTTCGCTCCAAGCAGAAGATGGACTCGCTAATGGAGTTTCCGGTCCGGGACGCCTGGTTCTAGACGGAGAAATCCGAGCCTACGGGATGACGAAAGGAGGATCGCTAAGTATTGGCGTACCTTGGGTCGTGATCGGCCAACCCACCGGTATTTTGGCGGCTGACACTTTGGTTTTATCGAGCGCGCTTTTCCAAGGTGGGTTTTCCTCTTATACGATCAACAGATACCACGGACTTACGGTCAGTGCCGGAACGACGATCGATGCGGTCGAGCCGAGCTACGTTTTTAAACCGGATGCAAGCCGGGTAGCAAGCGGAGCAGACCCTACGCAAGCCTACACGTCGACGGTGAGACCGGAATATCAGGGAAACCCGGTGACCGCTCAATTTGCTATGCGCCCAGGCGCTAGCCTGAATTTTGAGTCGATCATCGGCCCCACACCTCAGCCGTTGAGTGGAGGCAGCATCTTATTTCAAAGCGGATCCAGCATGACTGTTGATCCGCTGCAATCCGTGAACGTGGAGGGCTACCGTCAAATTACGATCGATGGTTCGATCCGAGCGCCCGGCGGCTCGATTTCGGTGCTTAATGACAGGTTCTTTTTGCCGCGGAAGGGATTTATTGTTGAACCGACGCCGATCTCGGTCTGGTTAGGACCTAACAGCCGATTAGATGCGTCTGCCGAAGCGGTCAACAGTGCCGATCTTTTTGGCCGGCCATACGCTTATGTGCCGGCGGGTGGGAATATCACGTTAGGCTCTCTTGGCGGATACTTTCCGGGCACCACTGCGGCCGACTTAACTGCGGCGTTTGTTATTGTCCGGCCCGGAGCCGTATTGAATGTTGACGGAACTCACGCGCAGATCGACTTAGCCGCTGGGTCCTCACTGGGGTCAACCGCAAGTGGTATTATTCGCGGCAATAGTGTGGTCGATGAAGAAAGCAGCGGCGGCACTATTTCTATGGCTACTCAAGCCGGCATCTACATGGACGGTGCCATGGAAGCGCGATCAGGCGGTCCGTATGCGCCCGGTGGGACGTTATTGATGACCTTAAGCACCCGAGGGATTGTCTTCCTTGAACAGCTCGCGCCTGCGCTCCAAACCGCAAAGACGTTTACCATTTCTCAGAACACGATGCCGTCCAGTTTGGCGCCGAATATTCGACCCGGCGGCGCTAATCGGACGCTGATTTCCAACCGAGCCGCCATTAGCGCGAGTCAGATCAATGAAGCCGGATTCGCCAATGTCTCGCTATTCTCGATCGATCTGTTCGTTTTTCGCGGAGACGTCTCTTTAACAACGGCGGGCAGTATCTCTCTTTCGAACGGGATCATTGTTGACAGGAGAAGGAACGGTGAAGTTACGCTGAGAGCACCGATCGTTACCTTCAGCTATCTGCCACCGGAAACCGGTGGACTGGGGATGGTACCAGTTCTTCAAAGCAGTGCTTGGACTTTCTCCGATCAAGTTAGTAGGGGCAATTTTAACGTTTTCGCGGATCTGATCCAGTTCAGTCACGGCGTCGATTTCAGTTCCGGGGCCTCGCTTCCAGATGGAACTAATCAGAAGATTCTTGCTCCGGACTATCCTGGCTTTGGAGCGGTTAACTTCGTGGCCCGCGATTCAGTAGCATTCGTTGGACAGACTACCGGGATCGGAACCACTGGCAACATCTCGTTCATGGCCGGCCAGCTTTACTCCGATGGCGCTGCGGTGATTCTTGCCGGCCAAACTCCGGAGAACCTGTCGGCTAACCAATTGGGCGGGGTTATCTCGATTGCACGATTTCCCGGTAGCGATCCGGCCCCGCCTCTGGCCGCAGGTGGTAGCCTCTCTTTCTCCGCTCAAACCATCTATCAAGGCGGCGTTATCCGAGCTCCGGAAGGCAGCATTACATTGGGAGGTAATTCTACCAATGCGAGTGTCGAGCCAAACGGAGTGGTAATTTTTCTGCCCGGTAGCATTACATCGACCAGTTTAGTTGGACAGACGATTTTGGATGGAGGTTCCACAGACGGGATCACTCTCTCAACGGGTGCAACCAGCTTTTCTCAATCCATTACCATTGCCGGGAGCAAAATTCAGATCGATCCCGGAGCAGTGCTTGATTTGCGCGGAGGCGGCAATCTAGCCGGAGCGGCGTTTATCAGTGGGCGGGGTGGGTCAGTCGATGTGCTGACCAATCCTCCATTAGTTTTCAGCCCGTCAACTGATACCGTCACAGTGCCCTCTCTCTTGACCAACCCCGTCTATTCCATTGTTGTGGGCCAGCAAGCGAACTATGCGACGGAAATACCAGTCACCGGTTCGGCTGCAAGCGGCTCATTGCCTGCGTTGGGCTCACAGATCACGATAGGCGCGGGGGTCCCTGGGTTACCCAGTGGGACCTACACACTGCTTCCGGCTTATGATGCCCTCTTACCGGGAGGCTACCGAGTCCAACTTAGTTCGACCTTAACGCAGCTGCCTGGTGTGGCGGCCCTAGCAAATGGGACCTACGTCACCAACGTTACAACCGGTACTGTTAATACCGGGTTTCATTCCGGATTCGTCATTAGGAGAATGGCTGCCTGCGCGATATCATTGGGCTGACCGAAGTGTTGTGCAGGCAGAGTCGAGGCCCAAGCTCGCACTCGCTCGAGATTTTCGCCGTGGAGCGAAGTCTCCACTGGACCTGGCATCAGGCAGTTGACGCGTACTGGCGCGAGCTCGACGGCAAGTGCTTTGGCGAAACTCACAATCGAAGCGTTCGCGGCCGCAGCCAGACTCGTTCCTTTGGGCGGTTTCATTGCGCCCGCGCCGGACAGCATCGCCGTTTGTTTAGCTAGTTGACTCATTTCTTATCCCCACAGCCAAATCAAAAATCCGCAACCTGTAACCTCTCAAGCCTTCCCTTTGTGAATTCTGTGTCTCTATGGTGAAATTATGCCTTCTCGTACTCCTCGAACTCCTTGTACTCCTTGGACTCCTTTTCCTTCAGCTCACCCTCTTGATCGCTAGCGTCGCGAACCTTCCCAGCCCCATCGCCACGATCTGCAGGCGGAGAAAGTCAGTCGCACCTTCCACGACGTTGGCGTGTTCCAATCTGCCGCTATCCAACCCGATGAACCCGAGGTCTTCGACTAATTGTTTGACGGTGGATTTGGCATCCTCGTCATCGGCACAGAGAAACACGGGAACCGCGTTTGGCCGTAACTTTTCCGCTCCTAAAGCGATGACGGACCCGGGAATCGCGTTGAACGCTTTTACTACCCGGGCGCGAGGGATGTCCGCCGCCATCCGTTCTGCTCGTGAGGGTCGGGTCGTCTCGAAGTGAGCTCCGGGCCGGCCTTGCGGATCCGGAACTTCCACTCCCAGAATTGCATTATTGGTGCAATCGATCACGACCTTACCCGTGAGCGTCTCCGGTGCCCGTAATAGATTCGACGGGAGCACGTCGCGCACAGTGTAGAGGACGATCGATCCGAACGCAGCAGCATCATCGAAGTTGCCGCTCTGAGCAAAATCGCCGGCTGCATCTTTGGCCTTCACTGGATCCCGCGATCCGAACAACACATCATGTCCTGCCTGGGCCCAGCCTGTGCCGAGCGCTCGGCCCATATTTCCGGTTCCGATAATACCAATCTTCATAACTTGTCGCGCCGTGGGCATGGGGAAACTTTCGCGCACGCCTGCCCGATGCTTCCATGATAGTCTGTCGGAAATGCTTAGCCGATCGTCCGGTACCGCGGAACTACTGGGTCTAGATCCTTTGAGTGAGGTTTTGAGGGATTTCCGGCCGTCAGGTGTGTCGTACGGTCATTGCCGGCTGACTAAGCCTTGGGGTGTCGATCTTCCGGAAGAGACTTCGGCTCGGCTGCACTTTGTGGTTGCTGGCGAATGTTGGTTGCGGAAAGCGGGGTATGGGCCGGTTAGGTTGCGTGCGGGCGATGTGGTCCTTCTGCCGAAAGGCGGCGCGCACGCGATGGCCGACACTCCTCGAGGACGAACTCGGCCGCTTTCCTCTTTCCCACGCCACGAGATCGGCGATCGGACCTTCCGTCTCGCGATCGGTGGCGGTGGTTCCGAGACAATTTTAGCGTGTTGCAGCGTGGATTTCGATGAACCGGCGCTAAACCCGCTCCTTGAGCTTATGCCCGCAGTACTCCTAGTTTGCAGAGCTACGGATGATACGACCTTACCTCCTCTGCTCGATGCCATGGCGGATGAGGTGATGAGTCAGCGAGTGGGCGGAGCGACGGTTCTCGCGCGTCTCGCGGATGTAGTCATTGTTCGTCTGATTCGGCATTGGGTTGAAGAGCGTTGCGGCGACACAACCGGATGGCTCGCTGCGATTCGTGACCCGCAGCTGGGGCGTGCCCTGGCCGCGATGCACCGGCGACCGGGGCACCCGTGGTCTATTGATGGGCTTGGCGAGGTCGCAGGTCTATCGCGCTCGCTGTTCGCCGAGTGTTTCGCAGCATTAGTGGGCACACCGCCTTCGCAATATTTAGCTAAGTGGCGTATGCACCTCGCCGGCGTCTGGTTGAGCCGGGATCGCTTGTCTATTTCCGAAGTCGCCAACCGGTTGGGCTATCAATCCGAGCCAGCTTTTAGCCGAGCTTTCAAAAGGCTTCAAGGGGTACCGCCCAGCATGTTCCGTCAGGTTACTCGGAATGGGAGTTCAGAAAGGATATTCACCACAAAGGCACAGAGGACACGAAGATAAATTTATAGCAGGATTTTTGTTTCTAACTTTGTGCTCTCTGTGTCCTTGGCCGACGTAGCCTCCCGTGTTCGATAAATCTCTGATTGGACGGTGGCGGAGTCTGCTTTGTGGTGAATATCTTTGAAGTATGAAGGTTGAACGTGTGAAGTATGTGATCTGGGCGGCTGACTCAAAACGCGCAGTGCGGTTCTATCGCGACTTATTTGGCGCCGAGATCATTAGAGAATCCGATGTGATCAGTGAGGTTTCTGTGAGTGGGGCCATCATCGGTATCCATGGCGGCGGCGAGGGTAAACGGACCTGGACCGGATTAAGCTTTCAAGTGCCGGACGTCATCGCCGGCGCACATGAAGTGGTAGCGGCTGGCGGCCAGCTCACCCGAGAACCTCAGCCCGAAGGAGATGAACCACCCCACCTGGCCATGTGTATCGATACTGAAGGCAATGAATTTATGCTGACTCGCAGGCGCTAACTCGCCTGAAGCTCGTTAACGAATAGCAAATAGCAAATCGCAAATAGCAAACGTGTTATAGCGTGCACCTTAGGTACGCCGAACGGTATTTAATTTGCTATCTGCTATTTGCCATTTGCTATTGCGGAACGAGTTTTAGACGAGTTCCGCGCCATGGCCAGATCACGCAACTCCGGAAGTGTTAGTGCCAAAGAACTTATCTATTTAGCCATATGTGGAGTTGTGGCCCTGGCGATCTACTTTGTCTGGCAGTACTTCGGCTTTTCAAATTCTCATTTAAAGCCTGGGCATGAAACGGAACCTATCGAATCGTTGAACGACCACTAATGCAGCAAGAATCGGAATGCCGCAGAGCGGCGTAGCGTTAGGTTTGGGCAAATTCCAAAACGTGGCCGCTAGTTGAGCAACGGCTGCGAGAACAACACGCTACACATGAATCTGCAAAAAACGATGGTGCCGCCCGAACCGCTAACTTCATCAGGACAGGGTCGAATCAGTCGCTATGATTGGACGACGATTGCCTCGGATCTCAGTAGCTACGGAGCCGCCGTGCTCGAAAAGTTGTTGACCAAGAAAGAGTGCGAAGGGATCGCCGCTCTCTATACCGAGGAAGAGCATTTTCGCAGTCATATCATCATGGCCCGCCACGGATTCGGTAAAGGTGAATATCGGTATTTCAAGTATCCGTTACCGAGCCTCATTGATGGGTTACGCACAATGTTGTATTCGCGCTTGGCGCCCATCGCTAACCAATGGAACGAGAGGATGGGGGAACAAACGCGTTATCCCGCTGAACATGCTGAGTTCCTGAAGCGCTGTCACGATCGTGGTCAACTCCGTCCTACCCCGTTGTTATTGCAGTACGTGCCCGGCGACTACAATTGTCTGCATCAAGATCTCTATGGCGATCTGGCATTTCCCATCCAAGTCGCAATTCTACTCTCCGAACCCGGCAAAGACTTTACTGGCGGCGAGTTTGTTTTAGCCGAACAACGGCCGCGCATGCAAACGCGCGCTGAGGTTGTGCCGCTGGGGCAAGGCGATGCCGTTGCCTTCGCCGTTCATCATCGGCCGGTTCAAGGTACCCGGGGAACCTATCGAGTGAACCTGCGCCACGGCGTAAGCCGTCTCCGCTCCGGGCGCCGCCACACGGTTGGTATCATCTTCCATGATGCAACGTAAACGCAGCGGCTGCAGCCGCTGCAAATCGTCCTCGTCCTTCGTCGTCCCGACTTCGCTAGCCGCCAGAGCTGCCAACCGATGCGCGCCAAAAGCTACGTCGGGCAGGCTGTCCTGGTCCTCGAAAGGGAGTAAGGGGAGCGAAGTAATGGAGTAATGGAGTAATGGAGTAATGGAGTGATGGAGTAATGGAGTGATGGAGCGCCTCGCTTCCGCTCTGTCAATCCTCCGGCGCGCGATCCGACGGACGCCAGGACCGCAATACTCCAATACTCCATCACTCCATTCGCTATCTTTTGCACCAATGACGGGCAATTTTGCGAGCGAATTGGCGCGGCTTTTGATGCCAAATCTTTTGGCCGATTGGCACGGCTGCGTCACGGAGTTTGCGCGTCTGTTGGTTTAGGCGAGCAATAACGCGTTGCACTGCTTCCTTGCTGCCGAAGGCTTCCGGCTTCTTTTGCAACCACGCTCGCAGAACCGCGATGTCATGATCAAGACCAATCCGATCCTGCAATTTGGAAAGACGCGAAACCATCCGGTGGAGGCGCTTGGGCGAGACCGATTCCAAAAACTGAAGCTCGTAATAAAGGTTCTTGGCGCGGATACGCCAACGATGAAATGCGTCATCTTGCCGCTGCTCAATCGCGTTTTCCATCCGGTTACGACCTTGCCGGTAAACGGTCCTCAACCCCTTCTCCAGGATCTCTCGTTCTGCTCCCTGCAGCTTTAACCGGTGAAAATTGCGTCTCGTTTGTTCGAGACGCTCTCTTACCTCGGCCATCGTTTGCTCAGCATCCGTTCCAGGCTCACCTCTGTTCTTAATGCCGGAGAGTACAGACTTCACGGCTTGTTTACGCTCGGTTTGGATACTGGTAAAGATTTTAGGGTCTCACGAGCAATTTCGGTGTCGCGCGCAAAAGACAAAAGCCCGGCAGCATTCCTTAGCCGTTCGTTCTCTCGATCGAAAAACGATGGTTCGACCGAGGGCCGGATTAAACGCAACAAAGCTCGGAGCCGTTTGATCGTGGTGCGGACCTTGTGAATGACGTCTGCATCGTCCCGAGACGGCTGGGCGGAAGTATCGGTTGCCGAGTTGGTGAGAGCGTCGATGACCCGGAGTAAGCCATTCGTCAACGTTTCATGTTTTTGGAGAGAAACATTCGATTGTGTCATGCCTAAAAGCGAACTGCGAGGCATATCGGTATTGCCAACCATGCAGTTAGCTTAATCTCAGCTCCATTATCACGTTAAAGCGGTCGTACCCAATTTCAAATCCGACCTTTCCTGAGGCCGGTTTGTTACAGTCCCTAGCTTTCGAGCAGGATCAGCGAGAATGACCCGGATGATCGTTTCTCGCCTACAGGCGATAGAGTGGAAAGCCGTGCACGAACAGTTCTCGATATCTCCAAACAGATGGACAAAAATTCCGGCGCGAAAGGATGAGACGGCTCTTTTCTGGCACGGACAAAACAGCCAATGGTAGGCTGAGGAGAGCGCAGTAGGCGGAAGACGGTTCCTTCGAGGCAAAGCTGTTTGCGTTGTTCTGTCATGGTCGTGACCCCGCGCCGCACGCGACTAGTGCTACGGCCCGTTGACGCGGTGAAACTTCGTCCACAATTTGTGGCAAGAGAAGGCGCTCCCTAGCTTGCCACTTCCACTATCGAAGCCGTTCGTTCCGTTAAGAAGCTCCGCCAGATAGCCCGGCAAACGGACGCTTTAGTTGTGACCGGCCATGATCCAATCGCGTGGCCCAGCTTTAAACATGCGCCGGCTTACTATGAGTGAACGGTTGCCGGTTGAGCGGTTATCGGTTTGCAGTTTGCTGTTAATCGTTACCGCGCTCAGTAAGGGCTCATAGGTCCCATAAGTCCCACAAGTCCCGTCCGGTCCACAGCTCCCCGACAACTTTACAGCCCGAAACCGAAATCTGCGTAATCTGTGCTCACTCCGGCCTTCTTATGGCCTGAAGTTTGATGGTAAAATCTTCAATGACCGGGTTAACCGCCTGTTCGTAGTCCTTGTACTGCAGCTTGATGGCATCAGTGTGAGTACCTGCCTCGAACACAATAAAATCTTCCTTGGACAGAGCTCGATCGACGTAGGTCGGCAGCCCATAAAGATTACCGAATGGCGGCATAGTTCCAGGCGCGCAATCGGGAAACAATGTCTTGAACTCGAGTTCGCTCTCTAAAGCAACTGACTTACCCAGTGCTTTTTCCAGTTTCTCCAGGTCGATTCGTCTGTTCGCCGGTAATACGGTCATCAAATGCTCGTTTTCTGACTTTATCATGACCACTTTGGCATGATGGCGGCCTTTGATATGTTCGGCTGCTGCAACCGTCTGTGCGGTGAATGCCTCGCGATGATGCAAGAGTTCGTAGCTAATTTTTTTGTCATTCAAGTAGCTGATCAGTCTTTGTGGAACATCCATAAACGCACCTCCATGGGAAGGTCGAGAACATGGTAGCGAGCGTCAACGCCGAAAACGTGGCTCTCTCCGACGGCGCTTTTCCGCATTGCGGCCTAGTCTGGAGCAGTACGAGCGTCGTCGGAAGAAAAGGGGCAGCCTCAACCTCGCGAATGGTCTCCGGACTTTAACCGAAATCTGTGTAATCTGCGGATCTCTTGGCGTCTGGAGCTGAGGCCTGAGGCTGTCCGCGTGGATTACCACGGGAAACCAATTGGGCCCCAAGCCGGGCGACTGTCTCTAGGTAGAGCAAGATTTTGGGATCCCTTTTGTGTCTTAAAATCGCTATTGCTCTTCCGTTCGAAATTACCGTGTGGCCAGAGGAAACCGAACAAAGAGAATGCCAGGATCACGCTGGCCAACGAAACGGTCCGCTCCTTAGTCGTTTCTGCCGGCTTAGCTCTTGTTCTCATAATAATCCTCTAGAACAGGTTGCGTGCCAGCCTGGTTTATTTGGCGTTTGTGCCTGTGCTTGAGGCGATTACATCGGGAATCGGTTCCGGTAACCAAGGTCCGAGATTTCGAATTTTTTCGGAGTTTCGTTTCGGTAGTGTGAATTTCCCGACCGCGAAGCATGATTTGCAGGAGTCAGTGCCGCTGCTACTGATGGGGGATGCTCAATTGGCTTTTTTACCGGCCAATATTCGGCAAAAAGGTGGATCGAGGCCAGGAGAACCCCTGGCAAGAATATTGGGGTGAAACCTATGCGCCGGAACTCAAGCAGCGTCTGCTCAAACCGGTTTTCGACGAGTTCGATACACACGGGAAAATCGGTAACCTCGTGATTGATATTGGCAGCGGGGCACAACCGGTCACCCGACTGCTTAAGGCTAAGCCGGGAAGAAAGCGGATCTGCATCGACATTGCGGCCGATAACGGTGAAGCGGTGGACGAGCTCAGACTTAGGCTGGACGCAGAGAAAGTAGGAGAATTTGCGCGATTGAGCTCCCGAAAGGCATTGTTGCGGGCCGGCGCATTCCTTGGGATCAACCCTCGACAAGACCAGGAAAAGGAGCGCGCGGATACGATCGTGATTTCCGATACGTTGAATTACGTCGATTTTCGAATGGTGCTCAGCGGGTTCGCGCAATTCCTGAGACCGAACGGCAGGATTATCATCCTCAATTTACCGTATCGCGGAAACCATTTATTGTTTTCCGATTTGGGTCTCAAAGATAATCGTCAGCTCTATGCGTTTTTAGAAGAACACAATTTTGAGATAGAACATAAGGCGTTCCCGAAACGGCCTCGTAACGAGACCGACGAATCTGAGGAACTGATTGTGTTGGTAGCAAGGAAGGAGCAATCAAGGTAACTGCCAATTCTTGCCAGCTGATGGTGCTGACTTTTGACCGCCAGCGCGAATTGGTTCCAGCGGATCGCAATGTTGGTTTTCGTTGTGCAGAAACGAAACAGATCAAAATCGCGCAACCGGGACAGAGCCTCTGGTCTCAAGCTGGACAAGTTGGCGTCTTGGGTTCGAAAACACCGACGGGTAGTGGGGAACGGGTTCAGAACTTAACGCTGGTAGGAGCTCCCCAGGCGTGCGTAGGTGCCGGCCGTCGTTTCGAAGAGTCTCTTCTCAATGACCAAGAAATGGAGTTAGGGAGCCGACTTTGGTGCGCATTTAGGGACCCACTTCAAGAGGGAGGGATAGCGCACGGGTTTCACCACAGAGACACAGAGAGCACAGAGGAAATCATCCACAGATTTCGCAGATTACACAGATTACGTTTCAACGTCGGCTGATGCCTGACGTGAAATTCGACTATTCGCACCGCGCTCAGCGTCGAATAGCAAGCAGCAAAAGGTCTTGCCAATTCGCGATCTCATGGCGGCAGCAAAGCCGCCACTCTAGCCGGATATTCGATGCTCGAGCCCTGCTGCATCCAGCGGAACTAAAAGCCAGCACGAAGAAGAACTTCTTGTCTGGAAGACCAGCAGAAGAAAATCCCCAAAGAATATTCACCGGCAGAATCAGACCAATTTCAGATCGGCACCCGCATCTCCGAGCCTCCATGAAGATTCTTTGTCACAGACGGCCAGCTCAATTCGGCCTGACTTGCAGAAGCACATCAGGTTTGACCGAGATTTCGCCACTGAACGGCCGGTCGTGAGAGGAAATTAGTAGCACGGATACGGCCAGCCCGGTTGCAAAGATCCACATCGCGATTGCGGCAGCGGCGCGATTGTCGCTGTGGACTATCGCGATCAGAATCAGAGTACAAACGCCCTGCGCGAAAAGGCAAGTCCACTTGACCCAATTCACGGTTGACCGGCTGAGGATAATGCGCTGCCGGCGCGCGTCCAGTGCATTTTCGAGTGCCGTCACCATTTCACGCTGCGCCGCGATCTGCCCTGCGCTGTTGGGCGCGAGAGATAGGGCCAATTGCAATGCTTCGTCCAACGCGTGCGAAGCGACCTTCAGCGAAGCCGATCGTTTCCCCATCGTGGGCCACTCAACCAAAACCGCTTCGTCAATATGGCGGCGGACTAGGTTGCGAATCTATGCTTCCGGCTCTCCCGGAAAGGTGGAGGCCAGCAATACCAACATGCGGAGTGCGCTTGCCTCGCGATCGACGGCCAGCGCGGCACGATCCATGTCGCTCCAGACCTGAACCACGATGAATACCACCAGCAGGCCGAAGATAGTCCCCTGGGGAGACAGCAGGCCGGCGGATACGGCTTTGAAGGCGCGCACCCGCTCGCCCTTGGCAAGAGCCATGATTATCGCGAAAATCCCGCCTGCGAGCAAATACGCTATCGCGAATACGATCAGAGCCATCCACCAAACCGGAAGGGTATAGAACCATTCGCCCATTCGCTCGCGATGATACCATACTTACTGCCTCAGCGGCCATTTGAAAAACGACACAAAAACGCCTCAAGTTCGAGCCAGAGTTGCACAAGAGAACAAGGACGTTAAGTAGAGACGTCCGCTCGTGTTTTCATTTTTTCTTTCTGCAATGACACACAATACGGGGTGACTTGCCTATTCGTGCGATATTGTACGCTAAGTGCGGAAAAGGTTGAGCATTGGTATACGGAATATACATTTAAGGGGTGGATTTTGAATTCGATCCCGATAAAAGCGCGAGCAATCAACTCAAGCACGGCATCGATTTCATGGAGGCACGAGATCTATGGCTAGTGCAGGCGGTGGTGGTGCGAAGCGATCGGGGCGCTGAGCCCCGCTATGCTCGAATCGCGAGGCATCGTGACGGTAACCTGTGGACGGCCATTTATACCCACCGTGGAACGAATATCAGGATCATTTCGGTTCGGAAAGCGAGCCGCACTGATCGGAAGCTCTATGAAGAAAACATTTCCTAAAACAGAAGAAGAACTGGCCGATCGGTTCGATGCCGGCGAAGACCTTGAATCGCTCGGATTTGATCTGAAAAACGAGCAAGTAGAACAACCAAGACTAAAACGGGTGAACGTTGATTTTCCCGAGCATATGCTTGCAATGCTGGACCGCGAAGCAGAACTGCGCGGCATCAACCGCCAAGCGCTTATCAAAACGTGGCTGTACGAAAGACTGCACGCCGCCGGGAAATAAGCTCGCCCTTTTTGGCCCGACCTGCGATTTGGGACTCACGCCCCGAGGTGAGACTCTAATTGAATCTGCCTGAATGAAGGAATTCATGTGCCACGGGAGCGTTTCCCAGAATTCGATTCTTTCGAGAAAAGCTTTTTTATTCACAGATTAACCCGCCGCGATTTAGGGGAAGATGGTGATTTCTTTCCCATTCGCCTCGACCAGATCCGCAATCCCTTGGGCCAGTTTCTCATGATACGCACTGACCCCCGGACGGCCGAACTCGACACCATGAGGTAGTTACTCAACCGATCGGCGTGATGTTCGGTCATATCACGCGGACTTACGAGGAGGTCTTCATTTTCCATGAGTTGCTGAAAAGTTTCAGCGGCCGAAAAACCTTCGCGTTTCAACACCTGGACTCCTCGTACTCCCGACTTCGCTTGCGGACATAACTCTCTGCCGACAGATGCAAAAGCTACGTCGGGCGAGCCTTGAACTCCTTGTACTCCTAAGATAAAGCGATTCGTGGCGACGATTCGGCTACTAGCGATCTCTGGCAGCTTACGTGCGGTATCAGTGAACACCGCGGTTTTGCGGGCCGCGGCCAGTCTCGCGCCGTCGGGAACGGAGGTTCTTCTTTATACGGGCCTGGGCAATCTTCCCGCCTTTAATCCTGATCTGGATAACGATGCTCCGCCCGATATAGTACAAACGTTTCGTCGAGAAATCGGGTTAGCTGATGGCTTGTTGATCTCGTCACCAGAATACGCTCGCGGTGTTCCAGGGTCATTAAAGAATGCTTTGGATTGGCTGGTCAGTAGCCACGAATTTCCTGGCAAGCCGGTTGCTCTGATTCAGACTTCGCCGCGGGCGGTAGATGCTCCCGCTCAACTTCGATTAATTCTGACCACCATGTCCGCGCGACTAGTCGAGGCTGCGTCCATCACCTTGGCACTGCTTGGTCGATCTCTGGATGCAAAGGATATTGTTGCGGACCCGAGTCTGGCAGCTCCGCTTCGGGGCGCGCTCGAGGCCTTTGTAGAAGGCATCAGCGAATAGCCGCAAAAAGGTGCAAAAGACGCAAAAAATTTGAGCAGCAGATAGTCAAAGAGATAGAGAATCTCACGCCGAGGCTTAAGCACAGGCAGACGTGCCATCAGCTTCAGACTGCAATCGATTGCGTGCCTATAAACTCGGCTTCAAAACGGGGATCTCCGTCTTCGAGTAGTTGACTCTAACTGTCGAGCGCTCTTGCAATCCGGCTTTTGCGTAAGATAGAGATGCTGCCTCCTCTACTCGGTCGGTCTGAGTCTCATCACCGGTGGCGCTCCTCCGGACAGTGAACCGGAGGACAGTGGAATTGGCAGGTGAGCGCAAAAGCACAAGCGATTTCAGTGGCCCTCCGATCGCCTCCTCGAAGCGAAGAATAAGTCGTTCGCTGATGGGAATATTTGGTTTGAGAGTTAAGGTGACCCGGAAACTGATGGGGTCGCGTTCGGCGATTTCAATCTTTTCCAACGCGTAATGGTTCTCGAAAGTTGCCAATCGGTGCTCAAGCTCACTTCTAATCATATCACTATCTAATAGTGTTATAATATATGGAAATAAAGTCAAGCCTGCCGTTGGTCGCGCGCCTGAACTGTGAGTGAGCGGAAATGGCGACGAAGGCAAGACAACCAAAGGCCTACGCGAAAACGAGGTCGGCCCGGGCGACCGGGCCCTCCCCGGAAAAACGAAGAAAAATCTCACGCAAAGCAGACTTCGCCCCGTCTCCCCCTTTAGCTACGTCGGCCAAGGACGCAAAGGCGCAAAGAAACAAGACTAAGCCAGGTTTTGGACGGGAGCCGCCTCTTGCCGACTGGCAGATCTAGCAATCTGCGACGGCTGCGGGACAGCTCCCCTCCAAACCTCTCTTCCTCTTTTTGCGATCTTTGCGCCTTTTCGCGGCTATTCCGTTTCTTCCGTCTTCACCTTTGCGGCTTTGCGCCTTTGCGTGAGATTTTCCGGACCGGCGGGAAATTTCCGCGATCTTGGTGCCTATGCGGTGAATTTCTGCTTTTCGCGGCTCCGTTTTTAAAATTCGTCAAAAGCGATTTGAGTCGGCGGAACGCCGAGTTCGGAGAGCATCTTCTTTACGGCTTTAATCATCATGGGAGGACCGCAAAGATAATACTCGACGGAAGCGGGATCAGGATGGTTCCAAAGATACTGCTGCAAAACGACCTCGTGAATGAAGCCGGTTAGACCGGTCCAGTTGTCTTCCGGCTGCGGATTGGACAGCGCTACCTGGAATCGGAAGTTAGGGTGTGCACTGGCGATTTGCTGAAAATAATCCTCGTAGAACAGCTCCTGCCGCGAACGCGCGCCGTACCAGAAACTCACTTTGCGATGGGTGTGCTCCGTCTCAAACAGATGTGAAATGTGTGCCCGCAACGGCGCCATGCCGGATCCGCGGCCGATGTAGACCATCTCTCGCAACGTCGGTTTGATGTGGAAATCGCCGAAAGGACCGATAGCGCTGACAGTGTCCCCGGGCTTGAGGTTGAACACATAGGACGACCCGATGCCCGGAGGACAAGCTTGGCCCGGGGGAGGGGTGGCGATACGAACATTGAACCGCAACGTGCGTTCCATCTGCCGATTGCTCGCTAATGAATAGTTATTACGCCGGCCAGGCCCAGGACTGCTGGCGACCAGGTCAAACACATGCTGTCGTTCCCAGACCGCAGCGTACGGTTCAGGAATGTCGAATTCACGGAACCGGATATTTTCGTAAGGCGGGATATCGAGCTGAATGTAGTCGCCGGGAGTGAACTCGACCGGTTCCGCACCGTCGACCGGCTCCAGTAACAGCTCTTTTATGAAAGTCGCGACACTACGATTACCGACCACGCGCAGATGCAGAGTTTTTTGGGTTCGCGTACCTGCACCGCCGGCATGAGCGATGTTCAAAAAAAGGCGGCCATTTCGGTCCTCAATAGGATAGGTGGCGATCCCGCGACAGATCGGGGCTCGAGCTGGAGAACCGTCTTCGAGATTAAAACGCCCGTTGTGTTTTGGGCATTCAAGGATTTTCCCTTTTACGAGCCCATCGGCGAGATGCGTGTTGCCGTGGGTGCAAATACCATCCATGGCGTAAAGCTTCCCGTCTTCATCGCGGACGATGGCATAAGTTTTTTGCCGGTTCTCGAAACGGATGACCTCCGCTAGGGCGAGGTCAGTCGCAGAGCCAACCTCCAACCAACCTTCCGGGTCCGGCCGTGCCTCTGAGGTGTACGTGTCTTCGTTCAACCGTGCTTTCGGTTCAGGCAGCACCCGTTTCACATGGAAGGCTGGATCTTTGCTTTGGCGCAGCAGAGCCGGGATGATTTCCTTCCAGGCAGTCAACAGACTGGGGTAAGGCCTGGGCATGTCCTCTTTTACGGCCTCATGCAGCCGAGGGACGGCATGATAAGGAACTAACGGGAACATGTGGTGTTCCACGTGATAGTTCATGTTCCAATAGAGGAAACGATTAATAAAGTTCATGTAGACCGTCCGGCAGTTCAGCCGATGATCTAGAACGTTCTCCGCCAGACCCGCGTGCTGGGTAAGCCCATATACTACCATCAACCAGGAGCCGAAAAGATTCGTTAGTCCTACTAACAAAAGCGGGAGCAAGCTCCTGGTGTAGATCGCCAGACCGATCGTAGTTGCATAAATCGCCACGTAAATGCGAGCCCGGGTGTAGATCTTAGGGAACTGGCTTTCGGGAATAAAGGTCTTCTCGTCGGCCGCCATCCGGCCGAAGCTATGCATGATGATCCGGCGAAAATAGATCGGGTAGACCCCCAGATCAAAAAAGCTTCGGATGATGCCGGGGATATTTGGCGGACGCGGCACAGCGATTTCTGGGTCTCGGCCAACGATAATCGTATCGCTGTGATGCCGGGTATGGCTCCAACGCCAAACGATTGATTCGCGCATCACCATGAAGGAGGCAATTTCGTAAAGCACGTTGTTCATCCAGTCGGTCTTGAAAGCGGTCCCATGCCCAGATTCATGCCAACGGGAATCCGAGGTAGAAGCGTAAAGAACTGCGTAAATAAGGTAAGGAACAGCCGCCCATCCCGACGGCCAGAGGCGATAAGTCAGGTAGCCAAAGCCAATGATCAGGGCAAACCAGATGATGGTATCCCGGATGGCCGGGCCGTCGTGCCGCTCTAACAGTTTGCGCATTAGCGGACGCGGAACCGGGCTTTGGTACCAATCGGCTTCGGCAAGTCCGCGTTCGATAGCTTTCGCGGCGTTCTCTCCGGTAAGGCTGTAGTCCAGCTTAGTAGGCGGCATTAAAACCGCAGTGGATTCGGAGCTCATAAAGGGGAGGAGTTCAAGGAGTTCAGAATCCTGTCGAAAGTAGGGCGCTCCAGTTTACAGATAACTAGCCTGAGCTCCTGCAACTCCCGAACTCCTGAACTTCTTTTTTCAGATGTTCTCACTGGTGTAGATGTCGAACGGAACGATCGCAGACTGTTTTCTGCCGGGGGGTGTCTTCTTGAGATCGATCAACATTTTAAGCGTAGAACGAGCGAGCTCAGATACGTTGTGTGACAACACTAAATCGATCGTTCCCGCGCTGAGGCCTGCCCGAGTAGCTGGCGTAAGCTCGTGACACACATAAGCGAGTTTCCGCGAAAGCGGCGTTTCTTCGATCGCTTGCAGGACACCGCTGGCGCCACCTCCAACGTTGTAAATTCCTACCAAATCCGTAGTCGCTTTCAACAGCTCTAAGCTCTGTTTGTATGCGTTCTCCCGTTCGTCAAAGCACACCACCGGTTCGAGCACTTTGAAATCGAGTCCTTTTTCACGGAAGTAGCTGCGAAAACCGATCTCGCGTTCTTCTTGGCCGATGTATCCATGGCTGCCGATCAAGACAGCGACGGTTCCGGATCGGTCTGCACACCGAGCTATGCCCCAGGCGGCAGTCCGTCCAGCCATTCGGTTATTGATTCCTACATAACCTCCCAGGCTGGGTGATGACAGGTCCGAGAGCAGAGCCACCACCGGTGTTTGCTGTTCCCCTAGAAACGTAATCGCATCAGATACATACATGCTCTCAGTTGCTACTACAGCCACTGCATCTACTTCACTGTCTATTGCGCGTAAGCGGTCTGCGATTTTGGCCGGGTCCAAGTAATCGTCCATGTGCTCGATGTTGAGCTCAATCCCGAGCGTTGGGTCGTGGTGAACAGCCTGTTCGAGTTCTTCAGCTAGATGCTGATAGAAAAAAGATGCTTTTCGCTGGAGCAGCACAGTGCACTTTGTCGGTTGAATGGTCTCGTCCTGGCGCACTCTCATCGGCACCGTAAATTGATACCCCAGCGCTTGGGCCGCCGATTGAACACGCAACGCCGTAGAGCGCCGAACGGTTGTGCGCCCATTGATTACCCGATCGACAGTGGCCACGCTCAGGCGTGCTTTCTCTGCAATCTGCCGCACCGTAACCCGGCGTTTGACCAGGCTGGGAGGATTTCCGGGAAGAGTATCAAACATAGGGTCTTAGATGGAGTCTTAGGCCTTGCCTCCAGCAAATGCTCAGATTTATATACCTCGTTTCTGATAGAAAGCAATCACAAATTGCGAATTCACGATGATAGAATACGCTCAGAGTGGTTGAGATTTCGCTTTCGTCAAGCGCCATCGAGCGTTGCCTCCCTGGCGAGGCCGTAGTGACCAGGGGACCACGCGGCACGCCCCAGTATTTAGAACACCGTTCCGCACGACCCGCGGTCAACATTCTGACCATCAGACTTGCGACAACTGATGTGTTTACATCTTAAAAGTGATAGACATCATCTGACTGATTCTTCCGAATCGCCTCGTCGCGGTGCCACGCCAACCCTCAGCCCTGGCACATGAGTCCCATGAGTCCCATAGGTCCCATCCGGCATCAACGTCGCGTCCCGTTTAGTACCCCACCACCGCGACTGAAATGACTAACCCGCTCTCTGGCTCTCCTAGCACCGCCCCCAGAACCAACTACTTGGCTTTGCGCGCCGAACTTTTCCTGGCTGCTGACTGCCTGCTTTCCAGCTGCGCTTTATGGGCATTAAGAATGGCGGCAATTAAGCCGGGAAAACGGCCTTCGATTTCCGAGCAACGCGAAGTGTTATGCATTTCAACCCCGCGGCGTTCGGCCCGAATCAGACCGGCTTCGCGTAAAGCTTTGAAGTGATGCGACAGGGTCGACTTAGGGATTGGCCTTTCGCTGACGTTTAGAAAGTTGGAACAATTGAAGGTGCAATTTGCTGTGGCGATATCAGCAAAAATCGCGACCCGCACCGGATCGGAAAGGGCGTGGAGAATACCCTCGACGGTGACGTCTCCAATAGGGGGATGAAACAGAGGCCTCATACCGTTCAGAATATAGACCAGTTGACAGATTGTTCAATAGTTCGTAATCTTCGAACTATAGTTCAATAATGCTGAACTACCGAAGTAGTAGCTCTTCACTTTAACAATTTCATTCACACACATATGAGTAAGCTAAAAGGTAAAGTCGCTGTCGTTACCGGCGCATCCAAAGGCATCGGCGCAGGTATCGCTAAGGCCCTGGCCGCTGAAGGCGCCTCTGTCGTGGTTAACTATGCCTCCAGCAAATCGGGCGCTGACGCCGTCGTCGACGCCATCGCCAAAGCCAGAGGAACCGCCATCGCCGTGGGCGGCGATGTATCCAAGGCTGCCGATGCAGAACGCATCATCGACGCAGCTATCAAAAACTATGGGCGGCTCGACATCCTGGTTAACAACTCCGGAGTTTACGAATTCGCGGCCATTGAAGCAGTCACCGAAGAACAATTCCACCGGATCTTCAATATTAACGTGCTGGGAGCGATCCTCACCACTCAGGCGGCCGTCAAGCACCTCGCTGAAGGTGGTAGCATCATCAACATTGGTTCGGGTGCCAGCCTGATTACGCCTCCGAACTCGACGGTTTACACTGCCACCAAGGGCGCTCTCGATGCCATCACTGGAGTGCTCGCCCGGGAGCTCGGTCCCAGAAAGATCCGGGTCAATAGCGTCAATCCCGGCATGGTTGAGACCGAGGGAACTCACACCGGCGGGTTTATTGGCTCTGACTTCGAAAAAGCCTTAGTTGCCCAGACCCCGTTGGGTCGAATCGGGCAAGTTACTGATATCGCTCCCGTCGCGGTTTTTCTGGCCTCGGACGATTCCCATTGGCTTACGGGTGAACACCTGGTGGTGAGTGGCGGGCTCCGCTGATTTCGAGCCCTTAATGATTTGGCTTGGCGGTAGCGCCCTGCATGATCTTCAGATAGGTGGCAGCTTTATCTTTTTCGTACAACGTACCCACGCTGATATCGAATCCTGGCGGGAAGCCGTCGGCTGCCATTGCCGCCATTGACAAAGCTAAATAGCTAGTTGCTTGCGGATCCTGCCACGTCGCCATGTTGACGTAGCCGTCCAGAACTTCCTGGGCTGTGTCGATGGAATTACCCCAGCCGATCACAGGAATTTCACCCGGTTTCACGCCAACCTCGTTGAACACCTGTTTGATGCTTTGTGCCACCAGGTCGCCCAGACCGATGATCGCTTTGATCTTCTTCCGGTTGGCGGTCAGGTAATCCGACATGTGGGAGATGATTTCCGCAGGATCGAGTTTAGCTTCTGTGACCTCGTAGGTGATGCCCAGTGGTTTGAATACGCTATCGATTCCCTGGGTTTCGAGCGTTTGATAAGATGCTCCGGGAACCTCTACCGGCATCCAGACGAAATCGCCTTTCTTTACCAGGTTGTGATCGACCAGATATTGTGCCCAACGACGCCCAATCAGTGCCAGATCGCCGCCGACATAGGCGTCTCTCCCGCTCGTCTTGTCATCGGTGTTCATTAGGATGACCGGGATACCTGCCGCATGCGCCTCAGCGATGATCTTCGTGAGACTACCAGGATCAGGGACGCTAGTGACGATCCCCTTGGCCTTAACGGCAATGGCCGCGCGAATGGCTTCTTGTTGGGAAGGAACATCGCCGCTATGAAAAGATGTGCGGACTTCGTTACCGGTATCTTTCGCCCACTGCACCGCACCCTGGAGGAAATAGGTCCATGTAGGGTTGCTTGGTGGTCCGTGCGAAATCCAATAGTAGATCGCTTTTCCGCTTTCGGCTGCGCCAAGGAGCGGTGTGGATGGGACCGCACTGAGAATCAGCAAGAAGAGGCTCGCTATTTTGAGTGAGCCTTTTCGAATGAGATTTGTCTTGATGGAGGAGTTCATGACTCTTTCTATTCCGCCAGAGTTTTTAAATCGGCTCTCGTCGACTCGTAGGTATGTAGATAGTTTAATGTTTCTGGATTTGGATCGACCTCCCAAAGCTGACAGGCTTTGCGATAAAGGTCGGGCCACCAATTTTCGTGGCCGGTCAGCCCTTCGGCTTTGTATCGCGACCAATCGATTAGGACTCGAGACCAAGCGAGGTCTCCGTAGGCAATGGCTTCACTGTTGGTGGCGAATTCTTTGGCATACCAATCTCTGCCGATACGAGCATGCAGGACTTCATCGGCCCAATCATAATCCTGACAAAGAGCGGCGAATGGATCGCCGGACTCAGTCGCAATCTCCCACTCATAGCGTTTCCCGGTTTTCGGCATCAGACCTTGTTCGATGAAGTACAAGACGGCGTGGCGCTCCTTGGCCTCCAATTGAGTATTGAGCGCTAACGACCAGGTGAAAGGTGGCCGGACATATTTAGTCCAATCGATGCCAAGCCGCACGAAACCGAGTTCACCCATGATTGCATGCCGGGCTTCGTCCCAGAGTTGCCGGGTCATTTCGCGGTAATATTCCCAAGGCTTATCCTTAGTTTCCTGGATGATGCTCGCCATCATTTCCGGGACGTCGACCTCTCGCAATCTTTTGAAAAAGATCATCAAGGTTTTGTCGCGAGCGCTGAATTGCTGGCCGTACAAGAACGTTTCAGCGTGAACCCCCATATTGTAAGGATCCGAAAAACGCTCATCGCGTTTCGGGGTGCGCACATAGGGGAACGCTGTCTTAGCATACTTCCCGGCTCGCGGTAGATTGGCTCGTGGCCCGCTCCCCTCGAGCTCGCCGGCGTCTTTGAGCAGCAGATCAAGCAAGCCTAGCCATTCACCAGCTTCGTTGCTCAGGAAGTCGTTGATGAGGCAGGTAGCCGCCTGCGTTCCGAAATCGATCATCTCCTGTATCTCCATGGCCGCGAATCGGCAGATCCGTAGCGTTGGGCTATCGGTCAGAGGGTTTGAATCCAGGCGATGCTGCTCCAACGCACGGTGAAGGGCAGGCAATGCTTTCTGGTAAATGCCCAGTATCAAAAGCTCTGTGGTTGGAGCATTCTGGATCTCGTCAAAGAACATCTGCAGGGCAGCGTCGGGCACGGCTTCCAAACCAAGTGGCGGCTCACGCATTTCGCCCACTCGCTGTCGCATGGTGGCAACATGCTCGGCGCAATAGTGCGCATGGAGGCTAAAGGCCAGCTTTAGTTCGTAGATCGGCTCCGCGGTTATCCGGGCAATGAGGATCCCGTGTAAACGCTTTAACGCATAATGGTATCGCTTCAACCGATTCACACATTGTTCAACGCTCAATCCCGTCCGAGTGCCTTGCTGGAGGCTGCATAGTCCGGCAACCGGTGGAAGATTCCTGTAGCTATGGTAGGTAAGATCTGGTTGAGACTTAATGGATTGCATTCTTCGCGGTGCTTAAATCTGGGGGGCTAACTACGATTGAAGGCAGTCAGTTAAACAGGTTCGAATGAATCACATTGTTCGCTCAACCGCCTCGCTCAGATTGACAAATGCCGATACTTTTTTGATCTTGTCGCATGCAACGCTCAGGCGTTCTACGACCTGCGTTCCAAAAGCTGGTTGCTGAACACCCGGCCTCTTTTCTTTGGTATCACGTACAAGGGGCTAAGTTTCCCGCGCCTTACCATTACCATCCCGAAATCGAGCTGACTTATGTCGCCGAAAGCCGTGGTCAACGTTTCGTGGGCGACTCAATCGAGCACTTTGAGACACACGATCTGCTCCTGCTCGGCCCCAATCTACCGCATGTCTGGTTGAATGAAGCAGGCTGCAGAAAAGCGGAAGCATTTGTAATCCATTTTGACACCGCCTTCTTAGGGGAGCGTTTTCTCTGCGCGCCGGAACTAACCGACTTACGAAAGATGATCCATAGATCGTCGCGGGGAATCGCGTTTTCGCCTGCAATTGGTAAACTTATCGGTCCAAAGATGCTCGATGTAAGCCGGCGTAAGGGCGCCGCGCGCCTCCTCGGTTTGCTCGAGATTCTCGCCACCTTGAGCGAGAATCGGACCAGCCGTCTGGTATGCGGCTCCTCTTATGAAAAACCTCTCTCCAGAGAGGATGAAAGAAGAATCGATGCCGTGTATCGCCATCTTAACGCCCATTTTCGGGAAACTGTCCTCGAACCGGACGTGGCGAAAATCTTCGGGATGAGTGCGGGCGCGTTCAGCCGATTCTTTCATGCAGCGACGGGACGCACTTTTATCAAAGCGCTGGGGGATCTTCGCATTAGCCACGCTTGTCAGAAGTTGCGAGATACTGACAAGACAGTGGCAGAGATTTGTTTCGACTCCGGGTTTGAAAACCTATCGAATTTCAATCGCCAATTCCGGGCGAGGAAAGAGATGGCTCCCAATGAATTCCGGGAACGGCTGTTAGCCAATGAAGAACAATTGCGCTCAGCGATTTCCCCTTCTTCCGGTTTTTTTGATTGGAACTTCTCCGCTAAGTATCGCCGTATGTGAAGGGCTTATCCGACGCGCGTGAGGGAATCGAGCGAGAACGAGCGTGATCGAGCGAGAACGCCGTGAACGGTCAGTCCAAGGCGCGGAACCCACGAGGATCATCGTTCCCGGCGATCCCGCTCGTTCTCGCTCGTTTCCCTGGTCTCATCTGCGCGAATTTTGGGCGGCGTAGGTAGCGAGGATAGAGCCGAGCAAGTCGCCAAAACGTCCCCTGAGTTCCGCGCATCGGGTACTGTTGTGCATTTGGACGCCTCTACGCTCGCTGCGGATAAGGCCGGCTTCACGCAGAATTTTGAAATGTTGGGAGAGGGTCGCCTTGGGCAACATCCGGTTGTCGACCTTGCGGAAGTTCGAGCAACTAAGCGGACACTCCGAGGTAGCGATTTCGGCAAAGATTTGAGCGCGCACAGGATCGGACAGGGCGTAGAGGAGACCCTCGACAGTGATGTCGCTGGCAGCAGGATGGAAGAGGGGCCTCACCGGTTATTTATAACCCGGACTTGACAATAGTCCATTAGTTCATAAGTACGGAACTATAGAATCAATGCGTCTCTAATGAATAATAAAAACATTCTCATCACTGGCGGAACAACCGGCATCGGGCTCGCCACCGCCCAACTGCTAAGCGCCGACGGCGCAAAAGTCATCGTCACTGGGCGGAATCCCGAGACTCTTGCTGCCGCCAAAAAAGTTCTCACTGACGTGGTTGTCCTTCCCTCGGACTCCAGTGACTTGGCTGCCGCGCTGGCGTTAGGCGGAGAGGTAAAGAAATATGTGGATCATCTGGACGGAGTTTTCCTCAATGCAGGGATCGCGACGTTCGCACCGATCGAAGCGGTAACGCCGAAGAACTACGACGACACGTTCAATGTGAACGTGCGAGGTCTTTACTTCCAGCTGCAATCGCTACTGCCCGTGCTTGGTAATTCTAGCTCCGTCGTGTTCACATCCTCCATCGCCGGTTCTATTGCGTTCGCCGGCACTTCGATCTATTCGGCGACAAAGGCTGCCGTGATCTCCCTGGGCAAGACCTTAGCGGTCGAGTTAGCTCCACGCGGAGTACGAGTGAACGTGTTAAGCCCCGGACCGATTGATACACCTATATTAAATAAAACCGGTCTCCCGCCCGACCAGCTGAAAGGGTTCGAGGAAACGATGGTCGCCAGATCGCTATTGAAGCGGATCGGCACGTCTGACGAAGTAGCGCGGGCCGCGCGATTCCTGCTGTCGGAGGATTCCAGCAATATTACCGGTACTGAGCTCATCATCGACGGTGGCGTCCGACTGAACTAGGTTGGCAGACTTTCTCCAAGTCTCCGTCTGAATAGCCATAGGCGGATCGATCAAACCGAGACTATTCAGTGGTCTCGGTTTGATTCGCAAAGCGAATTCCAACCACGGGGCAGTCGGCTTTGCGGACTAATTCGTCCATTATCTCTTTGGTAGTCCAACTGCAACTGCCAAAATCCAGCGCCAGAGGAACCACTATCAAGTCACTTTGTAGCCTCTGACTTGCGCACAGGATCTCGACCGGAAGAGAGCCGAATGTAAATTCGGAGCGACAGCTAGCAAAAAACTTTCGCACCTCAGCACAGAGCTGGAGCAGCTGCGTCCTTACGAGGTCGCTGTGAAGAACGACGTCCATTAGGGCAGACCGGCCGACGGCGTAGTGAAAACTCAACGGAATCTCGTAACAATGAAGCAGCGTTACTTCAGCGCGGCAGTGCGAAAGCGCGCCATGAGGAACGCTGGACTTCCACCAAAAAGGAGCGGGTCTCTAGCACCAGTCTTCGCGTAAAACGAGCTGTAATCGAATTCTGAAGCGTTTTCTTTTCGTTGAATAATCCTTAGAACGCCTAAGCGTACTTTATTTTCCGTTTCGTGTGGTGACCCCTGATAGGCCGGCTACATGACATGGCGGTGTTCCATGTCGCGTCTAAAGTTGAAAGAGATGGTGACCGCTTACTCGAAGTCTTCCTTCGAACCCGGTTGGGGACACGCTGAGAGGTGATTAACTACGACCAATTAGACGCATTCTCCTGAAGGGCCCCTCTTCTTGCCAGGCGAAATTCATGTATTTTCATGGTGGTAAACCAAGACCGGGCAGTGGGCTCGGCGCATGATTTTAGGTGCGGTATCGAGATTAAACAACCGGGCGAGAAGGCTTGGATGGTGACCTGTGATAACGATCAGATCGGCGTCCAGATCGCGGGCCAGCGCCGATATTTGCTCGGCCGGCTCTCCCTCCAGGCAGACCGACTCGCACTCCGGAACGATCTGATGCGCTTCTTCGCTAAGCTGGTCAAGCCTGGCGCGAAGTTCCAGTCGCTGTCGATCTATTAGGTTGTAAGCATCTTCGCGTCCGAACTCAGACCAGGGTGCGGGTGAGAAGACGTGAGCAATGCAAAGAGAGGCGTTGAACCAGTTAGCGATCTGAGCTGCGTAACGTGTCGTTGCTTCAGAATGCTTAGTAGGGTCGACCGCCAGCACCACTTTTTTTATCGACACCAATCTATCCCCGGACCTCTCGCTTTCTAAGATTTTCATATTCGAATCCTTAGGATGCCAAATTGAAGCGATCGACTCCTTGCTTTTGGGCCGAGGGAATCCCAAGTACGGAGCAGTTAGCCTTGCTGACCAATTCGTCCAATAGCTGCTTGGTAGTCCAACCCTGACTAACAAAATCCACCGACAGAGGAACCACAATCAGGTCAGTTTTTAGCCTCCGACTCGCGCACAGGATCTCGACTGGAAGAGAGCCCAATGCAAATTCCGAGCGACATTTGGTAAAAAACATTCGCACCTCAGCACAGAGTTTGAGCAACTGCGTCCTTACGAGATCGCGGTGACGAACGACATCCATTAGGGCAGACCGGCCGACGGCGTAGTGAAAACTCAACGGAATCTCGTAACAATGAAGGAGCGTTACTTCAGCATCGAAACGTTGTGCAACTTTAAGAACGGGTTTTAAATCTGCCGATTTCACCTGCGTCGCGTCGATCGGGATAAGGATTCGCCGGATGGGCGACTTCAAGGCGGTATTTTCGATTACCGAATCATGCGCACCAGGCTTTCCCAACTCGTCCGGTTCAGCAAAGCCGGAAATCTGTAACGGTCCTATTTTCGAGGGCCGTGAACCAGGGGTAACCAAATGGCCATATCGATCAGAACTTCGGTCGAACCACTGATCAATCGGATAACTTTCTCTTTCTTTGTCGGATGGTAAGCGCATAGATGGGATTTTCCTGCTACCGAAGTTATGGTGCTGCATCAATGTTGAGACCCTCAAACCGAAGGCGTTGAATACTCACTCCTACCGAATTGGCGGATGAGTCGATCAATACTCAGTTCATACTGACGTCGCCAGCGCACAGACCCTACTATGCCGGTGGCGCCTACCACCACCCAAGTTATTAGAAGCGGCACCCCTATTGCAGCAATATTGAGTAGCCAGAGTGGCAACCCGAGAGGCACAATAAACCAAAGAATACAGGTGACGCTCGGAAGCACGCGTGGCCGGCGACTCCAAAAGAATTCAGCGCGCGCTAGTTCATCCTTGTCCGCCGAACAGTCATCAAACTTCAACTTTTCCAGCAATTGAACAGGAGACAACTCGTCGTATTTCCAGCGCTGATCATCTTCGAGGTCTCGCCAGAATCCCGTTAAGTGTTTGCTAACGTTAAGCTTTTCTAACGAGGCGCGGAAATTAGCGCATCTGTCCATCAGAGCTCGTTTGTTTTTCATCTCAGTGAAAAGATGGATCCGGACAAAAAGCTTGGATAATATCAATATGGTGCCGCCATGATACCTCTAGGATATCAGTGATCCGGAGGAGGAAGTCGGCACGAAACTGTTCGTGAGTAGCCAGAACGAGATGCGTCTCAATGAAGCTGGCCGGAACTTCTTGAAGGAAGCCCACTCAGAGTCAGCGTGCGCTCCGGGGCGCTGTATCGTGCTGGGGGAACGCGAGACGCGGGAACAGGGTCGCGGCATTGGAATGACTGATCTGCTTGTGCTGGTCGGCCGTCAGGCCGCTGTAGGCGTCCAGCTCGGCGGTGAAAGACGCGGAGATACCGGCGGGTGCATAAGGGTAGTCGCTGCCAAACAGGATATGTCCCGGGGGCGCAAATGCCAGGAGGCTCGGGAGCCCGGTTGGAGTGGAGAGAGCTGTGTCGAAGTAAAACGCCTGCATGTCGGACGTCAAAGCCTCAACCGTGCGGTTCGGATTAACCGCGTGCATCAGTTTGGCGAACCGTGCCGCGGCGTATGGGAGGAAGCCACCAGCGTGCGAAAGGATCACCCTGATCGACCGGAAGCGTGTCATGTGGCCAGCCGTGACAAGGTCCACGGCAGTCCGCGTCGTATCGAAAGGATAGTCCGTGATTGGTCCCGGCACTCGCGGCAACAGTGGTATCTGCGGTTTTGAGGGATGAATGTAGACGACTGCGCCGCGCCGATTTAATTCCTTCCAGACGGGCTCGAACGAAGGGTTCCCAAGGTATACGCCTTCGTAGTTGCTCATGAGCACCACGCCATCCACCTTCAATTGATCGAAGGCGCGACCAACCTCGGTCAGCGCCGCGTCCACGTCGGGTAGCGCCAGCGTGGCAAAGAACCCGAAGCGGTCGGGGTGTCGCTGCACCAAGTCCGCCCCGTAGTCGTTCACGCGGCGCGCCATGTCCGCTCGCTCCTTGCCGGCCCAACCGTCAATCGAAGGCGCGGTAAGTGACAACACGCCAGTCGCGATCTCTAGTGAGTCCATATAGTTGATTGCATCTTCTGGAGACCAAAGGGGCGAATCCCATCCGGACGGATCGCCTCCGTGTCTCTCCAGATCCTTAGACCAGAAAGGGGGAACCAAATGCTGATGAACGTCGATGCGATGAGGAAGGCTCATATTGTATCTCTGATGTTTGAGCAATAGCCCGATAACCGGCGGGGACGCGCATGGCGCCCCTTTTCCGCCGGCACGGATCAGAACGGATAAGTTGGAATCTGCGGCCGCGTCGTGATCCATTGCCACTCGCTGAACAGATCGGCGTTGCACACTGTTCCGTAACCGAAGCCATTGCCGGAATTGCCAACGCCGCCGATCGGAGCATAGACTCCGTAAAGCACCGTCTGATCGTTGATGTGGACGACGCCGGAGTGAAGCCCGTCGGCGATGCGCTGGGCGCGGGTAAGATCGGTTGAGGCAACGGCTGCCACGAGGCCGTACTCCGTTGTGTTGGCCAGCGCGATCGCCTCCTGGTCGTTGCGGAACGTGGTGATCACTGCGACCGGGCCAAAGCGTTCTTCGTCAAACGCCGCCATTCCAGGTGTCACTCCGGTGATGACGGTCGGTTCAAAGAAGAGTCCCTTGCGGGAGCCGCCGGTCAGCACTTTCCCGCCCTTTGCAATTGTCTGGGCGACAATCCGCTCGACATTGGCGGCCTGACGTTCGTTGATGATCGGCCCGACCTGTACCTTCTTATCGAAAGGATCGCCGACGACGAGGGCCTTGGCCTTTCTCACTAGGGCGTCGACATAAGCGTCCGCAATGCGCTCGTGGACGAGGTGGCGACCGGCGGTAAGGCAGATCTGTCCTTGGTGGAAGAAGGCTCCCCACGCTCCCGCGCTGGCTGCGGCCTCGATGTCTGCATCGTCCAGCACGATATAGGGATTGTTCCCGCCAAGCTCGACAGCGACGCGCTTGAGCTGTTCGCCCGCGATCGATGCAACCTGACGGCCGGCGCTAGTCGAACCCGTGAAGCTGATCATGTCGACGAGTGGCTCCTCGACGACCGCCGCGCCTGTCGCCGGACCGCCCGGCAGAACATGGAACAGCCCATTGGGCAGGCCGGCTTGCTCAAGCAGGCGAGCGAAGACCACACCACCAGCGACCGGTGTCTGCACATCGGGTTTCAGGATGACGGCGTTGCCCATTGCCAGGGCGGGGGCAATCGCCCGTGCGCCCAGGATGAACGGCGAATTCCACGGCGTGATAATACCGATGACACCGACCGGAATCCGACGAGCGATACTCTGGCGCCCGGGTTCCAAGTCGGCGGTCAGGATCCCCTGCGGCTGGCTGCCGAGTGCCGCCGCTTCCAAAAACTCGCGAGAGGCCATCTGGACTTCCCACTCTGCCTTTGCCCAGATCGAACCCGTTTCCCGGACAATCTGATCGCCGATTTCCTCGGCGCGTTCGAGCATCAGGTGGGAGAACTTCCGCAGCACGTCGCCACGCTTCGGGCCCGCCACCTTGGCCCATTCTTTCTGTGCCTCACGCGCCGTGACGGCCGCCGCCGACACATCCTCGGGTGATGCGATACCGATTTTCTCCGAGCTTCGCGCCCGTCGCCTTTTCGATCACTGTTACCGTGCCAAGACCCGGCTTCTTCCAGCCATTGCTGTAGAGCTTCCCGCTCCAGATCTGCTGGTTATCCTCGAGGTCGGGCCGGACTTCGGCTAAGGGTTTGGTAAAGTTAAGCTTTTCTGACGCGGCGCGGAAGTTGGTGCGGCTGTCACTTTCAAGAGCTGGTTTATTTTTCATCTTTGCGCAGAAGATCAATCGCAAAGAAAAGAGCCGATAATATCGATTAGTGACAGCATGATACCTTTCGGATATCACGCCCATCGAACTACGTCATCCTACGCTACTTCGTGGCGGTGGCCGAAGAACTCACTGTCCGTCAGGCGGCCACCCGCCTGCATGTGTCACAGCCCCCTTTGAGCCGACAGATTCACGATCTGGAGGACGAAGTCGGGACGCAACTGTTCGTCCGTAGTCAGAGCGGTATGCGTCTCACCGAAGCGGGCCGCACTTTTTTGGAGAAAGCGCGCTCAATTCTGTCTCAGAGTCAGCGTGCGGTCCAACTCGCCCAAGCCGCCAGCCGCGGCGAAGCGGGCCACCTAGGCATCGCTTACTCGGTAGAAAGTTTTGAGCCGGTGCTTTTGCGCATAATCCGTCTCTTCCGGCGACTTTTTTCCGATGGTGGAGTTCGGAGTCCGAGAACTGGCGTACCACCAGCAAGTTCAGGAATTAATCCATCAACGGATCGATATCGGCTACGTCCCAATGCGATTCCCAGAATTGGAGAGCGAGTTGGTGTTCGAATGTGTGCGGAAAGCCGCATTCTTGGTTGCGTTACCGCCCGAACATCCTTTAGCCAAGCAGCAGCGGCTGAGGTTGTCGGCGCTGGCGAATGAGAAATTCATTTCTATTCGATAGTCTCTTATTCGCGTTCATTGGTGTCCATTCGCGGTTAGAAAAATCCTTGCGGCGCCCGATGGAAAGGTGGGAATCTGCGACCGCATCGTGATCCATTGCCGCTGGTTGAACCTATCCCTGGGCGAGATCGGTATTGTCGCCGAACTTGATGAGCGTTTGGTCAGGGGTGCATCTGATATCCGAAAGGTATCATCGTGCCACTAAATTGATATTATCGAGGCTCTTTTTTGCGCTTCATCTTTCTCGACAATTCCACGCAAAACACAAATCATGAATCCTGCACTCTTTGGCGTAGTTATCATCGCCTCCCGGTTTCTCGTCGCGTCCGGTTGGCAGCAATCGCAGAGGAAGTCCAGCTAATGGCACGATGATGCCTTTCGGATATCACCCCAATGGAACTACGTCATCTACGCTACTTCGTGGCGGTGGCCGAAGAACTCAATGTCCGTCAGGCGGCCACCCGCTTGCATCTGTCACAGCCCCCTCTGAGCCGACAGATTCACGATCTGGAGGACGAAGTCGGGACGCAACTGTTCGTCCGTAGCCAGAGCGGGATGCGTCTCACCGAAGCGGGCCGCACTTTTTTGGAGGAAGCGCGCTCAATTCTGGCTCAGAGTCAGCGTGCGGTCCAACTCGCCCAAGCCGCCAGCCGCGGCGAAGCCGGCCACCTAAACATCGCTTACTCGGTAGAAAGTTTTGAGTCGGTGCTTTTGCGCGTAGTGCGTCTCTTTCGTCGACTTTTTCCGATGGTGGAGATCGGAATCCGAGAACTGCAATACCATCAGCAAATTCAGGAACTAATCCATCAACGCATCGATATTGGCCATATCCCAATCCGATTCCCGGAATTAGAGAGCGAGTTAGTGTTTGAATGTGTGTGGAAAGCTCCTTTCTTAGTGGCGTTACCCCCCGATCATCCTTTAGCCAAGCAGCGGTGGCTGAGTTTATCGGCGCTGGCGAATGAAAAGTTTATTTCTATTCGACGGACAGCCCCAGCGTACCATAGCTCGTTTGCGAGCCATTGCCGTTCCGCGGGATTCGTGCCTGAGATTGCTCGGGAGGAAGCGGATGGCGCACTCAGTATGCTAGGGTTGGTATCCGCCGGTTTCGGCGTAGCGCTCGTGCCGGAGACATTTCAGCGGATTCTGCCTGTCGAGATTGAGTTTCGGCCGTTGCGGCCGAGCATCCCAACTTTCGATTTCCACATCGCTTGGCGGAGGGACAACCAATCGAGCGTTCTCCACGCGTTTTTAGAGATGCTGATGGAACACGCGCAGGCTGAGGCTAAAGGCCAAGAGAAAACTGCTGCCGCAAAACCTTCGGACCGTGATTTGCACAGAAGATCACAGCGCGAGGTAGGCGAAGCCAAAAGCGACCGAAAGACGACCACGAATGGACGTTAACTGACGTTTCCAATTACCCGATTGGCCTCGTCCTGGCCGGGTTATGCGTCAGCCAAAGCAGACATTTCAGCAGCGACGAAAGCACGCAAAATGCGTCGCCGCAGTTCGATAACATCCTCCAAATTCTTCAGACCGGGCCCGAGCCCTCTCCGGTTCCGTAAAATCGTTCACAAGCCTGCCATAGGAACACGCACAGAGCGACGAAACCGGCGACACACACGGCGAGCCAGAAGTAGCGCCATTCAAGAGCAGTCGAATAGATCATCGTCGTGCAAATCGCAGCGAAACCAGAAATCAATCCAGACAGAGTGCACAGTATGAGTCTAGTCGTGACGGCCTTCTCTCTGGCTGTCGTACTCGCCCTGACGTCCGCTCCCGGCGACGTGCTCTCCCTGTCACCTTTGCGCAGCGCATCATCGAGGCGCTGAATAACCAGTTTGTTTTCTTCTGATTTTGTAGGCATTTGCCTGTTACCTCCCTATTTATTGGGTAAGTTTTTGCGAGACGCCTCAAACCGAAGGCGTTGAATGCTCGCTCCGACCGAAGTGTCGGATGAGCCGACCTATACTTAATCCATACTGACGCCGCCACCGCACAGATCGTACGATCCCGGTTGCGACTACCACCGCCGCTATTATTAGAAGCGGCACTCCTATGGCCGGAACAATGAATAGCCAGAATGGGAGCCCAAGAGCCACAGTAAGCCAAACAATATAGTCGATGGCAGTGAGCAAGCGTGGCCGGCGACTCCAAAAGAATTCAGCGCGTGCGAATTCACCCTTGTCCGTCGGATACTCATCAAGCTTCAGCTTTTCCAGCAATTGAACAGGGGACAACTCATCGTATTTCCAGCGCTGGTTATCTTCGAGGTCTCGGCAGAATCCGCCTAGATGGTTGGTAACACTAGGGTTTTCGGACGAGGCGCAGAATTTAGCGCGTCGGTCAATTTCCAGGGCTCGTTTATTTTTCATCTTCAGCGCAAAAGATGAATCTGGAAAAAAAGCTTGGATAATATCGATTTGGTGACCCGATGATACCTTGAGGATATCAGGCCCGCGGAACCACCGTCACCTGGTTAATCGCGGTGGTGGCCGAACAACTCAAGTCCGTCAGGCGGCCAGTCGCCTGCATCTGTCAGGTCAGAAATATTTGTATCCATTTGCCGTTCTGCTGCGCGAACTCCCGGCAGAACGTGTACAAGTAATTGCCTGCACTCTTTAACGATCGTGCCGTTTACCACCCGCTCTTGCTCGACAAAGGCCAGGATGCTCCAGAATTCGATTACAGCTCGTTTTACGCGAAAACTGGTGCTGGAGACCCGCTGCTTTTTGGTGGAAGCCAAGCGTTCCTCATGACGTGCCCTCGCACTGCCGCCCACGAGGAGACAGAGCTCCTTACCGTACTTAAAATTCCGTTTCGTGAGCTGACCCCGATTAGATTAAAAATATCCGTGTCGGTTACAGTTTCTGGCAAATTTAGCTGATGCCGCGTATCAGCTCCGCGAGACTCGTTTTGCTGAGAGCCTGCTCAACGGCGTTGTTCGCAGCGTTGAAAATTGGGCGAAGCCTTCGTTTCATCGCGCAGGCTACCGCGCATCCGTCATGCACCTGGCCGCGCATCGCAAAAACTCCGCTCTCGCTTTCCACCGCCTTGTAGATCTGACCGAGTGTTATGCCAGATGCCCGGAGTCGGAGACCGACGCCGCCGTGGCGGC
>Ga0209647_1000465_pt1 | contig 37865 bp, 38 predicted proteins | sample GraSoi_2013_60cm_FD_185827 | JGI IMG/M metagenome (GOLD analysis project Ga0209647, IMG submission 185827) | Grasslands soil microbial communities from the Angelo Coastal Reserve, California, USA - Sample 9_17_2013_60cm (SPAdes) (version 2) | ecosystem: Environmental > Terrestrial > Soil >... | reverse complement strand
CCCCGCCAGCCATCGCGCGGCGATGCGGTTGTCTTCGATGCCCTCGCGCGCGAGCTGAAACGCGCCTCCCTCGGGAACGCGGCTGTTTCGCGTGCTTAGGATGTCGTGCCCGCGGCGATTGAACGCCAGGCACGCCAGGCCGAGCTTCACCAGAACCGGAGGCAGGAAGCGCGACACACCGACGTAGAAATTCAGGGTGTTGCCGTGAAACAGCAGCGCCGCGCCCGCCGCCCTGCCCTCGGTCTCGTAGTACAGACCGTCGAGCGGAATCGTTTCGGTGGGAATGGAGACGAGCTCGGCGCGCACGCGATTACTTCGGGGGGATCACGGGCAACAGCACGCTCGCCTGCCGCCCCCGGCCGAAGTGCAGCGTGACTTTTCCGCCGAAGATCTCAAGGGGCCGGTCGGTCGGGTCGTCGTGGATGAAAGGCCCGCAGCCGCGCATGGGATTTTTCATGTTGGAGAGGGACGCCGCTTCCCCGTCGTGCTCGTAGTCTTTTCCGCGAATCGTCAGCGCGATGCGAAACCCCGCCGGCACGACGATGCAGGTCGGCCAGATCTCCACGTCGAGCTCGTAGATCTCACCGGGCGCGAGCGGCCGTTTCTCGTCGTGGGCGTGGAAGGGGCGATGGGGCAGCGAGCGCTTCGGGCCGGGCTTCCTTTGCGATGCGCGCAGCCAGCCTTGGCCGACGGGCGTGCGCGGATCGAGCGCGCCCTGGAAGGAGACTTCCCTGTCTTTCGGGTCGAACACGCGCAGCACCACGAAGATATCCGCGTCTGCGGTCGAGGAGGAGACGAAGAGCTTCAGCGCCGAGGGGCCGGTGATTTCCATCTCCTTCTTGAGCGGCGGCGTGGAGAAGGTCACGCCGTCACCCGCAGCCGGATAAGTCACGTAGCCCTCGGTCGAAGATTTAGGCGAAAGGCTCAGACCCTCCGGGCTCAGATAAAAACGTGTCCACTTCGTGCGCGCGAGCGGCCATTCGTTCTCGTGGCGCAGGACGAATTTTTCTCCGGGGTGCCTGACTTGCAGCTGTACGCGCGGCTGCCTATCCCAGCCGTTGGCCGCGCCCTTGAGGAAATGATCGAAGAAGCGTTTCTGAAGCTTGACTCCGTAGTCGGTGTAGAACGGCGCCCAGTGCGAGCCGCCGTGAACCTCCAGCCACTTCTGACGGGACGCCGCGCCCATGAAACCCTCGAAGTTGCCGCGCGTGTGCAGTCCCTGCCCGCCCCAGTTCGCGGCCGAGAGCAGCGGGACGGTGACTCTGGAGAGATCGGCCGTGCGCTCGCGGTAGTAGGGCCCATCGAGCGGGCGCGAGAGGATTTCCGCCCACATGTTCTCGCGGTTCTTCTCAAGCTCCTCGGGTGAAAGGGTCTCCGGACCGCATACGGACTCGCCGGTCACGCGGCTCCTCGCGCCGCGCTCGCCCTGCCCGTGCTGCACCGTCTTTACCTGCATGTCCTGCCAGTTCTTGCGGAAGCTGCAGATGATGCCGCCGTGGCGGTTGCCGTCGCGGTAGCTGTCGCACCAGCCTTCCCACACGCAGATCGCCGCGAGGTGCGGCGGCTGCGACGCGGCCGCGCGCCACTGGTTGCTCGCGTAGTAGGAAATGCCGTTCATGCCGACTTTTCCGCTCGACCAGGCTTGCGCCGCCGCCCACTCGATGCACAGGTGGATGTCGCGGGTCTCGCGCGCGTTGTTGTGGCACAGATAGCCCGGAGAGCGTCCGGCGCCGCGCGAATCGACGCGCACGCAGGCGTAGCCGTCGGGCACCCACTTTTCCGGATCGACCACCTCCCAGTTGGCGTACTGATTGCTGCTGCCCGCGACCGCATCCGGATAGTCGCGCGCCATGATCTCCCAGGCGGTCTTGTAGCCTTCCTGGAACGCGAGCCCCTTGCCGTAGGGGCCGTATGAAAGGATCGCGGGATAGCGGCCTTCCTCCGCAGGGCGGAAGACGTCGGCGCGAAGCACCAGGCGGTCGTCCATCTCGACCGGAACGTCCCAATCGATTTTCATGTCGTCGCGGAGTGACCCGCGCGCGGAAATCACCGCGCGATCCGGGTATTGGCGAGCTCCAGCCGATCTGCGAGGTTGCGCGCCAGCGCGCGCGTGAGATAGAGCTGCGCACCGAGGCTCATCTTGCTGAATGCGTCGGGTCTGAATTTGGCGAGCAGAAGCTCCGTCACGGAATCCACGGTCGCGTTACGCGGCACCTCGCCGCCGCGGATGTAGGCCATCTCGCCGAAGCACTCGCCCTCGTTGATCATGTTTAGCAGACGCCCCTGACGGGTCACCCTGGCCTGCCCCTTGCCGATGAAATAGAAGCTCTTGCCTTTTGCGTTCTCGTTCACGATCGTCTGATTGGGCGCCACACGACCCCAATCACCGGCCCGCGCAAGCTCCCAGAATTCCGTATCGGAGAGGGCCGCGAGCATCTCGACTTTCCTCAGCGCGACGTATTTCTCGCTGTCGGGAATGACTCCGGGCGGGAGGGTCTGCTGGACAACCCTCGAGAGCTCCAAGGCGAACTCGGCCCAGCTCGCGTAGCGGCGCTCGGGCTTCCTTGCCATCGCGCGCAGGACGACGGAGTCCACGGTCTTCGGCAATCCGGACCGAGCGCTGCTCGGTGGAATCGGATCTTGACTCTGGATTCTCTGCACCAGCATCTCGATGGTCTCCGCCGTGAAAGGCTTCTTGCCGGTGAGAAGTTCGTAGATCGACACGCCGAGCGAGTACATGTCGCTGTGGAAGTCGAGCTCCTTGCCAGCGATCTGCTCGGGCGACATGTAGTAGGGCGAACCCATTGCCGCGGTCTGAACGACCTGGCTTTTGCGCAGATAAGCCGCGCCGAAATCCGAGATCTTTACCTCGGTGCCTTCGGCGATCATGAGGTTTGCGGGCTTGATGTCGCTGTGGACGATGCCTTCCTTGGCGGCGTATTCGAGGGCGCCGCAGCACTTGAACGCGATCTGCAGCACGTCGGCCACCGGGAGCAGCTTGTCCCGCGCGACGTGCCTGGAAAGATCGCCCCCCTTCACGTACTCCATCGCGATGTAGCCCGAGTCTTCCTGCAACACCGCGTCGAGAATCGCCACGATGTGCGGATGCCGTAGTTTTCCGGCGAGCGAAGCCTCGTTCTGGAACTGCGAGCGATACGCCGTGCCGAATTCGGGGTCCCGGAACACCTCGGGCTCGATCGTTTTGAGGGCGACCTCCTTCCCGGTGAACGTATCCCTCGCGAGGTATACCGTTCCGGTCGCGCCCTTGCCGAGCGCCCTTTGAACGTCGTACTTGCCGACCTGAAGGCTCAGGTCCATCTGAACGGCAGGGTCCGGCACTCGTTCTCCCCGTCTGCACCGCGGCTCGAATTATGGCGATGATTGTGTCATATCCCGGCGAAAAACGGGCGCAGGTAACTTTCGCGAAAAGCCGGCACCCCCGAGCCGTGCAGCCCGGGGAGAATGGAAAGGCCGAGCGCCGCCGAAGCGGGCGGCAAGAAATATTTATTTGTCCGCCAGGTCCTCAGCGTTGGGCCAGACGTAGACCTTGAGGTTCCGATCAAGTGCACCGGAAGGCGCAACGCGGTTCAGGTCGAACGAGGAAGCCAGGCCGTTGAAGGCCCAGGCGAATTCCTGTCCGTTCGCGACGAACCTCACGACGTCGCCGCGCTCGACCGTGACCCATCTGGTCTTGGCATCGATGACTACGGTTCGCTGCGCGGCCGACGTTTGTGCAGGGTTACCGAACGTATCGGCCTGGGTCACGCTGGCGGTGACGGCAAGGCTCGCGGAGGAAAGGATCAATGCTGCAACGGCCTTAACGAGCGGTTTCATAGTGTTCTCCTATCAATGAGACGAGCATGTTCGGAAGAACCCGAAATGAGTTCATCTCGAACACGGCTCCACTATAAAATCCCGTTCACTACGAGAACCTAACCGGTCCATTACATTTCTGTCATTTTTCGCGATCCGCACGCAGGTCCGGCCAGACGATGAAACGGATGGGGCTCCCTCACCACACGATTGCAATCAGTGCTTTTGCCAATTGAAGCACGCCCGCAAGGAAGGAAAGAACCGCGGTGGCTTCTGCCCATGGAAAATTTCTGCTCTTGGCAACCGTTTCCTGAATGATCGGAGCTCTCTTGGGAGGAGAAAAGAAATGGAACGAGCGGGTCATCGCCGGTATGACGCCCGCAACGAACAGCGCCAAGCACGCGTAAAGATAGCTCATCCCCTTGCCGGTGAGCCACACTGCAAAAACCGCCACCGAGAGCGTCAGGAGAACGTTTTGAAAGATGTCCAGCAGACCGTATGCCCTTCTGAGTCTTTCGTTGAGCCCTTTCGAGGATATTCCCAAAGAGCTGAGCAGATTGAGAGCATCCTCAAAAACGCTCTTGCCCCAGCCGGTCTCATCCGAGACGCCCAATGAGATGTGTCCGCTCCGAAATTCAACGTGAAGCTCGCATCTGCGGTGCTCCGCCGACATGAGCAGGAGCTCCACGCGTACGTGCTCGAGCTCGGCTAAGGAATGAGGATCGGTTGCCTTCCAAGACTCCCGTCCTTCCAGATCGGTGGTCTTTCCGGCGCTGATGGCCCTGGCCCTGATCTTCCTGGATGTTGTAGGCAGCCCCGGCTTGAAGTCGACGAGTGCCTCCACGAGGGCCCTGAGGAGCGCCTTGGAGATGGTACGGGGCGCATAGGCCTCTCTGTATTGAGTCCGGACGTTGGTCATTAGAGAATAGGAATATCCTCCGTCTCCTCCGTCGCACCCCCCTACGCAGCACTGTGACCGAAGCTACAGATATATTTCTCCTGTGATGGACACTGAAATCCCCATCTGCCAGCCTGCACCATTATCAATCAGCCGCGCGCATCCTCGTGCTATTGTCTTCGCTATACAAGACATCTGGCACATTTATTCCTCGATAAGAGACAAAGCGGCCAAAAATGTATCAATTTGTTTAATTTGGACGAGGGTGTCCGATCACTCCTGTCAGGGGAAATCCGACAATGACGCTGTCGATTCGGTGCCGTGCTTCAGCTCGAGGGTTGGACGTCGCTGATTGACGACAAGGCACGCAAGCCAGACCATGAGCACGAATCGCTTTCGCCGTTCTTCAGGGGTCGCGGCGCTCCTTCTGTCCCTGTGCGCAGCAGCGGCTTGGGCGCAATACCCGAGCCGGCCAATTCGTCTGCTGGTGCCCAATCCCCCCGGCGGCGCCACTGATACGATTGCCCGCGTAGTCGCCCCGCGGCTCGGCGGGGCGCTCGGGCAGCCGGTGGTCGTCGAGAATCGCCCTGGCTCCAACGGCAACCTCTCGAGCGAACTCGCCGCAAGGGCCGCGCCCGACGGATACACGCTGCTCCTCGGGCAGGACAGCCAGATCGTCATCAGCCCGCATCTATACGCGAACCTGCCGGTCGATACGCTCAAGGATCTCGCTCCCGTCGCCACGCTCGTCACGACTCAGATGGTGCTCTCAAGCAACCCCGCGCTTCCGGTGAAAAACCTGCAGGAATTTCTGGAGTACGCGCGCCGCGCCAAGCCCCCGCTCGCCTACGCATCGATCGGCAACGGCAGCCAGCACCATCTCACCATGGAAATGCTCAAAGCACGCGCCGGCATCGAGCTCGTTCACGTGCCGTACAAGGGCGGCGGCCCCGCAACCGTCGCCCTGCTCGCGGGAGAGGTACCGGTCATGTTCGGCGGGAATTCCGTGACGGGACACATCAAGGCGGGAAAACTGCGCGGCCTCGCCGTCGCGGGGAAAAAGCGCTCCGCGACCTTCCCGGACCTTCCTACGTTGAGCGAGTTCTTTCCGGGCCTCGAGGTTACCGCGTGGATCGGGATCTTCGCAGCCGCGGCAGTACCGGCGCCGGTCCTCGCGAGGCTGCACGGCGAAATCAACCGGCTGCTCTCAAGCGCCGACATGCGCGAAAGGGTGCGCAGCGTCGGCGGGCTCGAGCCCTTCATTTCCACGCCCGAAGAATTCGCCGCGCTCATCCGCGCGGAGTACGCCAAGTACGGCGAGGTCGTGAAGGCCGTCGGGGCCAAGATCGATTAGCGCGTTCCGACTTTCCCCTACGAATTCACGCGAGCGAAATGCGCCGGGCGCCCTGCCCGGCGACCCGGACGCGCGCGATTCAGCGCATGGCTTTCCAGCCCGCCGATTTTCCCGCCGACTTTACGGTCCCTTCGATCGTGTTTCCGTTCACGCGGCCGCGATATTCGGCGCCCGCGGCAACGAAGCTGATTTGATCGCCGCGTAAATTGCCTCTGGAGATCGGCGCCGCGACATTTCCGGAATTGAGCGCTCCGGAGACCTTCTGGAATTCCTGCTTGAGGGCGAGCTCGCCCTGCGCGGTTTTCCAGCGTCCCTCGACGCGGGCGGGCACGATCCACAAATAGGCGGTGCAATACGTGTCGCAACCGAGCTCGACGGTCTGGTCCGGCTCCCAGTCGCCCATCCTGAAGGTGTTGGAGACGATGCGGGTTCCGGGCTTGAGCGTCAGGATCGTCGGGCGGAGCTTGAGGTTCAGCTCCGTCAACAAGAACAGGGTGATCACGGTGGCGGGAGACAGATCGCTGCGGAATATGTCGGCTTCAACGAAACTCGCTCTGTCGCCCACCCCGGCTTTGGCGGCGTTGCGCCTGGACAATGCGACCATATCCGGATTGAACTCGACGCCGAGTGCGCGCGCGCCCCGCTTCGCGGCTGTGATCACGGTGCGGCCGTCGCCCGACCCGAGATCGATCACGTAATCCTTGGGCGTGACTTTCGCCATGTCGAGCATCTTGTCGACCAGTTCCTGCGGGGACGGGACCCACACGACGTCCTTGCCCGACTGGCCGACTTCCGGCGTGAACTCGGCGCTGGGCGTCTGAGCAAAGGCACAAACCGCGATCGCGGAAAAAATCAGGACTGACGAGCATCGACTCGCGGAACGCAAAGCGAACATGTTTCTTCCCCAGGTGGATTGGAAAAAAGGAAAACAGGCCGGATAATGGCCTTGCCTTGCTCGCGCCGTCAACCCCTACACGAGCTGGGAAGGTATTGCGCAGGCACGGTCGTGCCCGTCCAGTCGGTAGGGGAGCCGCACCGCCAACTGCTGACATTGATCCCGCCGCCCGACGGGACATTTCCGGTGCTATCGAGCGGCGCCAGCGTGAGGTCTGTGGTGTCGATCCTGCCGTCGTTGAACCCCCGCAACGATGCCTTGATCACACCGAAGTCATTGGTGGTGACATTGCTCACGTACAGGGACACGTCGCTGCCTTCGCAACCCCAGTTTCCGGGGCCAGGCGGATCGCCGCCTGAGTTGTACAGTTCCGCGACCGCGTTCTTGCACGGGCTCAACGCCAGAATCACCTCCGACATCTTTGCGCGGACGGCATTGGCTCTCACGCTGGGCAAAACCAGCGCCGCGAGCACGCCGATGACCATGACCACTATCATGAGCTCCACGATAGTGAACCCGGCCTGCCGGTTATTGGTTCTTCGCATGGCTCACTTCTACCTGTGAGATCGCCGGGGAGCAAGTCGGCGCGGAATGACCGGAATTGGCCGCAAGCACTGTGCCAGAATGGCCTTCGCCGAATAAACCTCTGATATCAATTATGAAACGGTGCGAATTTCACGGCAAGCGCATTCCGAACAATTGCAACGCGAAGCCGGATTTTGGCAGTATTTGACGCGCAGCGTCTCCGGGCAGCGCGAAACCGGATTCTATTCCCCTGATGGGGCAGGCTCATTCTCCGCGTATGCCGGTGTCCTTGATGACGCGAGCCCAGGTCGAGATGTCGGCTTGGATCACCGCCGTGAACTCTTCGGGCGTGCCGCCCGCGACCTCGGCGCCCTGCACGGCGAGTTTGTGCCTGATCTCCGCGGCCCTCACGATCTTCGTCACCTCGGCGGCAAGCCGTGCGACGATCTCGCGCGGCGCGCCCGCCGGAGCGAGCAGCCCGTACCACGGGCTCAGCTCGTATCCGGGAACGCCGGCTTCGTCCACCGTGGGAACCCCGGGAAGCTCGGGCGAGCGGCGCTTGCCGGTCACGGCGAGAACGCGCAGCTTGCCGGATTTCACGTGCGGCAGCACGGTCGGAATGCCGAGGAAAGCGATCTGCACCTGCCCGCCGATCAAGTCGGCCGTCGCGGGCGCGGTGCCCTTGTAAGGGACGTGCGTGAGCGCTATGCGCGCCATGGACGCGAACAGCGCCCCGGCGAGATGGGGCGTGCTCCCGTTGCCGCCGGAACCGTAGTTGATCCCGCCGGGCTGCGAGCGGGCGAGCGCGATCAGCTCCGTCACCGAACCTGCAGGAAGCGACGGGTGCGCGACGAGCGCGTTGGGTGCCCTCGCCATGAGCGTCACCGGCGCAAAATCCCGCGCGGTATCGTACGGGACTTTGCCGATAAGGGGATTGATGATGAGGCTTCCGGGCCCGACCGAAAGCAGCGTATGGCCGTCGGGCGCGGACTTGGCGACGAAGTCGGTGCCGATATTGCCGCCCGCGCCGGGACGGTTCTCGACGACGAACGGCTGCCCCCGGGTCTCGGTGAGCTTCTGGGCGACGATGCGCACGATGATGTCGTTCGGCCCTCCGGGAGGGTACGGCACGACGATACGCACGGGCCTGAAGGGATAGTCCTGCCCGTGCGCGCCGAGTCCGAACAGGAGCGTGCAGAGGGCGGCGACGAGGCCGACGCTGACAGCGGCGCGAAATTGCGTCATAGTTTGCATGCAAGCTCCGATCCGTCGACTCAGCCTCAAGAAAGAACCTTTGAACGACAAGCACCGAAGTTTCCGCATGCTCCTCCCGCTCGCGGCGCTTTGCGCGTGCCTGTCCGGCGCTGGCGCGGGAGCATTTGCGCAAGCCTACCCCAACCGGCCGATCCACATCGTTGCGCCCTTCCCCGCGGGCGGCGGTTACGACTTCCTGTCGCGCCTGGTCGGACAGGAGATGAGCAAGACCTTCGCTCAGCCGGTGATCGTCGAGAACAAATCGGGCGCGAACGGCAACATCGGCACCGATTTCGTCGCCAAGTCCGCGCCCGACGGCTACACGCTCCTCATGGGCGGCAACAGCCCGCTCGCGCTCAACGTCGGACTGTATGCGAAGCTGCCCTACGACCCGGAAAAAGACTTCGAGGTAATCTCGCGCGTCGCAACCCAGCCGAACCTGCTGGCCGCGCATCCGAAAGTCCCGGTGAAATCGCTCCAGGAACTCATCCGGTACGCCAGGGCCAATCCGGGGAAGCTGACCTATGCGTCGAACGGAAACGGCAGTCCTCAACATCTGGCCGCGGAGCAGCTGAAACGGATGGCGGGAATCGATTTGTTGCATGTACCCTACAAAGGGGCGGCGCCCACGGCCGCCGCGCTCCTCGCGGGCGAGGTCTCGATCGCCTTCAACGTGATTCTGCTGCCGCTCCCGCATGTGCAGGCGGGCAAGCTGACCGGGCTCGCCGTCGCGAGCTCCAGACGCTCCCCGCTCGCCCCGGACATTCCCACGCTCGCCGAGCTCGGCTATCCCATCGACATCGACACTTGGTACGGTCTCGTCGCCCCGGCCGGGACACCGAAGGAGGTCATCGCGAAGCTCAACGCTGAGACGGTGCGAATACTGAGCCTGCCCGAGCTGAAGGACCGCACCCGCAGCCAGGGCATCGAGCTCGCGGGCAGCACGCCGGAGCAGTTCTCCGCATTCCTGAAAGCGGACATCGCGAAGTGGACGCAGGTGATCCGGGAGTTCAAGATCACCGTCGACTGAAGGATTCACCGTGATCATCGACGTCTTCAATCATTTCATGCCGAAGGGCATCTTCGAGCGCCTGAGCTCGCTCGTTCCCGGCCACGTGACCCTCAGGGCGTTTCCCGAGCTGCCGACCCTGTGGGACGTCGAGGCGCGCCTGCGGATGATGGACGAGTTCGACGGCCTGCAGCAGGTGCTCTCGCTTGCCAATCCGCCGATCGAGATGCTGGGGCCGTCGGACAAGACGCCCGAGCTCGCGCGCATCGCCAACGACGGGCTTGCCGAGCTGTGCCGCAAATATCCCGATCGGTTCCCGGCGTTCATCGCATCGATGCCGATGAACAACGTGGATGCCTGCGTGCGCGAGGCCGACCGCGCGATCGGCGAGCTCGGTGCCAAGGGCATCCAGATCTTCACCAACGTCCTCGGCAAACCCCTCTCCGCTCCGGAGTTCCGACCGATTTTCCGCGACATGGCGAAGCACGACCTGCCGGTGTGGATCCACCCGATCCGCGGTCCGCAGTTCGCCGACTACGCGTCCGAGAAAGCCTCCGAGAACGAGATCTGGTTTACCTTCGGCTGGCCGTACGAGACGACGGCGTGCGTGACGCGGCTCATCTTCTCGGGAATCTACGACGAGCTCCCGAGCCTGAAGATCATCACCCACCACATGGGCGGAATGGTGCCGTTCTACGCGGGCAAGATCGATCTCGGGTTCGACCAGATCTTCCACGGCAAGACGAACGAGAACCCCGTGGCGCGCAAGGCCGGCCTGAAAAAGCGACCGGTCGAGTACTACCGGATGCTCTACGGCGACACCGCGCTCAACGGATCGGTCGCCGCGACGCGCTGCGGGCACGCGTTTTTCACCACCGGACACTGCATTTTCGCCACCGACGCGCCCTTCGACGCCGAGAAAGGCCGCATGCTCATCCGCGAAACGATCAACGCCGTGAACGGCCTCGAAATCCCGAAAGCCGAAAAGGACCGCATCTTCGCCGGCAACGCGCGCGCGCTGCTGAAGCTCGACGGATGATGCGGACCCGGGAACTCCGCGTCCGCCTCAGGGACGGTGAGATGGGTGTGCACGTCGCCTTCCCCGAACGCACCCCCGCCGGCGCAGTCATCGCCATCATGGAAATATGGGGCGTGAACGACACCATGCGCCGCCACGCGCAGGAATTCGCCGAGGCCGGATTCGTGTGCCTCGTGCCCGACCTCTTCTGGCGCCAGGAACCGGGCGTCGAGCTGTACGACAGGAACCCCGAAGACGTGAAGAAGGCGTTCGATCTCTACTATGATTTCGACTACGACCTCGGCGTGCGCGACATGGAGGACACGGGGGTGCACCTGAAAAACATGACCGAATGCAACGGCAAGGTGGGCGCGGTCGGTTACTGCCTCGGCGGAAAACTGTGCTACCTCATGTGCTGCCGCACCGACATCGACTGCACGGTGGCCTATTACGGTACGTATATAGAACACAACATCCGCGAAGCAAGGAACCTGCATAAGCCGTTCATGCTGCACATGGCGATGAAAGACCGCTGGGTTCAGGCCGAAGTGAACGACTTGCTCGAGCGCAGACTCTCGCCGAACCCTCTGGTCACGATCCACAAGTACCCGGGTGCAGACCACGCCTTTGCGCGGCACGGCGGCAGGACCTGGAGCAAGCCCGAGGCCGACCGTGCGCTCGCTCTCTCGATCGATTTCTTCCGGACGCATCTTGGCGCCTAGCCGAAGGGGAGACGCGCGGTGAGCGAGCCGAGCACGCGGGGCACAGCCGGCGCAATCGGCCAACCCTTGCCGCGCAAGGAAGACCTGCGCCTCCTCACCGGCGCCGGGCAATTCAGCGACGACTTCAACCTGAAAGGGCAGGCGTTCGCCGCGATGGTGCGCTCGCCTCACCCGCACGCGCGCATCCTCGGTATCGACGCGACGCGCGCACGCGCGATGGCCGGCGTTCTCTGCGTACTTGGCGGCGCCGATTGCGCGGCCGACCACCTGCGCCCGATTCCGCACAGTCCCCTCCCCTCGACCCGGGACGACATGAAACTCACCGGGCCCGGAGGCGGAAAAATCTTCGAAGGCCCTCACCCGCTTCTGCCGACGGACAAGGTGCGGCACGTGGGGGAAGCCGTCGCGATGGTGGTGGCAGAAACGAGGGAGCAGGCAGCCGACGCCGCCGAAGTCGTCGCGGTCGAGTGCGAGGAGCTGCCCTCGGTCACGCACTCGGAGGACGCGCTCGAAGGAGGAAAAGGCGCGCCGTCGGTATGGGACGAAGTGCCCGACAACGTGCTGGTGGACACGGTTTTCGGCGACCGCGAGGCGACCGATCGCGCATTCGCCGAAGCCGATCGCGTCGTCAAGATGAAATTCCGGATCGGGCGATGCACGGCGGTCGCGATCGAGCCGCGCGCGGCGCTCGCGTCCTTCGACGCGAGCACCGGGCGGTACACGCTCTATGCCGGAAGCGGCGGGGCCGTTCGCTGCCAGAAAGACCTCGCCTGGCTGCTCGGGATCGAGCCCCGAGATCTGCGCGTTATCTGCCGCGACGTCGGCGGCAACTTCGGATCGAAGAACCGCGTGTACGTGGAATATGGCCTCGCGCTCTGGGCCTCGCGCAAGCTCGGCCGCCCCGTGAAGTTCACCGCCTCGCGATCCGAGGCCTTCCTCTCCGATTACCAGGGGCGCGACCTCGTCACCGAGGTCGAGCTCGCGCTTCGCTCCGACGGCAGATTTCTCGCGATGCGCGCCTCCAACCTCTCCAACGTCGGCGCGCGTTGCGTTTCGCTCTCGCCGCTGTCGAAGGGATCCGGCCTCGTCACCGGCTGCTACGATATTCCCGCCGCCAGCTTGAGGAGCCGCGCCGTGTTCACCACGACGGCGCCGACCAATCCCTATCGCAGCTCGGGCCGGCCCGAGGTCAACTTTGCGATCGAGCGCTTGATCGACACGGCCGCCGGGGAGCTCGGCATGGACCGGGTCGAGTTGCGCCGAAAGAACCTAGTCCGCCCGGAAGCGATGCCCTACCGGAACGCGGTGGGAATGACCTACGACAGCGGCACCTACGAGGCCAACATGGATCTTGCGATGCGGATCGCCGACTGGAACGGGTTCGAAGGCCGCCGCAAGAGCGCCGCCGCGCGCGGCAGGCTCCTCGGGCGCGGACTGTCGAACTACGTCGAGTCCTCGATCGGCTCGCCCAAGGAGCGCGCCGAGATCACCGTCACACCCGCCGGGCGCGTCAGGGTCGTGATCGGCACGCAGCCTTCGGGGCAGGGTCACGAAACGAGCTTCGCGCAGGTGGTTTCTTCGCTCTTGTCCGTACCCGTGGAAGCGATCGATATCCTCGCCGGCGACACCGACGTGGTGAGCGTCGGCGGCGGCTCGCACTCCGGCCGGTCGATGCGCCACGCGGCGACGGTGTTCTCCATGGCCGCCAAGGAGCTGATCGAAAAGGGGAAGAAAATCGCGGCCTACATGCTGGAGGCCAGCGCGGCGCAGATCCGGTTCGCCGACGGGCGCTTCTCGGCGCCGCACGCGCTCAGGGCGTACGGCTTTCTGGAATTGGCGCGAGACTCGGCGGAAGCCCTGCTGCCGAAGGAATTGTCGGACGGACTCGCCGCCGTCGCCGACAACGAGATGCACGACCCGGTTTTTCCGAACGGATGCGCGATCTGCGAGTGCGAGATCGACCCCGAAACAGGCGCGGTCGACATCACGCGGTTCACTGCGGTCGATGACGTCGGCCGCTGCATCAACCCCATGATCGTCCACGGCCAGACGCACGGCGGCGCCGCGCAAGGGATCGGCCAGGCGCTCTCGGAGATCTATCACGTCGACCCGGAAACGGGGCAGCCGCACACCGGTTCGCTCATGGACTACGCCATACCGCGATCGGACACGCTGCCTTCCTTCAGGGCCGAGATCGTGGAGGTGCTTTCGCCGACCAACCCGCTCGGAATCAAGGCCGCGGGCGAAGGCGCGACGACGCCCGCGCCCGCCGCGGTCGTCAACGCCATCGTCGACGCGCTCGCCGGTTTGGGCGTGCGCGACATCGCCATGCCCGCCACGCCACAGAACGTCTGGCGGGCGATTCAGGGAGCCGGAAAATGAACCCGGCCGGTACGGCACTCGCCCAGAGCCCGGGACACGCCACGCCGGAGGAAACCGAATGAGTGAGCGCTGGTCGATCGTACGCCGCGCCTTGCGACGGTGACATCGGAAACGGATTGCGGGCTGCTCGCGATCGGCAGGAACACCTTCCTCGACCTGATCAAGGCGAGTCCCGATTTCGCGGTGTCGCTCCTGGGCGCGGTGGGCGACCGGGCGAGGTTCATCGCGTCGCGCTAGGGGTTGGCGAGGTAGTCGCGCTTGGCGAGCTCCACGCCGTTGTGGCGCAGGATGTCGTACGCGGTCGTGACGTGGAAGTAGAAGTTCGGGATCGCGTGGCCGAGCAGGTATTGCATGCCTTTGTAGTCCACTTCGCGGGGCCCGAGCTTCAGGTGGATGTTCTTCTCCTCGCTGCCGTCGATCTGCGCGGGCTTGATGCTTTGAATGAAATCGACGGTCTTTGCGATCCTCGCCTTGAGCTCGGCGAAGGTCTCCTCGGTATCCTCGTGCTTGGGCACTTCCACCCCGGCCAGACGCGCCACCGCGCCCTTGGCGGTATCGCAGGCGATCTGCACCTGGCGCTTCATCGGAAACATGTTCGGAAACAGGCGGCAGTTGGTCAACACGGTCGGCTCGATCTTGTTCGCCTCGGCGTGCGCCTGCGCCTTGTCGAGGATCGCCGAGAGGTTCTTGAGCATGTTTGCGAAGCGCAGCGTGCTCGCCTGGTACATTGAGATGTTCATGGGGGCCTTCCGAATTGAGCGATGCGCGCATTCTACCGCGCGGCGGTCGGCGAAAGCGCGCGGCCGGCGGCCGCGCGCCCCTACCGCTTCCTTACAGCGGACAAACTACTTCACGAGCTGAGCGAAGATGACGATGAGGCCGGCCATGGACACGAACCAAGCCAAAGTGCGCAGCCAGATGATCCCGGCGACGAAGATCACGGCGTACGCAAGGCGCGCCCAGATGAAGATCTGTCCGCCGAGCAAGGTCATGTCGTTGGTCTTGCCTGCCATCACCGCTACGAGCACTAGCGTAGCGAAAAGCACGAGATTCTCGAGCATGTTGCGGTGCGCTCGCGCCGCGCGACCGCCCCAGCCGGTGATCTCGGGCCAGCCGTCGCGGTTACTGGCGAGCCTCGCCAAGCCAAGCTGGTTGAACGCGCCCTGCACCGCCACCAGCATCTGCACCACAGTCAACGCCACCGCCCATACCAATAGATTCAGCTCCGGCTTCATCGCTCCTCCTTGTTGTTGGACTGCGGCCGCTATGGTACGCCGGTTCTTGCGGCGCCGGCGGTCTTACGCGAGCAGATTGCTGACGCCGAACGCGACATCCTCGCCGGCGAGCGCCGCAAAATCGAGATCGACGCACAGCACCTGCTGCGAGCCATCGGACGCCTCGAAGGCGAACGAAAGAGTCACGCAGAGCTTGGGACCGGTGACCGACAGGTAGGGCCGCGTGATCTGGGCCTTTCCCGGAGACTCGATCGCGCGGCGGAAGTAGTCCTTGGTCTGCCAGTCGGTGCCCTCGGTGGGCTGAACGGCTTCGAAGCGCGGGTCTTGAGAATACACGTTGCTCTCGGCGTCGACGTTGGCGCCGATCTGCAATCCGTCGCTGCCGATGAGATAGCAGCGCTGGGCGCTGGGGAGCTTCAGCAGTCCCTGCACGGCCGGCTGTAATTTCGCGCCCAGGGCGACGTCCTGCACCGCATTCTTGAGCGAGGCCAAGTAGGGCACGAGCCGGGCATGCTGGCGCCTCTGGAAATCGGCGACGTCCGCGCGGTGACCTGCGATCAGCCGGGCGAACGTCTCGCTGCGCGCGTTCTCCGGCAGCAGCTCGGAGCCGCCGGGCGCAAAATAATCGCCCTGCATCAGGTCGGCGTGGGCGTCGATCGCGCAAAGTGCCTCGGCCTCGGTCTCGATGCCCTCCACGCAGACGAGCGCGCCCGCCTCGTGCAGCACGGAGATGATCCCGGTGAACATGCGCCGCGCGAGCGGCTCGACGGTCACGCGGCGCGTCATCTCGCGGTCGATCTTGACGATGTCCGGCCTCAGCCGCCAGATGCGGTCGAAATTCGAGTATCCCGCGCCGAAATCGTCGATCACGATGAGGCAGCCGAGCTTGCGGTAGTGCTCGACCGCGGCAACCAGGCGCGTTTCGTCCTCGAACGGCGTCTCGATCAGCTCGACCGCCACCCGGTGCGCCGGAAAACCGTTCGACTGCAGCATCCTCAGGAAGAAGGCGCCGTACCGGAGACCCTCGGAGGCGACCTGCGGATCGACGTTGAGAAACAGCCAGCTGCGCGTGTTGCCGAGCCGTTGGAAGTTCCGGACATGGAGGGCCCTGCACTGGCGGTCGAGACGTATCCTCTCCTCGCCTTGCGGCGCCTTGCTGAACAGCTCCAGAGGCTCGACGTTTCTTCCGCTCGAGGAATGGACCGCGCGAATCAGGCCTTCGTAGCCGACGGGACGGCGATGAGCGAGGCTGTAGATCGGCTGGAAATGGCTCGACAGACGGAGCTCGTCGCGTTCGCCGCGTTCTCCTTGCAGGTAGTATTTGTCAAGAAGAAGAGGCGGAGCAAGATCCACCATGGTAGGTTGCGCCTAAAGCGGCAGCTTGGTGAGGCCGAAAGCGAGGTCGTCGCCCGCGAGGGCGGCGAAGTCGAGATCCACGCAGAGCACGTGATACGACCCATTCAGGGAAAGAGCGTAGGACAAGGTGACGCAGAGCTTCGGGCCGGTGGCCGACAGATAGGGGCGCGTGATCTGGACCTTTCCCGGCGCCTCGATCGCCCGGCGGAAGAACGGCTTCGTCTGCCAGTTGGTGCCCGTGACGGGCCGTATCGGTGTCAGGCGCCGATCGCGCGCGGCCGCGCTGCGTTCGGTTTCCACGCTCGCGCCGATCTGAGAGCCGTCGCCTGCAACTAGGTAACAGCGCTCGGTGCAATCGAGATCGAGCAGCGCCCGTACGGCGCTCGCGCGATCCGCGCCGGCGGACAACGCGAGCACCGCATCCGCGAGCGCGGCGATGTAAGGCTGGAGCCGCACGCGCCGCTGGTCGTAGAATTCGGCGGTCTCGAGGCGGAAATTCCGGAGGAGCCGCGCAAACAGATCGTCGCAGGCGTGCTCGGACGGCAACTGCGCCGCCGGCGCAGCGAAGTAGTTGCCCTGCATCAGGTCGGCGTCCGCGTCGGTCGCGCAGAGCGCCTCGGCTTCGGTCTCGATTCCTTCCACGCATACGAGCGCGCCCGACTCGTGCAGCACCGAGATGATCCCGGTGAACATGCGTCGCGCGAGCGGCTCGACCGTCACGCGGCGCGTCATTTCGCGGTCGATCTTGACGATGTCCGGCTTCAGCCGCCAGATGCGATCGAAGTTCGAGTACCCCGCGCCGAAATCGTCGATCACGATGAGGCAGCCGATCGTGCGGTAGTGCTCGACCGCGGCGACCAGGCGTTTCTCGTCATCGAACGGCGTCTCGATCAGCTCCACGGCGACCCGGTGCGCGGGCAGTCCGTTCTCCTCGAGCATGTGGGCAAACGAGCCGAACCGGAGACCCTGGACCGCGATGTACGGGTCGACGTTCAGGAAGAGCCAGCTTTCCTCATCGCCCAGCTGCCGGAAGTTCCGCACGTGCAGAGCCCTGCACTGGCGATCGAGCTGCATGCGCGGCACGCCCGCGGGCGCCTTTGCGAGCAGCTCGGTCGCCAAATAGGCCTTTCCGTTCGAGTCGGTCCCGCGGATCAAGCCCTCGTAGCCCACCGGCCGGCGATGGGCGAGACTGAAAATCGGCTGGAAATGACTGAATAAGCGAAATTCGGAGGGCGAGCCGCCCTCTGCTTCAACGAACAAGATATCGGGGCGCGACGGAGCCAGATCGGTCGTGTTCGTGGCGTCCCCTGGCGGACTCACGGAGTGTCTACTCACTGCACTGAATCGGCGTGGACTCCGCCGACGCGCCACCGAGCGCGGCGGGACGCAGGCCTGAGGCGTCCTGCTTGCGGACTTCGCTCGAAAGAAAAAGCGCGGGATCGACGCGCGCGTTGTTGAGGCTGACCGACCAGTGCAGGTGCGGGCCGGTCACCCGGCCGGTTCGGCCGACCTCGCCGATTCTGTCGCCGCGCGCGACACGGGCGCCCTTCGCGACATCGATGCGGCTCAGATGGTTGTACATGGTGACCAGTCCCTGGCCGTGGTCGAGGAGCACGGTGAGCCCGTTGAAGAAATAATCGCCGATCTCGATCACGGTGCCCGCTGCGGGAGCGGCGATCGGCGTTCCTTCCGGCGCGGCGATATCCAAGCCGCTGTGGGGCTGCCGCGGCTCGTCGTTGAAGAAGCGCCTCAATCCGAACCCGCCCGAGACGCGCCCCTCCGACGGCAAATCGAAAGCGAGGGTGTCCGGCGCGGCATCGCTGAAGGTCGAAAACGCCCGGACAAGGGATTCCTGCTCTCTCGCGATCCGCCGGAGGTCTTCGGGTTCGGGTTCGACCTGACGGCGGTTGGCGAGCGTCACACGCTGGGTTTCGTAGTCGCGCTTGCCGACCTTGAAGGGGATCGCGCGCGCGGCTCTCTCGCCGTCGAGCACGGAAACCTCGTGCGCGCCGGGCCGCAACGCGAGCGGCAAACCGACCACCGCGTGCCAGGCATCCCCCACGCGCGCAACCAGCACGCGCTGGCCGTCGAACACCACCTGGGGAGCCGGGCCTGGAGCGCGCCCGACGCAGACGATCGCGACCCCGCCCGGCACCGGTGCCGTCAGGGGCAAATCGCCCTGCGCGGCTGACACCGCTGCGGTGAGCGCGAGACCGGTTGCGATCTCACCCAGGAAGTGCCGGGTACCCATTTCGTTCCTTTGGTTGACCACCCGCTATTTTCCCCCGATTTCCGACTTTGCGAACAGCTGAGATATCATGCCCTGAGAGCCGGCAGTCTTCACCGTGTCGTCGCGGAGGTCGCGAATTTTCTACGGTGTGAAAAATGAACGCGCCCCGATGACACGCCGGGAGCATAATTGCCGCTCCCGGCCGAGCGCATTCCCGCCCCCATGCGGTGAGCTGCGACCCCTTTCGCGAGGAACAACAGATGATCGGCGAGAGCAGTCCTGCGGGCTCCTACAACACTTCGGTCGCGATGGAGTTTTTCCGGTTCGCCGGCAGACCCAAGACCTTCGCCAAGGGCAAGAAAATCTTCGCCGAGAACCAGAGGGGCATCCCGTTTCTGCTCATGCCGAACCGGATGTACCTCCTTCTCGACGGCGAAGTCGGCATATTTTCGAGAGAAAAGCCCGTGGCCACGGTCCGGCCGGGCCAGATCTTCGGCGAGATGGCTTCGATCGACCAGGGGCCGCGCTCCGGGACGGCGGTGACGAAATCGGCCTGCCGCGTCATCGGGCTCGACAACCGGCAGCTCCAGACCGCCCTCGGGAAATACCCGGAGTTCGCTCTCATGCTTATGAGCGTCATGATCGGCCGCCTGCGCGAATCCATCAGCCGGCTCGGCAGCCCCGAGTCGCTCGCCGCCGGAACCCAGCGGAGAGAATCGGCACCGCTGCGCAAAGACCTGATCGAAGACCTCGGGCGCGTGCTCGGGTCCGACGCCTATCTCAGTTACGAAACCGGGACGACCATCGTGAGGGAAGGCCAGATCGGGGTGCTGATGTACGTGCTGCTCAAAGGCAGAGTGGCGATCCGCGTCGGCGACCAACTGGTGGAGAAGGTGGGCCCCGGGGGGCTGTTCGGCGAAATGGCGCTGGTCGATCGCACACCGCGGCTTGCGAGCGCCGTCGCGGAAAGCAACTGCAAACTGCTCGCGATCAACCGCAACGCGTTTCTCAACCTGGTGAGGCACAGCCGCCGCTTCGCCGCCTCGCTGCTCGCGGCCGTGAGCGCGCGGGCGCGATATGCGGCCACGCGTTAGAGCGGAGATTCCTGAAATAAAAACGGCGGCCTAGGCCGCCGTTTTCGGCGTTCTATTTCCAGCAGCTCAGTAGCCGAGCCACTTGGTGAGCACCGCGAGCTGCTGCGGGTCGCCGCTCTCGTAGCCCTTGTAGCCGAGCTTGTCGAGGATTTTCTGGCCGGCCTCGGACTTGTCCAAGCCCAGCATCACTGCGCGCACTTTCTGCACGTCCTGCACGCTCAGCCTGGTCGAGGCGATCATGTGCTTGATCGGCACGGGCTTCGACTCGAGCAGCACTGCGCCCCCCTTTTCCTGCCACTGCTTGACGACCGCACCCGAACCCGTGATACCGACATCGCTGAATCCGTTGTCCACGAAGAAGGGCACGGCGTCCTGGTACCGGGTGGTGCGGATATCCGCCTTGCTCGAGTCGATGCCGAGGTCGCGCATCGTGGCCCGCGTGATCACCGCGGTGATCGAGTCCGGATCGGGCATGCCGAAGCGCATGCCCTTCATGTCCGCCGGCTGCTTCATCTGCGCGTCCTTCTTCACGAAGAAACGCGCCTTGTATTCCGTGTACCCCTTGGTCAGCGCCACCAGCTGATATTTGCCGTCGCGCATCGAAACGAGCGAATGATGAGCCGGGTGCACGAACGCGAGGTCGTACTGCTGCTCGTCCAGCCCTTTCCTGAGGACCGGATACTGGTCGACGGGGACGACCTTGACGGTAGTCTTGAGCTGCCGTCCGAGCAGGTCGGCCAGATCCTTGTATTTCTCCCGGATCTCCGAAGGCGTGACGTAGTACGTGACGCCTTCGTTGACCGCCAGGGTGAGTTCGGCCCGCGCGGGTGCAGCGGTGAGAAGCGCGACGACGAACGATGCGAGCAGGGAGGCGAGCAATCTCATGTTTATTCTCCTAAAATTGGATTTTTTAGCCAGTCCACCCTACTAAAGCAATATAGATGCCTGCGTCATACAGACAGGGCCAGTCGGGACTTGGCCGCAAGCTTGGCGTCAGGTTTGGGGGCCCCGCCCGGCCCGGGGTGCCCCCGTCGGCCATGAGTGTGGTCCCTCACCCCTTCTGGGACTCAGTCGTGATGACTTTTAAGACAGTCCCGGGCCTTGTACTGTCGGCAATTCGTCACTAGGTGATGTTCCGGACCCTCAAGCGCTTCGATACTTTTCCCTGGCGCCGCGAGCGAGCGCCATGCCGTGCCCGGGCCGATCGGGAATGCGGAAATGGCCCTCCGAGCACTGCGGCATCTGCTCGAACAGGTCGGGCGGCGTCCAGTCGATGAATTCCACCAGGAAACCGTTCGAGAGCGCGCCGACGACCTGGAGCGACAACTCGTGCACGACGTGCGGCGCAACCGCGATCTGGTGCGCGGCCGCATGGCGGCCGATGCGCAGCGTCTCGGAAAAGCCGTTGGCGCGGCAGACGTCCGGCATGAGATATCTCGCCGCTCGGCGCTCGAGCAGCTCGCGGAACTCGAAACGCGTGTAGTTGTTCTCGCCGGTGGCGACCGGGATCCTGATCGCGTGCGCGACTTCGGCGCAGGCGGCGATGTCGTCGGCGAGCACCGGCTCCTCGTACCAGACGAGATCGAGGTCTTCGAGCAGCTGCGCCTGCCGGATGTTGCCGATCACGTCCAGGCGCTGATTCACGTCCACCATCATGCGCACGCCTTCGCCGAGCGCCCGGCGCACCGCCCCGACGCGCTTCGCGTTCTCGCGCGGGTCGGGATGGTGAATCTTCATCTTGTAGTGTTTGCAGCCGAGCGACGCGTATTTCTCCGCTTCTGCGATCAGCTCGCGCTCGCTGTATTTCGACCAGCCGCCGCTCCCGTAAGCCGGGATCCGGTCGGTCACCGCGCCCCAGAGCTTGTAGAGCGGCAGTCCTGCCGCCTTGCCCGCGATATCCCACAGGCCGATATCGAGCGCCGAAAGCGCGTAGGCCGCGACACCCTGCTTCTTGATGCCCATGTCGGCGCGGAACATGCGCTCCCAGAGCCGCTCGACGAAGAGCGGATCCTCGCCGAGGAGGACGGGCGCGAGGCGCGTCTCGAGATAGGCGTGCACGGCCTCCGCCCCGCCGCCGCCGAAGACGAGGCTGTAGCCCAGGCCCGCGATCCCCTCGTCTGTCGAAATTTCCGCGACGACGAGCTTGTGCTGCGGGTATTGCAGCGCCATCGGCTTCGGCGTCGGTACCGTGAGGACGAAGCTCTCGATGGCGACGATCTTCATTGCGCCGCCATCGTAGCATCCGCGACGGCGCGGACTTAGGGCTTGATCTGCCCGCGGATTTCCCCGCCCTTGTGCGCGGCGCTGTGGACGTTCACGTAGAGATTGCCGGCCTTGTAGGCGGCATATTGCGCGTCCGTCAGCTTGGCGCCCGCGGGAACCGACCAGGTGTTGCCGTCGGCTCCCTTGGTGAGCGGCACCGCGACCGGGCCGTTCTGCCCCGCCGCGCCTGTGTGAATGTGCGCCGCTGTGCCGTTGACTGCCGAGGTCGTGATGTTGCCGCTCACCGACTTGTCGCTCTTCACTGTGATAGTCCCTTTGCCCGCGGCCGAGGTTGCGACCGTAGGCACTTCCTGGCCGCCGCTCAGCGTGACCTTGCTGCCGCCGAACATCGAGCTCCACATCGAACTCATGGTCTCGCATCCGGCAAGAGCGAGCGCCGCCGCGACCAGCATTGCGGGGGCCGCTCCCCGGAAAAAGCCTGATGCCTTCATCGGATCCTCCTGCTTTGACGGGGTGCTTCGGTGAAAAGCGCGAGGGACATCATCGCGCCCCGTTCGAGTATACATGCCGTTGCGCCCGATATTCCAGCCGGCGGTTTCGCCGCGTCCGGGTGCGCCTATCCCGCCAGGCCGGCGGCCCGATCGACCAGGAACGCGACGCCGTAAGCCGCCGCCAGGGCGAGAGCGAAGACGACCAGGCCGCGTACCAGAGTCTTCGGAATGCCGATCTCATCCAGGTAGCGCTTGATGAAATAGCTCGCGGCGAAAAATGCGATCGTCGCGAGCGCGAGGCTGAGCATGCGCGCATTGTACCGGGGAGGAAAGCCGCGCGACCCATGCCCCGCTTGCCGATGCAGACGGAAAGGTGCATCCTGACGCTCGGAAAGCATGAGCTCCGGCGAACGCCGGACCGGATAATCAGACTTCCCGCGGCCCTCGGCCGCGCATCCAAAAGGGGGATTCATGAAGACGAGAAAGACTTTGTACTTGGGCGTCGTGGCGAGCGCTCTCGCCGCGCTTCTGACCGCGTGCCTGAGCACGCAGGGCACGGGCAGCACCGGGGCGAACGACATCGCAGGTGTCGTCACCGGCCCGAACGGCCCCGAGGCTGGCGTCTGGGTAATCGCGGAAACCAATGACCTTCCGACGAAATTCGCCAAGCTCGTCGTCACCGACGACCAGGGCCGCTATCTCATCCCGGACCTTCCGAAGGCCGACTACAGCGTGTGGGTGCGCGGCTACGGGCTGGTCGATTCGCCCAAGGTGAGCAGCACGCCGGGAAAAACCCTCAACCTGACCGCAGTGCCCGCGCCCGGCGCAGCCGCGGCGGCGGAATACTATCCCGGCATGTATTGGTATTCGATGATCAACATCCCGGCCAGGAGCGAATTTCCCGGCACCGGCGAGAAGGGAAACGGCATCTCGTCGAACATCAAGACGCAGGAGCAGTGGGTCGACACCGTCAAGAACGCGTGCCAGTCGTGCCACTCGCTCGGCTCGAAGGGCATGCGCACGGTGCCGAAGGAATTCGGCCCCGGAATGGCGGGCTGGGCGCGGCGCACGCAATCCGGGCAGGCCCTGACGCAAATGGCGCTCGGACTGGGCTACATGGGCGCCGAGGCGGCGTTGAAGAACTATGCCGACTGGACCGACCGCGTCGCGGCGGGCGAGCTGCCCCATGCCAGGCCCGCGCGCCCGCAGGGCGTCGAACGCAATATGGTCGTAACGATGTGGGATTTTTCGACGCCGAAATACTATCTGCACGACGGCATCTCGACCGACCGGGACAATCCGCGACTCAATGCCAACGGCCCGATCTACGGCGCGCCCGAGGAGAGCACCGACATGGTTCCGGCGCTCGACCCGGTGAACCACCGCCCGTACTTCATCAAGCATCCAGTCGACAATCCCAAGACGCCGTCCTCCACGGACTTGCCGATGCAGCCCTCGGCCTACTGGGGCAAGGAGCCGATCTGGGACGGTCACTCGAGTATTCACAACGCGATGATGGATAGCGAGGGGCGCGTATGGTTCAGCGCCAGGATCCGGCCCGCGCCCAACCCGGACTTCTGCAAGAAAGGCTCCGATCATCCGTCGGCGAAAGTCGCGCCGCAGGAAAATTCCGCGCGCCAAGTCTCCGTGTACGACCCGAAGACGGGCAAGTGGGCGCACGTCGACACCTGCTTCTCCACGCACCACCTGTACTTCGGCCACGACGCCAACAAGACGCTGTGGCTCTCCGCGGGCGGCCCGGCGAGCGGCGTGGTCGGCTGGGTGAACACGAAGTTGTTTCTCGAGACCGGTGACTCGGCAAGATCGCAGGGCTGGACGCCGATCATCGTCGACACCAACGGCAACGGCAGGCGGGATGAGGGCGACGCCCGGCTGACGGCCGGTTTTTACGGCATCATGCCGAGCCCGGTGGACGATACGGTCTGGGGCCAGTCGATGGGCATCGGCTTCGGCCGCATGAACCAGCCCGGCTACGTCATCCGCATCATCCCCGGATCCAACCCCTCCGAGACCGCGCTCTCCGAGGTCTTCGTGCCGCCCGATGGCGCCTGGAGCCCGCGCGGCCTCGACATGACCAGCGACGGCGTGGTGTGGACGCCGCTCGCGAGCGGGCACATCGCGAGCTTCGACCGCAGGAAGTGCCAGAAGCCACAGAACGGACCCGAGGCGGCGGGCGGCAAGCTCTGCCCCGAGGGCTGGACGCTGTACCGCATGCCCGGGCCGCAGTTCAAGGGCCTGGACCCCGCGGGAAGCGCGAACCACGCCTATTACATCTGGGTGGATCGCTACAACACGCTGGGATTGGGGGCGAACGTGCCTATCGCCTCGGCCAACGGCGCCGAATCGCTGCTGGCGGTGGTGGACGGCAAGATGGTGGACCTGCGCGTGCCGTATCCGCTGGGCTTCAACACCAAGCTCGTGGACGGCCGCATCGATGATCCGAACGCGGGCTGGAAAGGCAAGGGCCTGTGGACGATGTCGGGCACGCGCACCGTGTTCCACAACGAGGGCGGCACGCAGAACCGGCCGAAGGTCTACAAGATCCAGATCCGTCCGGATCCCCTGGCGAACTGACAGCGCATCCTTCCTAAAACAAAACGCCCCGGGATTCACCCGGGGCGTTTTTGCTGCAAGTCGCGCCGGCCCGACCGGATGCCGACATTCAACCCCAAGGAGGATTCACCATGAACGCCAGGAAATCCGTTTGCACTTCCGCCGCCCTTGCACTCGCCGCGCTCGCCTTCACCTTCGCCGCGCTGCCCGCGCGAGCGCAAAGCGGCAGCCATCTGGAAATCATCCATCATCCGAACTACGACAAGAGCGTGTTCATGCCGTTCTCGCCGGCGATCAAGGTGAAGAGCGGCAAGATCCTCTGGCTGGCCGGCGGCACCGCGCTGCCCGTATACCACGACCACCCGCACAAGCGCGAGCAGATCCTCAAATACCTGACGAACGACCTCGAGGGCCAGGTGCGCCAGACGATGGACGGCATCATGGAAACGCTGAAGGCCGCGGGCGCTTCGCCCAAGGACGTGGTCCACGTATTCATCTTTCGGGCTCGCCCGCGCATGGGCGACATCGGCAAGGCGAGCGCCGTGGTGAATTCCTACTTCGCGCCACACAACCACAAGCCGACCACGACCAACCTCGCGGTGCTCGAGCTGGGCGAGCCTGAGCAGCTCGTGGAGATCCAGGTCGTCGCCGTGGTGGATTGACTGCCGCGCCAGCCGGCGCAAGGGCGGCCGGGCGCGCCGCTACACCTTCAACCGCGGCGATCTTTCGTCGGCCATGCTTCGACCGAGATCGGCCGCGTAGCGAACCGCGCCTCTTGCTGTTTCGAACAGCGGGGTGAGCCCGGGAAACGACTGGCTCTTCGACAAGGCGTTCGCGCACGCCATCCGCGTCATCGTGAGCCGGGGCTGCCACTTGTTCCCGTCCGTGAGGTGAAACGCGCTCGCTTCGATCAAGTATTCCCCGCGCTCCTCGCGGTGCATGGCCATGATGCTCCTTCGCTGCAGCGATCACGGTAACACATTTACGGATCGCTCAAGGAAGGCCCTCGACAAAGGGAAAATCCGGGCGCGAGCCATGCTCGCGCGCGACCGGATTCATTGAACGCGGGAGCGGCGGACGCCGCCCCTGCGACAGGATTCAGACGGCTTTCAAATCGACTGCGGACGTTTTGCCGTTCTGTCCTTGTTCGAGCTCGTAGGAGATCTTCTGATTCTCGTTGAGACTTCCGAGGCCGGCGCGTTCCACCGCCGAGATGTGCACGAACACGTCCTTGGACTTGTCGTCAGGCTGGATGAAGCCGAAACCCTTGCTCGGGTTGAACCATTTTACGGTGCCGATAGGCATGGAATGCTCTCCATGGATGAAGTCGCCCCGCGCGAAAGTGTGCGGGGCATCAAATTGGTCGTGGGAGAAACCAGAATCGGCGCACCCCGGAAAGGGATGCAGAGGACTGACCCAGTGGAATTCGATGCCGCCAGTATGGGGCGTGGGGCGGGCCTTGGCAAGCGGAGCGCGAAAGTATGCAATCGATCGGGGCGGAAACAAAAACGGCCGAGAGCGTGCCTCGGCCGTTGTTCAGGGAAAGGGAACGATCAGGTTCAGGTGCCGCGCCCCCACAGGCCGCAGTAGCGCCGCGTCACGAATTGCAGGTTGTTCTCGTAGCCGGGCCATTTTTCGTACTTCGGCAACTTGACCTCCTTCTCCGCCGGTTCCCAGCATTTCCCTTCGCGCGCCGCGACCTTCACCGCCGCCGAGGCGTCCTGCAGGAAAGTGAGCTGGTCCTGCGCGTCCTGCTTGGTCCCCAGCCGGTCGCCCGGTCCGGGATGGCCGGGGATGAGGCGTTCCCAATCCATCGACAGCACCTGCTTGATCGATTGCTCGGCCTCGAGCGGATAGAAATCGATCATGCCGCGGCCCGGCACTGATCCGACCGGGAGGAAGTCCACCACGAAGAGGATTTTCTCCTTCGGCAGCCGCATGACGAGCGAGCTGTCGGAGTGGTTGAGACCGAGATAGGTCAGCTCGAGCGTGGTGCCGCCGAGCGTGATGGTCCTCTTCTCGTCGAACGTCTCGTCGGGCAGCGGCGTGGCCGGATCTCCGAGAACTGCGAGGCGCTCCTTCGCTTTCTTGTGGGCGACGATTTTCGCACCCGCGTCCTTGAATGCCTGGCCGCCGGCGACGTGGTCGTAATGGTGATGGCTGTAGATCAGGTACTTGATCGGCTTGTCGGTGACCTTCCTGATCTCGGCCACGTACGCGGTGCCCCCCTGCGGACGCCCGTAGGCGACCGGGTCGGTGGCGATCACGCCGTCCCGGGTGACGACGAACATCGCCTGGTGATTGCCGTTGCGGAAGACGTATACGCCTTCCGTGCCGTCGACCTTCGTCGTCGCGATCTGCGGGCGTGCCGGCGCCTGCGACCAGGCAGCGGAGGCGGCCGCCGCCAGTCCGCAGGCAAGAGCTGCAAGAAATATGCGTTTCATGTCTCCTCCTTGTGTGATTGTATGATGCTCTGCTAGAACAGGCCGCGCGCCGCGATTATTCCCATTGGACCGGGCCTCTTTCGCCATGCTACTTGGATTGCCCCGGCCTGTCCCGCGCGAGCGCGCCCCGCGCCGGAGCGCCCTTCTCGGGACGCCCTGCCACCCCGCGCCCGCCCGCCCGGGGCTACCATAGCCGCAATGTCCCGGCGCGTTTTCGCTACCCTCGCACCCTTGGTGACGCTTCACGAGACGAAGCGCGGCAGGGCGCTGCCCCTGCCTCCGAGGCTCGCGCGCCTGTACGGGCGCCTGCGCATGCCCCCGGGCGCGCGGCCGCACGTCATCAGCAATTTCGCGACGACGCTGGACGGCGTCGTTTCACTCAACGTAAAAGGGCATAGGAGCGGCGGCGACATCAGCGGCTTCAGTGCCCAGGACCGCATGGTGATGGGCCTCTTACGCGCAGTCGCCGACGCGGTGGTCATCGGGACAGGGACGCTCGCCGTCGATCGCGATCACCTCTGGACCGCCGAGGATATTTTCCCCAGATTCGCGGACGAATATCGGCGGCTGCGCGCGGCGCTCGGCAAGCGCGGCCCGCCGCTGAATGCGGTCGTCAGCGGCAGCGGCCGGCTCGACCTGCGCCTGCCCATATTTTCATCCGGCAGGGTGCCCGCGCTGATCGTGACGACGGCCGCGGGCGAGAAAGAGTTGCGCAGGCAGAACGTACCGGATTCGGCCGAGATCCGCGCGGTGCGCGGCAGCGGCGGTGCGATTCGCGCGCGCTCCGTCGTCGACGCAGTGTGCCGCGCGAGCGCCGGCAAGCTGATCCTCGTCGAGGGCGGACCGCAATTGCTCGGCACCTTCTATGCGGAGCGCCTCATCGACGAGCAGTTCCTGACCCTCTCGCCCCAGCTTGCCGGCCGCGGCGCCGACGTCGAGCGCATCAGCCTGGTCATGGGGCAGGCGTTCGCGCCGCGGCATCCGCTGTGGGGGACCCTGGCCGATCTTCGACGCGGCCGCAGCCACCTGTTTCTGCGCTATTCGTTCCGCTGACTCGAGGGCCGTCTAATCGGAACCCGCACCGGCCCCCCGCTACGTTTTCTCATGCCCGAATCGCCGCGCCGCATCATCCACCTGGACATGGACGCGTTCTATGCGTCGGTGGAGCAGCGCGACGATCCCGGGCTTCGCGGCCGGCCGGTCGCGGTCGGCGGCCCGGCGGAGTCGCGCGGCGTGGTGGCCGCGGCGAGCTACGAGGCGCGCGCCTTCGGCGTGCGCTCGGCCATCCCGATGGCCCGCGCGCTGCGCCTGTGCCCCGAGCTCGTGATCGTGCGGCCCGACTTTGCGCGCTACCGCGCGGTCTCGCAGCAGGTGATGGCGATACTGCGCTCCTGCACCCCGCTCGTCGAGCCGCTGTCGCTCGACGAGGCCTACCTCGATGTCACCGAAAATCTCTGGGGCGAGCCGCTCGCGAGCAATGTCGCGAAGAAGCTGAAAGCGCTCATTCGAGAACAACTGAATCTCAGCGCCTCCGCAGGCGTCGCGCCCAACAAGTTCCTCGCCAAGATCGCCTCCGGCTGGAAAAAGCCCGACGGGCTCACAGTGATCGCGCCCGAGAAGGTCGAGGAGTTCCTGCGTGAGCTGCCGGTCGAGGCGCTCTCGGGCGTGGGACCCGTCACCGCGAAAAAGCTGCGCGCGATCGGCATCGCGCGGCTGCTCGACGTGCGCGCGGCGGAGGACGAGCGGCTGCAACGCGCGGTGGGAAGCCTCGCCGGCTGGTTGAAATCGCTCGCGCGCGGCGAAGACCCGCGGCCGGTCGAGCCCGACCAGCGGCGCAAGTCGCTTTCCGACGAGAACACCTACGAGAAAGACCTCACGGACCTGGCGCAAATCCGCGGGGAAATCGAGCGCATCGCGCGCCACACTGCCGAGGGCCTCGCGAAGAGGAAACTGCGCGCGCGCACCGTGACCATCAAGGTGCGCTACGCAGACTTCACCACCGTCACGCGCAGCCACACCGCGCCCGCGCCCACCTGCGATGCCGCCGAGATCGCCGCGCGCGCGCTGGCGCTCCTCGGGCGCACCGAGGCCGCGCGCCGGCCGGTGCGCCTGCTCGGCGTGGGAGCGCACGGCCTCGTCGAAGAGAGCGAGCTCGTCCCAGTTCCCGGGTCGCTGCCGTTTTGACCGACCGCCCTGAAAACAAGGAGGTGACATGATCGACCGCCGCGAGTTCCTGAAGATCGCCGGCTTGACGGCCGCCTGGCCTTGCGCCGGCGCGTGGGCGCAAGCCCCGGGCGTCCTCGTCAACGATCTGCACTCGCAGCTCAATCCGACCCGCGTCGATCGCGTGGTGGAACCGGAGACGCTCGATGCCGCGCGCGCGGCGATCGCCGCCGCCAGGCGCGAGCAGCGCGCCGTGTGCATCGCGGGCGGCCGCCACGCAATGGGCGCTCAGGCCTTCGCCACCGACGGCGTCCTGATCGACATCCGCAAGCTCGACCGCGTGCTCGGCTTCGACATGGAGCGCGGGCTGATCGAAGTCGAGTCCGGCCTGCAATGGCCGAAGCTCCTCGCCGAGCTGACTGCCGCGCAGCGCGGGCGCGAGAAGCAGTGGGGCTTCGCGCAAAAGCAGACCGGCGCCGACCGCCTCACCATGGGCGGCTGCCTCTCCGCGAACGTGCACGGGCGCGGCCTCACGCTTCCGCCCTTCGTGGGCGACGTCGAATCGTTCAGGCTGCTCGACGCTGGTGGCGAGCTCAGGAACTGCAGCCGCACCGAGAACCCGGAGCTCTTCGGCCTCGCCATCGGCGGCTACGGGCTGTTCGGGTTCATCTATTCGGTGACGCTGCGCCTCGTGCCGCGGCGCAAGGTCGAGCGCGTGGTCCAGGTGCGCGACATCGCGGAGCTGCCGGCGGCCTTCGCCGGCCGTATCCGCGACGGCTTTCTCTACGGCGATTTCCAGTACTCGATCGACGAGAGTTCGGACGGCTTCCTTCGCCGCGGCGTCTTCTCCTGCTACAGGCCGGTACCCGACTCGACGCCGATCCCCACGGCGCAGAAGGAGCTCGCGGAACGCGATTGGACCAACCTCCTCCTTCTCGCGCACACCGACAAGGCCGGCGCCTTCAAGCGCTACGCCAGCTACTACCTCGCGACGAACGGGCAGGTGTACTGGTCGGATGAGCACCAGATGAGCATCTACCCCGATTACTATCACCGCGAGATCGACCGCAAGCTCAAGACGAATGCGACCGAGGCGATCACCGAGATCTATTGCGAGCGCGACGCGCTCGAGCGCTTCATGGTCGACGTGGCCTCGGACGCGCGCCGTACCGAAACGGAAATCATCTACGGCACCGTCCGCGTGATCGAAGCGGACCGCGAGAGCTTCCTTGCCTGGGCGAAGAAGCCCTACGCCTGCGTGATCTTCAACCTGCACGTGGAGCACACGCCCGTGGGCATCCGCCGCGCCTCCGGCGCGTTCCGGCGCCTGATCGATCTGGGCATCAAGTACGGCGGCAGCTACTACCCGACCTACCACAAGTACGCGACGAAGAAACAAGTCGAGACCTGCTACCCGCAGTTCGCCGAGTTCCTGAAGCTCAAGCGCAAGCACGATCCCGCGGAAGTCTTCCAGAGCGATTGGTACCGCCACTACCGCAAGATGTTCGCCTGATCCGCGTGCGCGAAGACCTGCCGAGTTCGACCGCCATCCTGATCGCTGCGGCGACCGTGTTCCTCGCGCGCGATGCGCGCGTATCCGACCTCGTACCCTCGGGCGCCGCGGAGTGGTGTGCGCGCTGCCTCGAAGTACTCCCGGGTCTGAAAGCCGTGGAGACGCTTTCGCGTCCCGGCTTGCGCTGGGCGGCGCGTCTCGCGGAGCGCGCGACCGTGCCGGGCCTGCTTCTGCATTTCATGCTGCGCAAGCGCTGGATCGAGGAAGTCGTGCGCTCCGCGCTCGCCGAAGGCTGCGAGCAGGTGGTGGTCATGGGTGCAGGCTTCGACACGCTGGCGCTGCGCCTCTCGCGCGAATTTCCGCGCGCGAGCTTCATCGAGATCGACCATCCCGCAACTCAAGCGTCCAAGCGGCGCGCGACCGAGCGCCGCGGCGCCCCCGGAAATCTCCATTTCATCGCCACCGACCTTTCGCGCGTGCGGCTGCAGGACGCGCTGTCGGGCGGAGCGTATCGACCCGACGGGCGCTCCGCGTTCGTCATCGAGGGGCTGCTCATGTACCTCACCGATGCCGAGGTCGGGGGCGTTTTTACGGCGCTGCGCGGGCTCCAGCGCGCGGGCGGACGCGTGGTATTCACGGTGATGGAGCCCGCATCCGACGGCCGCTCGGCGTTCCACAACGCTACGCCGCTCGTCAGGCACCTCCTGTCGCGCTGGAGCGAGCCCTTCAAATCGGCGTTGCCCCGCGATGACGCGGCACGGTTTCTCGCGCGATTCGGGTTCCGGCTCCGCGCGCTCGCCGCCGCCGAGACCTTGCGCGAGACCTATCTCGCGCCTTCCGGCCGGGAGAGCCTGACCCTCGCCCGGGGCGAAATGATCGTGCTGGCAGACTGTTACGAACAGGGGAACCCAGGTTCCCCCGTTACCCCTTCCTAGGAAAATGATCGCAGAGCCGGCGACCCTGCTCACCGACTATGCCTTGGCATGCGTGACGGCATGGCTCGCCTGGTCGCTCTTCCGCGCGCGCGAAGGCCAGCGTGCCCGCTCACTGTGGGCGCCCGCCTTCGCCGCGCTCGCGCTCGCCGCGGCTCTGGGCGGCACCTGGCACGGATTCGCCCCGGCCTTCGCACCAGTCGCCGTGCTCCTGCTCTGGAAAGCCACGGTGCTCTGCGTGGGAATCGCAAGCTTCGGCATGCTCGCCGGATCCGCGATCTCCACCACCGCGGGTAACGTGAGGAAATCGCTTCTGGCAGTCGCGGCGGCGAAGCTCGCGATCTATTCAGGCTGGATGGTCGGCCACAGCGAATACATCTACGTGATCGCGGACACCGGCGCGGCTTTGGCATTGGTCGCCGCGCTGCATCTCCGGTCTGCCGTACACGACCGCGCCTCGCGCTGGATTCTCGCGGGAGTCGGCGTCTCCGTGCTCGCGGCGGGCGTCCAGGCAAGCGGTTTCGCGCTGCATCGGCATTTCAATCACAACGATCTCTACCACGTCATCCAGATCGCCGCGATGATTCTCCTTTACGCCGGCGCCAGACGCTTGCGCGACCGCAGCTAGCCGATCTCAAGGGGCTCGATCAGCTTCTCGCCGTCTTCCTCGGTGCGGTTGATGGCCGACCCCACTCGCACGATCTCGAAATCGGTTTGCGCGTGCTCTTCGATGAGCGCGGCCGCCCGGGCCGGATCGGCCTGCGCCGGATCGAGCCATTGCGCGTGCACTTCGTCGGGCAGCACCACGGGCATCCTGTCGTGAATCTCGGCGAGGCGCCCCGCGGCTGCGCGAGTGAGCAGCGTGCAGCTCAGCGCCGGACCGGGCTCGCCCGTTTCCCTCCACCGGGACATGAGCCCGGCGAAGCACAACGGCCGGCGATCCCGGCGAGCGATGTAGTAGGGCTGATTGACCTTCGCGACCTCGCCCGTCGCCTTGTCGATGCGCTCCTCCTCGCGCCATTCGTACCAGCCGAGCGCGGGCAACAGGCACCGCGCGCGCGAAAACGCCTCGCGCCACATGCCGTTCGCGGCAGCGGTCTCGGCCTTCGCGTTGAACCTGCCGCGCGGGGGCTTGGCCTCCTTCCACCAGTACGGCACGAATCCCCAGCGCGCGTGCGCGAGCTCGATCTCCGGCGAACGGGCGTCGCGCCTGAGCATGATGACACGCATCGTCGGCGCGACGTTGTAGCGCGGCTTGCCGAAAGGCGTCTTCCAGTTGCGGCGGCCGATGTGCCAGGCGCGCTCGACCGCGGCCTCCCCGGGAGAGACGTAACGCCCGCACATGACGTATTCTATCGCGCCGAGGCGCGCCTATAATCCCGCAATGGCCCTGAACGCCGCAAAAATCGAAGGCCTGGTCCGCGAGCTGCTGGCGGAAATAGGCGAGGATCCCCGGCGCGAAGGACTGGTCAAGACCCCGCAGCGGGTCGCCGCCGCCCTCGCCTTCCTGACTTCCGGCAGCCGCGCCGACGCGACCAAGCTGATCAACGGCGCGATTTTCACGCAGAAGACCAACAGCATGGTCATCGTGAAGAACATCGAGGTCTACAGCCTATGCGAGCACCACATGCTGCCGTTCTTCGGACGCTGCCATATCGGGTACATTCCGAACGGCCGGGTGTTCGGCGTCAGCAAGCTGGCGCGGCTGGTCGACATGTACGCGCGGCGCCTGCAGCTGCAGGAGCGGCTGACCGAGCAGATTTCCCAGGCGATCATGGATTCGATCGACGCTGCGGGCGTCGGCGTGATGATCGAAGCCCGCCACCTGTGCATGATGATGCGCGGCGTGGAGAAGCAGAACTCCGTCATGATCACTTCATCCGTCGTAGGCACCTTCCGCGATTCCGCCGCGACCCGGGAGGAATTTCTCGGCCTGATCGGACAGCGCGGCGCGTAGCGCAAGACACGCGAACGCGCTCACGCGGCGCTCTCCTTCACCACCGTGGTGATGCGCCAGCGCGCGAACTCCGTCTCGAATTCCGGCAGCGCGAGGAATCCCATGCAGGGGAACGCGCCCGGCTGGGCGACGCCGCCTTGCGCGAGCTTGCGCGCGAGAAGAATGGCGGCCATGCAGGGAATCTCGGGGCCGTGCTGCGCGTCGGCCGTCAGGTGCCATTCGATCCGCGCGCGGCTTCCGTCCGGCCGCCTGCCGGCGAGACTCACCAGCATGCCGCCGAGATCGCCGCCGAAGACGTTCATCCACGACGCGATCCGGCCGAGCGGCTTCGCCCAGCGTTCGATCGGCAGGGGCACGCCCCGCCGGCGCAACAGGGCGGCGAGCCACAGCGCGAATTGCTGCACGCCGATCTCGAGCGAGGCGCGGAACTCCACGGTGCGCATGCCGGGATAACGCTTCGGGAAAAGCTCCAGGTCCGGAACGTCGCAGGCGGCGGCCCAGCGCCCGCCGAGCGCGTAGAAGCGCAGGCGCTTGAGCTCCTGCCAGCCCCAGGCGTCGCGCCACGCGCCGCGACTGCGCCACTTGAACGGCCGCCCGGCGTAGCCGAGCACCGCCGCAATCGTCGCCTCGCCCCGCGGCGCGCGCTGCCCCGGCGCGATCGCGATCTGGATCTCCTCGATGTGCGCGAGGCGCGCGATCAGGCTGTCGATCACCGCGGAGGAAAGCGCGGGCAGGCTGCTCGCGCCCGAGATGGCTATGCGCTGCGCCGCGCGCGCGGCCGAATGCACATGGTGGGAAAAGCGCGCGACGAACTGGCGGCCGTCGGCGAGATCGAGGTAATGCGCGCCGGCCGCCAGCGCGGCGAGCGCGACCCGGTAATCCTGCGACTGGAACGGGCCGGCGCAATGGATCACCAGACCGGGGGCGAGGCGTTTCAGCTCAGCGGGGAAGTCGCGCGCGGAGTGATCCAGCCGCGCGTGCTGCAAGTTCGGATCCGACAGGCCGCTCCGCCCCGAGTCCGGATGGCGGCCCGCGGCGATGATCTCCATCGCGGGCGAGCCGGCGAGCCCGCGGCAGACGCGAGAGCCGAAATTACCGTAACCGCCGATCACGACGACGCGCATGGATTGTCCCTCGAGAGCAGAGCGCGATCGAAGCAGAGGATCGCCCGATCTAATTTCCCGCGTATACGCAACCGTGGCGGCAGGATTCGCGCCGCACCTCCACGCGGGCGAGCGCCGGAAGCTCGGGCTTCAAGTTCTTCCAGATCCATACGGCGATGTTCTCCAGGCTCGGGACCTCGAGGCCGTCGATCTCGTTCAGGTATTTGTGGTCCAGCCGCTCGCGCAGCGCCAGGCAGCGCCGCTCGACCTCGCCCAGATCCGCGATGAACCCGGTTTTCGGATCGACCCTCCCCAGGAGCACGATGCGCGCGGCGAAGGAGTGTCCGTGCAGCCCGCGGTAGGGATGACCTTCCGGCACGCCGGGAAAGCGGTGCGCCGCGTCGAAGCTGAATTCCTGGTAGATCTCCATCCGGCTTCTTATCTTATTCCCAGAACTTTATGCGTCTGCAGGCTCAGGCGCCATTTCGGGTGCTCCAGACAGTACGCGACGGCGCGCTCGGTGTTCGCCCGCGCGTCCGGCCCGTCCATGGGCTGCAGCAGAAAATGATCGAAGGCGAGCGCCTCGAAAGCCGAAGGCGATGCCTCGGCCTGAGGATAGACGAGCTTCAGCTCGTTGCCTTTTTTCACCTTGAGCGCGGCTTGCGCCTTGGGGCTCACGCATATCCAGTCGATTCCGGCGGGCAGGGCCAGCGTGCCGTTGGTCTCGATCGCGACGAGAAAACCGCGCACGTGCAGCGCGGCTATGAAGGCCGAGTCGGCCTGCAGCGCGGGCTCGCCGCCGGTGAGCACTGCGAACTTGCGGGCATTTTCCCGCGCCGGCCATTCGCGCTCGATCGCGGCGGCCAGCGCGTCCGCGGATTCGTATTTCCCGCCGCGCGTACCGTCGGTGCCGACGAAATCCGTGTCGCAGAACCTGCACGCGGCGCTCGCGCGGTCCTTTTCCCGCCCCGACCACAGATTGCAGCCCGCGAAGCGGCAGAACACCGCCGGCCGCCCCGCGTTCACGCCTTCGCCCTGCAGCGTGTAGAAGATCTCCTTGACCTGGTACATGCGCGACTCGCTCCTCAAGCGCTGCGCCGCGCTGCGTGCGCCTCGCGCCAGCGCGCGTGGCCGTCCTTGCGGAGCTTGCATGCCGGGCAGTCGCCGCAGCCCGGCCCCCACTCGTGGCGCTCGCGGCTGCCGAGATAGCAGGTGTGCGTGTGCGTGAGGACGATCTCGAGGAGCGGCTGGCCGCCGAGCTCCTCGGCCAGGGCGAAGGTCGCCGCCTTGTCGATCCACATGAGCGGCGTCTCCAGCGTGAAGCGCCGGTCCATGCCGAGGACCAGCGCCACCTGCAGCGCCTTGATCGTATCGTCGCGGCAGTCCGGGTAGCCGGAGAAATCGGTCTCGCACATTCCGCCCACGAGCGTCCGTATTCCCCGGCGGTAGGCGAGCGCCGCTGCGGTCGTGAAGAAAAGCAGGTTCCTCCCCGGAACGAAGGTGTTGGGCAGGCCCGATTCCGCCGTCTCGATCTCGATGTCCTCGGTCATCGCGGTCGCGCCGAGCGAAGCGATGACGCCGAGATCGAGCACATGATCCTCGCCGAGCTTCCCGCCCCACGCGGGAAAGCGCTTGCGCAGCTCGGCGATCACGACCGGGCGGCAGTCGAGCTCGACCGCGTGGCGCTGGCCGTAGCGGAAGCCGACGGTCTCGACGCGCGCGAAATTCACGAGCGCCCACGCGAGGCAGGTGGTCGAATCCTGGCCGCCGGAGAAGAGCACCAGAGCTTGATCGCGCATGGGTCGGTCGAACCTGCCTTCAGTCGTGCACGGCAGTTTCCTTGCGTTTGGGCCGGATTGCAAGACTTGCATCTCAGGCTACAATCGGCAAGAGTTTCCCTCACCCGGCGAAACCCATGCCCGACACAAGCGAAACAAGCCAACCCGCTTCCGCGACGGTCCCCTCCGATGCCGAGTGGCGCCTCGACCGCGCGCTGCCGCGAGCGCTCGCGCGCATCCTCGCGCTCGACGATTTCGAGGAGCCGGCGCGCCGTTACCTGCCGCGGCCCATGTTCGGCTACGTCTCGGGCGGCGCCGAGACCAACGCGTCCTTGCGCGCGAACCGCGCACAGTTCGACGAGATCGAGCTCAGCCCTCGCGTGCTGGTGGACGTGTCCGGGCGCACGGCGAAGACGACGCTCTTCGGCCGCGGCTACGACGCGCCTTTCGGCATCGCGCCCATGGGCGGCACCTCCATGGCGGCGTACCGGGGCGACGTGGTGCTCGCGCGCGCGGCGGCGGAACGCAATATCCCGATGATCATGAGCGGCGCGTCGCTGACTCGCCTGGAAGACGTGCGCTCGGCCGGCAGCACCGCCTGGTTCCAGGCCTACCTGCCGGGCGAGACCGATCCGATCACGCGCCTCCTCGAGCGCGTCGCGCGCGCCGGATTCGACACGCTCGTCCTCACCGTCGACGTCCCGGTGAGCGCGAACCGCGAGAACAACGTGAGGAGCGGCTTCAGCCGGCCCCTGCGGCCCACGGCGCGCCTCGCGTGGGAGAGCGCGCTCCGCCCGCGCTGGCTCGTCGGAATGCTCCTGCGGACGCTCCTCGTGGACGGCATGCCGCACTTCGAGAACATGGGCGCGCGCATTCCGCTCATCACCCGCGCCTCCCGCGGG
>Ga0209647_1000464_pt1 | contig 37926 bp, 34 predicted proteins | sample GraSoi_2013_60cm_FD_185827 | JGI IMG/M metagenome (GOLD analysis project Ga0209647, IMG submission 185827) | Grasslands soil microbial communities from the Angelo Coastal Reserve, California, USA - Sample 9_17_2013_60cm (SPAdes) (version 2) | ecosystem: Environmental > Terrestrial > Soil >... | reverse complement strand
GAATTCATTCAGAGCCGGTTCGATCTTTCTTACGTTGCCGGCAATGACATGGCCAAGCAGAAGCTCAAAGACGCCGCCAGCGCCATTCGGTCCGGAAGCACTGACGTGCTGCCCATGGGCTACGTCATCTGCGGCCCTGTGGGCACGGGCAAGACATTCATCACCACCTGCTTTGCCGGCGAGGTGGGGATACCGGCGGTCACGCTCAAGAACTTCCGTAGCATGTGGCAGGGCGTGACTGAAGGCAATCTGGAGCGCGTGCTCAACCTGCTCAAAGCCATGAGCCCCATTTGTGTCATCGTCGACGAAGCCGACGCCCAGCTTGGTGACCGTTCCAGCTCCGGTGATAGCGGCGTGAGCAACCGTGTCTTTGCCCAGATTGCGCAGTTTATGGGCAACACGGATTATCGCGGCAAAGTGATCTGGTTTCTGCTCACCTGCCGCCCTGATCTGCTACCGGTAGACTTGAAGCGCCAGGGTCGTGCGGAAGAGCACATTGCGCTGTTCTATCCTGACACGCTGGAAGAACGCCGAGCGCTGCTTCGCGCCATGCAGAAGAAGGCCGCCATGGCGGCGTTTACGCCAGAGATGGAGAAGTTCTTCCTCGATGACTCAGGCACGCTCTCCGGCGCCGACATCGAGGCCGTGCTGGTGCGCAGCCGCATGCGCGCCGCGCTCGACAAGCGCTCCGCCGTCACCGAAGCTGATCTCAAAGGCGCGCTGGAAGACTTTATCCCGCCGTCTTATCCCACTGAGATCGACCTGCAAAACATTGTGGCCGTTCTGGAGTGCACCAGCAAGAGCCTGCTGCCCAAAAAATATCGTGATGCCGACCGCAGCGAGATGATCCGCCGCGCTAATGAACTGCTCATGCTGAGCCGCCAGTCCGGCGAAGGATGAGACGCGAGGCGTGAAATGAATCTGCCCCCACTTCTGACACGCCATCCCGAGGCCGGAGCATTTCGACTGTCGTTCGGCCGGTAATTCAATGGCAGGCCGAGGGATCTGCCCCGCTGCTCTTAAGGGAACCATTTCTTGGGCTACCCCCACCCCGTGGCCCTTAGGCGATCATGGACTTCCTGCATCAGAAGATATTCGACCCTATTCTTCAGTCCCCAGTGGCTTCTAAAAAACTGAGGGCGGGTGTACTTTACACGATTATGCGAATGGAGCAACTGGACGCATTCGGAATGGTGCAGTATTTCTGGTCGGCAATCAGCGGAACCGCTCGAAGTCTAAACTTCGCCGGTCTGATGGGGGACGAGGGATTCAATCGTTTTGAGGAAGCATCGGAAGAATTCAGTGCCCGGTTTGATGACTCATTCCTACGTCGCCCCTAAACAACCTGATGCTCACCAGTCAGTCGGTAGAAGGATATTTGCCGCGAATTTCATGAGTGAACACGAATCAAATCAAATTCGCGTTTTTTCGCGTGGATTCGCGGCTAATTATCTCTGATCTGCGGGCATCTGCGGAAATCTGCGGCAAAGAGCTTTAAGCGTCAAAAAACTTCTTTATCCTCTTCCAATATTTCTGCACGACCATCTCCGTGCTGAGGTGGCCGCCGCGCGCAAAAGAATTCAGCTTCACTCCGGTCTGAGTAGCGAAATCTTTCACCGATTTGTAGGGCACATTGGGATCGTCCTTGGCGTGAAACATCATGATCTTCGCCGGATTGATCTCACTGGCGTGATACGCGGGATTGTAGAACTTGCCGCTGCGCAGCTTGCGCCAATTGCGCTCGGAAAGACGGTAGCCGTTCCCAAACGCCTCGCGAATGTATGCGACGTAGCTGCGGTTAGATGTCTCCGCCCTTTCTGCTTCAGCAAGGATCGCCCAATCAACTACGGGACAGTTGGCTATCACCTTATCCACGCGCTTATCCAACGACGCTAAAATCGCCGCCGGCCCGCCAAAGCTGCCTCCGATCACGAACACTTCATCGGGCAAAACCTTGAACCGCCGGCCGAACGCCAGCTCGCGAAATCCGCGCGGTAGTGCATCGACTACATCCAGAATATCGAGATGCGGCGACCGCTCCAGAAACTCACCACCGCTCTCCCATGCGCCCCAGTATCGCGGATAGAAAACCCAATATCCCTTGCCCGCGAGAAACTCCATCAGCGGCTGCTTGCGCGGAATGGAAGGCATGCCGTCGCAAAGAATGATCACCCGCTGCTTTTGTCGTGCGCGCAACGGCGGCAGAAACTCCGCGACGATCCGCCGCTTGAATCGCGTTCTATAGATCACTTATCTCTCCCGGATCGACGCTTATCTGCGGCGAATGCTGCTCGTCGTGTCTCCGTGCCTCCGCGGTGAGGTTTTGCTTTCCGATCACGCGCGATGTCGGCGATCACGCGCGATCACGGCGATTTTCAATCGCGTCCCACACCTTTTTCGTATCTACGTTCTGTGTGTACTTCACAATCTTGCCGTCCTTAAAATTCCATATGTGGGCGAAGACTGCGTCCATTATGCCCTTGGATTTCTTGTACGTCCCCAGATACCTGCCGGTGACGACGATGGTATCTCCAGCGTCATAAAACTTGTCTACCTCAGCGCGGTAACCGTCCCACTCCGTGGCCAGCCGGGCAAAAACGTTCTTTCCTACCTCCTCCATGCTGTGATAGGTCCCGGCATAGGGAAAGCCTGCGGCCTCCGTCCATTCAAAGCGCGGCGCCAGGGCTGACTGAAGGTTCTTCGCGATCTGTTCGGCATCGCCGGCGTAAATCCCTCTTATGACTTCCAGGTTTGTCTTCATTGCCCACCTTTATGTGCAGCGTATCTCATAGCTTCATCAGGTACTTACGATTTATGAGAAAAGTCTTAAAATTTTACCCCTTTTCTGAGAAACTGTAACGATCAAGCCACTTCCGTAACAACCTTACAGCCCAGTTGTACCGTTTTTGCCGCGTTTTGCGCGGGAAAGAAATCCCGGCCCAGGAGAACCGTAAATGTACGATGCCATCGTTGTCGGCGCGCGCTGCGCCGGAGCCCCCACCGCCCTTTTGCTGGCGCGCAAAGGCTACAAAGTTCTGCTCCTCGATCGCGGAACGTTTCCCAGTGACATGCCTTTTTCCAATCATTACGTGCATCAGACAGGCTCCGCCCGGCTGAAGCGCTGGGGCCTGCTGGATGCGCTCGCGGCGTCGAACTGCCCGCCTATCCGCACCAATCATTTTGACTACGGGGCGTTCTCGCTCACGGGTTCGCCCGTGCCCGCCGAAGGCGGAGTTACAGAAGCATTTGCGCCTCGCCGCATCAGGCTCGATCCTATCCTCGTCGATGCCGCTGTGAAGTCGGGGGCAGAGTTGCGTGAAGGCTTTTCCGTGCAGGAGGTGCTGTGGGACAACGGCCGCGTAATCGGAATTCGCGGCCACCAGAAGAACGGCCCCATGGTCACGGAGCACGCGCGCATCACGGTTGGCGCTGATGGCATGTTCAGCGTGGTCGCCAAAGCCGTTCAGGCGCCGGAATATAAAACCGGACCGGCCCTTGAAGGCTCATGGTATGCCTACTTCAGCGGCGTTCCCATGATTGGCTGGCACTTGTGGCTGCGTCCGGACCGTGTGATTTTCGCTTACAACACCAACGACAACCTGTCTCTGATCGGCGTTGCCTTCGCCGCCCGCGATCTTCCCATGGTCCGCGGCAACATTGAAAGGCACCACAGCAGCGTGCTCGCCGAGCACGCGCCGGAACTGTGGGAGCGCATGCAGGCGGGCAAGCGCGAATCGCGTTATGTCGGCGGCGCTATCCCCAGCCACGTGCGCAAGCCATATGGACCAGGCTGGGGGCTGGTGGGCGATGCCGGCTACCAGAAAGACCCATGCACCGCGTCCGGAATCACAGACGCGTTCGGCAGCGCGGAATGGCTGGCTGAAGCCATTGATGCTGGCTTCAGCGGACGCCAGCCGCTTGAAGATGCGCTGGCTGGGTATGAAAAGACCCGCAATGAAGCAGAGCTTCCATACTTCGACCTTACTACTCAGTTGGCCGCGTTGCAGCCGCCACCGGCGGAAGTGCAGCAATTGCTGGAAGCCCTGCGCGACGATCCAGAGCAGCGCAGCCGCTTCTTCGGGGTACTGGCCCATACGGTGCCGGTAACGGAATTCTTCGCGCCGGAAAACGTGCAACAGATACTTGGAAGGCAGAAGACAGTGGCCGCCCGCGCGTGAGGAACGCAATTTCACTCTCGGCTGCGGTCCTTATTCGATGCACGGCCAGGCGCGATGATTAGAAAATTTTGCAACGTTCCAGTGCCTGAATTCACAACTAGAAAGTTCGCATTTGCAGAGTGGTTGCCGTCAGACTTGCCCGGCTTTTCAATTGAATGAAAAATGGCGTTTCGTCTTGCGGATCACGCGTAATCCGCTGAAGAGTCGACCATTTTCTCTAGGAGCACACATGGACATAGCGATCTTTGGCGCTGGAATCGCCGGTCTGATGGCTGGCATCGCGTTGCGTGCTCAAGGCCACCGCTGTCACATCTATGAGCGCATGCGCCAGGGCCACGAAACCGGCATGGGCTTTATTCTGATGCCGGAAGGCATTGACTGCCTGCAAAGTTTCGGCGTGAAGCTGACCGGCGAAAACAGTGGCGCTCCCCTGCAACGATACTACTGCCGTAACTCTACCGGCCAGATCCTCTATGAACAGCCATTGCCCGCAGGCACGCGCAGCATCCGCAGGCGTAACCTGGTGGGAGCGCTGATGGGCGCGCTGCCGGCCGACGGCTCTCCGGTCTTTGACGCCGAACTTGCCGGTCTGGATTTTGACGCCTCCGGCAACGTGACTCAAGCGCGCTTGAACACCGGCGCCACCGTGAAGGCAGATCTCTATGTCAGCGCCGAAGGAATTCGCTCGCGCGCAAGACAGGCTTTGTTTCCCGGCTGGTCCGCTCCGGAGGCCCAGGTGCTGGAAATCGTGGGAATGGTGGAATGCCAGAACACGGTCCGCTGGGCTAGCAAAAATTTCAACAAATTCCATGCGGTCAGCGGTGGCATTGCCCTGGGAACACTGGCCGTCGATGCCGAGCACGTCATCTGGTATGTTCAGTTTGACGCCAAGCGTTTTCCGCCGCCTCCGGATGTCGCCGCCGCGCGCAAGGCGTTTGTCACAACCCTCGTCGGTGATTGGGCCGACCCTATCCCGCATCTGCTCAGCATCACCAAATTCTCTCGCACACATCTTTGGCGGCCGCTGGATACGGACCTGGTACCCGCCTTTTATCGCGGCAATCTGGTCCTGGTAGGCGATGCCGCGCATCCGTTCTCACCCTTCACCAGCCAGGGAGTCACCTCGGCTGTCTCAGATGCCGTGGCTCTTGCGGAAAAACTGGGGGCGGAAAAACTGGGGGCCGACAAATCGACGACAGCCCCTGATCTGGAACGCGCCCTCGCCCGCTACTCTGCGGAACGGCGGGAACAATGCGTCCCCTACGTAGACAAAGGACGCGAATTGACCCGGCATTTCATCTCTCCTGAAATCGGCAGCACGGTTCTGCTGCCAATGGCGGAATCGAACCACGTCGAGCGCGGTTCATTTTCAGACAATATGGTCCGCCTGGACCTTCTGCGCGAACGCGCCTTCAACATGCGCTGGGCGCAGCAGCCCGCGGACGTCATACCGCTCACTGCCGCCGATCCTGACTTCCCGATTTGCCCGGCCATTCAGGAACAGCTGGTGCGTCACGTGCGCGATGGTGTGCTCAGTTACGGCCCGCCCGAAGGCCTGCCGCAATTCCGCGAAGCCGTGGCTGAATGGATGCTTACCACCCGCCAGATGGACTGCTGCTCGGAAGAAGTTTTCGCCACTGACAGTGCCGCTTCCGGCATGGCCGTCCTGGCTCGGGCCAGCCTTTCTCCCGGCGATGAAGTCCTGATTCCCGATCCCGTAGATTTTCTGCTGCACCATACCGTGCAGAGTGCCGGCGGCGTGCCCGTCCGCGTAAAAGTTGCGCCGGGCACCACCGCCGAAGAGTTTATCGCCGGCATGGAATCCCGGCTGACTGCGCGCACGCGCATGTTGTGGCTCTGCAATCCGCACAATCCGCTCGGCATTGTTTATTCGCGAGATTGGCAGCAGCGCGTGGCAGAGTGGGCCATCTCCCACGGCTTGCGCATTGTGTCTGACGAGATCTGGTCAGATATCGTATATACGCCGCACCACCATGTGAGCCTGGCCTCGATCTCGCCCGAGATCGCCCGCAACACCGTAACCGTTTACGGGTTCTCCAAGAATTTCGCTTTGGCCGGCCTTCGCGTGGGCTGCCTGATCTGTCCTGATCCGGAATGGAAGAAGGAAATCGTCGCCGCCTCAGACGCGGAGAGCACGGTTTACGGCGTCTCTGTGCTATCGCAAGTCGCGGTGATTGCCGCACTTACTGACGGCCGGACGTGGCTTGCCGAATTTGTTCAGCACCTGCAGGCCCAGCGTGACTACGTGGTAAATCACCTGGCAAAATGGCCGGGCGTGACTGTGCAGCCGCCTCAGGGAACATATGTAGTCTTTCCTGACGTGCGTAGCCTGAGCGACGATTCGGAACGCCTGTGCCAGCAACTCCGGGAACAGGCCCGGGTGGCCCTGGTTCCGGGCGCTCCGCGCTGGTTCGGCCCCGGCGCCAGCGGCCATCTGCGCATCTGCTTTGCTACCTCTCGGCGTATCCTGCAGGAGGCCTTCGATCGCCTGAACCCGGTGGTAACGCAGATGGCGGGCAACCGACAGCTATATAAGGTTACTCACGCGTGAGAGCACGAAATGATAAAAATATTTAACTTCTATTTCCAATAGCGAGACTCCCCTTGCTGGAAAATCACACTCCAGCCAAGCGGCACCCAAACAGCCGTCGTACAATAAGTATGCACTTGCTCACGCGGAGAGGTGTGTGAGCGGTTGAAACAGGCGGTCTTGAAAACCGCTATACCTGAAAGGGTATCGGGGGTTCGAATCCCTCCCTCTCCGCCAGACAGTCTGCAGCTCGGAGAATTGTTCTCTGATTCGTTGCGAATCGCCCGCTTTCCGGGCCTTTTCCCCGCTTCCCTAAATCAAAATGAGCACCAGAGCGGCACAGGAACCTGAGTTTGGGGGGCTTTTCTCTGATAGATGAATCGGCAGTCCTCTTTTCATATCGAAAAACAGCGTCAAATCGGATTGCCATCATTGGACCAAAACCGGACCGATCACGTTCACTCCAATTCACAAAGCGGTGTAATGACCCGTCACCATGCTCAGCTGGGAACGCCTACTGGTTTGTGAGCTTCGAAGGCTGGTATGCGTAGACAGTCCCTTCCTGAACTCCAATGTAGAGCGTGGAATCGTCGTGACCAAAGCTCCGAATGCAGCCCTTCACATGGTCCGACCATGCCAGCTTCCCATCGGTGGCACGGTAGGCCGCCAGTTCACCCTTACAATTTCCTGCAATGACCCAGTCTCTCCAGACATGAGGCTGCTCTGATGTCCACTCCCGCTCGGATGAACGGGACCAAAGCAGACGCCCGAACTCGTCACTAAACGCCATGAGCATACCCTGATTGTGGTCCTTCTCGTCTGATGCAAGAGCGTATTCAGAATCGCGCTCACCGTTGTGACTCCATGCAAATCGCCCCTTGGGAATTGACGGCGCTGTTAGTTCCTCCAAAGGGCTACCGTCCGCTGGATTAACACCGTACACATGCCGGTCGCGGGTGCCAAAGTAGAGCACGTCTTTGTATACGAACAGGCTCGTCGTAACCGGCGAAGACGGTCGTTTCGACCAGACCTTGTGCCCGGAGGCATTCAACTCCACTACCGTGCCGACATGTGTGACGAAGTAAACACCCTGGCCGTCGGTTACGGGAGACGTGCGAATTTCGCACTGGGGATCAGGCGATGCGTCACGGAACGTCCAGTTCACTTTGCCTGAATCCATTGCCACCGAAAGCCATTCGTCTTCACGCGTACCAAATACGATGGAATTATTCATCTGGACAAAGCCCGTGGAAGGTCCGCTGGCGCGGTACTTCCAGCGCAGCCGTCCGGTTTGTTGCTCAAAGGCGTAAACGTAACCGCCTTCAGTCCCGCAACCACGGTCCGTGGAAATGAAAAGCGTTCCCTTGTACAACAAAGGATCGCCATGAAAGCTGCGTGGGCCGCCATCGACCCGTGTATCGTACGACCAGACTTCTTTTCCTGTTAGCCTGTCCAGCGCGTAGAGCTTGCCCGCGCATGACCCAATGAAGAGGAGATTGCCACTGACAGTGGGCGCGGCAAAAATTCAACCGCCGGTTTCAAATTGCCATAAGACCTGTCCCTTGACGGGATTTGCCTGCCCAACCGCAAGGCAGGCCGTTATCACCACGCCAGCGATGTAGAGCAGCCTCATTTCTTTGCGCGCTCCTCTTCCACCAGTAACTGCACCACTGCATCAATCGCCGCCAGCACCTTGCTGCCGGGCAGATTGTGGTTATTGCAGAAGATGGAGAACACAAACCGCCGGCCTGACTTGGTCTGCCCGTAGCCGGAGAGAGCATTCACATGGCTGAGCGATCCCGTTTTGGCATGCACCAGTCCGCCGGCAGGCGTGTTGAGAAACCGTTCTGCCAGAGAGCCATCCACACCGCTGACCGGCAGCGATTCTTCATACGCTGCGCCCCAGGGCTGGCGCGCTGCGTAGATCAGCAACTGGACGGTCGCCGAGGGCGTGACCAGGTCACGGCGCGAAAGTCCGGAGCCGTCGAGAAAAGTAAACTCATCTTCTTTGACGCCCGCCTGCAGCAGAAACTGCTTCAGAGCGGCGCTACCGCCTTCGAACGAACCTCCGCTGCCGCTCAGCTTGCCCACCAACCGCAGCGCCAGTTCAGCATGAAGGTTTTGGCTGGTCTTGTTGATCACGCGAACGTCTTCCAGAAACGGCAGTGAGATGTGTTCAGCCCGGATACCGGGGGTGGGGACCTGCGGCGTATCTTCCGACAGCGCAGGTTGCGCCGGGGTGCTTGCCGCAGCACCGGGTGGCAGAGTATTGATTCTCGGGAGCGCCGGCGCCGCGGGCTGGTCCTTCGGCGGCAGCCGAATCACATCAAAGAACTGTGCGATCTCGCCGTGGCGCGCCCTGGTCTTGCCGCGAATGGTAATGCCGCGCCGCTCCAGCATCATTCGAAAAAGCTGGGCCACAAACTCCGCCGGATCTTCAATGGCCAGCGGCTCTTTCATTCCCGGATCGCCCAGCGGCAGCGACCCCCACAGCACAATCTTCTTTGAACCCGGATCGCGGTGGACGCCGATTTTCTTTGCCATTCCCGCGGCGCTGGTCAGGATGCGATTGTCCAGCTCGTAATAATTTGTCTCTGGCTCAACCGTGACCAGGGCCTTGTCGCCCGCGTGTTCGCCCGGCTGTATATTCACAAACACCACGTTGTCATTGAAGCTCAACGCCGAGACCGGCGCGCCATCGATCCACTGCAGGTCGTCCACCGCCCAGCCTTCGGCATACGGTTCATAGGCGTAAAAAGTGTCGTCGCCAATCAGGTCACCGTCCACGATCTTCAGCCCGCTCCGCGCCACCTGGTCTGCCATCTCTTCCAGCACTTGCGTGTGCGGCGGAATGCGTTCGCTCTTGAGCTGGTAAGGCAGGACGCGGCCGGATATGTTGGGGTCTCCTCGCCCCATGATCACCAGATCACCATCCAGCCGGCCATTGCTGTCGGTCTTGCCGTTGGCTTCGACCGTAGTGCGGAAGCGATAATCCGGCCCGGCAATGGCCAGGGCCGCGGCAGTCGTAAACAATTTAGCGTTCGACGCTGGCAGAAAGAGCTGGCCCGGATTCTGCGCATAGATCGTCTTGCCCGATTCCAGATCGACCACATCGATGCCCCAGTGCGCGCGGTCAAGCGGCGGTTGGCTCAGAATGGCGTTGATTTCTTTGGCTAAATCTTTTTTAGGCGCGGGCTTTTTGGCCGCCGCAGCGGACAGTTGGAGTGACAGGACCAGTGCCAGCGCACAAAGCGCCCGGTGTGAACGATTCCGCATGGATGCCGGAGATTATACAATCGCCGCCATGGGAAGACCTGCATATCTATGGCGCTTGCGTACACGCTCGCTGGAACTAGGGAGCCGCACGCTGGTGATGGGCATCCTGAACATCACGCCTGACTCATTTTCTGATGGCGGCCGGTTCCTGGCCCGCGACCACGCCGTGGCCCACGCGCTGAAGATGCTCGATGACGGCGCCGACCTGCTCGACATCGGTGGCGAATCCACCCGCCCCGGCACACCCGTGGCCGAAAGCGGCATTCCCGCGGCGGAAGAGCTGCGCCGCATCCTGCCCGTAATTGAAGATATTTTGCGCGAACGCCCTGGCGCCATCCTCTCCGTGGACACCTATAAAGCCGAGGTCGCGCGCGCCGCAGTAAACGCCGGTTGCGAGATTGTGAATGACGTCAGCGCTCTGCGCTGGGACCCGCAGATGGCCTCAGCTGTGGTTGAGTTGGCCAGCGGCGTGATCCTGATGCATACCCGCGGGCGTCCGCAGGAGTGGCGCGACCTGTCTCCTTCGGCCGATATTGTCACCGAAGTGAAAAACGACTTGCGCGAGTACGCGGACTCCGCAGTGAGTCGCGGCATTGCCAAAGACCGGATCATGCTCGACGTCGGGTTCGGCTTCGGCAAAAAATTCGAACAGAACTATCCTCTGCTCGCGGGCCTGGACCAGTTGCACGACCTGGGTTTTCCGCTTCTCGCCGGGACCTCGCGGAAATCATTCATCGGCCGGACTCTGGCGCGCGACGGCAAGGACGCACCGCCCGATCAGCGCCTGCACGGCTCGCTGGCCGCCGTGACGGTTTCGGTCTTGAAGGGCGCACACATGGTTCGGGTTCACGACGTGAAAGCAGCAGTGGAGGCGGTAAAGATTGCGGATGCGATCCTGAGGTCTTCGGGCTGAGACATGGCTTTTTTCTGAAACCCCGAAGCGCAGCGAGGGGTCAATATTGAAACTACAATTTCTCGGAAAAAGAGCCATACCTTTCCAGTCGATGCATTTAGCCATGTCAGCATCCCTTCCGGCTTATTCGCGACTCTGCTCCCTGGTGGCAATAGGGCTCCCTCGCTCCGCTCGGGATTTCAGAAAAGCTCTAAAAGCTCTTTTCCGAATCCAGCATGATTGTCACCGGCCCACTGTTCACCAGTTCGACCTCCATCATGGCCTGGAACTCCCCGGTTTCGCAGCGCAGACCCGCCGCACGGACCTTGCCGACGAAATATTCGTAGAGCCGCTTTGCCTCTTCCGGACGCGCTGCGGCATCGAATGACGGCCGCTTACCCCGACGCACGTCGCCATACAAAGTGAATTGTGACACCACCAGAACCGCGCCGCCTGCCTCCTGCACGGAGAGGTTCATCTTGCCCGCAGCGTCTTCAAAGATGCGCAAGCCGATGATCTTTTCCACCAGGTAGTCTGCGGCAGCTTCTGCGTCGGTCTTGCTCACACCCAGCAGCACCAGCAGACCGGCGCCGATCTCGCCCACAACCTCGGCGTCCACGGTAACGCGGCATCGGCTTACTCTCTGGACTACGGCTCGCATGCGAATAATGTAGCATTCAGCATTCAGCACTCAGCAAAAGCAACTAGCAAATAGCCTAAGAAAACTAGCCGCGAATCAATGCGAAACATGCGAATCATATCCTGGTTTTCGATTCGTGTTCGTTCGCGAAATTCGCGGCTACCCATGGCTGATCTGTGCCCATCAGCGGAATCTGCGGCGATGTTCTTTTGCTGAATGCTGATTGCTGAGTGCTGAATGCTAGCTTGGGACGAAATGCACTCGCGAATTGCTATTTGCCAATTGTTAGCTGCTCTCTTAGAATCGCGAGTTCTTCATTCCTCCCCGCAGGAGTTCAAAACATGGCGCGTCGCCCTCATCTATATCGAGTGATGCTGCTGTCATTGTGTTGGGTGCTAAGCAGTCTGGCTGTCGCGCAGCAACCGTCGAACACGCAGCAGCCCTCATCAGCACCGCAAAATCCCACCAGCCCTGAGAAGTCCACTCCCGGAACTGAACCCAAGGCCGGCGCACCTACGGAGAACGCCACGCCGAACCAGAAGGCCGCTCCTAGTGCGCCAGCCATTCACAACGATGTGGTCATCAAGGGCGGAACAATCCTGACCGTGACCCATGGCAAGATCGAAAACGGCAGCATTTACATCCACAACGGAAAAATCGCCGCTGTGGGCCAGAGCGTGAATGCCCCCGCCGGCGCCACCGTGATCGATGCTTCCGGCAAGTTCGTGATGCCCGGCATCATCGATTCGCACTCGCACATCGCGCTCGACGATGACGTGAACGAGCCCACCAGCCCGGTCACTCCGCAAATGATGATGCGCGACGCCTTTGACTACAATGACAAAGCGATCTATCGCGCGCTGGCCGGAGGTGTTACCACGTCGCTGCTGCTGCACGGCTCGGCCAACATGATTGGCGGCCAGGCTGTGGTGATCAAGCACAAATATGGCCTCGGTCGCGACGAACTGATCTTCCCTGGCGCGCCGCAGTCTATCAAGTTTGCCAGCGGAGAAAATCCCAAGCGTGTCTATGGAAGCAAGAACCAGCTCCCAGCCACGCGCATGGGCAACTTTGAGGTGATGCGCGCGGCCTTCATCGAAGCCCGTGAATACATGCGCAGCTGGGACGATTACAGTGCCAAAGTCAAGAAAGGCGATAAAGACGCCACACCACCCAAAAAAGACCTGAAGCTGGAAGCTCTGGCTGACGTGCTGCGCGGCAAGCTGCTGGTGCAGATCCATTGCTATCGCGCCGACGAATTCCTCACCGAGATGGAGATTGCCAAGGAATTCGGCTACAAAATCCGCGCTTTCCATCACGCGCTGGAAGCCTACAAAGTGGCGGACAAAATTGCCGCCAACGGCGTGGCCATCGCCACCTGGCCGGACTGGTGGGGCTTCAAGTATGAAGCCTGGGACGGCATTCCCTGGAACGCCGCCATCTCCGCGCACAAAGGCGTGCGCGTGGCGCTCAAGAGCGATTCAGAAGACGTGACCCGGCGCTTGAACCAGGAAGCCGGCAAAGTCATCCACTACGGCATGACGGAAGACGAAGCGCTCAAGTCAATCACGCTCAATCCGGCGTGGATCATCGGCGTAGACGAGCGCGTGGGCTCGATTGATGTAGGCAAAGACGCCGATATCTCGATCTGGAACAGCTACCCGCTTTCTTCCACGGCGTTGGTGGATAAAGTGCTCATCGACGGCGATCTCTACTTTGACCGCTCGCTTCCCGGACTCGGTCTTACCCACTACAAGGAGGTCCAGTAAGCCATGTTGAAAAACCTGATCGTACTCTTCGTCCTTGTAGCGGCCGTTGCCGCGCAAAGCAAGCAACCCAAATCGAAGCCAGCCTCTGCGCCCAACGCTACCAGCATGGCGCCCTCAACTAATGAAACCATTGCTCTGAAAGGCGGCAAGCTGCTCACCATCACTCATGGTGTGATTGAAAACGGCGTAGTGGTGATGCAGAACGGACGCATCACCGCTGTCGGCGGCCCGGGAACGTCTATCCCCACCGGCGCCAAAGTGGTTGACGTGACCGGCATGACGGTCTATCCCGGCCTGATCGATTCCGAAACTCATCTCGGCCTCACTGAGATTTCAGCCGATCGAATGACCAACGATGAGCTTGAAAACAGTGACGAGATCATGCCGCACATGCATGTCTATGACGCGTTCCACGCGGAGACGGCGCTGATCCCAGTCACGCGCCTCAATGGCATCACCAACGCCGTTGTTGCCCCGGCTAGCGGCGACACGCTGCCCGGCCAGGATTCATTCATCCAGCTTGCCGGCGCGTCGGCCACAGAAATGCTGACGGTGCGCGATATCGCCATGCCGCTCAACTTCACCGGCGCACAACGCCGCAACCAGAGCTTTGAAACAGCCAAGTTCCCCTTCACCCGCATGGGCATGGCCACACAATTGCGCCAGGCATTCATTGACGCCCTCGATTACGAGCAGAAACTCGCGGCTTACGACAAGAAGAAATCCAGTTCAGACGAGAAGGAGAAGGACAAGGCCGGCGCTCCGCCCAAACGCGATTTGAAGCTTGAAGCTCTGCTGCCCTATCTTCACGGTAAGAAACCGGTTGTGCTGGCAGCCGAGCAGCCTAATGATCTGCTCACAGCGCTGGATCTGGCCAATGAGTTCCATTTGAAAGTAATCCTGAATCACGTAACGCACTCGGCAGCGCTGCTGGATAAAGTGGCCGCAACCGGTCTGCCGGTGATTGTTGGCCCCATCTATGAGCAGCCAAAGGAATCTGAGCGATATGACGCGGTCTATAGCCTGCCGGCGCAACTGGCCAAACGCGGCATCAAAATCGCGTTCGCTTCCTATGATTCGCACCAGGCGCGCAATCTGCCCTATGCGGCCGGATACGCGGTCGCGTTTGGACTGCCGCCGGAAGAAGCGCTCAAGGCCCTGACCGTCAACCCGGCGCAAATCTGGGGCGTGGACAAAGACCTGGGCTCGCTTGAAGTAGGCAAACTCGGCAACGTCGTGGTCGCCAGCGGCGATCCGCTGGACGTGAAGACAGATGTGAAACGCGTCTTCATCCAGGGCCATGAAATCCCGCTGGTCAGCAAGCAGACACAGTTGCGCGACCAGTACTGGAAATAATGATCGATCGGAGCCGGGGGTTTTGCTGCCCTGGCTCCGTTCCGTTTGAGGTCAACAAAACAGAAATGTTGGTCCGCCGAAGAGCACTGGTTGTTGCTGCAGGAATTCTGGCTGCGCTGCTGTGGCCTGCCCGCCTGTCAGCGCGCGACACCAGCGTCGCGGTGATCGTGAACCCGCGCAATTCCATCGAATCGATTTCCCTGGCAGAGCTGCGCAGCATTTTTCTGGGTACACAGGTCTTCTGGAAAGATGGTACACGGACTGTCCCGATTGTTCGTGCCCCCAGCGCAAAGGAACGTGATGTACTGTTCCGTCGCATTCTGCATATGAGTGAGGCACAGTATCAGCAATACTGGAGAAAGCAGCGCCAATCCCGCAAGCCGCTTCGTGAGCCCTTGGCCGTGGTCTCCAATGGAATGGAAGAGCAAATTGTTATGCGGGATTCCGGCGCCGTTGCGCTCATTCCTGTCTCCGACGTCCATTTCGGAGCAAAAATCATCAAAGTTGCCGGCCATCTTCCCGGCTCGGCTGCTTACCCTCTCAAGACCTCGGCCTTGCGCTGACGAAATGTCAAGAATCGATTTCTATACGACTCGCTCAGCATGCTGGCCTTCACGGGGTGAAGCAGGCCTTAGCCCTGCGACCGCGGTCAAAGATCTGGGCGGATTTAGCCGTTAATCCCTTACTTACTAGTGTCGTGAAACACTCGATCCGGGACGTTTTGTGCAAATTTTTTTTTCGCCCATCCTGAGCCCGATTTCACGCTGCTCATGCCTTCCTCGGCGTAACATAAAGATGAACGTCTTGCCGGCGGCAAGGCCGTTGAAAGGAGCGTCTCATGGTTCAGACAGCGCTTTTCGTACGTCTGCAAGCAAAGGCGGGGAAAGAACAGGAAGTTGCCGATTTTCTCAAAAACGGTTTCTCACTGGCGCAACAGGAGCCGGCCACCATCGCATGGTTCGCTATCCGGCTGGGGCCTTCAACGTTTGGCATCTTTGATGCCTTCCCTGACGAGGCAGGACGGCAGGTACACCTCAACGGGCGAATCGCTGCGGCGCTCATGGCCAAGGCCGGCGATCTGCTTTCCCAACCGCCATCCATTGAAAAAGCGGATGTGCTGGCGGCCAAGCTCCCAGCCAGAGGCGTGGAGCAAGCGGCATAAAGCTCTGCGGTGGCGGCAGCCCAGGTAGACTCGAATGGCTGACTTGGGAAAGCTCTTGCTGTTTCTCGGAGGCGCCATCATTGTCGTTGGCGCCGTGCTGCTGCTTGCTGGTCGTTTCAACCTGCCGCTGGGCCGGTTACCCGGCGATATTGTGTACCGCGGCAAGAACACGGTTTTTTACTTTCCAATCGTCACGTGCATTCTCATCAGCGTGGTGCTCTCGCTGATCTTCTGGTTGTTCGGGCGCGGGCACCGGTAGACTTCCCCAAGAAACTTGATGACCGCACAATCTACTGGCTCATGTGTCCGAATTATCTCTCCTGATCGGCGCCGAACTCACTCCTTTGGCTTCGGATAAAGCGCTCTCCTCCTCCGAGCCTTTCGAACATTTCTTTTGCTGATCCTCGAAGGCCAATCAGTGGGCTAGCAGAAGGTGAGCGGTTCTCCCGCGACAGCCTCCACTTTGCTGCTGTTTTTCTTGTGCGTCGTCTCTTCATTTCAGGATCGTCAAGCAAAACGCAGTTTTTGGCCCAAAGCAATCACCGTATTGCTGGATCTGCGTAAAGCTAATTTGCTTGGTCAAACTCCTTCCGCGTATCAGGATAATCCATGCCATAGTACGCGGCCAAAAAGCAGCTTGTCTGGCCGCTTGGTGGCCATGTGGAACGCTTGCTCCCTGTTAAACTGCATTTTGCATGTCTCTTGATTCCCAACTCGGCTTTACCTTTGAGCAAGCGGTCGCGCGCCGCATCTGGCGCGTTGCCGATCTGGTGAGCGCCGTCCGCACCACGGTGGAGCGCGGCTACACCGACGTCTGGGTGGAAGGCGAAATCTCCAACTTCCGTCCCTCGGAATCAGGCCATCTTTACTTCACGCTCAAAGATGGTGACGCGCAGCTCCGCATCGTCATGTTCCGCAGCCAGGCGCGGCTGTTGCGCTTCCGTCCGGAAAATGGCATGCAGGTAATCGCCCGGGGGCGCGTCACTATCTATGACGCTCGCGGGGAACTGCAGCTTTCGGCTGAATTCCTGGAACCCGTGGGCGCCGGAGCGCTGCAACTGGCATTTGAGCAGCTCAAGGCCAGGCTGGCGCAGGAAGGGCTGTTTGATCCTGCGCGCCGCAAATCGATTCCGCCACTGCCGCGGCGCATCGGCATCATTACTTCTCCACGCGGGGCCGCGTTGCAGGACATGCTGAACATTCTTGGCCGGCGGCATGAGAACGTTGGCATCCTGATTTATCCCGCGCAGGTGCAGGGCGAAACTGCCGCGGTGGAGGTGGCTGCCGGAATCAAATATTTCAACCGCGCCAGGAATGTGGACGTCATCGTGGTCGCCCGCGGTGGCGGCTCCATTGAAGACCTGGCGGCATTCAATGATGAGGGGCTCGCGCGCTCAATTGCCGGTTCTGCTTTGCCGGTAATCTCCGCCGTCGGCCATGAAACCGACTTCACCATCGCAGACTTTGTCGCCGACTTGCGCGCGCCAACTCCGTCGGCCGCGGCAGAACTGGTGATTGAATCCAAGCACCGGCTGGCCGAGCACCTGGCCCATCTGCACCAGCGTCTGGACCGCGCCACGCGCTATCGATTGCTGATCGCGCGCAACCATCTTCAGGAGCTTGCTCAGCACGGCGCTTTTGCCCGCCTGCAAGACCTGATGGGGCAGCGCGCGCAACGCCTGGACGATCTGGCCCATCGCCTGGCCGCGAACTATCGCACCTTGCTGCATGACTATCATCGCCGGCTCGATGTTGCCGCCGCCAGGGTGCAGCATTTTGACTTTCGGCGCTCGCTGGCAATGGCCCGCGCCCGGCTCGATTCCGGCGCCGAGACCGTGGCGCACACTTTTCGCACGATTCTTGCCCGGCATCGTTCGCGCCTGGAGCGGCTGGCGGCGCAGCTCGGCGCCCTTTCACCGCTCAAGATCCTGGAACGCGGTTATGCTTTGGTCTTCGATCCCAGCGGTGCATTGGTGAAGGACGCTGGGCAGCTTGCGCCGGGTGCGGAGATTTCCGCGCGCGTTGCACGTGGCAGCTTCACGGCAGAAGTGAAATCAGCAAAAGGCGATTGACCACAGAAGCCACAGAGGAACACTGAGAACATCCGGCATTCATCGCTGTGTTCTCTGTGTCCTCTGTGGTAAAAAAAGAGATTAGGAGTTGTTTTGCGCAAGCTTTTCGGCACAGATGGAATTCGAGGGATCGCCGGCGAATACCCTCTCGATAGGAAGACCGTCTACGCGATTGGCCGCGCCCTCGGCGACCATCTACCCGATGGTCCCAGGCGTGTCGTCCTCGGCCAGGACACGCGCGAATCCAGCGCCTGGATTGCCGACACGTTGGCCGCAGGACTGCACCTTTCAGGGGTCGAGACACAGAGCGCCGGAGTAGTTCCCACACCGGCAATCGCCTACTTGACGAGATCGCAAAAGTTTTCCGCCGGCGTAGTCATCTCCGCCTCGCACAATCCCTGGCGCGATAACGGCATCAAGGTTTTCGGTGGCGACGGATACAAGCTGCCGGACGCCGTGGAGCTGGAAATCGAAGCCGAAATTTTCTCTCTTTTGAATACCGCTGCCGGCGACGCTGCGGCCATGAGCGCGCCGGCAAACTCGTCTCTCCCCGGCGACCCCCATCTGCGGATGGAATATTTGAAATCGCTGGCGCAGGCCATTCCCGGCGCTGAGCGTGTTCGTGTGATCGTGGATTGTGCCAACGGAGCGGCCAGCTCTATTGCGCCTGAGTTGTTCAGCCGTTCCGGCGTCCATGTCGAATTGACGCATTGCAGCCCCGACGGCCGCAACATCAACGAAAACTGCGGTGCGTTGTACCCGGAGGTTGCCGCACGGGAAGTCGTCTCGCGTAAAGCCGACCTGGGCATCTGCTTTGATGGCGACGCCGACCGCGCCCTCTTCGCCGATAACGAGGGCAAAGTCGTCAATGGCGATGCCATCATGCTTCTGCTGGCGCGCGAGTTGAAGCAGCGCGACGAACTGTCCAATGACACAGTTGTGGCCACTACCATGTCAAACATGGGGCTGGAGGCCGCGCTGCGCGAGTCAGGAATCAAGCTGCTGCGCGCCCCCGTGGGCGACAAATACGTGCTGGAGGAAATGAAAAAGTCCGGCGCAGTGCTGGGCGGCGAACAGTCCGGCCACATTATTCTTTCCCGCGAAGCCACCACCGGCGACGGCCTGCTGACCGCCATGCGCGTGCTGGCTATTGTTGCCGCCTGCCGGCGACCGCTGGCGCAACTGGTTTCCGGGCTCAAAGTCTTTCCCCAGACCATCAAGAATGTGCGCGTGCGGGAGAAGCGTCCTCTGGAGGAGATTCCGCAGGTCATGGCAGCGATCCGGGATGCGGAGCGGCAGCTCAACGGCAACGGCCGCGTCAACGTGCGCTATTCCGGAACTGAGTCACTGGCGCGCGTGATGGTGGAAGCGGAGACCGAGGAGACTGTACACAAACTTGCCGAGAGCATCGCAGGCGCCATTGAGCACGCGATAGGGACCGGCGCTCCCTCAGGCCATTAGAAACATGCGTTGGCGAAACCTGACCTGGCCGCAACGCGGTATCCTCTGCGCTTTCGCCTTACTTGCCATCTTTCTGTTACGCCCGCTCCTGATTTCATCGTTGGACGAAAGCCTGGGAATAGCCCTTATCGCGCTCTATCTGTTGGCTTATCTTTTCGCGATCACCGCGCTTCCGCTCATGGCATTCGCGCTCATGAGGTTCGCTTACTCACTTTTTCTCCGGCCCTATCTGCGCGCCTGGCACATCAACCGCATTCGCAATGCCCGTTATCTGAAAGAAGTCATGCGCCGGGGCCAGAAGGAAAAGTAGTTAATCCACGTCGCGCCAGTTCGGCCCTACGCCGATCTCGACCAGCAACGGAACGCTCAGCGCATGCACGCTCTCCATCTTCTCGCGCACCAGCACACGCATGGTTTCGATCTCCGCTTGCGGGACTTCAAACAGCAGCTCATCATGCACCTGCAGCAGCATGCGCGATCTCAGCTTGCGCGAACGCAGCTCCTGGTCAATCTGGATCATCGCCAGCTTGATCAGGTCGGCAGCCGTACCTTGTAGCGGGGTGTTCACGGCGGTGCGCTCGGCAAAACCGCGCATGTTGGCATTCTTGCTGTTGATGTCGGGAATGGGGCGCGAGCGGCCGAACAGCGTCCTCACGCTCTGCTCACGCCGGGTCTCTTCCAGTACGCGGTCAATGTATCGGCGAACGCCGGCATATTTTTCAAAATAGGCGTCGATGAATTTCTTTGCCTCGCGCTGTTCGATCCCCAGCTGTTGTGACAGCCCGAAGGGCGAGAGGCCATACACAATGCCAAAGTTCACCGCCTTGGCGCGGCGGCGGTGCTCAGCGTCAATCAGCATGGGAGGCACGCCAAACACCTGCGATGCCGTCAGTGAATGAATGTCATCGCCACGGCGGAACGCTTCTGTCAGCAGTGGGTCTTCAGAGAAGTGGGCCAGCAGCCGCAATTCAATCTGCGAATAGTCGGCCGAGAGCAGCACGTAACCGGGCTCCGCTATAAACGCTGCGCGGATCTCGCGCCCAAGCTCCGTACGGATAGGAATGTTCTGCAGGTTTGGGTTGGTGGAGGAGAGCCGTCCCGTTGTGGTGCCGGTCTGATTGAACGTGGTGTGGACGCGCTCTGTACGCGGGTCGATCAATATTGGCAACGCGTCCACGTAAGTGCTCTTGAGCTTTGAGAGCTGGCGATAGTCGAGCACCAGGCGGGGCACTTCATGCGTTTCTGAAAGTTCTTCCAGCACATCCACGGCGGTCGAAATGGTCTTGCCTTTGCCGTATTTCACGGGCTTGGGCAGGTTGAGCTGGTTGAAGAGCACGTCGCCGAGTTGCTTGGGCGAATTGATGTTGAACGTGACCCCCGCCTTGTCGTGGATCTCGCGCGCCTTGGCGTCGCATTGCTTTTCCAGATCGATCGAAAGAACACCCAGCATCTTGCGATCGATCTTCACGCCGGCCTGCTCCATGCGCGCCAGCACCGGAACCAGCGGGAGGTCGATCTGCTCGTACAGCGGCAGCTGTCCGGCGCTCTCCACTTCCTTGCGCAACACCGGAGCAATGCGTCCGGTCACGTCCGCGGCCTCGGCCACAGAGTTCGAGAGCTTCAAATTGAAGCTGCGCACGGCAATTTCGGCCAGCGAATGATTGGTGTACGTGGGATTGATCAGGTACGAGTAGAGCATGGGTTCGTCGCGGACTCCCGCCAGCTCAACTCCATGCTGCTCCAGTTCGCGCAGCGCTGCCTTATAATTGTGGATCGTCTTGGGAATTGTGGCGTCGCTGAGCAGCCGCTTCAGCTCAGCAGAAATTTCATCGCCATCGAGCACTGCGCTGAATGCCTTGCCCGGCTCTGGAGAGAGTGCCAGCTTGAGTTGTGCGGCCGTGCTAGCCGCAGGGATTGGCGGCGCACCAAACAGAAGCTCCCCGGTTTTCTGTTCCGTCTCTTCTTCCGGCTCTTCTTCCTCGGCCGCGATCGCGGCGGTAAATTCGAAGGCAATCGACAGGGGTTCTTTTGCCTTCTTCAACTCCTTGATCTCGCCCGGCGACTTCAACTCGCGATAGTCGGTCTCCCGCACCTCCATCACTGGAACCAGTTCTTTCAACAGCGTGGTGAATTCCAGTTCGCTGAAGAGCGAGCGGAGCGCGTCCATATCAGGTTCGCCCGCCACCATTTTGTCCAGATCAAGCTCGATTTCCACGTTCTGGTCGATGGTGACCATTTGCTTGCTCCACAGAATGTCTTTTTTATTGTTGAGCAGCGATTCGCGATAAGTTTTCCGTTCGACCTCTGCCGCATGGTCCAGCGCGTTCTCCAGCGTGCCAAACCGCTTGATGATCTCCACCGACCCCTTGTCGCCGATGCCCGGCGCTCCGGGAATGTTGTCAATGGAGTCGCCGCGCAGGGCCATCACGTCAATCACCTGCTCCGGCTGCACGCCCAGGATCTCTTCAACCTTGGCGCTGTCGCAGACCAGGTTGTCCTTCGGCGGATTGAGCACGCAGACTTTATCGTTCACCAGTTGCAGCATGTCCTTGTCACTGGAGACGACAAACACCTGGTAGGACTCGGCTGCCGCCTTGCGCGCGAGCGTTCCGATCACGTCGTCGGCCTCAAAGCCCTGCTGCTCCAGGATGGGTATCCGGTATGCCTCCAGCGCACGCCGGATATACGGCACCTGCTGTACCAGGTCCGGCGGCATCTCCTTCCGCTGCGCCTTGTAGCCGAGGTAATCCACGTCCTTGAACGTCTGGGTTTTGATGTCGAACTTGCGGACCGACGTAACGGTCTTGGCTTGCTCGTCGCGGAAAGTAGGACCGGCAACGTCAAAGACCGCAGCCAGGTATTCCGGATTGAAGTCGGCCCGCAGCTTGCGCAGCATGTTCACGAAGACATAGGTCGCCGCGGTTGGAACGCCTTTCTTGGTGGACATGGGCCGTTGCCGCGCCATGGCATGATAGGCGCGAAAGATGAAGGACATCGAGTCCATGAGAAAAACTCGGCCCTTCTGCGCGGGTTTGGGGTTAGTAGCCAAAAGACTAGTAGCCAAGAAATTGATGGCCAAAAGAAAATTCTATCCTGTGCGAGCCGTATTTAGTACTTGCCGCCGTCCCGGACTGCGCTTGCCCGTCTATCCTTAGACCTCGCTGAATTGCGCTTCTTCAAACGTAATCAGCACAATCTCCGGCTTGGTTCCCAGCCGAAACGGCGGCCCCCAAGTCCCGGCGCCATACGTCGTGTACACCTGCATTTTGCCGAACCGTTGCAGACCGTGATTGAACTTGTGCCAGACGCGCCGTGCTACCAGCGTCCAGGGGAAAAACTGTCCGCCGTGCGTGTGGCCGGAGAGCTGCAGCGATATGCCCTCTTCTTCGCTGATGGGCAGCCGCACTGGCGCATGCAGCAGCAACACGCTTGCCCGGCTGCGGTCGATTTGCAACCCGCGGAGGATTGAGCGGTACTGATCCGGATTGACCGCTTCCCGATAATGCACGCCCACCACTTGCAGGCCATCGACATCTACTTTTTCATTGTTCAGCACTCTGATGCCAGTCCGCAGCAGCGGCGGCAGGTATTCGGCGTTGCGATAAAACTCTTCGTGATTGCCGGCTATGTAGAAGACGCCCATCGCCGCCGCTCGGGAAGTGACCAGTTCGGCCCAGGGCCGCGCCAGATTTTCAAAATCACCCGCTACTCCGTCATATAGATCACCGGTCACCAGAACAATGTCCGGTTTAAGCGCGGCGATACGGTTCACCACGCGGCGCACAAAGCGATAATTGCGAACGTGGCCAAGGTGTAGATCGCTGACCAGCGCCGCCGTCCGCCCGCGCCATTGCTGAGGCAGGCTGGGCAGCGCGATGGTAATCCGCGTCACGCGAGGCCACGTGGCGTTGAGCAATGCACAAAGACCCGCCGCGACGGCCAAAGCAAACGCCGCATCAGCGATCCGCGCAGGCGGCCATCCCCAACCCGCAATCGCGCTGACGGAATAAATCATCCAGCAAGCAACGGACGCAAGGAGAGAGAAGCTGGCAAAGCCCAGCCAGATTGCCGACGCCATGTAAAACAAACGCACCAAGGGATGAAACGAATACCAGCTCCGCAATGACGCCAGCACGAAGCTGATGGAGAGCAGGCCGAAAGCCAGCTTCACCCCCCAGGTTGAAGCCGCGCTGCCCCAGAAATACGCGACGGTCGCATAAACGAACCAGTGGGTCAGAAAAAGAATGGCTTGAACGATGCTGACAAAGAAGAAGAGTCGGGTTCGCACCCTGAATAAGTCCTTAAATGCGTATGAACAATATTCAGTTTACAGAAGTGCCGGCTTAAGCAGAGCGAAGGCCAGTTCCAGAAACTCCCGGTGCCCTCGGGCGACCCCATATATGTGAGCATTAGCGAACTTTCGTTCTCACAAAGTATTTCTGGATAAACTGTTTTTTACGGTCCTGCTTTCACCAGCAGCGGCACGCTCGCTTCTGTGGAGTGGCCGTCCGCGTCCCCTACCAAAACCCGCACCAGAGCGGCCCGGTCCGCTGACACCTTGGGCGCCACAAGCGTCTTGATGATCCAACCGCTCGGGTCTACCGGCACTTCGGCTTTTACATCGTCTTTGTCAAAGCCAATCCCGTACTTGTACGGCGCTTTGCCCCCGGAAACGTAGGTGGTCAGCGTGAACTCCGCGCCAGTAAGCACCTGCCCGGCGCTGAGCCGCACCGGAACGACTTTTACGATTGTCTCTCCCGTCTGCCCCTTGGCTGCAACCTCAGACCCAAAATAAAATCCGACGATTGTCCCAAAGACACCCAGAAGCAGGGAGAGGATTTCCTTGCCGCGTTGAAAGCGCCGCTCGTGCGCTTCCGTGTCTTCACTGGTCAGGGCGGAAACAACCAGCACCACGGCTGTCCCGATTGTGACCACGGCAAACAGATAAGTGATCAAGCCGCGGGCGAATTCCACTTGTCCCATCTTGGCCAGGACCAGGCCTTTGTCCAACCCCAGCGTCGACGCCCCAATCAGCAAAACAATGGCCAGCAGCATGGCAAACGCGATAGAGACAATGGGATTAAAATACGCTTTGATGGCCCCAACCGTCTCGGCGGCCTGCTTCACCGGAGGATGATCGTTTCCGTTGGTCATAGCGATGCTTCCTTTCCTGGAGCTTGTTTTGTCGCGACTACTTTACTCTCTCTGCGGGCAAAACGAGCTCTAGGACTTGAAGATCGGCAATTTCAACGCGCTCCAACGGCCCGGCCGGGGAAGATGATTCGGTTGTCGAAGAAATGCGCGATGAATCCGCGTTCAGACAATTGACCGCACCACGCCGCCATCCACGCGCACCGACGAGCCGGTGGTGGCTGAAGCCTGCTCGGAGGATAGATAGACCACCATGTTCGCGACCTCCTCATTGGTCGCAAACCTCTTGAGGAGAGACGAAGGGCGCATGGTCCGAAAGAAATCCTTTTCCATCTGTTCAAAGTTCTTGCCCGATTGTTTCCCTACCTGCTCCACAAATTTTTCCACGCCTTCTGAGCGTGTGGGGCCGGGCAACACCGCGTTCACCGTCACGCCCGTGTCGGCGACGGTCTCTGCCAGGCCGCGGGAAACTGCGAGCTGCGCGGTCTTCGTCATCCCATAGTGGACCATTTCCGCCGGAATTTGCACGCCCGACTCGCTGGAAATGAAGATCACGCGTCCCCACTTGCGCTCAACCATGCCCCGCGTGTAGTGACGCGCCAGCCGGACACCGCTCAGCACGTTCACGCGAAAGAAGCGTTCCCAGTCGTCGTCGGGAATATCGAAGAAGGGCTTGGGTTCAAAGATGCCGAGGTTGTTAATGAGAATGTCAGATTCGGGCACTTGCGCGAACAAGGCCTTGGCGCCTTCGGCGGTGCCAAGATCGGCAGCAATGCCTTTTACGTCAGCTTTCGGGAGCCTGGTTTTAATTTGCGCAATCGCCTGCTCCACTCGCTGCTCGGTGCGTCCATTCACTAACACGGAGGCGCCGGCTTCCGCCAGGCCCTGCGCGATTGCGTGACCGATTCCCGCCGTCGATCCGGACACGATCGCGGTCTTGCCCACTAGCTTGATGATCATTCCTGCTTCCTTTCGATTATCAGCAGATGCCGCTTCAGTGATGATGGATTCAGGCCGCTATTTTTTGCCGAGCCGCGTGGTGCCCGGTTCACTCCACAAACATGCAATCCCCATACGAGAAAAATCTGTACTTCTCCGCGACCGCATGTTCATACGCCCGCAAGACATACTCCCGTCCGGCAAAGGCCGAAACCAGCATCAGCAGCGTGGATTTGGGCAGATGAAAGTTAGTGAGCAGAGCGCCGACTACACGAAACTGAAATCCGGGGTAAATGAAGATATCGGCCTCGCCAGAGCCGGCGCTGATGTGGATTCCCGTGCGACCGGAAGTATTCTGAGAAGCCGCAAACTCCAGGGTCCGGACTGTGGTTGTTCCCACGGCTACGACGCGCCGCTTCTGCTCCAGTGCGCGGTCGATCTGCGCAGCCGCGGTATCAGAAATCGAAAAGCTCTCGCGATGCAGTTTGTGCTCCTCTACTTTCTCCACGTGCACCGGCTGAAAGGTTCCCAGGCCGACGTGAAGTGTGAGTTCGGCAATCTCAATTCCGCGCTGGCGGATGGTGGCCAGGATCTCGGGCGTGAAATGCAGCCCCGCCGTCGGAGCTGCGACGCTGCCTTGGGCTTCCGGGCGCGCATAGACGGTCTGGTAGCGCTCGCGGTCTTCCGGACGGTCTTCGCGTGCGATGTACGGCGGCAGCGGTACATGCCCCAGCTGTTCCACAGCAGAAAAAAAGTCAGGCACGGGGCCAAAGCGCAGGGTGCGTTCCCCAAACTCGCCGCGACCGGTCACCTCGGCAACCAATTCCGCGGCGTGCTCCGGCCCTTGGTCCCCTGCCGGGCTTAGGGCGTCTGAAGATTCGAAGAATATTCTTTCTCCCACCCCAATCTTTCTTCCAGGACGCACGAGCGCCTGCCACTCAAAGGGAGCGACCTGGCGGGTCAGCAGCACTTCGACGCGGCCGTGCAGAAAATCGCGCGCGGCGGGGTTTCTGGGGCTGACTGGCTGGGAGTGCAGGCCGGCGCGGCGTCCGTAAAGGCGGGCAGGGAAGACCCGGCTGTTGTTCAACACAAGCAGGTCGTCGGGGCGCAGGAGATTGGGGAAATCGGTGAAGCAGCGGTCTGCAAACGTTCCGGTGGAGCGCGAGAGATAGAGCAGGCGCGAGGCGCTACGGTCGGCCAGCGCTTCCTGGGCGATCAGCTCCTCAGGCAGGTCAAAATCGAAGTCGGAAACCAGCACTCGCTAGATTATATTGCCCCGCGGAAGACAGAAGACTTCCGGCTCTTCCGAGCTGGCGAAAGTCGCAGCCAAATGAACAAAGGCCGTGTTGGGAACACTGCTTCTGCTCTCCTCACTAAACTTGTCCCGCCTACATCGCCTCCCGGGTCCTCCGGATACCCCGGCTTCCGGCGACGTGGTCCAAATCTGCATGTGGTTCCAGCTCTAACCGGCAGTCTCTTACACCTCGAATCTTTGCCAGCCGATTCTGGATCTTGTCCACCTCGTTTCTCAGTACCGGCCCTCGGACAGAGACGCAACCGTCACAAGCGCCCACCTCTAGCAATCCTGGATGGGAAACAACATGGCCTAGCTGGGAGCGTACCCGGTCCACAAGGATGTCATCCGGAATATCGGAGCTGCGGTCGCGGATGCTGGAACGGATTTCAGCAACAGAACCTACGATCCGGTGCATGAGGTCCCGGCCCCGCTTTCTGATCGTACTGCCAACGAGATGGCCGGCATGAATTAGCTTGTCGCGGGCGTAAGCACGCCGCTTGGCGCCCCGATGCCCGTCAAAGACATACATGATCATGGCGCCGATGATCATGCCATTCAGCAGAGTTAGAGTGTGGCCCATCCTCTCCCGCGTAGTCATAGGAACCCTCGTTTAAAAAGTGTCTGCAAAGTTTGATTAAGGAATGACGAAGCGAGAGGCCTCAAATCGAGAGGAGCACACGGGTCTCTTAGACCGGCCCCCTTATTCTCAGGAAACCAGCAGCAATGGAAAAGGCGGCCTGTCGCGGGCCGCCCATTAGCCAAAGTTCGTTTGCAGCTACAGCACTTGTACGTTTTCTGCTTGCCACCCTTTAGGACCTTTGACGACGTTAAACTGCACCGGCTGGCCTTCTTTCAAACTGCGGAAGCCATTCGACTGAATAGCGGAGAAATGGACAAAAACATCTTCGCCATTCTCCCGGGAAATAAAGCCATAGCCTTTCGCGTCATTGAACCATTTCACTGTTCCTTGTTCCATGTGTAACACGCATTCCTTGTTTCTGAAATTTGCGCCTTTCTGAGGGTAGTGCAGGCAGGTTGCAGCGAGTGCAGGGCTGCTGTACAACGCTTCTGAAACAACGCGAGGGACATTATAACCTTGGGAACCTTAGTTGCCGCAAGAAAATAAGGCTCACCTTAGAATCCGAAATCGAACGATATGATACTCTTGCGTAGCGACGCAAATGATTGTAGGCACAGGAGTTGACATAGCTGAAGTGCCCCGGATCAGGGCCGCCATAGAACGCTTTGGAGAGCGCTTCCTTAGACGTGTTTTTACCCCTGAGGAGGTGCGCTATTGTGTCGGTAAGTCCAACGCAGCCGAACGTCTGGCTGCCCGCTTTGCCGCCAAAGAAGCCGGAATGAAGGCCATAGGTACCGGCCTGCGCCATGGGATCACCTGGCACGACTTTGAGGTAGTAAGGCTTCCTGGCCAGCGCCCGAATTTGAAATTTAGCGGCAAGGCGGCAGAGTTCGCCGCCCGGCTCGGCTGCAAACGGACCCATTTGTCTCTCTCCCACACCGCAGAGCAGGCCATTGCGCACGTCATTTTGGAGGGCGAATAGGTCCGGTCGGGATCGCTGCGCCTGACCTATGCAAACTTCTTTCCCTGTGAGAACCTTGATTGCCGATGACCCAATCCACCCTCGCTGCTGAACTTCAGACCTCCTGCACTCAAATGAGCCCTCGAGCTGTGATGGTGGCCGTTGCGCTGGTCAGCTTTTCCAGCCTGCTCCTGGAACTGGCCCTTACGCGCCTGTTCAGCGTGGTGCTTTTTTATCACTTTGCTTTTTTTGCCATCTCAGTAGCGCTTCTGGGCCTGGGATCAGGCGGGGTATTCGCGCATATCCGCCGTGAATGGCTGCAGAAGTTTGACGTGCGTGTCCTTGGTGCGCGGCTTTGCCTGTTCAACTCGATCTGCATCCTGGCAGCGGTTGAGGTGGTGCTACATACGCCGGTGTCGCTTGCGGTCACAGGCACGAACTTCGGCAAGCTGACCATCATCTACCTAGCGGCCGCTGTTCCCTTTTTTTTGACTGGATTGCTGTTTTCAGTCCTGTTTGCCCGCTCCACTGATTCCATTTCCCATCTCTACGGCGCCGATCTGGCCGGCGGTGCTGGCGCATGCCTGGCCGTGGTGCCATTGCTCAACCTGATCGGCGCACCGAACGCGCTTTTGCTTGCTTCGGCCGCAATGGCTGTGGCGGCGGCGCTGTGGGCTGCAGAGCCCAAGCTGCGCAAGGCTGCGTATGCCGTAGCGGCGGTCTTCGTCCTGCTGATCGCGGGAAACTATTCCGGAAAGCTGGTGGACGTAATCTACGCCAAAGGCGCGTACCGCGATCCCAGATGGGTTGAGTATGCCCGCTGGAACGCCATTTCACGCATTGAGGTCAACACGCAGCTCGGCGGGCGCTACGTGGTGATTGACGCCGACGCCACCACGGCCATCATGAACACCGATCCTGCGCTTTGGGACCAAGATGGCTCTCCCACGCCCATACATACCGGCTTGCCGGCGAAAGGGGGATTCAACTGGAAGAAGAGTCTCATGGCCGCGGCGCCCTCCATGGCCAACGTGCTGCGTCCGCGAGGAGCGTTTGCCATCATCGGCCCGGGCGGAGGCGTGGATGTGATGCGGGCCGTAGCCAATGGCAGCCCCAGCGTAACCGGAATCGAGATCAACCCGACCATCGTCAACGACGTGATGCGCGGATACTACGCCGAGTATTCATACCACCTGTATGACCTGCCCCAGGTCCACATTCACGTTCAGGATGGGCGTTCATTTATCCGCAGTTCTCCTGACCGTTACGACGTGGTGCAGATGACGCTGGTGGATACATGGGCCTCCACCGCCGCCGGCGCCTTCGCCCTGAGTGAAAACAATCTCTACACGGTCGAAGCCTTCCGCGAGTATTTCGACCACCTCAAGCCCGACGGCATGATCGCCATCACTCGCTGGGAATTCAAGCAGCCGCGCGAGGCCCTGCGCGTGGTTTCGCAGGCGATTGAAGCATTGCACGGGATTGGCGTCGCCGATCCCAGGAATCACTTTGTTGTTATAGCGGACGGCAATCTTGACGAAGATGGACGGCCAGTTCTGGTGCTGGCCAGAAAATCAGTCTTCACCCCCGCAGAGTACGCGGCCGTGGCCGATCACGTGCGCAGCAATCCAAGCCTCTTCTGGCTGAATCCACCCGCCGAATATGCGGGCTTTCAGCCGCTGCCCCCGGCGGCCGAGGCCTTCCGCCAATTGATCGATTCTAACGATCCGCAGCGCTTTGCCCAGAACTACGCTTACAACGTTGCTCCCGTCAGTGATAGTGCTCCGTTTTTCTTCTTCACGTTGAAAACCAAATACGTGATCGAAAATATCCTGGCCAACACCGGGCACGGCATGGACTGGCGCATCAACCTCGGCGTGGTGGTCCTGGGAATGCTGTTGATTATTTCCGCACTTGCGGTACTGGCTTTCCTGATCTTGCCACTCGCGCTGCACCGCCGTGGCGGGAACCTCACCCACACGACCGGTCTGGTCGCGCTGCTTTACTTCATCGCCGTGGGCTTCGGATACATCCTGGTGGAGATATCTCTCATTCAGCGCTTCGTGCTCTTTCTTGGCCATCCCACGTATGCGCTTACCGTGGTCGTGTTTCTCCTTCTGATTTCAAGCGGAGCGGGCAGCGTAGCGGCGCGCCGCCGGATCACCAGCGGCAGCAGGGTATTGCAGCTTCTGGGACTGATTGTGGCGCTGGTGGTACTCAACGTGGTCCTGCTGCCATGGCTGCTCTCAGCCGCGGTAGGGCTACCCTTTACCCTTAAACTTCTGATCAGCGGCGTGGTGCTTGCGCCGCTTGGCTTTCTGATGGGCATGCCTTTTCCTACTGGTTTGCGGCTGGTGCAAACCGTGGAATGGGCGTGGGCGCTCAATGCTGCTGCCAGTGTGCTGGGATCCGTGATGGCCATGGTAATCGCCATTCACTTTGGCCTTACCATAACTCTGATCTGCGCAGCCGTGGCTTACGCCCTTGCCGGTTTGTGCTCGCGAACCTGGCGGGCCGCTCGAATCAACTAAGGTGGCGGCGATCTTCGCCCTCTTACCTTGGCCGCTAAAGCGGGTATCCTTACCAAAAACTGTCTAGTTCTAGGGACTTACAAACACATCTGCTATGATTTTCGCGTAGGACTACACACAATTGCCGAGCCAAAAGCAACTCAAGTGGTCTGAACTTAGGGTCGGAATAACCGTCATTGTCGCCTCAGTGACGCTGGCCATTCTCGTTTTTCTCATAAGCGGGACCAGCGGGCTGTTTACCAAGAAAATCACGCTCGTTACTTATTTTGATAACGCTGAGGGCATCCGCCCGGGACAGCCGGTAGATCTGCAGGGGGTGGCCATCGGCAATGTTTCTACGGTGCATGTGGTACCGGGACACCCGGCTGCTCCAGTGCAAGTCACCATGAAGATCAACAGCAAGTATGCGGAGTTTATCCGCACCGATTCCAAAGCGTCCATTCAGACCGCAGGCGTTCTGGGAGAATCATTTGTTGACATTGACAGTCGCAAAGCGACGGGCCTACCGGTAACAAACGGCGCCGTGTTGCCCTCCGGCAACGTTCCTGATTATCGGGATGTTATTCGCAGCAGCCAGAGCACGTTGCAGAACGTTGACGTCCTGGTAACACGCGCTAATGACATCTTGGCGACGGTGCAAAGTAACAAGGGCACCCTGGGCCAGGTCATCAACGATCCCACGATGATCAACAAGATCAATAGCATTCTGAACCAGGTGCAAGGGCTCTTGAATGATGTGAACAATGGCAGGGGAACGATCGGGCAGCTTTTTGCTGACAAGACCCTTTACCTCAAGGCCAATGACGCCATCGATAAGCTGGACCGCATGGTGGATGAAATCAATGCCGGCAAAGGAAATCTGGGCAAGCTGGTCAAGGATGAGACGCTTTACACCAACATCAACCAGACCGTTACCAAGGCCAACAAGCTGATGGACGATCTGAATGCCGGCCGCGGTCCCGCGGGCAAGCTGCTGAAGGATGAAGAATTCGCCCGGAAGCTGCAAAACACCATCAACAAACTGTCTGATATTGCTGACCGGCTTCAGGCCGGCGAAGGCACCGCGGGCAAACTGCTCAAGGATCCTTCCGTCTACAACAACACCGATCAATTACTGGTGGAGACACGCACGCTCATCAAGGCAATTCGCGAGAACCCGAAGAAATATCTCACCATCCGCTTCCGTGTATTCTAGGATGCATGGCGGTGCGCGTGCCCAAGCGCTTGCCCACGCGCTAAACAAATTGCAACAGTTATCGAGATTGCTTGGCGGTGTGGAGTTACTGCCAGTCAACTTTTACGAGGAACTCACCATGATTTTTCCGCGATTCTCAGCGTTAGCACTTTTATTAGTGGCGATGGTTGCGGCGGCTGCCGCGCAAGACAGCAAGCCTGCCGCCGATTCCAGAGTTTCTGCGCTCGATAAAACTGCCGACCCTTGTGTGGATTTCTACCAATTTGCCTGTGGCGGATGGACGAAGAACAATCCGATACCTTCCGACCAATCGATCTGGAGCCGCTTTGGCGAGCTGGCAGAGCGGAATCGCGCGGAGTTGCGCAGCATTCTGGAGAACGTGGCCAAGGCCGGCAGCCGCGATGCCAACGAACAGAAAATTGGCGACTACTACGCCGCCTGCATGGACGAACTGGCAATCGAGAAGAAAGGTACCGCCGTCCTGAAGCCGGAGTTGGATCGAATTAATGCGCTCAAGGACAAGTCTGCCCTGCCCGAGCTGATGGCCCATCTGCATAGCCAAGGGATCAACGCGCTGTTCAATTTCGGCTCCGGCGCAGACTTCAAGAATGCAAAACAGGTAATTGGCCAGGCAGATCAGGGCGGACTCTCACTGCCCGACCGCGACTATTACCTGAAAGATGATGCCAGGTCGGTGGAGCTGCGCAAGCAGCTTGTGGAGCACATTACCAATATGCTCAAGCTGCTGGGTGATCCACCGGACAAAGCGGCCGCTGAAGCCAACGCTGTCCTGGCGGTTGAAACTGCGCTGGCCAGGGGATCGGGTGACCGCGTGGAACGGCGCGAACCGGAGCGCGTTTACCACAAGATGCCGGTCACGGAATGGCAGGCACTTGCTCCGTCGTTCAGTTTCACTAAATATCTCACCGGCGTTGGTGCGCCTCCGCTCGACAGCCTCAACGTGGCTGAGCCCGGCTTCTTCAAGGCGCTGGATGCTGAACTGAAGAACGTCAGCCTTGACGATTTGAAAACGTACCTGCGTTGGCAGCTGGCGCACTCGCAGACAGACTATCTCCCCAAAGCCTTTCAGGATGAAAACTTCAACTTCTATGGCAAAACCCTGCAAGGCGCAAAAGAGATCCGCCCGCGCTGGAAGCGCTGCGTCGCGGCTGTAGACAGTGATCTGGGTGAAGCCTTGGGCAAGGTTTTTGTAGAGAAATATTATCCGCCGGAAGCCAAGGCGCGCACGCTGGCGATGGTCAAGCAGTTGGAAGACGCGCTGCGCCAGGATATCGGCGAGCTCTCATGGATGTCCGATGCAACAAAGAAACAGGCATTGGTCAAGCTGGATGCCATCCTGAATAAGATCGGCTATCCCAGCAAATGGCGCGATTACAGTGCTCTCAAGATCGAGCGCGGAGACGGGCTCGGCAACTCACTGCGCGCCAACGCTTTTGAAGTCCATCGCCAGTTATCGAAAATCGGCAAGCCGCTGGACAAACAGGAATGGCAGATGACGCCGCCCACCGTGAACGCCTATTACGATCCCACAGAAAATGACATCAACTTCCCGGCCGGAATTCTGCAGCCTCCTTTTTATGACTTCAAGGCCGACGATGCGATCAACTTCGGCGGGATGGGCGCGGTAATTGGCCACGAACTCACGCATGGCTTTGACGATCAGGGTGCGCTCTTCGATCCCCAGGGCAATCTCAAGAACTGGTGGACGCCGGGAGACGAGAAGGCCTTCAAAGAGCGCACGCAATGCCTGGTGGACGAGTATGACCGGTTCGTCGCCGTGGATGACGTCCACGTGCGCGGCAAACTTACGCTGGGCGAGAACACTGCGGACAACGGCGGTCTCCGCATCGCCCACATGGCGCTCTCGAAATCGCTGGCGCAGTCCGGCAAGCTGTCGGAGAAGATCGATGGCTTCACGCCGGAGCAGCGCTTGTTCATTGGCTGGGGACAGATCTGGTGCCAGAACCAGACTGACCAGATGGCCCGCTTGCTGGCGTTGAATAACGAACACTCACCAGGAAATTACCGCGTGAATGGCGTAGTGCAGAACATGCCCGAGTTCCAGAAAGCCTGGGGCTGCAAAGCGGGCCAGCCCATGGTGCGCGCCAACGCTTGCAGAGTATGGTAGCGACTATCAATGGGGACAGAATGTAAGTTTTTCAGCGGCGAAGCCGAATTTGCGCCGTGGACCCGCCTGCTGCAAATAGCACAAGGTTCCTGAGCGCAGATATTATTAGACGGTGCGGAGCGGAGCGACAGAAATAAGCCCGGTGCTCTCCGCTTGCTCATGTGCGTGATAAGAAGACCGGACCAGCGGCCCTGACTCCACGTGGCGAAAGCCCATCTTGAGCGCCTCAGTCTTCAGGAAGGCAAACTCCTCAGGAGTGTAATAGCGCGTCATTGGCAGATGGTCTTTTGACGGCCGCAGGTACTGTCCGACGGTCAGGATGTCGACCTTACGCGCAGCCAGATCGCGGAAGACTTCCAGCAGTTCGTCCATGGTTTCGCCGATGCCGACCATCACGCCAGTCTTCGACACCATGTCTGGAGCAAACCGCTTTACATTGCTGAGCAGGTCCAGCGTGCGCTCGTACTTCGCGCCGGAGCGTACCGCGCGATAGAGTCGCGGGACGGTCTCCGTGTTGTGGTTCAGCACTTCCGGCCTGGCCTCAATCACAATCTGCAGGCAATCTTCCCGGCCCTGGAAATCGGGGATCAGCACTTCAACCTGGCATCCGGACGCTTGGCGGCGGATTTCGCGGATGGTTTCGGCAAAAATCCGGGCGCCGCCCACGTTGTCGTCGTCGCGATTCACGCTGGTTACCACGGCATGTTTCAGACCCAGCGTGGCCACAGCTTCCGCGACGCGGCGTGGCTCGTCCCAATCCAGCGGCTCTGGTTTGCCTTTGGGCACGGCGCAGAAACCGCAGCGCCGCGTACATAGGTTGCCCAGCAGCATGAAGGTCGCGGTCTTGTGGTTCCAGCACTCGCCAATATTGGGGCACTGCGCCGATTCGCACACCGTGTGCAGATCCAGTGTGCGCGCCAGCTTCTTGAGTTCGTGGTAATTGTCACCCATGGGCGCGCGCGCCTTCAGCCATGCAGGTTTGGGCTGCGGACGCCGGGGCGCAAGGTCGATCTGAACGAGTTCTACCGGGCTGGCCATCAGGTTATTGGATGTGAATCTACTATTGTACGATGCAGGGCGCCGGTCTGCGAATCGCGCGGCTGAAGGCCAGCCAACACGCCGCTTTCGCTGGTCGAACACCGACGTAACTTCCGCCATTACCGACTCGTAGCTACACTGTCGTTCATGGAGGCCTCGAGTGGGCAAAAATTTTAAAGCCTCAATTCGGTGGTTGGCGGGGTTGCATGCCCCGCTGGGACATTGGGCCCCCATCGTCGCCTCGGCATTGTTCGCTGCCTCCAGCTTTTCCCATTTCACCTTGCTTCGGGTGGTCGCTTACAGCGGCGCACTTGTACTTGTAGTTTTGATTGGCGCCGATATTGCGCGTTCATTCATTGACGCGCAGTCGTTTCCTGCTCAAACGGGCCACGCCACACTGACATTTCCGATGCTTGCCTTCCGTCTGCTGCTCACCGGCGTCCTCGGCAGCATTTACACCTTCCTTGTGTTTACAGGTTTGGGGTGGGCCCCGTTTATTCTCTTACCTGTGCTATTTGTGATCTGCTCTCTGATCGCATGGCGCAACGTGGATCTCTGGTATGAGCAGGGAGCAGAATTCGAAGAAGAACTGAAAGAAGCGGACGCCAAGGAGCGCTCAGGCCTGTCCCATGCTGCTGGTCGCGGACGCTGAAACCCGCCCTATAGCGTATGCAGATAGGCGATCAGGTCCTCGAACTCCTGCCGGTCGAGCTGGTTACCGAACGAAGGCATCATGTTGCGGCCGCGCATGATGCTCTGTTCCACGTGCTCGTCTGTCGCGGTCATGCCGCTGGGCAGGTATTCTTTTTTGTACAGCTTCTTGAGCCCCGGGCCCTTGTTGCCGCTGGATGAATACGCGGGGTGGCAGTTGAGACAATAAATGTTGAACACCTTGCGTCCACGCGCCTGCTGCGGGTTAAGGCCCAGTTCAGCATCGGTCATCAGGTTGGGATCTTTGCTGCAACCGGACAAAAGCCCGGCCACAACCATCATCAGAAAAATGGACGCTGTTCGCCTCAAATGACTATTATGTCTGGAGTGCAGCGTTTTTGAAAACCCCTGGGCTATTATCTCTGCTCCGATGCCGGTCGAGATCAAACGCGCTTACGAGAAACCTTCACTCTCTGACGGCCAGCGTGTGCTGGTGGACCGCCTATGGCCGCGCGGCATCAAGAAAGAAAAGGCCCGCATCGACTATTGGCTCAAGAACCTGGCGCCTTCAGACACGCTGCGCAAGTGGTTCCACTCCAGCGCCAATTGGGCCATCTTCAAGAAGCGCTACTTCAAGGAACTGAGCACACCGGAAGCGCTGGCTGATCTCCAAACCCTGTATGGCCTCTTGAACGATCATGAGTTCGTCACCCTGGTGTATGCATCGAGCGATTCTGAGCGCAACAACGCGGTCGCGCTGAAGGAACTGCTGGACGGATCGAAGAAGCCGCCTTCAAGCAGCGGCCCGGCCCGCGCCATGGCGGTCCCGCGACGCATGGCCAAACGCCGGCCAAGCTGATGGGCTTATGATCTTGCGCCCACTGGAACCGCCGCCTGCCGCCCACGCTGAATTTCTGCCGGCATGGAGCGTGATTGAGGGTATGCAGCGGCAACCCTACGATAGCTGCTGGATGGTCACTCAGCCTTCCCACGCCGCTCTGAGTGGTGACTTTGCGGCGAAGCTGACCGGCGCGCAGCTTCCACAACTGGACCCCGCTCTGATTCGCGGCGTCGCGTTGCATGACGCCGGATGGGGTGTGCCCGACGCGCAAGCCATCATGCAGAGCCGGTCGGTAAGCCAGGGATGTCCGAAATCGTTTATTGCATGCAGCGTTGGCGAATTCGTAAACGCGTGGGAGAAATCGATTGATGTGGCTGCGTCTGTCGGCCCGGCTGGTGGATACATTGTGAGCCGCCATTTCGTTCGCATCGCGGAGCACGGCGCCGCACAGGTTGCTGGTAGCGACCGCCAGACGGTCGAACGGTTTCTAAAAAATGAGACGGCCAGGCAGAGGCAGCTTGCAGCCAAACAGAATCATAGCGTTCAAGAGTTGGAATTGTTGACTGATGTTTTGCAGTTCTGCGACTTGCTCTCGCTTTATGTCTGCTCGGGTGCGCGCGACAATGTCGAATTCCCTGAGTACTTCAGCATGAAGGCACGGTTGACGGTGGAAGGCGAAAGCTACACCCTGGTTCCGCAGCTGATTGAACCGGGAACGAAGTTTGCCGTGGCAGCGCTCCGGCATCCGGCGACGAAGGAAGTGTCCGGGCAGGAAATCGGAGTCACGATTTGGTAAATGAGTAAATGAAAACTGGCTCTGCGCGAGTCTAGACTTGCCTTTGTCAATTACCAAATTACCAATTTACTCAATTACCAAATGTATTCAGTGTTTGTGCTCCATCCCCGCCATATTGCCATGGTCATGGTGCTCTGATTCCGCCTTGTCTTTGAGCTGACGCTCCACAGACCAGATTTCGTCCGGCGTTTTTTCCCACGGATACACGTGCACCATCCAGCCGAAGACGTGGGGCATGAAAGTCCCGCCTGCGGTGTCACACTCCTGCTCGGTTGCGATGGAACCGTTCAAGCCAAACCTGGGCTGTTTACCCAGCATCTCAATCTCGCGTCCCTTAGGTGGCTTGCACATGTTGACGTGCTGGTGCCACTGCGCCATGCTCAACGGGATGCGTTCATTGAGCTGCTCTTCACCGAAGCGTACCGGCGCGGTATACATGG
>Ga0209647_1000463_pt1 | contig 37956 bp, 35 predicted proteins | sample GraSoi_2013_60cm_FD_185827 | JGI IMG/M metagenome (GOLD analysis project Ga0209647, IMG submission 185827) | Grasslands soil microbial communities from the Angelo Coastal Reserve, California, USA - Sample 9_17_2013_60cm (SPAdes) (version 2) | ecosystem: Environmental > Terrestrial > Soil >... | reverse complement strand
GTTGTCGAGCTGAGATTTAAGCTGTTCTAGCGTTGCAAGAAAAGTCGCAAGACGCTCCTTTTCCTGAGCCACGACCGCTGGCGGAGCACGTTCGACGAAATTTGGGTTCGCGAGCTTGGCGTTGGCTTTGGCCATCTCGCCTTCGAGACGCGAGATCTCTTTCTGCAGCCGCGCGAGTTCGGTGGCGACGTCGACCGTGACTTGAAGCATGAAACGCGCGTTGTCGATGACTCCCATCGGCGAGTTCGAGTGCGGCAGGGACGCGACCTTTTCGAACGAACTGAGGCGCGCCAGAGAGGATATCGCTGCGGTAGTGCTAGTCCGGTCGGAGACATCCGGGTACTCCGTCGTATAAAGCGGAAGCTTTTGCGAGGGTGGCACGTTGCCCTCGCTCCTCAGGTTCCTCGCCTTATTTGTCCACGCCTTCAGCACGTCCATGTCCCGTTCGGCCGCTTCGTCGATCTTCTCGGACTGCGATTTCGGGTAAGGCGCAAGCATGATCGAGTCACCGGATTTTCCCGCGAGCGGTGCGACCTTCTGCCAGAGCTCCTCTGTAATGAATGGGAGAATCGGATGAGCAAGCCGCAACATCGCTTCCAGCACCCGCACGAGGGTTCGGCGGGTCCCGCGCTGAACCGAAGGATCAGTTGATTGCAGTTGGACCTTTGCAAGCTCGACGTACCAGTCGCAATACTCGTCCCAGACGAACTTGTAGATTGCGCTCGCGACGTTGTCGAAGCGATACTCGTCGAATCCCTTTTTGACTTCCTCCTCGGTCCGCTGAAGCGTGCTGACGACCCAGCGATCAATGTACGACAGCATCACTGGAGCCTTTTCGTCCAGGCCGCAATCCTTGGCCTCACAGTTCATGAGCACGAAGCGCGCAGCGTTCCACAGCTTGTTGCAGAAGTTGCGATAGCCCTCGCAGCGGTTAAGGTCGAAATTGAGGGTCTGAGCGAAGCTCGCAAGCGAGGTGAAGGTAAACCGCAACGCGTCTGCGCCGAAGGAGGGGATGCCGTTCGGGTAATGGGTCTTGATGTACTTTTCGATTCTGCCCTTGTGGTCGCCGCGAAGCAGGCCCACGGTGGATTTCTCGGTGAGTTCCGGAAGCGTGATGCCGTCGATGAGGTCGAGCGGATCGAGGGTGTTGCCCTTTGATTTGGACATCTTGTCGCCCTCGGCGTCTCGCACGATGGCATTGATGTACACATGCTGGAATGGCACTTTGTCGGTGAAATGCAGCGTCATCATGATCATCCGGGCGACCCAGAAGAAAATGATGTCGAAGCCGGTGACGAGCACGGATGAGGGGAGGAAGCGGTCCAGATCCGGTGTTTTCTCCGGCCAGCCGAGCGAGGTGAAGGGGACGAGAGCGGAAGAAAACCAGGTGTCGAGAACATCGTCGTCCCGCTTGAGTTTGCCCCGATAGCCTTTCGTCGCGGCCCGTTTTCTTGCTTCGTCTTCGTTGCGACCGACGTGGATATTGCCCTGGTCGTCATACCACGCAGGAATTTGGTGACCCCACCATAACTGACGTGAGATGCACCAGTCCTGGATCTTCTCCAGCCACTGCCTGTACCAGGTGGTCCAATGTTCCGGGAAGAACTTGACGTCGCCCTTTGCTACCGCTTCGAGGCCCCGCTTGGCCAAGCTGTCCATTTTCACAAACCACTGATCGGTCAGCATCGGTTCGACGATCACGCCGGTGCGCCCGGAGCGCGGAACTCGCAGCTTGTAGGGCTTCTCGGAGGCGAGCAGGTTCTGCGATGTGAGATCGGCGACGATCCGCTTGCGCGCCTCGAACCTGTCCAGCCCACGATAGGCGTTCGGCGCGTTATCGTTCATTTTCGCATCGAGCGTCATCACGCTGATCGGCGGAAGCTTGTGGCGCTGTCCGACCGCGTAGTCGTTGAAATCGTGCGCCGGGGTGATCTTGACGCAGCCGGTGCCGAATTCCGGATCGACGTAATCGTCAGCAATCACAGGGATCGTGCGTCCGGTGAGAGGCAGTAACACGCGCTTGCCGACGAGCTTCGCGTAACGCTTGTCCTTCGGGTTCACCGCCACGGCAACGTCGCCGAGCATCGTTTCCGGTCGGGTCGTGGCGACGACCACCGAGCCGCTGCCGTCCTCCAGCGGATAGCGTATCTCCCAGATTTTCCCGTCTTCCTCTTCGCTGTCCACTTCGAGGTCGGACACCGCCGTGCCGAGCTCCGGGTCCCAGTTGACCAGGCGCTTGCCGCGGTAGATCAGGCCCTGCTCATGAAGGCGCACGAACACTTCGATCACGGCGCGCGACATGCGGGAGTCCATGGTGAAGTAACCGGCTTTCTGTCCCTCGGTATCGGCAAAGGTCCAATTGGCCGAGGCGCCGAGCCGCCGCATCTGTCGCGTGATGGTCGAACCTGACTGCTGCTTCCATTCCCAGACGCGCTTGACGAAGCCCTCGCGCCCGAGATCGTGCCGGGTCTTGCCTTCGGTCTCGAGCTGGCGCTCGACCACGATTTGGGTGGCGATGCCGGCGTGGTCCGTGCCGACCACCCAATTGGCGTTGAAGCCGCGCATGCGGTGATACCGGATCAGAGCGTCCATGAGTGTCTGCTGGAACGCATGCCCCATGTGGAGAGTGCCGGTGACGTTCGGCGGGGGCAGCTGGATACAGTAGGGCGGCTTTTCCGAGTTCGCGGAATGTGCGAAGTAGCCGCGCGACTCCCAAAGGGAATACCAGCGCCGCTCGACCTCGTGCGGGTCAAAGCTCTTGGCGAGTTCCATAGCGGTCAAGTTCAAAAAAGAAAGCGCGCCGAGCGGCACCCCCGCGGGAGCCCGGCTTCGACGCGCTCCGGCGGATTATAGCGTCAGCTGCCCCGCGACTGTCCGCGCGCACGTGCGATTTCGAGCTCCACCGCCCGGGCGACCGCGTCGCGAATCAGCGTCTCGACGTCGGTCTTGACTTGGGCGCTGAGGGCACTCAGAGCACGCTGCAAATGTGCGTCGAGTCGTGCCCGCAAGGGCTCCTCGACGAACTTCGCGATGTGCGGGCCAATCGCGTCAAGGATGCTTTGCTTGAGCCTTTGCTCCAGCTCCAATAATTCGCCCCCGGTCGAGGCACGCGGGGCCGGCGTGCCCGGTGAGGGGCGCGCCGCCGTCGCTGCCGGCTCGGCGACGACTTCGGTAAGAACCGGAACATCTCCTCGAGCTGCGGCGCCGGAAGGATGGTAACGTTTCAGAAACGCATCGGCTTTTCCCAGCAGGTCGTCGGAATCACTCATACGCTCGATTTGGAGAGATCGTAATGGTTGATTTCGTAGCCGCGATCCCGATAGAAACGAAAACGGCTTCGCGCGAGCTGACGATCGTCGTCGCCGGCGCCGACGAGCTCGACCAGCCGCTCAAAACGACTGAACGACGGCGGCGAATCGGCATGCAGATTGAGGATGACCTGGTAATGCGCCATCTCGGAGTCCTCGCATGCGATCACGACGGGGGTTTCGGAAGAAAGGGCGTGATGGGCCATGCAATGAGGAACGAATCCGATGGCTTGATAGGTCCACAGCAGCTTGTCGAAGCCGCGCGCGGTGTTCTCGTCCGGTGCGTAAACGACGACGCGCAACTGCTGCTGGATGACCTTGGCGACGAGCCTGCACGCGACCTGCAGCTTGGGTTCGGCGTTTGAGTAGAAGTCGATGCGCGTCATGCTAAGCTCTCCGCGCACTTGATCAGAAACGTAGTGAGCAGGGGGACGGGCCGGCCGGTCGCTCCTTTTTCCTTGCCCGACTTCCATGCCGTCCCGGCAATGTCGAGGTGGGCCCAGTCGTACTTGCGCGCGAATCTCGAAAGGAAACAGGCCGCGGTAACGCTGCCCGCAGCGCGTCCGCCGATGTTTGCAAAATCGGCGAAGTTGCTTTTCAGCTGATCCTGATAGTCCTCCCATAGCGGCAGCTGCCAAACGCGGTCCCACGACTCCGCCCCCGCTTCCTGCAGCTCGTGTGCCAGGCCATCCTTGTTCGCGAACAGCCCGGAGCAGACGTGGCCCAAGGCGACGATGCAGGCGCCCGTAAGGGTGGCGATGTCCACGACGGCCCGGGGCTCGAAGCGCTCGGCATAGCTCAGCGCGTCGGCAAGAATGAGGCGTCCCTCTGCGTCGGTGTTGAGGATCTCGATGGTCTGGCCCGACATGCTCGTGACGATGTCGCCCGGTTTGGTGGCCGCTCCTCCAGGCATGTTCTCGCAGGTGGGCACCAGCCCGACTACATTCAGTTTCAGCCCGAGCTCCGCTGCGGCGCGCAAGGTCCCCAGCACGCTCGCCGCGCCGCACATGTCGTACTTCATCTCGTCCATTTCAGCGGAAGGCTTGATGGAAATACCGCCGGTATCGAATGTAATGCCCTTTCCCACCAGTACCACGGGCCGATCCTTCCTGCCTGCCCCGGAGTAGCGAAGTACCACGAACTTGGGCGGCTCGTGCGATCCCTTCGTTACCGAAAGCAGCGAGCCCATCCCGAGTTTTTCCATGTCTTTTCGCTCGAGCACTTCCACTGCAAGCTTCCATTCGCGTCCGAGCTTTACGGAAGTCTCAGCCAGATACGTGGGCGTGCACACGTTTGCGGGAAGATTGCCGAGGTCCCGGGCGAGCGTCATGCCGGCGGCGATAGCGCGCCCTTCGCGCATGCCACGCTCCAAGGCGGCGGCATCGCGCTTGGAAATGGCCGAAATAACGACATGGACGAGCGCCCTTTCTTCCGTTTTCTTGCTCTTCATGCGATCGAAGCGGTAAGTGACATCGGCGGCGGCCAGAACGAGCTGACGCGCCTTCCAAGCGCCATCCCGACCGGAAACTTGCAGCTCGGCGAAATACAGGCAAGCATCGCGCGCGCCCGTTTCCTGAATGGCGGCAAGCGCCGCGCGTGCGCAGTCGCGATACTGCTTCTCGCCGAATTCCTTCTCCCTCCCCAGGCCCACAAGCAGCACGCGCTCCGCGGCGACGCCGCGCACGCGATAAAGCAGCCGGGTGGTTCCTATCTTGCCGTCCATGTCTCCGGATCGGAGAAGTTCGCGGATTTGGCCATGCGCCGCTTTGTCGAGTACATCCGCCGCAACGGACAACTTGCGTGATTCGAATACACCTGCAGCGACACACGCGACCGGTTGTTTCTCCGGCGTTGTGAATTTTGTGTTAAATTCCACTCGACCTCGACTCGGGGAACGTAGAAGGATTATCCCCGGTTTGCTTCGCCGAAGTCAAAAGCAACACGACGTTTTTCGACTTACGATCCGACAGCTTGGCTGCCTTCGATCCGTTCACAAAGTGATCTTTCAGCGCGCTCTGCTGCGTGAATTCGGCAATCTCGCGCTCGCGGTATTCGCGACGCTGTTCGCCATAACGTTGACCACGCAGCTCATCCGACTGCTCGGGCAGGCGGCGATCGGACAAGTCCTGTCGGAGGGCGTAGCTGCGCTGCTGGCGTTTTCCGCCCTCAACTATCTGCCGGTACTGCTGTCGTTGACGCTTTTCATCACGGTGCTCATGACGCTTTCGCGCAGCTACCGCGAATCGGAGATGGTGATTTGGTTCGGTTCGGGCCTTTCGCTCCTCGCGTGGATTCGCCCCGTACTGTTGTTTGGAGGCCCGCTGGTTGCGCTGGTGGCCGTGCTGTCGCTGTTCTTGTCGCCCTGGGCGATCGGCAAGGCCGAGGAGTACAGGCGCCAAATGGACCTGCGAGACGAGGTTTCGCGGGTTGCACCGGGTGTGTTCCGCGAGGCGGGCAGCGCGGACCGGGTGTTTTTTGTCGAGGAAATTGCCGGTGACGAGACCAACGTGCAGAACGTATTCATCGCGCAGATGCGGCAGGGCAGGCTCGGCATAACGGTGAGCCGGCGCGGCTACCGTGAGTCCGCGGAAAACGGCGACCGCTTCGTCGTTTTACTCGACGGGCGACGCTATGAAGGCGTTCCAGGCGATCCCGATTTCAAGGTGATGGATTTTCAACGCTACGCAATGCGAGTCGAAACGCGTGAAACGCAGGCGGAAGAGGCTTCCACCAAAGCCATGTCCACGTTCGGTTTGCTCCAGGCACCCAGCAATTCCCATTTGGCCGAGCTGCTGTGGCGCATCGGTTTGCCGATCGCCGCGTTCGTTCTTGCATTGCTGGCGATCCCGCTGTCCTTCGTCAACCCCAGGGCGAGCCGTTCGGTGAATCTGCTCTTTGCGCTGTTCACCTACATGGTCTATGCAAACCTGCTGAGCATCGTCCAAGCCTGGGTCTCCCAGGGCCGCTTGACTTTCAGTACCGGTTGGTGGGTGGTGCACGCGGGAATGCTGGGCGTCCTCGCGCTGCTGTTTTACAGGCGGCTTCGGGTGGGTCCGCTGCTCGGAAGGCGCTGAAGTGGATACCTTACGAACCTACATGGCGAGGGAGATTTACGGCGCGACGCTGTTTGTTTTCGCCGCATTCCTCAGCCTATTCTCCTTTTTCGACCTCATCAACGAACTTACCGATCTTGGCAGGGGCGGGTACCGGTTTCAGCACGCGCTCGCTTTCGTCGCCCTGACAGTGCCGAGCCACGTGTATGAGCTGTTTCCCGTGGCAGTATTGATTGGAACGCTTTACGTTCTTTCGCATCTCGCCGCCAATTCCGAATATACCGTGATGCGCGGCTCGGGACTTGCGCCTTGGCGAGCGGTGAGCACCCTGTTTCGCATAGGCATCGTGTTTGCAGTCGCTACTCTGGTCTTCGGCGAGTTGATCGCTCCGGTTTCGGAGCGCGCCGCGAGGCAGCTCAAGCTCTCCATGACCAGCGCGATCGTGGCCAGCGAGTTTCACACTGGGCTCTGGGTGAAGGACGACCGGCGATTCGTCAATGTTCGCGAAGTCCAGCCCGATACGAGCCTGTCCGATATCAGGGTATTCGAGTTCGACGATCAATACCGGCTCCAGTCGATCAATTTCGCGAAACAGGGACAGTACCTCGGCAAGAATATGTGGCGACTGCGCGACATCGTACACACCGGCTTCACGCCCAGCGGAAGCAACGTGCAGCGCATCGCGGAAATGGATTGGAACTCGGTTCTTACACCGGACATTCTCGCCGTACTGTTCGTCGTCCCTGAACGGATGTCGGCGTGGAACCTGTACCAGTATACCCGGCATCTGTCCGAAAACCGTCAAAAGACGGAGCGTTATGAAATCGCCATGTGGAAAAAGCTCGTTTATCCGCTTGCCTCCCTTGTCATGATGGCGCTCGCCTTGCCTTTCGCTTATGTCCACGTCCGGGCCGGCGGCGTGGGAGTGAAAGTGTTCTCGGGGATCATGCTCGGGATTTTTTTTCACATGATGAACAGCCTATTTTCATATCTGGGGTTGCTCCAAAACTGGCAACCCTTCGTTAGTGCCGCGCTGCCGAGCGCGGTCTTTCTGGGCGCAGCCACACTGATGATGTGGTGGGTAGAAAGGAGATAGGGCCAAGGATTTTGGGGTAGGGGTGAGAAAAATCGGACTATCGTATTTCACCATTCACCGTTCCTTTAGCTCCAGCCCGTGCGTCGTCAATCATGACGATGCGAGTTCCCGCCAGCCGGTCGTGCAGAAACTGTCGATCGCGATCGAGAAACGCCCAGAAAAAACCGACGCCGAACACCAAGAGCGAAGGCCAGGCGAGAGCGTAGCGCAGCGCCGCCCGGCCGACCCCGACCGAAAGGCTGTCATCTCGGACGACCCGCATCTTCCAGGTCTGCATGGGCAGGGTCCGGCCTCCCCGGCTCCAGCACGCGATAAAGTAGATTCCCAAGATCAGAAACAGGTACAGCTGGAACAGGAGGCGCGTGCCTCCCGAGAGCCGTCCATGGGCCGCGCCGTAGAACGCCAGACTTGCGAAAAAAGCGATCGCGAACACGAGCAGTGACTCATACAGCATCGACAATAGCCGCCTGCCGATGCCGGGCACCGTCGGACCAGGCAGGGCACGCACGCCTGAATCCATCAATACGAGTTTATCGATTCGCAGCCGGGACCGGAGCGACCGAATTGGGAGGGCCTTCCGGCTGTGCGGGGGGCGTGGGCTCGGGGGGAGACTTGGGCGGGCGGGCGGGCGCAGCGGGTTTGCGCGGTGTGCTGCCCAGCTTGCGCCGCTCCTGCTCCGGCAGGCGGTTATACTCCTCCCATTGCTGTTTCAGCCCCTGTTTCTTGTCCGGCGGCAGCTTTTCCATCTTCTTATAGCGCTCACGCGCGGCCTGGCGTTCCTTGGGGGTGAGCTTGGCCCAGGCTTGCATGCGTCGTTGCACGCGCGCCTGCTCGTCGGGTTTCATCTTAGGATAACGCTTGGCGATACCGATCCAGTTGCGCTTGCGATCTGGTTCGAGGTTGTCCCAGTCGACCTCAAGCGGCGCGAGGATCTGTTGCTGCTCCTGCGTCAACTCGCCCCAGGTCGGGGGCTTTTTCTGCGGTGTAGCGGCGAGGACGGAGAGCGAGGTGCAGAGCCAAAGTGCTAATGCGAAGAGCGCTTTAGCCATGCATCGAATCCCTTGTCGAGGTAGGCGTCCAGGGGCAGGTCGCCGGTCAGCACCGCGGCGTCGATTTCCTCGATTTCGGCGGCGACCTGGGTATCCCGCCACTGGTTGATCGCGATCAAGCCGAGGATCAGCACGGCCATCGGCAGCAGCAAGCGCGGAATGAGCGCAGTAGGACCACCTGATTTGCCGATCACATTGTCGGCCCAAGCCAATACCGGAACGCGGGACTCGACGCGCTGGCACGTCAAAGCCCGCTCGCGCGCCTCCTTCAGGCGGGCGAGCTTGCCGGCGTCCAGATCGAGCCCCCGGTTGAGAAGCTGCTTGATTCGGTAAGCGATCTGTTGTTCGTTCATAACTCAATCCCTCTTGCTCTTAAAGCCGCCGCCAAAGCGTGTGCCGCGCGGGAGCAATGGGTCTTGACGCTGCCTTGAGAGCAACCCATGACGGCTGCAGTCTCGGCGACGTCCAACTCTTCCCAGTAACGCAGCAAAAACGCCTGCCGTTGACGGGGCGGCAGCCGCTGGAGCTCTTTCTCAATAACTTCAACAACTTGAGATTGTTCCAGGAGGTCCGCAGGGCCTTCCCTGGACTTGGAGGTATCCGCGCTCTCCAAGGTTTCGAGCGGGTCGGCATCGTCGTCTTCCCGTCCCGGAGAGAGGGCTGAAAACAGCGTCACCCACATAGACCGAACCTTTTGCCTGCGATAAAAGTCGCGAATGGTGTTCTGCAGGATGCGCTGGAAGAGCATTGGCAGCTCTGCCGCCGGCTTGGCACCGTACTTCTCGGAAAGTTTGAGCATGGAGTCCTGCACAATGTCGAGAGCGTTCTCCGCTTCCCGGACCGCGAACAGCGCCTGCTTGTACGCGCGTCGCTCCACGCTCGCGAGGAACTCGGACAGTTCGTTTCGGGAGGCCAGAAAAGCTTCCTTTTTTGTCGGTCGAATCGACCTCGGCCGGTGCGGACCGATGGTATCAAAAGCCGGGTTCAGACGCAGGATGGAAGCAGGGAAAAACTTGACCAATCAGATCTCAGCAATTAGGCTCTAAAGTTCTCTCGAATAGGTTCATCGGAATGGAATTGACAGGCGCAGAGATCGTCGTGAAATGCCTCCAGGCGGAGGGAGTCGAGTACGTCTTCGGCTACCCCGGCGGCGCCGTCCTTTTCATTTACGACGAGCTGTTCAAGCAGGACAAGGTCAAGCACATACTGGTGCGGCACGAGCAGGGCGCGACGCATGCTGCAGACGGCTACTCGCGCTCAAGCGACAAGGTCGGCGTTGCACTGGTGACCTCGGGCCCCGGTGTTACCAACGCGGTGACCGGGATCGCCACGGCGTACATGGATTCGATCCCGATGGTGATCATTACCGGGCAGGTGCCTACCCACGCCATCGGCCTGGACGCCTTCCAGGAGTGCGACACGGTGGGCATCACGCGGCCCTGCGTGAAGCACAACTTCCTCGTGAAGGACGTCAAGAATCTCGCGATCACGATCAAGAAGGCGTTCTATCTCGCGAAGACCGGGCGGCCCGGCCCGGTGCTCGTCGACATTCCGAAGGACGTGACCTCGGCCAAATGCCCCTTCGAATACCCGGAAACGGTGACGATGCGCTCCTACAACCCGGTGGTGAAGGGGCATCCCGGTCAGATCAAGAAGGCCGTGCAGTTGCTCACCGAGGCGAAGCGCCCCATGGTCTACACCGGCGGCGGCGTCATCCTCTCGGGCGCAGCGAAGGAGCTCACGAAGCTCGTGAAGTTGCTCGGCTTTCCGTGCACCAACACGCTGATGGGGCTGGGAGGCTACCCCGCGACCGATCCGCTGTTCCTCGGCATGCTCGGAATGCACGGCACCTACGAAGCCAACATGGCGATGCAGAACTGCGATGTGCTGCTTGCCGTGGGCGCGCGCTTCGATGACCGGGTCATAGGGAACCCAGCCGACTTCGCGCAGGTGCAGCGCAAGATCATTCACATCGATATCGATCCGTCCTCGATCTCCAAGCGCGTGAAGGTCGACGTCCCGATCGTCGGAAACGTGTCCGACGTGCTCGAAGAGCTGACGCGGCAACTGGAAGCCGCCGGGTACAAACCGGACCAGAAGGCGCTCAGCGTCTGGTGGTCCCAGATCGGCCTGTGGAAATCCAAGGACTGCCTGAAATACGACAAGAAGAGCAAGATCATCAAGCCGCAGTTCGTGCTGGAGAGACTTTACGAAATCACCAAAGGCGATGCATTTATCACCTCCGACGTCGGCCAGCACCAGATGTGGGCGGCGCAGTTCTACAAATTCGACAAGCCGCGTCGCTGGATCAACTCCGGGGGCCTGGGCACCATGGGCTTCGGCCTGCCTGCGGCCATGGGTGTCCAGTTCGCGAACCCGGGCGCGACGGTCGCGTGCGTCACCGGCGAGGCAAGCATCCAGATGTGCATTCAGGAGCTCTCGACCTGCAAGCAATACAGGCTCCCGATCAAGATCGTGAACCTCAACAACAAGTACATGGGGATGGTGCGCCAGTGGCAGCAGTTCTTTCACGGCAACCGCTATTCCGAGTCGTACATGGACGCGCTGCCCGACTTCGTCAAACTCGCCGAGAGCTACGGCCACGTCGGCATCAAGGTCGAAAGTCCCGGCGACGTCGAACCGGCGCTGAAGGAAGCATTCAAGCGCAAGAACGACTTGGTGTTCCTCGATTTCGTCACCGACCAGACCGAGAACGTCTATCCGATGGTCCAGGGCGGCAAGGGCCTGACCGAGATGATACTTGCCGAGGAGCTGTAAGCCCGACACACACGGGTTCGATCAACGTTGGCTGAAGGGAGCTTGGTCCGGCGGCGCCACGAGCGCCGCGTCACAAGGGGCGCGGAACGCGCCGAGGGCTGGGCCTTTAGCGAGGGGACAATGCGACACATCATTTCCATCATGCTCGAAAACGAGCCGGGCGCTCTTTCGAGGGTCGCGGGATTGTTCTCGGCGCGAGGCTATAACATCGAAACGCTCACGGTGGCGCCAACCGAAGATGCGTCGCTTTCGCGCATGACCATCGTCACCACCGGCTCGGACGACGTGGTCGAGCAGATCACGAAACAGCTGAACAAGCTCGTCGAAGTGGTCAAAGTGGTCGATCTGTCGGAAGCGGCCCACATCGAGCGCGAGCTGATGCTGATCAAGGTCCGGGCGATGGGCAAGGAGCGCGAGGAGATGAAGCGCATGTCCGATATCTTCCGGGGTCGTATTATCGACGTCACCGAGAACACGTATACCATCGAGCTCACCGGCACCGGAGCCAAGCTCGATGCTTTCATTCAGGCGCTTGAGCACAGCGCTATCCTGGAGACGGTGCGAACCGGCGCCTCGGGCATCGGGCGCGGCGAGAGGGTCCTGAAGGTCTGAGCCCGCGCCGCAGAACCAAAAGGAAATGGCATGAAAGTCTATTACGACAAGGACGCGGATCTGTCGCTCGTCAAGGGCAAGAAAGTCGCGATCGTGGGTTACGGGTCGCAAGGGCATGCCCACGCTCTGAACCTGCACGACTCGGGAGTGAAAGTCACGGTCGGCCTGCGAAAGGACGGCGCCTCCTGGGACAAGGCGAAAAAAGCCGGCTTGAACGTAGAGGATGTTTCGGGGGCGGTCAAAGGGGCCGACTTCGTGATGATGCTGATGCCGGACGAACACATCGCTGCGGTGTACAAATCCGAAGTCGAGCCCAATATCCGAAAGGGCGCGACACTCGGGTTCGCCCATGGGTTCAATATCCACTACGGGCAGGTCGTGCCGCGCGAGGATCTCGACGTCGTCATGATCGCGCCGAAGGCTCCCGGTCACACCGTGCGCTCGACCTACGCGCAGGGCGGCGGCACGCCGATGCTGATCGCGGTATACCGCGACCAGAGCGGGAAGGCACGCGACCTCGCTCTGTCCTACGCGGCGGCGATCGGCGGAGCCCGGGCCGGCGTCATCGAAACCACTTTCAAGGAAGAGACGGAAACCGACTTGTTCGGCGAGCAAACGGTTCTTTGCGGCGGCTGCGTGGAGCTCGTCAAGGCGGGGTACGAGGTACTCACCGAAGCAGGCTATGCGCCGGAAATGGCGTACTTCGAGTGCCTTCACGAATTGAAGCTCATCGTCGACCTGATGTACGAGGGCGGCATCGGCACCATGAACTACTCGATCTCGAACAACGCCGAGTACGGGGAATATGCGACCGGACCGAAGATCATCACCGAAGAAACCAAGAAAGCGATGCGCTCGGCGCTCGCTCGCATCCAGTCGGGCGAATACGCGAGGGATTTTATCCTGGAAAATCGTGCCGGCGCGCCGACACTGCTTTCGCGGCGCCGCATGACCGCCGAGCATCCGATCGAAGTCGTCGGCGAAAAGCTCAGGGCGATGATGCCCTGGATCAAGAAGAACAAGTTGGTCGATCAATCGCGGAACTAGGGGCAAAGCCCGCGATGAGCGCGAGCTATCCGCACCCGATCATTGCACGCGAAGGCTGGGCTTTCCTCGCCGCGACGGTTGTCGTTGGGGCGGCAGCGGGCTGGCTGATCGGCTGGTGGTCGGCGCCGATCTGGCTTGCCGCGCTCTTCGTGTTGCAGTTTTTTCGCGATCCGCCGCGGCAGGTGCCCGGCGACGCGCACACCGTGGTCTCGCCCGCCGACGGACGAATCGTCGCGGTGGAGCGCGCCCGCGACCCCTACCTCGACCGCAACGCCATCAAGGTCAGCGTTTTCATGAATGTCTTCAACGTGCATTCCAATCGCTCGCCGGTCGACGGCCGGGTGCAAAAGCGCTGGTACCATCCCGGGCGCTTCATCAACGCCGCTTTCGATAAAGCCTCCTTGGAGAACGAGCGTAACGCGCTGTGGCTGCGTACGGCCGCGGGCGCGGACGTGACCTGCGTGCAGATCGCAGGCCTGATCGCGAGGCGCATTCTCTGCTATGTTCGCGAGGGGGACAGCCTGGCACGGGGCCAGAGGTTCGGCTTCATCCGCTTCGGCTCCCGCGTGGACATTTACGTCCCCGAAGACGCGAATCTCGAGGCTGCGCTGGGGGACAAGGTCTACGCGACCAGCACGGTGATTGCCACGTTGCCGCATCATGCTTGAGCCCAATCTCCGCAGACCGTTGTTGAACACCGAGATCCGCCGCCGCGGGATCTACCTATTGCCCAATCTTTTCACGACCGCGGCGCTGTTCGCCGGTTTCTACGCCATCGTGATGGCGATGAACCAGCGCTTCGACAACGCCGCAGTCGCCATCTTCGTTGCGATGATCCTCGATACTCTCGACGGGCGGGTGGCGCGACTGACGCACACTCAAAGCGCGTTCGGCGCGGAGTACGATTCCCTGTCCGACATGGTGTGCTTCGGTGCCGCGCCGGCCTTGGTCATCTATGAGTGGGCGCTCAAGGACTTGGGGCGCTTCGGCTGGATTGCGGCGTTCGTCTATTGCGCCGGGGCGGCGCTCCGGCTTGCCCGCTTCAACACCAACATCGAAGTAATCGACAAGCGCTTCTTCCAGGGGCTGCCGAGTCCAGCGGCAGCGGCCTTGGTGGCCGGATTTCTATGGCTTGCGAGCGACAACAAGATTCCCGTCGACGATTACGGGGTGCCTTGGGTCGCCGCGTTTCTGACCCTCTACGCCGGGCTGACGATGGTGAGCAACGTTCCTTTCTACAGCTTCAAGGACATCAACCTGCGGCGTTCGGTCCCGTTCACCGTGATCCTCTTCATCGTCTTGGTCTTTGTCCTGATTTCCACAGACCCGCCCATCGTGCTGTTTCTCCTGTTTGTCGCTTATGGGCTATCCGGGTACGTGTGCTGGCTGTGGAAGAAACGCCGGCCTGGGGAACCTGCCCGGTTGCAGTAGCCCGGGAAACCCGTTATATTGCCCCGCATGCATTTCCGCACCATCGCTCTCAGCCTCACCCTTGGCAGCCTGCTTCTGGCGGGTCTGCTGCTGCGCCTCGCGCGCACATAAATCCCAACCCAGTTCGGCAGTACCCGGTCGCGGCGCAAGCAGGCGCCGCGGAACGATCTCAAGCATTCGATGCGGAGCGGCACCATGAAAGAACGACTGATCATATTCGACACCACCATGCGCGACGGCGAGCAGAGTCCCGGCGCCTCGATGACCAAGGAGGAGAAGCTGCGCATTGCGCGGCAGCTGGAACGCATGCGCGTGGATGTGATCGAGGCGGGCTTCCCGGCCTCTTCGAACGGCGATTTCGAGGCGGTGCAGGCGGTTGCGGGCGTGATCAAGGACTCGACGGTGGCCGGCCTGTGCCGCGCCAACGACCGCGACATCCAGCGCGGGATCGATGCGCTGAAGAAGGCGAAATCCGGGCGCATCCACATTTTCATCGCGACGAGCGCGCTCCATATGGAGAAAAAGCTGCGCATGACGCCCGAGCAGGTGCTCGAGCAGGCGACGCTGTCCGTGCGCTTCGCGCGCAAGCACCGAGACGACATCGAGTTCTCGCCCGAGGACGGCAGCCGCTCGGATCCCGACTTTCTGTGCCGTGTCCTCGAGTCCGTGATCAAAGAAGGCGCCAATACCATCAACATCCCCGACACGGTCGGTTACGCGGTACCCGAGCAGTTTGGCGAGTTCATCAGGAAGCTGCGCGAGAGGGTGCCGAACTCCGACAAGGCGGTGTGGTCGGTGCATTGCCATAACGATCTCGGCATGGCGGTGGCGAACTCGCTCGCTGCGGTCACGATCGGGGGCGCGCGCCAGATCGAGTGCACGGTGAACGGTCTGGGCGAGCGCGCCGGCAACACCTCGCTCGAGGAGGTGGTGATGGCGGTGCGCACTCGCGGCGACTTCTTCAACCTCGCGACGCGCATCGACGCGAGCCAGATCGTGCCGGCCTCGCGTCTGGTGTCTCAGATCACCGGATTCGTGGTGCAGCCCAACAAGGCGGTGGTGGGCGCGAACGCCTTTGCCCATGCTTCCGGCATCCACCAGGACGGCGTGCTGAAGAGCCGCGACACCTACGAGATCATGCGCGCCGAGGACGTGGGCTGGACCGCGAACAAAATCGTGCTCGGCAAGCTCTCGGGCCGGAGCGCCTTCCGCCAGCGGCTGAAGGAGCTCGGTATCGAGCTCGACGGAGAAGATGCCTACAACAAGGCGTTCCAGCGTTTCAAGGACCTTGCCGACAAGAAGGCCGACATTTTCGACGAGGACCTGCAGGCCCTCGTTTCCGACGGAGCGACGGCCGCCGCGGCGGAGCACTGGCAGTTGGTGCGCATGAGCCAGGCAAGCGGCACCGGCGAGCGTCCGCACGCGAAGCTCGTGCTCGCCGAGGCCGGTAAGGAGCGCAAGTCCGACGCCGACGGCGACGGCCCGGTGGACGCGACTTTCAAGGCTATCGAACGCGTGGCCAAGAGCGGCGCCGAGCTGCTGCTCTATTCGGTCAATGCGGTCACCCAGGGAACCGAGTCTCAGGGCGAGGTGACCGTGCGTCTTGCAAAGGGCGGGAGGGTCGTCAACGGCGTCGGCGCCGACACCGATATCGTCGTCGCTTCCGCCAAGGCGTACGTCAATGCCCTCAACAAGCTGCAGAGCAAGCAGCGAATCAATCCGCAGGGGTGAGAAGGCCTTGGGAGGTGATGCGCGTCGGAGCCGCGACTCACTGGGCCAGCTTCAATGCCACCGTAGCGAGCCTCCGCCCGAGCGCGCGGCAGAGACGGCGTTCGGCGTCATCGAAGGCGCGATCCGAAGCGAGGCCGGACACGTGGGTCGCGCCGTAAGGACTTCCTCCCGATCTCGTATCGAAGAGCTCGCCCTCGGTGTAGGGCAGACCGACAATCAGCATGCCGTGGTGGAGAAGCGGCAGCATCATGGACACCAGAGTCGTCTCCTGACCTCCGTGCAGGCTGGCGGTGGAGGTGAACAGCGCCGCCGGCTTGCCCGCGAGCGTGCCTCTCAGCCACAAGTCGGAGGTCCCGTCCCAGAAGTGCTTCATCGGGGCCGCCATGTTGCCGAAGCGCGTCGGGCTGCCGAGTGCCACCCCGATGCATTCTTCCAGGTCGCGCACTTCGCAGTAGGGCGGACCCGAGGGCGGAACCGCGGCCTCGGCTGCCTCGGTCGAGCTTCTCACCCGCGGTACGGTGCGCAACCGGGCGCTCGCGCCGCCGGTTTCCTCAATGCCGCGTGCGATCCACAGAGCCATCTCGCGCACCGAGCCGCGGTGGCTATAGTAGAGAACCAGGATATCGCTCATTGGCGAAGGTCGGAAGTTGCGCTGGTATTATAGGCGACGTTCACGTCCCGATTCATGCATCCCATGCCCTTTCCGCTGCGACGGCTCGGCCGCTTCCTCGCGCACGTGTTCAGGCGGTTCAACGAGGATCGCTGTTTGCAGATCGCGTCGAGTCTCACTTTTACGACCTTGCTTGCGCTCGTACCGCTCGTCACTCTCACGCTCGCGCTGATGGCGGCGTTCCCAATTTTTTCGGGGCTGGGGGAGCACATCCATGCATTCCTGCTGGCGAACATGCTGCCCGAGAAGGCTGGGAAAGTGGTCACCGGATATATCGAACAATTCTCTGGTCAGGCCGGGCGGTTGACCGCTCTTGGCTCTGCGGTGCTCGCCGTCACTGCTTTCCTCATGATGTTCACGATAGAGCGCGCGTTCAACTCGATTTGGCGGGTTTCACGCCCGCGTCCCTTGGCGCAACGCATCCTCGTCTATTGGGCAACGCTCACCCTCGGGCCGGTTCTCATCGGCGCGAGCCTTTCGATCACCTCGTACCTCGTCGGCGTATCCCTCGGATTCGCCCGGCAAAGTCCCTTTGCAGGCGCGGCGATTCTCGGACTCGTCCCATTCGTCCTGACCTGCGCGGCGTTCACGCTGCTCTACTATTTGGTGCCGAACCGCGCGGTCAAGCCGCGCCACGCCCTGATCGGAGGCTTGGTGGCGGCCCTGGCGTTCGAGATCATGAAGCGAAGCTTCGCGCTCTACATTGCCCAAATACCGACATATGCGCTGGTCTACGGAGCATTCGCCGTGATCCCGGTCTTTCTCCTCTGGATCTATTTTTCCTGGGTGGTGATCGTGCTCGGTGCGTTGATTGCCGCGCTAGCGCCGGATTTCACCGTACTGCGCGACACAGCGGTGCGCGCGTCAGGAGCCGGTTTCGGCGACGTGTTGGCGATCCTTCTGGTTCTGGCGCGTGCCCAGCAAGGTCCGGACCTTCTCGAATTGAGGAAAATCGCTCAGCACGCATCGCTCACGGTGGATCAGACCGAGCTGCTCCTTGAACGCCTGGTTGCACGTGGTTGGGTGGCGAGGTCCTCCGGCGAGCGTTACGCAATGGTCTTCGACAAGGAACGACTCCTCGTGGCTGACGTATACCGCGAGTTCGTTCTCGATGGCGAAGCGCCGGGGGCTCGGGAGCGCAGCGAACCCCTGAAACGACTCCTGGAGCAGTTTGCGGCGCGCGCGGACGAGACCCTGAACCTGCCCCTCGGGCGCCTGCTCGAGGGCGACAGGGCTTGATCCATTAGAATCCTCGCTCCGAATGCCATGACATCGCAGATGAAGACCATCCCGCGCGCCGACCGCCTGATAGCGGCATTGGACGTCGCGGGTGTCGAAGAGGCGAATGCCCTGGTGCAGCGCCTCGGAGACAGCGTGAGCTTTTACAAGGTCGGCCTGGAATTGTTCATGGCGGAGGGATTCTTCGGCTTCATCGATTGGCTTGCGCACCGGGGGAAGAAGGTGTTCGTCGACCTGAAGTTCTTCGATATCCCGGAGACGGTTCGGGCCGCAGTGCGCGGGCTTGGCAATCGGGGCGTGACCTTCGCGACCGTGCACGGCAACCAGGCGATGCTCGAGGCGGCGGCACGAGCCAAGGGGGACGTAAAAATTCTCGCGGTCACGGTTCTGACCAGCCTCGATCAGGGCGATCTCGACGATCTCGGTTTTCAATGCGACGTCGAGGCCCTGGTGCTCTCGCGAGCGCGACGGGCGCTCGAGGCCGGCTGCGATGGGGTCGTTTCCTCGGGGCTGGAGGCGCCGGCACTGCGGCGCGAGCTGGGCGCGCGGCTGCTGATCGTCACGCCAGGAATCCGACCGGTGCAGAATCGACTCGTAGGCGACCAGAAGCGCACGGTCGACGTGGCGCGGGCATTCGCGAACGGCGCCGACTACGTCGTCGTCGGCCGGCCGATCCGTGAAGCGCCCGATCCGCGTGCCGCGGCGCAAGCGATTCAGGCGACGATTGCGAGCGTGTTTCCCGACTGATATCCGGCCGGGGCTACCCGGGAGGCGCGTCAGGCGAGGCGGGAGCGACGGCGAGCTTGCCCGGGTAGTGCCACACGCTGCGCCAGGCGCCGATCACCCTGGCGGGATATTCGGGCCTGCCCAGGGATCCGTTGTAACGTCCCAGAGCGCGGGAGAGATCCCCTTTCTCGCGATCCAGGTAGTACTTCAGGATGACGCAGCCGTAGCGAAGGTTGTTGCGCAGGCTAAAAAGGTTGTCGCCCTGGCGGCCGACCAATCCCACCCAGAAGGGCATGACCTGCATGTAGCCTCGGGCACCCGAGCGCGATACGGCATATTTGCGAAAATTGCTCTCGGTCTGGATCACCGCCAGCACGAGCTGCGGGTCAAGCCCGGCGCGCATTGCTTCGAAGTGCACCGTTCGCAGGAACTCCACGCGCGACTGGAAATTGGGCATTCTCGCTTCCAGGCGCTGCGACATTTCTGCGAGCCAGTCGACCGCCGCCTCCCAATTCTTAAAGGCATGGCGCGGCGAGGGCTTGTCCGCGATCGACGCCTGCAGGTCCGCGCGCACCTTGGCGGCGAGCGGCTCGTAGATCTGGGCTCCGGCAAGCGCGTTGGCGGCGAACGCGACCGTCAGGGCCAGAAGCGCAAATCTCACGATGTGGAGCGCAGGCGAGACAAGATCTCCGACCGGCGGAGCTTAGTCGGCTCTCTGTCGCGCCGACCCTGGTACTCCATCAATCCCTCCTTGAGGCCGCGTTCGCCGACGACGACGCGGCGGGGAATGCCAATGAGCTCGATGTCGGCAAACATCACGCCCGGCCGCTCGTCCCGGTCATCGAGCAGCACCTCGACGCCGGAGTCCGAAAGTTCCTGGTATAGGGCATCGGCAGCCTCGCGGACCGCGGCGCTCTTGCCGTAGCCGATGGGAACCAGGGCGACGCGGAACGGCGCGATCGGCTCCGGAAAGACAATGCCGCGCTCGTCGTGGTTCTGCTCGATCGCAGCCCCCACGATGCGGGTGATACCGATGCCGTAGCAGCCCATTTCGAAAAAGCGGCTGTTACCCGCTTCGTCCAGGAAGGCCGCTTTCATTGCTCCCGAATACTTCGTGCGCAGCTGGAAAATGTGTCCGACCTCGATCCCGCGGACGATTTCCAAATTCCCCTTGCCGTCGGGGCTGGGATCACCGGCAATGACCTTGCGGATGTCCGCTATCTGTCCGGGCTCGGGAAGGTCACGTCCCCAGTTGACGCCCGTGAAGTGAAATCCCGCCTCGTTTGCGCCGCAGACGAAATCGCTCATTGCCGCAACCGTGCGATCGGCGCAGAGGCTCAATGTCGCGCTGCCGACCGGTCCGATGTAACCGGGGCGGCACTTCAATATCCGTTCGATCTCTTCGTCTTTTGCGAACCGGAATTTGCCGATCACCTTCTGGGTCTTGACCTCGCTCAGATCGTGGTCGCCGCGAACGAGCAGCATTACGAACGACCCTGATCCTCCCTTTGGAGCTTCCTCGCGCACGACCGCGATCGCTTTCACCGTTTTCTCGATCGGCACACCAAGCAGCTTGGCTACATCCTCGCAGCGGGTCTTGTCAGGGGTCGGGATCTTTGTCATGGCAAGCGTAGGAGCCTTTCGCCCCCCATTGGAGGGCAGGGCCTCCGCCAGCTCGACGTTCGCGGCGTAGTCGGACTGCGGGCAGTAGGCAATGGCATCCTCCCCGGACTCGGCAAGCACGTGGAACTCTTGTGAACCTGTCCCGCCGATCGAGCCCGGGTCTGCAGCCACGGCTCGGAATTTCAGTCCCAGGCGGGTGAAGATCCGCACATAGGTGTCGTACATGTTCCGGTATTCGCGCTGCAGGTCGGCGTAATCGGCGTGGAAGGAGTAGCCGTCCTTCATTGTGAACTCTCGCCCGCGCATGACGCCGAAGCGCGGCCGGATCTCGTCGCGGAATTTGGTCTGGATCTGGTAGAAATGAACGGGCAGCTGCCGATAGCTGCGGATTTCGCGCCGCGCGATATCGGTGATCACTTCTTCATGGGTGGGGCCGACGCAGAACTCTCGCTCGTGACGGTCTTTCAGGCGCAATAGCTCCGGCCCATACTCCTGCCAGCGTCCGGACTCCTGCCACAGCTCCGCCGGTTGGACCGCCGGCATGAAGAGCTCGATCGCCCCGGCGCGATTCATTTCCTCCCGCACGATGGCTTCGACCTTGCGAACTACCCGAAGTCCGAGCGGCATCCAGGTGTAAATTCCGCCGGCGAGCCTCCGGATCAGGCCCGCACGGACCATCAGCTTGTGGCTGACGAGCTCCGCGTCGGCAGGGGCCTCCTTGAGCGTTGCAAGAAAGTATCGCGAAGCGCGCATAGCGGGGGACGCGACATTCTACTTGAACTCGCACGCCTCGCAGCCGCGGGGCGTCTTCGCCTTCAAATCACCGGCGATTTGTGAAAGAATGGGAGCGGACAGACTTTTGCTGGATTGCGTATGCTCGATCGAGACGGCTATCGGCCGAACGTCGGCATCATTCTCTGCAACGGGCGCAACGAGGTTTTCTGGGGCAAGCGCGTCAAGGAACACTCCTGGCAGTTCCCGCAGGGCGGGATCAAGGTCGGGGAAACGCCGGTGCAGGCGATGTACCGCGAACTGCGGGAAGAAGTGGGCCTGTTGCCCTCCCATGTGAAGATCCTTGGGCGGACGCGCAACTGGCTGCGCTACGAGGTGCCCGTACAGTGGCTCAAACGGGATTGGCGGGGCAATTACCGCGGGCAGAAGCAGATCTGGTTCCTGCTGCGTCTGGTCGGGCGCGAGTGCGATGTGTGCCTGCGTGGTTCGGAGCGCCCCGAATTCGACGCTTGGCGCTGGAACGACTATTGGGTACCCCTTGACTCGGTAATCGATTTCAAGCGAGAGGTCTACCAGCACGCGCTCACCGAGCTTGCCCGCTTTCTGTTTCGGGGGCAGGGTCGCAAGCCTCTTCCAGCGGAAATCGCATCGCGCTGACCGCCTGCAACGCTTCGGCCCCGTTTCGGAGAGTTGTGGATGCCGGGCAGACGTTCCGTATCGAGCATGCCAACGAGTGCTTGACAGAAGGGCGTCGCAAATATTATCCTTAGTCCATTCGTTAGAGTTAGTCTAATTCATTCCAACGCACGGAGGCACCGATGCAGCTCAAAGGCTCCAAAACCCACGGCAATCTCAAAGCGGCATTTGCAGGGGAATCACAGGCAAACCGCCGCTACCTTTACTTTGCAGCGAAAGCCGACGTTGAAGGGCAGAACGACGTCGCGGCGGTATTCCGCTCTACCGCAGAGGGCGAAACCGGCCACGCCCACGGACATCTCGAATACCTGGAACAATGCGGCGATCCGGCGACGGACCTCCCGTTCGGCGGCACGCGCTTGAATCTGAAGGCCGCCATTGCCGGAGAGACCCACGAATACACCGACATGTATCCCGGCATGTCGAAGGCCGCGCGTCAGGAAGGTTTCTCCGAGATCGCCGATTGGTTCGAGACGCTCGCCAAGGCGGAGCGCTCGCACGCCAACCGCTTCCAGAAAGCGCTCGACGCGCTCGCCGACTAGGCGGGCGATCCGGACGCCGAAGGCGCCGGGTTGACTCCGCGAGTCGGAGAAAGGCCCTTAGGCCTCTCGACTCGCGGACGATTCCGAAAATGACCTTTCGCGAGGGAAATCTCGAAGCGCCGACGCGCCATCCGGTCGCATGGCGCGCGCCGGAGTTTTACGAGGAAGAGAAACTCCTCGGCGAAATGGAGCGGGTGTTCCACATCTGTCACGGCTGCCGGCGCTGCGTCAACCTGTGCACGGCATTTCCGACCCTTTTCGATCTCGTCGATGCCAGCCCGACCCTGGAAGTCGACGGGGTGAAAAAGTCGCAGTTCTGGAACGTAGTCGATCAATGCTACCTCTGCGACATGTGCTACATGACGAAATGCCCGTACGTACCGCCGCACCCTTGGAACGTCGATTTTCCGCACGTCATGCTGCGCGCCAAGGCGGTGAAGTTCAAAAAGGGCGAGGTGCGGCTGCGAGACCGGCTCCTTTCCTCCACCGATGCGATCGGCAGGCTCGCCTCCATCCCGGTCGTTGCGCAGGTGGTCAACGCCATCAACCGCAACTCCGCCGCGCGCTCGTTCATGGAAAAGGCGATCGGCGTCCACCCCGAGCGCAAGCTGCCGCCCTACAGCCCCGGCACGTTTCGCGGACAGGCCGCCACGAGCCGAAGCCACGAGTCCCGCAACGGTGAGCGAACGCCCGGAAAAGTTGCGGTATTTTCGACCTGCTACGTGAACTACAACGAGCCGGGTATCGGGCACGATCTGCTCGCGGTTCTCGATCATAACGAGATCCCCTATCTGGTCGTGCAGAAAGAAGCCTGCTGCGGCATGCCCAAGCTCGAGCTCGGCGATCTCGAGAGCGTCGAGCGCCTGAAGGCGGTGAACGTTCCGCGACTCGCCGGGCTCGCGCGCGAAGGCTACGCGATTCTTACCGCCGTGCCGTCATGCACGCTGATGTTCAAGAGCGAGCTGCCGCTCTTGTTTCCCGGCGATGCTGAAGTCAGGGCGGTAAGCGAGGCGATGTTTGACCCGTTCGAGTACTTCGTCCTGCGCAAGCGTGACGGACTGCTCAAGACCGACTTCAAGACCGCGCTCGGAAAAGTGTCCTACCACGTCCCTTGCCATTCGCGCGTTCAGAACATGGGGCAGAAGACCCGCGAAACGCTGCAGCTCGTACCGGGGACGACGCTCAACACGGTGGAGCGTTGCTCCGGCCACGACGGAACTTGGGGCGTCAAGTCCGAGTACTACGAGAACTCCATGAAGATCGGGCGGCCGGTGTTTCGGCAGATGGCCGGCAACGAGCCCGACTACATCAGCTCCGACTGCCCGATCGCCGCCCGCCACATCGAGCAGGGCATGGGCGAGACCCGGGCAATCAAGGCGCACCCCCTGTCGCTGCTTCGGAAGGCCTACGGAATTTGAACCCGTTTGAATGACGATGGACGCCATGCCCAGAATCGACCGCGCGAGCCTCATGACCCTCGAAACCTACGCCCGCGAGCGCCCGCAATTCCGAGCGAAGGTCATGGCCCACAAGAAGAATCGCACGATTCAGCTCGGCGACCATCTCACGCTCATCTTCGAAGACGAGCTCACCATCCGGTACCAGGTGCAGGAGATGTTGCGCATCGAGCGGATCTTCGAGGACGAAGGCATCCGGGAGGAGCTCGCTGCCTACAACCCGCTCGTTCCGGACGGCCGCAATCTCAAGGCGACCATGATGATCGAGTACCCGGATCCGGACGAACGCAGCAAACGGCTCGCGGACCTTATCGGCATCGAGGGCAAAGTGTGGGTCCGGACCGCGGGCCACGAGCAGGTCCGGGCGATTGCCGACGAGGATCTCGATCGGGCGAATGAGCAGAAAACCTCGGCGGTGCATTTTTTGCGCTTCGAACTCGGCGAGGCAGCGGCCCAGGCGCTCAAAGAAGGCGCGGGACTCGCGATCGGGGTCGATCATCCGCGCTATTCCGCGAAGCTGGAGGTTCCTTCCACGGTGCGGGATTCTCTTGCCAAGGATCTGGCGTGACCTGCTAGAGCAGTACAAGGTTATCCCGGTGGATCAATTCCGGCTCGTCGATGTAGCCGAGTATCGCCTCGATCTCGCTCGACGCCCGGCCGGCAATGCGCCGGGATTCCTGCGCGTTGTAGTTGACCAATCCACGCGCGATCTCGGCGCCTTCCGGCGAGAGGCAAGCGACCACTGCGCCGCGATCGAATTCGCCCTCCACGCTCTTGACCCCGACCGGCAGAAGGCTCTTGCCTCCGGACCGCAAGGCCTTGGCCGCTCCAGCGTCGAGTCCGAGCCGTCCGGCGACCTGGAGGTGATCGGCGAGCCACTGCTTGCGCGCGGCAAGCGGCGTGGTTTGGGCCGTGAACAGGGTGCCGATGGCTTCTCCCGCCGCGAGCCTGACCAGGACATCGGGTTCACTTCCCGCTGCGATCACGGTTTGCGCCCCCGAGCGGGCAGCGCGCTTGGCTGCGAGCACTTTGGTGAGCATGCCGCCCTTGGCGATTGTAGAGCCGGTACCGCCCGCCAGCTCTTCCAGACGTGACTCGCCCGCCCGAGCGCTTCGAATCAAGGTCGCGCGAGGATTGCGCCGCGGATCGTCGGTATAGAGCCCCTCTTGGTCGGTCAGGATGATGAGGCAGTCGGCTTCGACGAGATTCGTTACCAGCGCCGCGAGCGTGTCGTTGTCGCCGAACCGGATTTCGTCCGTGACGACGGTGTCGTTCTCGTTGATCACTGGAATGATTCCGAGTCCGAGCAGCGTGAGCAAGGTGGAGCGGGCATTCAGATACCGCTGCCGGTCGGCGAGATCGGCGTGCGTGAGGAGCACCTGCGCCGTGTGCAGGCCGTGCCGTCGAAAGCACGACTCGTACACCTGAACGAGCCCCATCTGCCCGACCGCGGCGGCGGCTTGCAGCTCGTGCATGGCGTGGGGGCGCCGCGTCCAGCCCAGGCGCTGCATGCCCTCGGCGATCGCGCCGCTCGAGACCATTACGATCTCCTTGCCCGCTTGACGAAGCTTCGAGACCTCTCCGGCCCAGCGCGCGATCGCGGAAGCGTCCAATCCCTCGCCCCGGTTGGTGACGAGAGCGCTCCCGACCTTGACGACGAAGCGCTTGGCTTCTTTCATGCCGTCTTTCCGGATTCCAGGAATTTCATCACTGCGAAGCTGAGCTCGCGGCAACCCTCTCCGGTGAGCGCCGAGATGCAGAAGCTCGGGCCGCGCCAACGCAGCCGGCGCACAATGCTGGCGGCTGCGGTCTCGCGCTCCTCGGCGGGGAGCATATCCATTTTGTTCAACACCAGCCAGCGGCGTTTGCGGTGGAGGGCCGGATCGAATTTCTTCAGCTCCGTGGCAATCGATTTCGCGTCGCGAGCCGGATCGGCGTCTCCTTCAACAGGTACGGCATCGATGATGTGCAGGAGCAGGCGCGTACGCGCGAGATGCCTGAGAAACTGATGCCCCAGCCCGGCACCCTCCGCGGCCCCTTCGATGAGCCCCGGGATGTCGGCGATCACAAAACTGCGGTCGATTCCAACACGGACTACCCCGAGATGCGGATGCAAGGTGGTAAACGGATAGTCGGCCACTTTGGGGCGGGCCGCCGAGACGACGCGAATGAACGTGGATTTTCCGGCATTGGGAAGTCCCAGCAATCCGACATCGGCAAGCACCTTCAGCTCGAGCTTGAGCGTGCGATGCTCGCCAGACTCACCGGGCGTCGCCTTGCGCGGCGTGCGGTTGGTGCTCGACTTGAAATTGACGTTACCCAAGCCGCCCTTGCCGCCCCGCGCGAGCAATACGACCTGATCGTGCTCGGCGAGGTCAGCGAGCGTTTCTCCTGTGTCCGCGTTCGTGATTATGGTGCCGGTGGGTACGCGCAGTAAGACGTCATCGGCACCTTTCCCGTTGCATTGGGCGCCGCGCCCGCGCTCGCCGTCCCGCGCGCGGTGAATGCGCGCGAAGCGATATTCGACGAGGGTATTGATGTTTCGGTCGGCGGCCGCGTAGATGCTGCCGCCGCTGCCGCCGTCGCCCCCGTCCGGCCCGCCGCGCGGCACGTTCTTTTCCCGCCGGAAGCTGACCACCCCATCGCCGCCCTTGCCGGAATGAACTTCGATGCGAGCTTCGTCGATGAATTTCATGGAGGAAATAAAAAAGCCCTATCGCGTGGATAGGGCTTTCGTTGGGGAAGGTTGCTTCTAAGCCGGAACCACGCTGACCGTTTGCTTGTGGTCCGGGCCCCTGAAGCTGAATTGGATCTTGCCGTTCACCTTTGCAAAAAGGGTATGGTCCTTCCCGACCCCGACATTGTCTCCGGGGTGAACGCGGGTACCGCGCTGGCGAACGATGATGCTCCCTGCGGCTACGAGCTGCCCGCCGTAGCGCTTGACGCCGAGACGCTTCGATTGCGAGTCGCGGCCATTGCGGGAACTGCCGCCCGCTTTTTTATGTGCCATGGCTTGCCTTTCTGTTCAGGGCCGGCCCCTATGCCTGTGCGATGCCGGTGACTTCGATTTCGGTGTAGGCCTGACGATGGCCCCGGAGTCTTTTCGAGTTCTTGCGCCGGCGCAGCTTGAAAATCATCACTTTCTCGCCGAGGCCGTGAGCTACGATCTTCGCTTTCACCGAGGCGCCTTTCACCACAGGGGTGCCGACATTGAGCGCCTGACCGTCACCGACGAGGAGGACCTCGTCGAAAACGAGCTCACTGCCCACGGCGGCGGCGAGCTTCTCGATCCTCAGCTTCTCCCCGGCGGAAACACGATACTGTTTACCGCCGGTTCTGACGACCGCGTACATGCTGATCTCCGCGCTGTGGAAAAAGACGAAATTATACATACCTTTAGCGGGTGTGGTCAAAGAAAATATGCTATCCTCCTGACCCGCCGTCAAGCCGATTCCGCAGTGCGATAATCCCCCTTTGCAGCCCGAACTCCTTCGCAACCGCATCGCCGCGGACATGCTCGCGGTGGATGCCATGATCCGGCGTCGGCTCGAGTCCGACGTGGTGCTCGTGCGCCAGATCGCGGAGTACATCATCGCTGGAGGCGGCAAGCGGCTGCGCCCGGCGCTCGTCTTCCTTGCCGCCGGCGCGACAGGCTACCGCGGCGAGCAGCATGTAGAGCTCGCCGCCGTCGTGGAGTTCATTCATACGGCCACGCTCCTGCATGACGACGTCGTCGACGAATCCGAACTGCGGCGCGGCCGCAAGACCGCCAATGCCGAGTTCGGCAACGCGGCGAGCGTGCTCGTAGGGGACTTTCTGTACTCGCGCGCCTTCCAAATCATGGTAGCCGTGCGAAGTATGCGGGTTATGGAGGTCCTGGCGGATGCCACCAATGTCATCGCGGAGGGCGAGGTGCTGCAACTCCTGAATGCCCGTAATTCCGCGATAAGCGAAGCGGCCTACCTCGAGGTTATCCGGCGCAAAACCGCGAAGCTCTTCGAAGCGGCAGCGCAGCTGGGCGCGATCCTGGGCGAAGCGAGCGCGGACCTTGAGCACGGCCTTGCGCGCTACGGAATGCACCTCGGGACGGCTTTTCAGCTGATCGACGATGTGCTGGATTATTCGGGAGACGCAGCGCACACCGGAAAGAACCTCGGCGACGATCTGAACGAGGGCAAACCGACGCTGCCACTGATCCACGTGATGCAGCGCGGATCGCCCACACAGGCGGCGCTCGTGCGCTCGGCGATAGAGCGTGGCGGCCGGGAGGAATTCAGGGCAGTCTTGGACGCGATTCGCCTGACCGGTGCGCTTGATTACGCGAGGAACAAGGCCAAGGAAGAAGCCCGGGCGGCGAGCGAAGCCATCGCAGGCCTGCCGAATTCAAGTTACCGTGAATCTTTGCTAGAATTGTCGGCCTTCGCGGTCGAGCGTGATTACTAGAAGTTCCCGAAGCGCTCCTCTCTGCGCATTGGCTCCTGTCCGATTCGGGGTGTAGCTCAGCCTGGTAGAGTACTGCGTTCGGGACGCAGGAGTCGCTGGTTCGAATCCAGTCACCCCGACCAGCTTCCCGACCTGACCGTCCTCTCGTCCCGCGCCGGTATAATGAGTTCGTCGCAAGTCCGCGACGCAGGCAACCAGCCATTGCAGCATGAGCAAACTCCTACTCCTCGTCATCGCAATAGTAGTCGTTTACCTCGTGTTGACTGGTTTCGCACGCAAGCGCCGGCAGCGCTCCGCGCCGCCCCCGGTCGAGCCTATGGTTCCTTGCGCGCGTTGCGGGGTCAACGTTCCGCGCAGCGAAGCGCTCGGGGCCGCCGGCCGTTTTTTCTGCAGCGAAGAACACCGTCGGCTCGGCACCGGCTGAGGATGGTGATGGCGGGCTCAGCGATTCTCAGCCTGTCGTGGCTTCCGCAGGAGGGGGCCGTGGCGGACTCGTTCTGGGTCTCGCTCAAGTACTTCAACTTCTACCGCATCGCGGTGGCCGCGATATTCCTGCTCGCGGCCCTGATTTTCGGTGACGCGCTCAGCCTCGGCAGCCACGACATCGTGGCGTATACCTCCGCGAGCGTCCTTTATCTTGCGCTCGCCGTGGTATTTCACGTCGCGCTGCGGAAGGTACCGACGCACTTCAATCTTCAACTCACGCTGCACGTCGTCACCGACGTCGTCCTCATCGTCGTGTTGATGTATGCCTCGAGCGGCATCCGCAGCGGCTTGGGCGTGATGCTGTTGATTTCCTTGGCAGGCGCTGCGCTCGTCAGCCGGGGCACGCTGACGCTCTTCTACGCCGCATTGGCGTCGATTGCCGTGCTTCTCGAACAGTCGTACTGGGTGCTCGTGGAAGACTCCAGCACGGCCAATTACGTCCAGCCCGGGCTGCTGTCGATCGGTTACTTCGCGACAGCGCTGATCACCAATCGGCTGGCGCGCCGCCTGATCTTGAACGAGCGTCTCGCGCAGCAACGCGGTGCCGACCTCGCCGACCAGCTTCGTATCAACAAACTGATTATCCGCGACGTGCAGGACGGGGTGCTAGTCGTGGATGCCCATGGACGGGTGCACCTGCACAATCCGCGCGCGGCGGATCTGCTGGGGCGGCTCGTGCCCGATCTGAGCCGGATCGAAGATTTTTCCGAGGAACTCGCACAACGGCTTGCCGACTGGCGTGCCAGCCAGAGCGCGAGCAGCGTGAACGTGCGATTTTCCGAGAGCGGCCGCTTGGTCCGTGCGCGTTTCGTGTCGGTGGGCGTCGCAGGCGGCAGCTCCAGCCTGGTGTTCCTGGAGGATTTGTCCAAGCTTCAGGAACAGGCCCAGCAACTCAAGCTCGCGGCGCTCGGAAGGCTCACGGCCAACATCGCGCACGAGATCCGCAACCCCCTGTCGGCCATTGCTCATGCCGGGGACCTCCTGCAGGAAGAGCAGCGCGGACCTCAAAAGGAACGCATGGTGCAGATCATCCGGGACAACGCGAGGCGCCTGGAGCGCATGGTCCACGACGTGCTCGAACTCTCGCGACGCGACCGCGTTCAACCGGAGACGATCCGGGTGCGCCCGTATCTGCTTACGTTCATCGAGGAGTTCGCGCAGAACGACAGCATTCCCAGCGAAAGCTTTTCGGTCGAGGCGGCCGAAGATGTCACCTTGGAATTCGACCGAGCCCACCTCAACCAGGTGCTGTGGAACCTCTTGAACAACGCCTGGCGGCACTGCCGCGAGCTCGCCGGAAGCGTGCGCATCACCGTTTCACGCCGGGCAAATCGAGTAGAATTGCACGTCATCGACGACGGCGAAGGCGTGGCGAGGGAGCTGCAAGCGCAGCTGTTCGAGCCGTTTTTCACCACTTTCGCGAGCGGGACGGGGCTCGGCCTCTACATCGCTCGCGAGCTGTGTGCCGCCAACGGCGCGAGTCTTGAGTACCTGGACCGCGGTCCGGGCGCGGATTTTAGGATCCTATGGCAGGAACCGTAGCGAACCGGCGCGCGGAGCGGCGAACGAGCCTCGTCCAGGGCTCGGTGCTCGTCATCGACGACGAAGCGGACATCCGGGAACTGCTCGAGCTGTCGCTCCTGCGCATGGGCTTGGCCGTGGAGTGTTCAGGTTCCGTGGTGGCGGCCAAGCAGCTGCTGCAGTCCAAGCGGTACGACCTCTGCCTTACCGACATGCGCTTGCCCGACGGCGACGGGCTGGAGCTGGTGCGTTTCATCGGCGTTCAATGCGCGGAGCTGCCCGTGGCGGTGATCACCGCGTTCGGCAGCACCGAAAACGCCGTGGCGGCCCTCAAGGCCGGCGCTTTCGACTACCTGACCAAACCCCTGTCCCTCGATCAGCTGCGCGCGCTCGTCAAGTCCGCGCTGTCGCTTCCCCAGAAACCGGCGGCAGCCAAATCGGGGGAACCCCAGCTTCTTGGCTCGAGTCCCGGCCTCGAGCAGGTGCGCTCGATGATCGAGAAACTCGCCCGCAGCCAGGCGCCGATCTACATTACGGGCGAGTCCGGGAGCGGCAAGGAGCTCGCCGCGCGCCTCATCCACGGCAAGGGGTCGCGGCACGAGAAGGCTTTCGTCCCGGTCAACTGCGGCGCCATCCCCGAGAACCTGATGGAGAGCGAGTTCTTCGGCTACAAGAAGGGGGCGTTCACCGGCGCAGAAGGCGACCGCGACGGATTTTTCCAGGTTGCCAGCACCGGCACCCTGTTCCTGGACGAAGTCGCCGACCTGCCGCTCGCGATGCAGGTCAAGCTCCTTCGGGCGATCCAGGAGAAAACTGTGCGCAAAGTCGGGGCGACCTCCGAGGACCCGGTCGACGTGCGCATCATTTGCGCTACGCACCAGAATCTGGCCGCCTGCGTCGAATCGGGGAAATTTCGGCAGGACCTGTACTACCGCTTGGCGGTCATCGAGCTGAAAATGCCCCCGCTGCGGGAGTGCCGCGAGGACATTCCGGTGCTCGCCGATGCGATCCTGCGGCGCCTCTCCGGGTCCGACGGCAAGCGCTCCATGCGGCTCTCCGAAGGAGCGATGCAGGCTCTCGCGGGCTACGATTTTCCAGGCAATACTCGCGAGCTGGAGAACATTCTGGAGCGGGCCATCGCGCTCGCCGCGCGTGAGGAAATCCAGCCTGACGACCTGCAACTCGCTCCGCCGACTTCGGTCGCGGCCGAACCGGGAGCGCTCAACGCCAAATGGCCGCTGCCGGAATACCTCGACCGTATCGAAAGGGAGGCGATCCTCGAGGCCCTCGAGAAAACGCGTTTCAACCGCACTGCTGCGGCCAAACTCCTGGGCATCACGTTCAGGGCGCTGCGCTATCGCATGGAACGCTTGGGAATCCGGTAGGTGGAGCTCGGTCCCCTCGATGAGGAAGGGGTGCTCGCCGGGGCGGTGCAGGTTCCCTCGCCCAATTGTGACGAGCGCCCGTTGGACGCGGCGGTGAGGTTGCTGGTCGTGCACAACATCAGCCTCCCGCCGGGTCAGTTCGGCGGCGAAGCCATCGTGCAGCTATTCACCAACACACTCGATTTTGCCGCGCACCCCTACTATGAAGCCCTTCGTGATCTGAAGGTATCGGCGCATTTCCTTGTCCGGCGTGAAGGCGAGCTGATGCAGCTGGTGCCCTGCACAAAGCGAGCCTGGCACGCGGGTCCCTCGAGCTGGCGGGGGCGCGAGCGCTGCAACGATTTTTCCGTGGGCGTGGAACTCGAAGGTGCCGATGACCAGGCCTACTCCGATCTGCAATACCCGCGCCTGGCGGAACTGCTCGTGGCTCTGCGCCAGGGATATCCGATCGTCGATGTCGTTGGGCACATCGACATCGCACCAGGCCGCAAGACCGACCCCGGGCCGGCGTTCGACTGGGGACACTTCCGCCAGTCATTGGCCCGGATTCAATAGGCCGCTCGCCCGCGGCGTTTGCTGCGAGCGGTTTCTCGCCGTAGTCCGATCGGTCGATCAGCTTCGCGCAGTTCGAGGCTGCCGAACCTTCCCGTTCATGTTGGGATGCTCCGAAGGAGCTTGAGCAAGCTTCGCTTGCATCTTGACATTACACTAGTATTAGTTGCAAACTGTTGCCAGGGTACTATATATTGTGGTCAGAAGGGGAAGTGCCCAGGGGCCTCGGTTTTTGCCGCCCTCATACCCGCCGGGCAGCATACAAAAAAGAGTAGAGGAGACGGTATATGCAGATTGCGGCTGACGTAGCGACTCCACAGTCGATTCCCGGCGCGACGACCCTCACCGACGTCGGCACTGCAGCCCAACCCGTTTTTTCGCAGTACAAGATCATCCGTCGCAACGGTGCGGTGGTGAGTTTCGAGCCCGGCAAGATTTCCGTTGCGGTGACCAAGGCGTTTCTGGCGGTCGAGGGCGGGCACAGCGCCGCCTCGGCGCGGATCAGGGAGCTTGTTGCCGCGCTGACCGACGCTGTCGTAAGCGCGCTCGTACGCCGCCAGCCCGCCGGTGGGACCTTCCATATAGAAGACGTCCAGGACCAGGTCGAGCTCGCGTTGATGCGTTCGGGCGAGCACGAAGTGGCGCGCGCCTATGTCTTGTACCGGGAAAAGCGTGCCGAGGTGCGCGCCCACGAAGCGGCCCAAAAGAAACCGGCGCCCCAGCCGCAACTGCATACAGTCGAGGCCGGCGTGCGGCGCCCGCTTGATCTGGCTCGCCTCGGGGAGCTGATCGCGTCGGCGTGCGAGGGCCTCGGCGAGGTGGTGGATCCCAAGCTGATCCTTGCCGAAACCCTGAAGAATATCTATGACGGGGTGCCTGCCGACGAAGTGCGAAAGTCCGCGGTGCTCTCCGCGCGCGCACTGATCGAAAAAGATCCGGATTACAGCTACGTCACCGCGCGGTTGCTGCTTCACATCATCCGGAGGGAGGTCCTGGGTGAGGAGGTTTTGCAGGCGGAGATGAAGAAGCGCTATGCGGAATACTTTCCCCAAGTCATCGCGCGCGGCATCCGCGCCGAACTCCTCGATGAGCGCTTGGCACATTTTGACTTGAAGAGGCTCGGCGCTGCTCTGGACGCATCGCGCGACCTCAAGTTCGGTTACCTCGGCCTGCAAACGCTCTATGACCGGTATTTCCTGCATATCCACGGTACGCGCATCGAACTGCCGCAGGCGTTTTTCATGCGCGTGGCGATGGGCTTGGCTTTGAACGAGATCGACCGCGAGACGCGCGCCATCGAGTTCTACAATGTGCTGTCCTCGTTCGACTTCATGAGCTCGACGCCGACGCTGTTCAATTCCGGCACGATGCGTTCGCAGCTTTCGTCGTGCTACCTCACGACGGTGTCGGACGATCTGGACGGCATCTACGAAGCGATCAAGGAAAACGCGTTGCTTGCCAAGTATGCCGGAGGGCTCGGCAACGACTGGACTCCGGTGCGGGCCTTGGGCTCCCACATAAAGGGGACGAACGGCAAGTCCCAGGGAGTGGTGCCCTTCCTAAAGGTCGTGAACGACACGGCGGTGGCGGTCAATCAGGGTGGTAAGCGCAAGGGGGCAGTGTGCTCCTATCTGGAAACTTGGCACCTGGATATCGAGGAGTTTCTCGAGCTGCGCAAGAACACCGGCGACGACCGCCGCCGTACTCACGACATGAACACGGCGAACTGGATCCCGGACTTGTTCATGAAACGCGTGATGGAGAACGGCGAGTGGACGCTATTCAGTCCCTCCGACGTACCGGACCTGCACGACAAGTGCGGGCGCGCATTCGAAAAGGCCTATGTCGGGTACGAGGAAAGGGTCGCCAAAGGCGAGCTGAAGCTGTACAAGAGGATTCCCGCGACGCATCTGTGGCGCAAGATGCTGTCGATGCTCTTCGAGACCGGGCATCCATGGATCACTTTCAAGGATCCCTGCAATTTGCGTTCGCCGCAGCAGCACGTCGGCGTGGTGCACAGCTCCAACCTGTGCACCGAGATAACCCTCAATACCAATGGCAGCGAAATCGCTGTGTGCAATCTCGGCTCGATCAACATGGTCGGGCACATGAAACTCGTTGACGAGACCCTCACGCTCGACCACCACAAACTCAAAAAGACCATTGGCACGGCGATGCGGATGCTGGACAACGTGATCGACATCAATTACTACGCGGTGAGAAAAGCGCGCGATTCCAACTTGAAGCACCGGCCGGTGGGCCTGGGCATCATGGGCTTCCAGGACTGCCTGCACCTGCTGCGAATTCCCTACGCGTCGCAAGAAGCCGTGGAATTCGCCGATCGATCCATGGAGGCTATCGCCTACTTTTCTTATTGGGCTTCCACCGAGCTTGCCGAGGAACGCGGCCGTTACGCCTCCTACAAAGGGTCCCTGTGGGACCGCGGCATCATGCCGCAGGACACGCTGACCCTGCTGCGCGAGGAGCGCGGAGGATACGTCGAGATCGACATGTCGGAGTCGATGGATTGGAAGGCCCTGCGCGAGCGCATCAAGCGCCACGGCATGCGCAACTCCAACTGCCTTGCCATCGCGCCGACGGCGACGATCGCCAACATCATCGGGGTTTCCGCCTCGATCGAGCCGACCTTCCAGAACCTGTTCGTGAAATCGAACCTGTCCGGCGAGTTCACCGTCGTCAACGAATATCTCGTCGCCGATCTGAAGAAACTCGGCCTCTGGGACGAGGTAATGGTGGCCGATCTCAAGTACTTCGACGGCAACCTCGCCCGCATCGACCGCGTGCCGTCCGATCTGCGTCGCCTCTACGCCACCGCATTCGAAGTCGAACCCATGTGGGTCGTCGAAGCCGGCGCGCGGCGGCAGAAATGGATCGACCAGTCCCAGTCGCTCAACATCTACATCGGCCAGGCTTCTGGCAAGAAGTTGGATGAAAGCTACAAGCTTGCCTGGCAGCGGGGCCTGAAAACCACTTACTACCTGCGCGCGATGGGCGCGACGCACGCCGAGAAATCGACCGTCAGAGCTGGCCAGTTGAACGCCGTTCCAGCCGAAGGAGGAATGCCCGCCGCCAGTGCGACCGCCGCTCCGCGGCCATCGGGTGACTCGGAAATCAAGTTCTGCAAGGTGGACGATCCGGAATGCGAATCCTGCCAGTGAGCGCGAGCAAGCACGAGAACAGGGAGATGGAAAATGCTTTCTTTTGATGAAATCGGGGCCGAGGCGATTCCGGGCCTCAACCTGCAGTCGGTGAGCGGGTTGGTGCCGTCGTCGCCCGCGCCGGGTGAGCGCTATTCCGCCGGCAACAGCCACCGCCGCGTGCGTGTAGAGGACAAGCGCATCATAAACGCGCGGGCCGACGTCAATCAGCTCGTGCCGTTCAAGTACAAATGGGCATGGGAAAAGTACCTCGCCGCCTGCGCCAATCACTGGATGCCGCAGGAAATCAACATGAGCCGTGACATCGCCCTGTGGAAGGACGCGAACGGTCTGACGGAAGATGAGCGACGCGTTGTCAAGCGCAATCTGGGCTTTTTCGTCACCGCCGATTCACTCGCGGCGAACAATATCGTACTCGGCACCTATCGCCACATCACCGCCCCGGAATGCCGGCAATACCTTTTGCGACAGGCGTTCGAGGAGGCCATCCATACCCACGCTTACCAGTACATCGTCGAGAGCCTGCGCCTGGACGAGGGCGAGGTATTCAACGCCTACCACGAGATCCCGAGTATCCGGGACAAGGACGAATATCTCATCCCCTTCATCGACATCCTGACCGATCCGACCTTTCGGACCGGTACGCCCGAGGCCGACCAAAAGCTGCTGCGCAGCCTCATCGTGTTCGCGTGCGTGATGGAGGGCCTGTTCTTCTACGTCGGTTTCACCCAGATTCTGGCGCTGGGCCGGCAGAACAAGATGACCGGCTCCGCCGAGCAGTATCAGTACATCCTGCGCGACGAGTCGATGCACTGCAATTTCGGTATCGACCTTATCAACCAGATCAAGATGGAGAACCCGCACTTGTGGACCCCCGAGTTCCGCGAGGAGATCCAGGGCCTCATCCGGAAAGCGGTCGAGCTCGAGTACCGCTATGCCGAGGACACCATGCCGCGCGGTGTTCTGGGGCTCAACGCTCCGATGTTCAAGGAGTACCTGCGCTACATCGCCAATCGCCGTTGCCAGCAGATCGGCGTGGACGCGATGTTTCCCGGTGCAAGCAACCCGTTTCCCTGGATGAGCGAGATGACCGATCTCAAGAAGGAGCGGAATTTTTTCGAAACTCGGGTTATCGAGTACCAAACCGGAGGTGCGCTCAGTTGGGACTAGGCCCCTGCCGCCTCGATCGGATCCTCTGGCGGGAGAGAGCATGCATCGGGTGACCGAATGCAAGGCCGTACCAGGACCTGTTGTCCAGCAGGGCAGGAAAGGAATTCAATTCTCCGGAGCTCGCTCCGGCGGTTGAATAGCCCGCGCCCCGACGGGCGGGTTCGTCGTTTCACAACTCTTGATGGAGGCCAGTCATGGCAAAGAAGAGAAAAGGCAAGAAAGCGGCAAAGAAAAAGAAAAAGAGGAAAGCAGCAAGAAAAAAGGCTAAGAGGAAATCCTTGAAGAAGCCAGCAAGAAAAGCGGCCAAGAGGAAACCAGCCCGAAAGAAAGCGAAGCCCAAAAGAAAAGCAGCCAGGAAAGCTGCCACCAAACCGGCAGCGGCGATGGCGGGATCGGCGGCGATGGCGCCTTCCATGGCGGCAACGCCAGGAGGGGCGAAAACCGCCCTCAACCCCGCAGCCGCCTGGCCCTTTCCGACGGGTTCCAGGCCTTAAGTGGCTTGCGAATGAACTGCGGTCAGCCCGGGGGCGTTCGTGCCCCGGGCTGAGCCGTGGACATTCGACTGCGGGAGAGGGAGCGGGCTGAGACAACTCCTTGAGTTCCAGGGATATTTCACGGCTTGACTGGGGTTAAGCGCCTGTTTAGAATGCGCTTGCTGCAATGCAGCAATTTCGGTATCAGGAAGGAATATTGCTTTCCCTGGTGGGGTGGTCACAAAGAGGACATCTGCCAGGGAGCAAAGAATGGAGGTAGGTGCAATGAACACCACCAACGCAAAGCAGGACTTGCTGGATCGGTTCGGAAAAGTGGCGACAGTACTCCATCACGGCTTGGCCCTCATCGGGCTAGCGGCCGTGGTGCTCATCCTCGTGCGCGGGAAGACCTTGTTCTTCGACGAGCACGCCGGCCGCTCTGCCGCGGTCGGCTCGATCCGTTATGACGGGGCGGTCTCGCTGCTCGACGGGGCCGACAGCGCGGACGCCCAGAAATACCGTGCGCTGGCCAATTACGTCTCCCGTAAATACCGGATCGCGCCTGATGTCACCGAGCAGTTCGTGGGCGCTGCCTATGACGCCGGCCGGCAGCAGGGCCTGGATCCTCTCTTGATTCTCGCGGTCATGGCGGTCGAGTCGCGCTTCAATCCGGTAGCCGAGAGCCTGATGGGCGCCAAAGGCTTGATGCAGGTGATTCCCAAACATCACCTCGACAAGCTTCTGGAACACGGCGGAGAGGAAGCGGTGCTCGATCCGATGATCAACATCGCTTTGGGAGCGCGCATTCTCAAGGAATACGTTCGCCGCACTGGAAGTCTCGAGGCCGGCTTGCAGTTCTATAACGGGGCTTTGGCGGATCCCTCGAGCCAATACGCCCAGAAAGTCTTCGCCGAAAAGGAGCGGTTGCAGCAGGCCGTGCGCCAATTCGGTCGCCCG
>Ga0209647_1000458_pt1 | contig 38056 bp, 33 predicted proteins | sample GraSoi_2013_60cm_FD_185827 | JGI IMG/M metagenome (GOLD analysis project Ga0209647, IMG submission 185827) | Grasslands soil microbial communities from the Angelo Coastal Reserve, California, USA - Sample 9_17_2013_60cm (SPAdes) (version 2) | ecosystem: Environmental > Terrestrial > Soil >... | reverse complement strand
CGCCGCGGTAGGCGCCCATCACATCCCACTCGCATACCCCGGCCAGGACCGGCGATCCCGCCAGGAACGGCATGATGGGATCCCAGCCGATCACACAAGCAACCGGCATGGGCTCTTTGCGAGCGGACCACTTCGCAAAATGCGCGCCCCAATGCTGGCCGCCTTTGATGAGCAGAAACGGCGCCGTATCCTTGTGGCCGATCATCCCCCGGTAAATACCGACGTTCATCACCCGCGTCTCCGGATCCCTCGTCACGACGCCGGAGAAGGTGTGGATGTAACGGCCGCCTTCCAGGTACTGCCATTGGGGGACAGGAAATTCAGTCTGATCGATGGCATCGCCGCGCACGATGATCTCCTTCACCGGCCCCGTTTCGACGATGACCGGCGCGATCATCTCACGATTTTTCTTCATCACGTACTGAATGAGGTCGCGATTGGCGACATCGCGGCCAAAACCGAGAGCAAGCGCCAGGCGCGATTGGGCCCCCAGCCCGCTCGCAAAAAGTTTGGTGCACCGACCATTTCTGTAGCCCTTGATGCTTTCGAACAGCAGCGCGGGCCCCTTTTTCTCGAGCACCCGCCGAGCAATGGCGCCGATCTCGCGGTTCCAGTCCACTTCGGCGGTAATCCGCCGTAGCTCACCCTCCTTCTCGAGCAGGGCGATCCACTGCCGCATGTCCATGAATTTCATCGTCTGCTCACCGCCGACTCACGCTCTCCTCAAATCAATCTGCCTTCGCTCCCGAGAACTTCACCACCTTCGCCCACTTCTCCGTTTCCTCTGCGATCAACTTTTCGAATTCGGCCGAGGAGCCGCCGAGCACCGTCTCGCCCAGATCGGCAAGCTGCGCTTTCAACTTCGGATCGGTGAGACCCGCATTGATCTCCCGGTTGAGCTTGGTCACGGTCTCGGTGCCCGTGTTCTTGGGAGCGCCGATACCATACCACTGGCTCGCCTCGTAACCGGGCACGAATTCGCTCACCGTCGGAACGTCCGGCAGCGCCTCCGAGCGCTTTGCGGTCGTCACGGCAAGCGCCCGCAGTTTTCCCGCCCGGATATATTCGATGGCGGCGGACATCGGTGTGAAGTAGACCTGCACTTGGCCACCGAGCAGATCCGTGAGTGCGGGGCCCGCCCCGCGATAGGGAACGTGGACCATGTTGACGCCGGCCAGCATCTTGAACAGTTCGCCGGAGACATGAGACGGCGCTCCGTTGCCGCCCGATGCCATGGTGATCTTCCCAGGATTGCTCTTTGCATAAGCTATGAACTCCGCAAGCGATTTCGCCGGGACCGACGGATGCACGACCACGACGCTGGGCTCACGCGTGAGGCTCGCGACGGGCGCGATATCGCGAATGAAATTGAAACTCAGCTTTTCATAGAGCGTAGCGTTGATGAAGTTCGCCGCTGTAACGAGGAGAAGCGTGTAACCGTCAGGGACGGCTTCGGCTACGGCCTGCGTGGCAATATTGGTGCCGGCGCCGGGCCGGTTCTCGACGACGAATTGTTGACCGAGCCGGTCTGATAACCACTGAGCGACCAAACGCGCGATGATGTCGGCCGAACCGCCTGGCGCAAAGCCGACAATGATGCGCACCGGCCGTGCTGGATAGATCTGCGCCTTTGCGTTTGGTGGCATCGCCGCAGTGGCGGCAGTAGCAGCTGCGAGATGCAAGAACTGACGCCGCGGAAGTTTCATTGTTGTTCTCTCGCGCTTCGTTACCGCTTGAAGGGAGGACGCCCGCTGGTCGAAGTCGGCCTCGCGTGGGGGCGAATTCACGGGTATTGGTTCGGACTTGACCCCCGATAAGGATCGCCTCCCCGCCCACCCGCTCCGATCATCGGCGAAGATCCGCAACGTGGCCCCACCATGACCTGGGATATCCTAATCCATCGCGGCACCGTTATCGATGGCAGCAGCAGCCCAGGCATCGTCGGCGACGTCGCTCTTAAAGCCGGCCGCATCGCCGCGCTTGGCCCGGACCTGGCCGGTGATGCCAACAAGGTCATCGATGCCACCGGTCTCGTCGTCACCCCCGGATTCATCGACATCAAAACCCATTCCGACTTTGTCCTTCCCATCAATCCCAAGGCGGAAAGCAAAGTGCGACAGGGCGTCACCACTGAGATCATCGGCCATTGCGGCTTTTCGGTCGCGCCGGTGCTGCCCGGGAAGGCTGAGCTTCTCGCGGATTATCTGAGCGGAGGCGCGCCGTGGCTACCGTTCCGGGAAATGAGCTTTCCGCAATACCTCGATACGTTCCCGGCGGTCGCGGTCAATACCGGCATGCTCGTCGGGCACAACACGCTGAGACTCATGGTGATGGGACTCGAAGATCGCTCGCCCAAAAAGGCCGAACTGGGGGAGATGACGGCGCTGCTGGAAGATGGCCTGCGCGCGGGCGCGCTCGGCATGTCGTCGGGCCTGTTCACTCCGCCCGGCAGTTTTGCCCAAGCGGACGAAATCATGGCGTTTTGCGCGGTGCTGAAACGGCACAACGCAGGTTATTTCACTCATATCCGGGATGAATCGAACAACGTTATGGAGGCGGTGGAGGAGGCGATCGATGTTGCCCGCGCGTGCGGCGTGCATGTCGAAATCGTGCACCTGAAGTGTTCCGGCGTCGATAATTGGGGAAAGGCGACGCAGATCCTCGACACGATCGCCGCAGCACGAGCGGAAGGATGCGACATCGACTGCGACGCCTACCCTTACGCCGCAGGCGCCAATCCGCTGAAGAACCTGCTCCCGCCCTGGGTCCAGATCGGCGACAAAGGGACAATGCTCGCGCGGCTCGCTCTCCCGGAGGTCCGCGCGCGCGTTCGCAGCGAGCTCGCCGAGTGCGGCCTCAACAACTGGGGGCGGATTGCGTCATGGGAGGCGGTGCGGATCTCGATCTCGCCGCGTCTGCCGGAGACGGCGGGGCAGACGGTGGGGGCGCTGGCGAGCGCCCGAGGCTGCGACCCGGTCGACCAAATCTGCGACCATCTGATCTCCGATGACGGGGCTACCCGCGTTCTGATCACATCGATCTGCGAAAACGACATCCGCACCATCGTGCGCTCGCCGACTGCCCTCGTCGGTTCAGACGGAAATTGCGTCGCGACCTATGGCACCGTCAGCCAAGGCATGCCGCACCCGCGCTTTTACGGCACCTTTCCAAGAATTATCGGCCGTTACGTCCATGACGAACGGCTGATCCCGCTCGAGCGGGCGATTTACAAGATGACCGGCGGACCGGCGAAGGCGCTCAAATTGCGCGAACGCGGACTATTGAAGGAGGGCTACCGCGCCGACGTCGCGATTTTTGCTCCGGATGATTTTCGAGACGAAGCCACTTATGCCAATCCCCACCAGTACCCGAGCGGCGCGCGCACGACCGTCATCATCAACGGCGTCGTCGTCGTTGAGAATGCGACTCACACCGGCGCAACGCCGGGCATCGTGCTGCGCCGCCGCGGAGACGGAAGCGTCGGGTAGTACGGACAAATCTTGTGGCAACCTGACGCGTGCCGCTTAAGTTCGTCATTCCGGCCGAGAATATGCATTCCGGGTTCGCGGGCTTCGCCCGCGCCCCGGATTGACCAGTCGGAATTTATGCGGGTCGGTATCACGCCCGCAGCCGATCGAGCAACATTTTTGCCTCCTTGAGATCGGGCGTATCGAGCCCTTCCGAAAACCAAGCATGGATCGGCGCGAGAAACGCCAGCGCTTCGTCGCGCCTGCCCTGAGTGAGCCAAAGCGCGGCAAGGTCTTTCGCGGCTCGCAGCTCAAGCGACCGGGCGTGCTGGCTTTTGGCGGTTGTCAGCGCCCGGTTGAGCGATGACTGCGCATCGGCGCCCGGTGCGCCGCAGACCATCAATGCTTGCGCTTTCAGTCGATGCAGTTCGGCCTCGAATATGCGTTCGCTGTTGTGGCTTACCGCCGCAAGCCCCTCATCTACGATTTCCAGCGCGGCCTCGCGTTCCCCTCGGCGCAACAAAATCGGAGACAAGAGCACGTAGAGCGCCGTTATGCCGAGCTGATAACCAGCGCTGCGGTAGTGATCCAGCACGCCTCTGACTTCCTCGAGCGCGCCGGCCGAGGGATCGAGCGCGGTCATGCAGATGCCCCGAATGGCGCGTGATAGTCCGTGCCAGTGCCGGAATCCGTGCTCCTCGGACAAGGCAAGGCAGCGCTCCGCATGGCGCTGCGCGATCGAGGGCTCGCCGCGCAGGGCGTGCAGAATGGATGCATAGTAACAAGCATAAGCTTGTGTGTGCGGATGTCCGACCGCATCCGCGCGTTGAAGCGCGGCGGCCATTCGCGCCGCGGCCATGTCGACGTGGCCAAGGACCCACAGGGCCCACGACATCAGCGCTAGACCCGCCGCGCCGGCGTCCTGCCCAGCGGCCCGCGCCGCAAGTTTTTCGGACTCAGTGCTGGTGCTGAATACGACGATGGCGCGCTCGGTCAGTTCGCGCGCCTCGACCAGGCGTCCCATGAACAGGAGTATCATGCCGAGCCCGCGTATCGCGTTGATCAGCATTGGCCGATCGTTGCGTGCTTCGGCGAGTCCGAGCAACGTTGCGGTTGCCTCGCGCGCTTGTGGCAGCTCTCCGCGTATGACGCTGCCGGTGGCAAGCCAAAACAATACCTGCAGATATTCTGGCGGATCGCCGAGCCGTGAGCACAGCTCACGGCCGCGAGCGAAGGTTGCAATCGCCGTACTCGAAGCTGGACCCTGAGTGGCGATCAGGCAAGGACCGAGAGCGAACTGGAGATCAAGCTCGAGCCTGTCCCTCGCCGAGCTCTCCGGCAAACGGCATGCGGTCTCAATGCCCCGCTGCAAATGCGCGATCGCTTCTAGATTGGCGAAGCGCTGGATCGCGTTCTTGCCCGCCTTCCACCAATAGCTGACCGCCGTCTCGAGCAAACCGGCTTCGGTGAGATGGTGTGCCAGCGTCTCAGGCTCAGCTTCCACGATTTCCGGGAACCGCTGCTCGAATGCGCCGGCGATTGCTGTATGCACGCTCGCGCGCTGGGATTTCAGCAGACTGGAATAGGCGGCGTCTCTCACCAGCACATGCTTAAAGGTGTAAATGGCGTGCGGTATTTCTCCGCGGCAAAACACGAGCTCCGAGAGAACCAGCTGGCCGAGCGCTTCCTCCAGCTTTTGCGGGGAAAGTCCGGCCACTGCGCTCAGAAGTTCGTACGAGAACGAGCGCCCCACCACGGCGCCGATCTGCGCCACCTCACGTACCGGAGCGAACCGGTCGAGACGCGCTATCAGCGAATCATGCAACGTGGTGGGGATCGCCAGCGGCGGCAATGGGCGCTCAAGGACGTAATGGCCGTCGCGCTCCCGCAGAACTCCGCTTTCGAGCACTGTTTTGGTCAGCTCTTCGACGAACAGGGGGACGCCGTCCGTGCGAGCAACGATCTGGTTCATCACTTCGTCGGGCAGCGTCTTGCCGCCGGTGATTCGCTTGATGATGGCCGCCGCGTCCGATCGACGAAGGCGCGTGAGGGCAATTGTCGTCACGTGCGCATATCGCGGCCAGGGCGGTGCGAACTCCGGCCGTGCAGTGATGAGCAGCAAGACCCGAAGCTGCGCCACCCGCTCCACCGTCGTCGTCAGCAGCTCGAGCGAGGTCGGATCGATCCAATGGACGTCTTCGAAGATCACCAGTACCGGCTTCGTCGCCGCCAGCGCCTCGAACTGCCCTGAGAGCGCCGCCAGTGTCTTCTCCTTCCGGCTCTGCGGAGTGAGCTCCGGCAGACGATAGCGGTTGCTCGGTGGCAGCGACAGCAGGTCGGCCAGCACTGCCACCGTCTGATCTCCGTCACCGGCCGATCGCACCAGCAGCGTTTCGAGCTTGGCGAGCTTCTGAGCAGGCGAATCGCCGCGCTTGAAGCGGGCCGCCCGTTCGAGTTGGGCGACGAACGGAAATAGCGCGCTGTTGGTGTGGTGCGCCGAGCAGAAGTAGCGCAAGCTCGTGTGGGGCTCCGCCTGTAGCCGTTCTTGAAGCGCAAGCGCAACGTGCGACTTGCCGATACCGGGGTCACCAGTGAGCACGACGACGCAGCCTTCGCCCTGGGTAGCGCTCCGCCACCGGCGTAACAGCAGGTCGATCTCCTCCTCACGGCCGAACAGCGGTGTGGGCTTAGTTTCGTGCTGCGCCTCGAAGCGGCTCTCCACCCCGCTCGTCCCCAGGACCTGCCACGCCGGTACTGGTTGCGTCCAACCTTTGAGCACGACAGGTCCGTGATCGCGATACTCGAACTGTCCTGCGGTCAGCCGGCGCGTGGTTGCAGAGATCATCACCGTACCCGGCTCGGCCAGCGCTTGCAGGCGGGCCGCCAGGTTGGGCATGTCGCCGACCACCGCCTGCTCCTGCGCGCCACCCTCGCCGATGAGATCTCCAACCACTGCGAGCCCAGTTGCGATCCCGACGCGGAGCTGCAGCGGAGCATTCCGGCCGGTCTGCAGATTAGCCATGGAGTCGACGAGCGCGAGCCCAGCGCGCACCGCTTGCACGGCATCGTCCTCATGCGCTTGCGGATAACCGAAATAGGCAAGGACGCCGTCGCCCATATAGCGCGCGATTATTCCCTCATAGGCGCCGATAATTTCGGCGATGTGGTGGTGAAAGCGCGCGATGACCTGGCGCATGTCTTCCGGATCAAGCTGCGCAGCGAGGGCGCTCGAGCCGACCAGATCGCAAAACATGACCGTCAGTTGGCGTCGCTCGGCACGCTCCCGTCCCAATTCGACCGCCATTTGCGGTGTACTGCCGCCTGCCCGCTGTAGTTCGGCAATCGCGCGCAGCATTTTGCGGCGGTGCCCCAGCAGCACACCGAGCTCTTTGAGATCGTTTTCTGTCAGATCGGGTATGACGGACAGATCGATCGCATTCTCGGCGAAGCGCTGCGCGTATTCCCCGAGTTCGAGTGACGCCAGCCACTCTGCGACATCCTTCATGGGAACGCTCGTGGCCCTTTGACTGGGGGCTGCGGCCCTTGCCCGCGCGCGCATGTTACCACGAAGCGGCGATCGCCACTGCAGAGCCGCGGAGTGCTCGAGGCGAAGCGCCCCGGCCGGACCGAGGACGGATCATCGATGGCCGCGGTCGACGCATGCGCTCCGGCGCTGGCAAGAGCGCGGAACAATATGGTATTGTATCGGCGTTGTTATGCCGTTGGTTCCGTCACCGATGGAGGACCCAATGTGTTGGGAAATCGACTACAAATTCTTCGAGCAGCAGAAGAAAGCGCAAGAGGCCCGGATCAAGCAGGTGCAACGCGCCGGCGTCATCGATCAGCTCCTCACCGAGGCCAATGAACAGGGCCAAAAGACCGAAGAAACCCCGGTCAAAGAGACTGCACCTGCAAAATAGGCCGATGCGCCAAAAAGCCCCGCCCCGGCGGGGCTTTTTGCTTTAGGCAGGCAACAGCACGATTCCGGACGCCTCCCGCCGCGCTCCCCACACAAAGGGCCAGAGCATCGAGTTCCCTGCTCGCGCTGTTTTCCACTTCATTGAACCTATGCCGGTTGGTCCAACGCGTTCTCCGCGTTGCCGGTCGCGAAGGACGCGTTCGAAAAGCGTCCCGCCCACTAGCGCTGGTATTTACGTGGTCGTTACGGACGTCGCATCGCCGACGCATGAGAGATCGTCGTAGGCGGACGACAAAAGCCCTTGCACGCTAACGACTGCATAACAATTACGCATATCGACGCCATTAATTTGCGGGTGGCGCACTCGCTGCAAACATTCAGGTCCGTGCTCCGATTCAAGTGATGCTTTTCTGCAACGTGGCCATGACATCGGCATCGCTTTGCCGGCTTTAATCCCGTGGTCATGTTTCGGCAAGGTTCGTGAGACTAGCGATTGATGTCGTCAAAAGTCATTCGGAGCGTCGACTTAAACCCATCGAGAGGTCCGCGGCGATTTTCCGTGGGCATGCGCCATGAAAGTGGCTTGCTTCGTCAATCCGCTGGTGCACACGCGAGGGCCTTGCTTCAGCTACGGTCGGGTTGAAGCGCTCATCGAACTTGTCGAACCCTTACGTCGACAAGCTCGATGCGAATGCATGCTGATTGCGGGCGCCTGGTTCAAGGACTGGGCCCGACAAAACGGAAAAGCCCACCTCTTGACCGGACTTCGCACCGTCTGGCTGGACGAACTCTCGTTGTACCGAAAGATAAGAGAGTTAGGCGAACTCCCCACCGCTTTGGATCAAACGGCCCATCAAGCCGATGCAGAGCACCCGGCACTCCGCGTCATTGCGGACGTGCTGACGCGGAACGTCAACGGCTTCGAACCGGACATCATCATCGGTTTTGCGGGTGAGGCGAATTATCTTGCCAAGCTGTGGCCGGCCTCACTTCGGCTGCATGTTGAGCGCGGCCAGTTTGGGCGAGGTCCGTACCCGTTCAGCATGTATTTCGATCACGTCGGCACGCATGCACGATCGGCGATCGGCAGGATCGGAAAACGAAAGCCAGCGGATCCCATAACGCCGGATGGGCGTATGCTCGTGTCGGCATTTCGTTCGCGAATGGCAGCTGCCCTCAGCTCTCTTGATCCATTTCGTTGCCATGACTTTCGCAGTCGCTTTGATCGGCTTTGCCTTCTTCCGCTGCAGATCTCGAACGAATTTTCCTTCGACGGGATGGCAAACTACCGTACGCAATTCGAATATTTGTATGACGTTTTGGCTGCTGCTCCCGGGGATGTCGGGATCATCGTTACCGAGCATCCCAATGGCGAGCCCATTCTCAGACGATCCGGCCCCGTCTCAAACGTTGATGCGCTACGCGGAACATTTCCGAACATAATCTTTCTCGATAAATTCCGTCGGTACCAGTCGCCGGCCCAGTTCCTGGTGCCGCGAGTTGATGGCGTCTGGAGTGTTTCGTCGAGTGTTGGCCATCAAGCATTGCTGTTCAACCGCATTCTCGGATCTCCACCTTCAACGGAATTGTCCAATATTGCCGATGAAACGGCATTGGAGAACTTTTTCGCACGACTCGGGCAGTACAAGTCTACAAACCTCGATACGTTTTTGGCCTGGATGCTCGAGCGTTACCTCGTGCCAGCAGCGTTGCTGAACGACGGCCGCTGGCTGCACGACTATCTCCAGCGGCGGCTGGACGCGGCGCGCTCGACTCTCGATCCCATCGACGCTTTCGTACCGACCGCCGATACGGATCGCCTGATGGCTGCATGGATCGTTAACACGCCGGCGCCGTTAGCGATGACATCGCTGCAATGGCAAGATGATTCGGGAGTCGCAGAGCTACATGCCAATCTCCGCCATGTGCGGCGCGAGAGAGACGCACTGCTCAAATCGACGAGCTGGCGGATAACGGCCCCCCTTCGCCTGGTCATGCAAGGGATAGGTCTTGCTCGCGATCGTCACCATGGACTTGCGGGAATACGATCCCGAATGAGCCGACTTCGGGCGCGCTTGCTTCGCATGATCCAACTTGTGCCCGTCATCCGCGCACGCCCAACACCGACGCCGAAAGTCACGTCGGCTCCTGCCGCCTTCACGTGATGGTGGGATTGGCGAATTGTTGGCCGGGCCAAATATCATTCCATGGCGTTGCACCGCCTTCCTGATAAAGCTCCCCGCCGCGCATGAGCCGCCGCGCAATATCGGCGGTCTGCAGCGCCGCACGCTCGGTCGGCGAATGGGCGGCAAGATAGCGGGCGACCGCGATCAGAATGTCCCAGCCCTCGGCCGTGTCTCGCTAATCCCGGCCTACGAGCCACGTTGATCGATCATCGCTTGCCGCGGAACGCCTTCACTATGTCCGGCGCGCGGTAGCAAAGGATCGCGACGGCAATGATGACCAGCACCCAAGGCGGATCGAACCTGTCTAACAACTGGATGAAACTCCGGGCAGCCTCGGCGTTCATAGTCTTGCTCTCAGCTTTGGCTCACGCAAGCCAAATCGAGCCAACAAGATGCGCGAACGATGAAAACGAAGCTCAAACAATTCCGAGTTCGAGCCGGAATGACACAGGCAAAGCTCGCAAAGAAGGTGGGGGTAACGCAGCCCAACTACCACCGGTGGGAATCAGGCTCGGCACCTATCCCCGGAGAGCAACTTAAGAAACTCGCCAAAGTACTGAAGACAAGTCCTGAAGCACTCCTAGGTAGGCATCCGCCGAAAGAAGCGCGATTTTACGACAACTCGGCGGGGGATGACCTCAACTATTACGGTGAAGTAGCCATCCACTTCTGCGGAGGGGGAGCTCCGCTGTTGCTCTCGATCTCTGAGGAAGCATTTAGCAGCCTCCATCATGATCTTCAGCTAAACCACGCGTTCGTCACCGTAAAAAGCCTAGCAAATCAGACGGTGGCGATCAGGACGAAGGCCATCGCCGATTTGTACTTTTCGAGCGAGGCATATGACACCTACGGCCCTGAACACGACACGTACACAGACCACGCGTCGTTGCAGATGCCCGATTCGCGCGACTGGGAAATCGTAGAGGCCCTAGGACATGCCATCGGCCTAGAGGACTTCGACCGTGCGGATGTACAACGCGTTCAACGGATGATCCTGATTACCGACGAGCAATACGCGCAGCTCGTGGCCGACGGCAACATCAAGCCAGAAGATCTCGAAAAGGAGCGGAAAAAGAATCAAGAAGAAACTGATAGAATATTTAAGTTGGCCTCTACGACAACGTATCAGCTCTCCAGTGGTCAGCGACGAGACGTGTACGTGGATGATGATGAAGACCTCTACGATGCCTTTTGTGAGTTGATCGAATTCGAAGGAGGCGAACCAGCAGATGATATGATCCTGCTGACAGCTGAGGGAAGCCACCGGATTGTATTTGTCAACAAGGGCGCCTTGGATTACGTCTCGATCCCAACGCACAAGTATGAGGCTGGGAGCGTTGAAGCCGCGGCCGCCACCCTAGAAGGCATGGAATAGCAGCTGAATAACGCACAATCTCTAATGGCGCGTACGTCGGGTTGGCCGGAGTACTGCCTGCCATCTGTTTCGACGGAACGGCGGATTGCGCTTCGTGAGTCCGCGCCACGGGGGCTCTGGCCTATAAAAAGCTCTGCTCCATCCGGCACGCCTCGGCCGGCGTCGTCACAACTCCCCAGCCTGATGAAGCTCCCCGCCGCGCATGAGCCGCCGCGCAATATCGGCGGTCTGCAGCGCCGCACGCTCGGTCGGCGAATGGGCGGCAAGATAGCGGGCGACCGCGATCAGAATGTCCCAGCCCTCGGTGCCGTTGCCCCACTCCGCGAACTGGCGCACGCCCGCTTCGAGCATCTGATAGGCGTGAAAGCCCGCGTCCTCCCGCAACAGCGCGCGGCCCAGTGTGGCGATGAGCGCCTGCGGCGGGTGGCCGAGCGAGAGATGGCGTGCCACCAGGCGCGCCGAGACCTCGATCTGCCGTTGCCGGTCGAAGGCGTCGAGCAGCGCGACTCGGAGTGCCTCGATACCGGTGGGAAGATCATCAAGACCGTCGCCACCCTCGCCGGGGATGCGCGCCGGCGGCACGTTGAGATAGCGGGCGAGATAGAGCGCGATCGCTCCGTGCAGGATGCTGCGCACGGCCTCGGCATGGCAGTCGGACGCGGCGACCCCAATCCGCTTGACCATCTGATGGACGGCATTGGCATGGGTGAAGACGTGGTGGGCTGTTTCCCAGTCCGAGTGCTCGTTGGCGCTGCCGAAATAAGCGACCCTGAGCGCCGCCGCATAGGCGAGCGCGCGGCCGAGGTCGGCGGGCACAGCGCCCGCGCTCACCGCTGCCTTGAGCGCATCCATAATGGCGAGCGGATCATCGCCGAGGAGCGCGCCGGCGAGCGCCGCGTGATCCGACCAGCAGGCCCCAACTCGAGCAGCGGCGAACAGGCCCGGTAGCTCCGTGGCTGTCTTCTGGCACAGTGCGACAAGATCTGCCGGTTGACGCCATGCGGTCGATTCCTCGGCGCCGCGCGCGGCAACCATCTGGCCGACGACGGTCGGAAGCACGGAGCCAGCGTGCTCCCAGCCGATCAGGTCGAGGCACTCGAACGCCTTGTTGATGAAGTCGAGCGAGTGTCCGCTGTCAGCGAAGGCGCGGTCTGTCTCGGCTGCCAGCAGAAGGCCGGAGAGTTCGCCCGGCGTGTTTGCGCACGCAATGGCGGTCAGCACGGTGCGCTCCGCAGCCTCCCGATGGCGCACAGAGGTCCAACGCCGCAGCCAGCGCTTAAGAGTGGCGAGGTCGGTCCGGCTCGCGAGCGGCGCACGCTCCTGGCGCGGCGCTTGTCCCTCGCAGTCGTCCGCGAGGCGGCGGGCGCCATGGAAGAGCGCGAGATAGATCTCCTCCTGCGGCAGCAGGGGTAAGAGATTTGCGAGCGCGGTAAGAATTGTAAGGCCGACGCCCCAGCCGTCGCGGTTGCGCGCGCCGAACAATACGATCTGCCGAACGACGTCCGGCGGCGGCACGCCGGCGGCGAGTTCGCCGTGAACCGCCTTGGCGATGACAAGACCGACGTCGTGGGTGAGGCCGTCGTGCAGCCGTCGGCGCCAGTGTTCCGCCGGGTCGGCCTGGCCGAAGGTGGGCTTCACCCACACGTCGGAGTCACGCACCTCGGTGGGACAGGTCGGCGCGTCGTCCGCCCACAGATCGAAAGTGCAGCCGCTTGCGAGATCGAAGCGAGCGTGGTGCCAGTGGCAGGTCAGAATGCCGTCCTCGATGCTTCCGCGGTCGAGGGGAAAGCCCATATGCGGACAGCGATTGTCAAAAGCAAGGACACGCCCGCGGTCGTAAACGACGAGGATCGGACGATGGGCCCCGCGCACGACAAGCCGCCCCTTGGCCTTTAGCTCCTCGAGGCTGCCGGCGCGGACGAAATTCGTAACCGGAGCATCCATGGGCGATTTGAGCGACCGAAGCGAGTGGAAGCGGCATACCGCCCCTGAACTCTATCGGACGTGACCTGGACTTTCTCTTCCCTTGAGTTAATTCCCGCATCACAAGAATGCTACCTCAGGGTCGCGTCCCGTTTGCTTGTATCGGGCTAACGCTGAGAAAATCGAGGTGCAGACCTTCTAGCCGATGGCTGGGATCAGGATGATTGCCGAGGACGAGATCAAGGCGATGAACGCGTGGCTCGCCAAGGCGGGCCTGCGCGGCGAGCCGGAAGCTGCGCTGGTGAGCGGGTTCTGCGACCGCGCCGTGGCCGCCGGCTTGCCGATCAGCCGCGCGTTATTGCTTATCGACACGCTGCACCCGGTATACGAGGGCCGCGTGATCCGTTGGGGGTATGATCAGTCGGAGCCCGTCGTGCAGGAATATGGCCGCACCGGCTTGCCGGCAGGCGCCTTGGACCCGCAGCTCTCCGCTAGCGAGCAGGGCTGGACAGACGCGCGCTGGCGCGCAAGTCCGTTCTTCCGCCTGTTGCAGACGGGGGAGAGCTTGCTGCGGCGGCGCGTCACGGCCGAAAGCGAATCCGAGTTTCCCGTGCTGCGCGATTTCCGGGCGGCGGGCATGACCGAGTACGTCGCCATCATCAATCGCTTCGCGCCCGAAGGCGTCATCGGCGACATGGATTGCGTCTACTCCTCGTGGACCACCGGGCATCCCGAGGGTTTCGCCGATGCGCATATCGCAGCGCTCACGCGCGTGGTCCCCACGCTTGCGCTCGCGTTCAAGGCGGCCGCGCTCGTGCGCATGACCGGAACGCTGATGCAAACCTATCTTGGCCGCGACGCCGGCCAGCGCGTGCTCAGCGGACGGATCGTGCGCGGAATTGCCGAGCGGATCGATGCGGTCATTTGGTTCAGCGATTTGCGCGGATTCACGCGGATCACCGACACCGCGCCGGAACACGTCATCCCGTTGCTCAACGATTACGCCGATGCAATCGTCTCGGCCATTCACGAGCACGGCGGCGACGTCCTCAAGCTGATCGGCGACGGCACGCTTGCCATCTTCACTGCCGAAGACCGCACGCATGCGTGTAGCGCCGCACTGTCCGCGGCGATTGCCGCCCGCGCGGGCATCGCCGAATTGAATCGGCGCCGGGCGGCCGACGGCACTCCGGTAACCGAGATGTATCTTGGTTTGCATGTCGGCGAAGTTTTCTACGGCAATGTCGGTAGCCGCGAGCGGCTGGACTTTACCGTCATTGGCCCGGCCGTGAACGAGGCAAGCCGCATTGCGGCGATGTGCCGTTCGGTCGATCAGCCCGTTCTGACCTCCGCGGCGTTTGCCGACGTCGAGGGCATACGACGCCGCCTGGTTTCGGTGGGGCGCTACGCGCTGCGCGGCGTCGCCCAGCCGCAGGAGCTGTTCACGCTCGATCCTCACGCATAACCAGCGCGCCTGCGCCCCCATTCACGTATTACGCGGCCGCCGCGACCGCATTACGGCTCGCCTCGCCACCCCGATAGACCAGAAGCGTTGCCACGAGCCCGCAGATCGCCGCAAAGGTCATCCACAGGCCGGGCGCGGCCCTGTCGCCCGTCACGTCGATGAGGGCGGTCGACACCGCGGGCGTGAAACCGCCGAACAGGGCCGTCGCCAAGCTATAGGCGAGCGAGAAACCGGCCGTGCGTACGCTCGCCGGCACAATCTCGGTCAGCGCGACCACCATCGCGCCGTTATAGCTGGCATAAAGAAACGACAGCCACAGCTCAACCATGAGCATCCTGCCGAAGCTCGGCTGCGCAACCAGCCAAGACAACGCCGGATATGCGGTCACGATGGCAAGGGCCGTGAACGTCAGCAGGATGGGCTGGCGACCAAGCCGGTCGGAGACCGCTCCCATCACAGGTAACCAGAACAAGTTCGAGACGCCGACGCAGAATGTCACGATGAGCCCATCGATTTCCTCGAGCTTCAGGATGTTTTTGCCGTAGGTCGGGGTGTAGACGGTAATGAGATAGAACGAGACCGTCGTCATCACGACCATGAGCATTCCGGCAAGGACAATTTGCCAGTTGTCGATGATCGACTTGATGGCTTCCTTCGCGTTCGGCCGGTGCGTACGGGCTTTGAATGCCTCGGTCTCTGCGAGTGTCCGGCGAATGACGAAAATGAAGGGCACGATCAGGCAGCCCACGAAGAACGGAATGCGCCAACCCCAATCGCTGAGGTCGGACGGAGTGAGCAGCTTGTTGAGAATGTAGCCGATCACGGCCGCAACGATGATTGCGACCTGCTGGCTCCCCGACTGCCAGGCGACGTAGAATCCTTTCTTCGATGGCGGCGCCATTTCGGAGAGATAGACCGACACGCCGCCCAGCTCGACGCCCGCCGAGAAGCCCTGCAGCAAGCGTCCGATCAGCACCAGGACTGGAGCGAGCGCCCCCAGCGTCGCGTAGCTCGGTACAAACGCTATCAGGATCGTGCCCATGGCCATGATCGACAGCGTGACGATCAGGCCCAACCGCCGTCCCACTCGATCCACGTAAGCGCCCAGCACGATCGCGCCCAGCGGCCGCATCAGGAAGCCGGCGCCGAACGTCATGAAGGTGAAGAGGAGAGACGTGATCTCGTTGTCGCTCGGGAAAAAGGCATGGGCGATGTGCGAGGCGTAGAAGCCAAACAGGAAAAAATCGAACATCTCAAGGAAATTGCCGCTGGTGACGCGCACCACCGTGGCCAACTTCGACGATCCGGCGTTAGCGTCCATGGTCTTTATCTAGTGTCACGCAGCGGAATGCGTCACCACTACCACCGAATGATCGTACCTGGAAACGCTCATTCGATCGCCTCGTCGGCACGGCCGACCAGCGGCAGCGGGACGGTCAGCCCCAGTATTTTGGCCGTCTTGAGATTGATGATCAGCTCGAATCTGGTGGACTGCTGGACCGGCAGGTCGGCCGGTTTCTCGCCTTTGAGAATCCGACCGGTATAAATCCCGACCTGCCGGTAGGCATCGGTGAGACCGCCTCCGTAGCTCATCAGGCCGCCGGCGACGGCAAATTCACGCACCGTGTGAATGGCGGGAAGCGCGTATTGGGCCGCAAGCTTGGCGAGCTGATGGCTGCGGCTGTTGAAGAGGGCATCGGTACCGATCACAAGCGCGCCCAGCCGCATCTCATGCGCTGTTACAAAAGCCGCATCGAGCTCTCGCTCGCTGCTCGCATGGACCACATGGATCTCAATTCCGAGGATGCGGCCAGCCCCGCGCAGTTCTCGCGATAAAGTTTGGGCATTGGGATTGGCTGGATTGACGAGGAGCGCGACGCGAGTCGCGGAGGGCGCTAGCTCGTGCAGAACTTCCAGCTGCTTCTGTCCGAGCTCGGTGGTGAGGTCGGTCACGCCGGTGAGATTGCCACCCGGCCGACTGAGACTGGCGATGAGCCCGACGCCGACCGGGTCGATGCCGGTCACGAAGACGACCGGAATGGTTGCGCTTGCCGCCTTGCCCGCCAGTGCGGCAGCGACGCCCGCCGCGACGATCACATCCACGGGGCGGCGAACCAAATCCGCCGCGAGCGCCGGCAAGCGATCGTTTTGGCTCTCTGCCCAGCGGTATTCGATCGCCACATTGCGACCAAGAATATAGGCGGTTTCGCTCAGGCCCGACGCGAAAGCGGTCACGCGGAAAACATCAGTGTCCGGCGAACCGGGGCTGAGCCATGCAATGACCGGCATCGCGGGCTGCTGCGCGCGCGCCGCGACGGGGCGTGCGATTGCCGCGGTTGCGAGCAGGGCGATGAGTTCTCGCCGCCTCATGAGAATCCGCTAATTCGATCGCGTCTGCGTTTTCCGCCGCAGCGGTATCCCGCCATTCACGCTACCTTGCTGGATCATAGCTCCTGGATAGCTTTTGCGCGCGCTGAAACTGCCAGAGGTCGTGCGGTCACTGTCGGAGTTCGTGCGTCCCTGTTGCAGGACAACCCCGGAATAATTCTTCTGCGGGTTGAAAGCACCGGACGCCGAGGACTTGTCCTTGGCATTAGCTGGCGCGCCCGTGAGAGCAAGCATCGTCGCAACGAACGAAAGTGTTGCCATCGGGACCAGCGAAAGCATGCGAACGCTACTACTCCGATTGCTTGCGAAAGTCACGCCACGCAGTGGGTGGGATGCGCAATAGCCGACGTGCCAGTGGGACGGCTCATCTCGCGTATGCTATGTTTTTTAGTCATTGCAGGTCCGCGACCGCACCGCAGATCGGATGCCCTATCAGGAGCATGCAATGTCGATACGGCTCATTGCCCGCGGCGCGGCGGCGGCTTTTGCGGCATGCCTGTTCATCTCAGCAGTGCCCGCGGTCGCGCAGATGGCGCCGCCCGCGCTCATTGGCAGCGTCACCTCCGACCGGGAAGGGGCGATGGAGGGCGTCCTCGTCAGCGCCAAAAAGCCGACCGGAACGATCACCGTCACGGTCACAAGCGATGCCAAAGGCGATTACGCCTTTCCAGCGGATCGATTGGAGCCGGGCCGTTACGAGCTCACGATCAGGGCCGCTGGCTACGCTCTAGAGGGTTTAGGGCTCGTCGAGCTCGCGCCCGGCAAAACGACGACGGGCGACTTGCGGCTCAAGTCTACTCCGGTCACGACCGATCAACTGACGAATTCGGAGTGGATGGCGAGCGTGCCGGGACCCGACGACCTCAAAAGGGCGCTGCTCAACTGCGCGGATTGCCATTCGCTGCGCAGGATATTCGAATCCAACCACACGGCGGCTGATTTCCTCAAAGTGTTCGAGCGCATGAGCGGCTACTATCCCGGCGCGTCCGACCTGCAACCACAGCGGCTCGTCGGCGAGCACCGGCGGCCGGCCATCAACCGTGCCATCGTAGAAAAGCTCGCGGACTATCTCGCGAGCGTCAATCTCAGCCGGCAGTCTGCGCATGACTTCGAGGCCAAAATCTCGCCGCGTCCGACCGGACGCGCGACGCGGGTCATCATCACGGAATACGATCTTACGCGGAAAGAGATTCAGCCCCACGACGTCGTTGTCGATCCGACCGGCATGGTCTGGTTCTCGCATTTCGGCGAGCAGTTCCTGTCTAAGCTCGACCCGAAAACCGGGAAGGTAACGGATTTCCCGATTCCGGTGCAGAAACCCAATCATCCCAAAGGAACCCTCGATCTCGAGATCGACGCGGACGGCTATCTCTGGGTCGGCCTGATGTACCAGACGGGGATGGCGCGCTTCGATCGTACGACCGAGACCTTCCAAATTTTTCCTGTGCCCGACGAATGGCAGACGGACGCTACGCAGCAGTCGCACTTCTCGGTCGCGGCCAGAAAGGTCGATGGCAAGGCTTGGGTCAAGAACACGGACCGCTCGCAGGTCATGCGGCTCGACCTCGCAACGGGCAAATACGAGAACCTCGGGAGCTTCCGCGATCCGGTCAACAATCGGCCGATCGGCATCTACGGAATCTACGCCGATCAGCAGAACAACGCCTATATCCTCGAGTTCCCGTTTGGCGGGATCGGCAAGATCGACGCGAAGACCGGCAAGCTCGCGTTCTATCCGACACCGACGCCCAACGCACGGGCGCGGCGCGGGCGCGTCGATTCGCAGAACCGACTATGGTTTGCCGAGTATGGCGCCAATGGCGTCGGCATGTTCGATCCCGACACCGAGACGATCACCGAATGGAAGAAGCCGCTTCCGTGGGAAGCGCCGTATGACGTTCTCGCCGACCACAACGGCGAGGTCTGGGAGGTCAATACATTCTCCGACCGCGTCGGCCGGCTCGATCCCAAGAGCGGTGAATGGACGAATTACCTCCTGCCGCGCCCCAGCAACATTCGGCGGGTGTTCGTCGACGATCGCAAATCGCCCGTGACGCTGTGGATCGGCAACAATCTCGGCGCAGCGGTGATCAAGGTCGAACCGCTTGACTGAGGTTGTCGCGGCCGCTTTGCGCCAGTAATAGGCTGCTCGATTGCCTGAGATGTGATAGGTATCGGTCATGATTCCCTTGGCCGTTCCGATTGCGTTTGCGGTCTTGGCGCTTGTCGCTTGGGGATATGATGCGCGTGCGCGGCGCGCCTACGAGGCGACGTTGAGCGCAGCGGAGAAACGGCAATTTCGAGCCTTGCGCAGAGTCCATCCGTCGAGGTCGCGAGCCATCATAGCCCTCAAGGAAGCCGAGACCGCGGTTGCGGCTCCGCCGGACCTCGAATTGCACGCGGCAAAAAGGACGAGCCAGAGCCGCAATCCGCGCCGCCAGACAAGGCGGGATCAAAAAAAGCCTCGAAGACGCACCGCCGGCGCGAAGAAACCATAGAGCGAGTAAACCGCTGCTATAGGTCGTGCCGGCGTGTCGACTCCGCGCGCCCCCGCCACCCGCTGCAGCGTGCAAACGCTACACTTTTGCGCCTTGACATCCGGCTCGGCAGGGCCACCGGCGCAGTCAGTTGGTCTTCATATATTTCTCGTGACAGCCGTTACAGGCTGTCCGCAATTGGCCGATCAACTTCCTAAACTCATCCATGCGCTTGGTAGTGCTGGCTTGCTGGGCGAGGTTCGAGGCCGTCGAGGCACGCTGATAAAAATCCGCAAAATTCGCCCAAAGCTCGGGCGAGGCAAAGGTATCGGTCGCGGGATCTCGATCAGCGCCTTCTTTCCACTGGTTGGTGCCCGCCGAAAACAGGTGCGGAAACGACATCAGCATGATCGAGATGGTGTCGGCGTGCTCCTGCGCCTCCGCGGCGTCGAACTTGCCGTTCGGCGCCAGCATGCTCTCGATCTCCTCCATCTTCATGTCGATCGCACCCATCAAAATCTTGCGAGCGAAGATCGTGTCCTTCGCCGGCGGGCCGCTCGCCTCTTGTCCAAGCGCAAACGCTGAGCCGATAAACACACCGATTGCGAGCGCCACAGCCCTACGCAAGCCTAAGGGCCAGCTCATTCGAGCCCTGGTCGCTCCTGCTGGCGAATGTTGGCGGTGAAGACCTCGCCGGTCGCGATCACGGTGAGCTTCTTCAGCGCGCCGCCCTTGCGCTCGGCATCGCGCAGCGGACTGAACAGCACCTCGACCTGCTCGCCCGGCTTGACCGCATCGCGCCGCCAGCCGCCCGCGCGCACGAGATTGCCGGGGCTCGTCATCTCCATGACCCAGGTCATTGCCCCCTCCTCGGCGCGCTCCTTGACGACGCCGTTGACCGAGAGGCTAACGTGCGGGTTGACCCAGCGCAGTTCCACGACCTCGCCGTTGATCGTCATGGTCGTCGAATGATCGAACATGGTGGTGGAATGATGCGCCGAGACCGATGCGATCCCGGCCGCAACTGCCCCGGCAACCGCAAGCAAGGCGATGGCCTTGTGATGATTGGTCATGAGATCGATTCCCTCATTCGATTATTTCGGCGCGACGACGTTGCCCCACTCGGTCTTCTCGATCGGGACAAAGATGTGGTGGCCGTTCTCATCCTTTGCTTCCCGGTAGTCGCCCTGCTGGCACACGCCCTCGACGATATCGAACTTGCGCGCGCGCTGGCGGAAGAAGATGCGCGTCGTGTTCCAAGGTTTGGTGAGAATGTTGGGCGCGGTAATCTCGAGATCGACGTGCAGGACGTCCTTGTCAGCTAGATGGATGCGTTCGAGGACGTGCATGTCTCCGTCATTCGGCACGCCGACCGCCTCGCTGATCGCGAGCGGCGCCTGCGGCAGGATATGGACGGTATCGACGACGAGCGTGTTGCCTTCCCAATGACCGATCGAATGGCCGTGGAAAGTCGGGTCTGGCGTTTCCGGATGAGGCCGACCGTCGGTGTAGATGCGGCGCAGCCGATTGCCGTCCGATTCACCGAGCATGGTCACGCGGCCGGGGGTGAACAGAATTTCCATGGCGTTGTGTGTGACCAGCATCCACGTTGGATGCGCCTCCGGGAAACATCCATAGAAAATGAGTTTCGGGCGACCGGCCTTCTCCTCGGCCCACATCTTTTCGACCTCCTTCGCCACCTTTTCATTCCATGGCGGCGGATTGCTGCGCGCCTGGCGGTCTTGGTCGGTGATGTTCGGATTCCATACGCCGCTCCAGTCCGGCAGCTTGGCGAGATCAGCATAGTCCTGCGCAGTCGGCGGCGGATTGATGATGGTCGGCGGCTTCTTTGACGCGTTCTGGGCGTCCGCGGCGGCGGTCGAAACCAGCGCGAGAAGCATCGCCGCTAGAACTCGAGATCGCATGGCTCGGTCCTCCACGCAATTGAGGAAATACTCGCCAGAAATAGCCCGGTGGCGGGACTAGTGCAACGTGAAGCCGATCCAGCGGCCGCTCACCACCACCGCGATCCATATCAACAGCGAGATGCCACCCGCGGTCTTGGCCGCGACCGGCGTTTTTCCCGCCGCGTCCCAGCGAACGATGTCGCCCGCGCCAATCAGATGGAAAACCGCCATGTTACAGGCCGCAATTGCCAGCAACGCCATCTTCGCCTCGAAGTAGAAGTTGTGCGCGTATTTCGTCGCGTTCGAGGAAAATAGCAGCGAACCAGTGATGAGGGCGACGAGCAAGGCGGCCCAAGTGTACGGCAGCACTTCGCGCATCAGCGCGGTGACCGCGCGATTGCGCGAGGCAAGGCCGAGGAGGCGCAAATCGACGATGGAGATGGTCCCGACCACCAACACAATCGCGAGCACATGGAACGATTCGATCCAGGGAAACAGGATCTCGTGCTCGCGAATGGCAACTGCGATCGGCGTCTCTTGCAGCCAATTGAGAAACTGGTCCAAGCCCATGACCGCAGTCCCATGCCGCTAATAGTAGTAAGCGATCCAGCGGCCGGCGAAGATGATGCCGACCCAGAGCAGCATGGAGACGCTCGCAAGCGCAGCGGCGCCCGCGCGCCCGCCAGTTGTGACGAAGGCCGGATTGCGCCGCAGAATGCGCTGGTAGATCGCAGTCGTCACGATCGCGGCGACGAGCAGAGTCATCTTGAGCTGGAACGCCGGATTCTTCAGCGACCGCGGCGGCTCGCCGACGATCATGACAGTACCCGTCAGCAGCAAGACGATAAGCGGCCACCAGATGAACGGGAGGAAGCGCGCCAAAATGTCTTGCAACGGCTGGTCAGCAGCATAAAGGCCAAGGAGGCGAAGGTTAATCATCAGCGCGGAGGCCGCGACCGCCGAGATTGCCAGGATGTGAATGGACTGAACTGTGGGGATGATCCAATCGTGGACCTGGATGATCCGGCTCATTTGGGTTTGCTCGAGCCAGGCTGAAAGCTGGCTCAACCAATGAAAGATCGTCGCATACATCGCGTTCTACGAGTTGTTGAGGGGCAGGACCGTTCGGTGCGACGTAGGCTAGCCTTGACCATGGACCTGAGTCGGTTTGTTCTCAGTGACATCACCTGGGCAAGTCGAGGCGGTAGAACCGCGCTGCCGTGGCAGAGAAGAGATCGGCTTTCTCGGTCTCACTGGCGCCCTTCGCGAGAAGCTTGCAGGCATTCCAGAACACCGGATAGCTGTAGGAGCCTTTGTCGACGGGGAAGTTGCTCTCGAACATGCATCGCGAGGGGGAGAACGCATCGATGCAGGTCCCGATATAGGGACGCCAGGTGTTGGCGAGCGCCTCGGATGATGGGGGCTCGGGCCGCTCGTGGAATGCGAACCCGCCCATGCGCATGCCGAGCCCGCCGAGTTTGACATAAACATTCGGGCAGGCCGCGAGCGCTTTGATCGAGGTGGCCCAGCCGGGAAACACGTCCTTGTGCTTGCCGGCATAGGCACCGATTCCGATCGGACCGCCGACATGATTGAGAACGATCTTCGTCTCCGGGAAGGCGCGCGCGAGATCGCGAACCTCGTCGATCTGCGGATGATAGAGCCAGGCGTCGAAAGAGAGGCCGAAGCGACCTAGCACGGTGAACCCTTCGCGAAAGTTTCTGTCCCCCAAGAGGCCGCGCGGCGGGCTATACGCCGGATTGCGGATCGATGCGTCGGCATCCCAAGCAGTGATGTGCCGGATGCCGCGAAAGCGATCACCGCCGGCGCGGATGTGGGCGGCGAGCACCGGCTCGAGCCGACTGCCTAATGTGAGATCCGCATGCCCGACGATGCCGGCGCAATGCCTGGTCTTGCCGTAGAGGCCGCTCGCGCTCATGGCGGCGACGCCGTTGACGAACTCGGTCTCCCCCACGGGGCGCATCTCGACCGGACCGGCGGCGCGCGTCATCGCCCGCGCCTGCACGAACACGGTGGCGAGAATTTTGTGGCCGCTCGCCGTATCTGCCAGCAATTCGTCGAGCAGATAGCGCCACCCTGGGCGATCCCACAGATGGTGGTGGGGATCGACGATCGGCAGATCAGGCTCGAGGATCGGCTCCTTGCGCCGGTCGAGCCAATCCTGGTGGACGGGAAGGTAGTAGGGCGTTGTGGCGGCCGTCGAGGTGGTCGACACGGCGGGTTCCCTCCAGGCGGTAGCATCGCGAGAGCACGCGACCTACGATAGCACGTCCCCGTGTTGGGAGACGTAGGCGCAACATCAGTGAGGCAGCTATGCCGATCAGCTCAAAGTACCTCTTTGTGGTGAGCATGGATGTCGATGCCGAAAAAGAGGCGCTGTTCAACGAGGTCTACGATACCGAGCACGTCCCCAATCTCCTCAAGGTCCCCGGCGTGCGCGCTGTGACGCGGATGGCGGGGGAGAACTTCGCCGTGAGCATCGGCGGCGCGGAGAAGAAGGTTGCGCACGACGGCCCGCGCTACAGCGCGATCTACGAGATCGATGGCCCTCGCGTCCTTGTCAGCCCGGAGTGGACGAAGGCGGTGGAAGAAGGCCGCTGGCCAGGCCAGGTGCGGCCCTTCACACGCAACCGGCGGCATGCGCTTTACAAGGTGCGCTAGCACGGCGCTGACCGTTGGCCGATGAGCTCGTCGGCGAGCGCCAACAGTTGTTCTAACGGAGCTTTGCGGCCGATCGCTTAGGGCCGTGCCGCAGGAAGCACGGAGGAATGATGATGTGCGATGAGCCAATCGGCTCCACGCTTGACCACGACGAACGTGAAGCGCGCCGGCCTCGTCGCGCCTTGGGCTGACTTGAACTCGTAGAACCCGACGCCCATCGCCGCGGCGTCACCGAGTGCGACCGTGTGTCGGGTCACCAATCGTGACCTTGTTGCCGCTTTCTGGAAGCACCTTGAAATACTCGCTGATCGCTGAGGTGCCGACATTGAGCGTCGGGCTAGATGTGCCGTGCACAAGGCCGTCGGCGCCGTAAAGTTTAACAACTGCATCGGCGTCATTGGCATTGTAAGCCGCTGCCCAACGGTCGATGACGGCGCTCGCCTCCTCGGCTGGACCAGCAAGCGCTTGCGCTGGCAAGAGCACCAGAAGCGCGACGAAAAAATACTGAACAAGGCGCGGCACTTTCCCCTCCTTTTGTGAATGGAGACGCACCAACGATAACATTTATGTCGAACGGTGGGAGCGTATTCTCCGCCCGCAATCAAGTGGCGGCTCGTCGGAGTTGTCATGTCGAGTCATCCCCTCTTTGGCCCTAATTGCGACAGCCCGCCGTCACGCTTTGGCCAAGGTGCTGGCGTGCCTTAAGCGCTGCGGCATGGGAGGCCGGACGGGGGAGACTACAATGACCAAAGTGCTGGATGACGTTTCGCCGGTTGCGCTCTCGCCGGGTTTCCGGCCTGATCCTTCGGCGATAGCTGATCGGGATCGCCGGGAAGCATTACGCGATCAGCAAAGCCTTACGGCAGCATTCTTCGGTGATCCGCTGCCGGGTATGTCGGCGCTCGATCGGCGACGACGCAACTAACGGGCTCACTGAAAGCCGGACAGTCGAGGCCACTCAGGTCTGGGCCGCCACACGACGCGCGGTGGCCCGGAATAGCGCGGGCTCTAACCTGCTTGCTAAAGGCCGCACCATCGGCCTTCGCGAGTGGTCATACGCATTTTCCTACGGTTGTTGCATCGCCGACGCAATTCAGTCGCCTGCCTTCCACTTGGCGAGCGGGAAGATGTCGGGGACCTCACTGCCCTTGTGAGTCCACGGATCGACCGTCCAGAGTTCGTTGCTCTTGCGGTCCTTGATCACCGCCGTGTTGTGCGGCCCCTCGGTGAATAGGAACCGGGACACTGGCGTGGCAACCGTATGGTGCCGCAGCAATTTGAGCTCGTTGAGAACAAGCAGGAGCGAGTTCGTATTGTTCGTCGTATCAATGCAGTCGAACTGACCGCGGTTGCCCGCTAAGCCGATGAGCGGGCCGGCCCGCGCGACGCGCGTCGCGGTGCCGGTCAAGGGCGCGATGCGCCGTTCAAACCAGGCTTCGGTACGGCCGATGGCAGTTCTTTCCGCCTGCGCCGAGGCAGAGCCCGACGCCATGATCGCGGCCATCTGGGCGTGGTCGGCGCGCGTGAGACCGATCTCGGTGCGGAAGGCGCACCCGAAGCCGTGGCAAATGACGACGCGGTATGGAGTCGGCGAGGCGAGCGACCATTCCCTCAGCATGGCCGCGACGCCGGGATCAACCTCGCCGGCAAGGGCGGGCGCCGCAGCCATCAGCAATGCGACGAACACCATCGCGAAGTAGCGCACCCCCAACCTCCCCGATGAAGTCGCTGGACGAATCTAGAAAAGAGCAAGATCGGCCACAAAGATGACAGCGGGCCGAAAACCAGCGCGCCGTGTCGGTTTTTTGCAAAGCGTGACTTATTTGCCAGCGTGCCGGCCCGACAGCGCACCCCTAAGGCAGAGATGACGGACGTAACAGCGCCCTTTGGCCGCAGCGGACCCGCCGGTTTGCGCTCTGGATGCCCTTCCGGACGGCTTGCCCGGCCGGTATAGAACCTCCGTTTTGCGCCTGCAAAGTTCGCGACCATATTGGGGGAAACGCCATGACGCTTCACCGTCGACGGTTCCTGCAACTCGCAGCGGGCGCTGCGGCGCCGCCGGCGCTCCCGCATCCCGCTTGGGCGCAGGGCTATCCGGCACGACCGGTGCAGTTGGTCGTCGCCTACCCACCCGGCAGCGGCCCCGACATCATCGCGCGCCTTACCGGGCAGCATTTGTCAGAGCGGCTCGGTCAGCAGTTCATCATTGAGAACAGGCCGGGCGCCAGCACCAATATCGGCACCGAATACGTCGCGAAGGCCGAGCCCGACGGCTACACGATCCTGTTGCCGGTCTCGACCAACGCAGTGAACGTCGCGCTCTGTCGCAACCTCAATTTCGATTTCATCCGCAATATCGCGCCGATCGCAGGCATCGCCAAAACGCCGTTCGTCGTTGTCGTGCCGCCGTCGTTTCCCGCCGCGACGCTTTCGGAGTTCACCGCTTATCTCAAAGCGAATCCCCGGCAAGGTCAACCTGGCTTCGAATGGCATCGGAAGCTCGCCGCATGTTTGCGGCGAACTGTTCCAGCTCATGACCGCAACCAAAATGGTCCACGTCCCCTATCGCGGCAATTACATGCCCGATTTGCTCGCCGGACAGGTGCAGGTCGTTTTCGCGCCCATTGCGCAAGCCCTCCCGCTGATCCGCGAAGGCAAGCTACATGCGCTTGGGGTGACCACTGCGCAACGCGCGGCGGCGCTGCCGGACATACCTGCCATCGGCGAGTTTCTGAAGGGCTATGATGGCTTCGGGTGGTATGGGCTGGGGGCGCCCGCCAAGACGCCACCTGAGATCATCAAAAAGCTCAGCGATGCGACGAACGACGCGCTCACCAATCCTGTGGTCAACGAACGGTTCTCCCAATTGGGCATCGAGCCGATGCCGCTCACTGCGGCTGCGTTCACAAAACACATCGCTCAAGAAGTCGATAAGTGGGCAGAGGTGATCAAGGCGCAAGGCATCGAGGTGAACTGACCCCGGCCGCTGGTTACAGTCCGGGCCAGCGCGGCCACGCTCGGCCTTGGTTTGCCTATTGCATCATCTGTCCGATTTTTTCGGCCATCGCCTGCGGCAAGCGCAGCGTCTCGCGCACAATCTCATCGATCTCTTCGCCGGGGGCGCCATCAACCATCAGCTTTCGCATTTCGCATGCCGCGAGGAAATCCGGGTCCTCGAGCACGGCTCGAAACGCCGTGCGCAACGCATGGAGGCGCTCCGGGGGCACGCCCGGGGTCGTGAGAATGGAGCGGCCGATTTCACCGGTGCTGGCCGCCGCGCGCAGCACCTCGCGGCCTTCCTCGGAGAGCGCGAGCTCCGGGAGCGTCGGCACATCGGGGAGCAGACGATGCCGCTTCAGTGATGCCTGAAAAAGGATGGCTGCCTCACCACGGGAGACCCAGCCGGGGTGGCTCACCAACATGCCAGGCAGCCCGTAGGCGCCGACAATATCCACCTCGCCCCGTTCCATCGCCAGCAAGATGTCGGTCGTGCCGCTATATCCCCGCACGAGCTTGAACTTCGCGCCGGCATAGGCATTGAGCGCGGTCGGGAACAGAACCGTGGTCGAGCCGCCGCCCGACGCGCCGACAGCGTACTGTTTGGCGCGAACGTCCTCGAAAGATCTGATGCCGCCCTTTGGCAGCGCAACGCCCGTATCGATATTCGTCACGACGCGGCCGATATAGGGCATTTTGCCGACGTCGATCTTGGCGCTCGTATTGGTCATGCTGTCGAGCGCCAAGGTCTGCGCGAGACTGCCCAATACCGTGCCGTCCTTGGGCGCAACCTCGTAGATGTACTTCGCCGCCACGAAGCTGCCCGCTCCCGGCATGTTCTGCGCAATGATCGTCGGACTGCCCGGCAGATGCCGCGGCAGGAACTCGGCGATAAGCCGGCCGTATATGTCGTAACCGCCAGCGGGGCCGTAACCGATCAGCATGCGCAGCGTCTTGCCGCGATAGAAATCCGCGACCGGCTCAGCCTTAAGAGACACGGACGCCAGGGTTGTCGCGGCAACGGCGATCGCAGCGGCAATGATGGCCGCTCGTTTATGCGGAACGGAATCAGCGTGAGCGGCGGATGCAGGCTGCTTCGTCCCCCGCAAACGAGGGAAGCAACACGCCGAGCGCGCGGCTTTCCTCAACCGGCGGAGGCGCGAAGCTTCCGGCATTCCGCCTGGAACACGTGGTTGAGGCACCACTCGGCGAGCTCGATGCCGGTCGGGAACCAGAGGTTCCCTGCTTTCTTCATGTGCTGGATGATGCCTCGCAATGCCAGCGTGCGGCCGGGACGACCAATGATGTAAGGATGCATGGTGAAGGGAATGTAGCGCGGGCGATCGGCCGATTCCGCGTAGAGCTCGTCGAAATAGGCCTTCCACGTCTCGAGCCCGTGATAAGGGTTGCCGTATTCGCCGTGGCGATGGCCGAACAACGTACCGTCCCCGAACGGCTGCCGCGGAAGCTCGACCAGCAACTTGCCGTCCTTTTCCCACAGGAACGGCAATTCCTCATGAAAGCAGTTGGTGTTGAAGACGAAACCGTGGTCGATCAAAAGTTCGATCGTGTTCGTGCTCTGGGTGCATGAGCGCCAGCCGTAGGGGCGGCGCCCCGTGCGCTTTTCGATCATTGCGATCGTCTTCTTCATCACCTCGGCTTCTTGGTCTCGCGGCAAATAGCGCGCGATCTCATGATTGTATCCGTGTCCTTCCACCATATGACCATGGGCAAGTATCGCCTGGATTGCTTCGGGAAAACGCTCGGTGATGGCCCCGCAGGTCAAGAACGTCGCCTTGACGTTCTCTTCCTTCAAAATCCGCAGCAGCCGATAAATTGCATGGTGAGGTCCGTATTCGCCTTGGCTCCACATTTCGTAATTGAGAATGCCGTTCTTGTCCGGCTTCACGTCCTCGCCGCCCTGGAAGTCGAAGGTCAAAAAGACTGCGGCTCGCTCGCCGCACGGCCAACGCATGAGATGATCGTAGTGGTATTCCTTGAGCATGAGTCTTTCCCGTTGCGGATGCCGGATTCCATGAGCGCCGACAGCTAGTTTACAATCGCACGCACCCCTTTGGTAGGTCGTATCTGAACGACCGTAGTTCTTGACGGCCTATGAACCGAGATGACGCTGAAATCATCCTTTGGCTTGCGACAAGATTGCCGCGCAGGTCCGCGCGGCAGTGTCCGCGACCGCAGCGTTGCCGGTCACCAGGGCGGCCACAATCGCGCCATCGATGATGAGCCCGAGCGAATGCGCGACCTCCATCGGCTGCTTCAATCCCGCCTCGGCGCAGAGCGTTGCAAGACGTTCGAGTACGATTTTCTTATGCGCGATCGCCAGTGACCGCATGCGGCTGTCGGTCTTGTCGCTTTCGGCAACCGCGTTGATGAATGGACAACCGTAAAAATCCTCGCGCGCGAACCAGAGCCGCAACGCCGCCCCGATGCGGTGCAATCGCGCGAGCGGCGGGCCGCCGACGGCGTCGATCTCGGCGAGAAACCAGGCGCGCCAGGCGCGTCCCTCACAGTCAAGCACCGCCTCGACCAGACCGTCCTTCGAGCGGAACAGCCGGTAAAGCGTGGTTTTGGCCGTTCCCGCCGCGGCGATGATCTCATCGACGCCGACGGAATTGACCCCGTAACGGCAAAACAGCCGGGTGGCAGCTTCGATCAGCCGATCGCGAGGCGAGGCCGCGCTCTCGCCGAGAGCGCGAGGCTGGGGGCGCGCGACATCCATGCCGCCACTTACCCCGCGCCGAACGCAACCGCAATCATGGAGTGGAACGACCGTTCTGTCCCCTCCCCCCGCTCAGGACGCGGGCAAAGCTGACCGGCTTTTGAGCGGAAAAAGCCCCCCGCGAGGGTCCCGGCATTCGATCGCCACTGAATCCATTCGAGTTTTTGCGGCGCAACACGTGGCATGGCTCGTGCATAGAACAGAACGGTCTGTATCGCACTTGGCAACAACGACAGGAGGAAGCTCATGAACCAAGCCGTCGCGAAAACCGCCCTCACCGGCTGTCTCGCCCCCATCGACAAACAGGGCCTCCACGAGCTGATCGCCAAGGGCAAGGCCGACCCGAAGGCCATCAAGACGTTGAAGTGCAAGACCGTCGCCGAAGGCCGTTTCCGCCATCTCAATTTCATCCGCAACCTGCCGGCCTACGTCGTCGACGAGCCGCCGGGGCTGCTCGGCGACGACACCGCGCCCAATCCATCGGAGGCTTCGCTCGCCGCGCTTGGCTCATGCCTAGCGGTCGGCATCCACGCCAACGCTGTTGCTCGCGGCATTACCGTTTTCAAGCTCGAGATCGAGCTGGAAGGCGACCTCAACATCACCGGCGTGTGGGGAACCGGCGACCTCTCCGACAAGCCGGTTGGATTCACCGACGTGCGCGCGAAGGTGAACTTCGAGGCCGATCGCCCGCGCGCGGAACTGGAGGCGCTGGTCGCGCACGCGCGCGTGTGGTCGCCGGTCGCGAATACCTTCACGCGGCCCGTCAATCTCGAAATGACATTGGCATAGAGCGGTGAAGGGCTGCTCCCCGGTCGCGGCCTGATCGTTCTCCATCCGAAGGGCACCTGTGATGCTCGATCGTACGATTAGTGCAAAGGATCAGCACGATCCGGCTGCCGATGTCGTGGAGATGGTGCGCGATCTGTCGGCGCGGCAGCTTGCGCCTATCGTTCGTAAGATCGATGCCGAGGGGTATTACCCCGAGCCTGTGCTGCGCGCCTTCGGCCGCGCCGGCGCGTTCGCGCGTCATCTTCCGGGCCAAACGCCCGGCGGCCCTGATCTCGTTGGCGCCATCCGCGCCATGGCGGCGGCAGGCGAATATTGCCTCGCCACCTCGTTCTGTATGTGGTGCCAGAACGCGCTCGGCTGGTACATCTTCGCCTCCGACAACGAGGCGCTCAAAGCGAGCTTGGGCCGCCGCGTCGCCGCCGGCGAGGCGCTCGGCGGCACTGCGTTGTCGAATCCGATGAAAACGTTCTTCGGCATCGAGCAAATCCGCCTCAAGGGTAAGCGGGTCGCGGGCGGCTACGTGGTGCGCGGGGCATTGCCTTATGTCTCCAATCTGGGCGAGGACCATTATTTCGGCGCCGTGTTCGAAACGGAGGATGCGCCGAAGCGCTATGTGATGGCGATCGTGCCCTGTGCCACGCAGGGCGTCGAACTCTCCGGCAACACGCAATTCGTGGCGCTCGACGGCACCCGCACCTTCGCGGTGCAGATGCGCGAGGCGTTCATCCCCGATGGCTGCGTGCTCGCAGACCCGAGCGACGTATTCATCAAGCGTATCCGCGCGGGCTTCGTCCTGCTGCAGGCAGGCATGGGCGTCGGCCTCATCCGCGGCTGCATCTCGCTGATGAACAACGTCAAGGGCCAGCTCGGCCACGTGAACAAATATCTCGACGTTCAGCCGGAACACCTCGCCGAAGATCTAGGCACGATTGAAGCGGACGTGGAACGCCTCGCTGCCACCCCATTCGAGAGCGACCAAGCCTACTGGCGCGCCGTGATCGAAGTTCGGCTCGCAATCAGTGAAGCGGCCGTGGCCGCAGCGCATGCCGCGATGCTCCACTGCGGCGCCCGTGGTTACGTCGCGACCGCCACCGCGCAGCGTCGGCTGCGCGAATCCTACTTCGTCGCAATCGTCACCCCCGCCATCAGGCACCTCAAGAAAATGCTCGCCGATATGGCGCACTAGAGGGTCGCACTCACCACGGCTGGCCTCCTTGCCCGCCGCAACCCACGCCGGGACAGCGTTCGACACGAGCCTAGGAGCGATCTGATGAGTGAGAAAGTCCTCGTTACCCCTGCCGAGCTTTCCGCCATGATCAAGAGCGAGCCGATCGTCTTGATCGACACCCGCGACCCGGCGACCTATGCCGCCGGCCACCTCCATGACGCCGTCAATATCCACGACATCTTCACTTACCTCGCAACCTCCACGCCTGAAGGCGTCGCCACGATGCGCGACAAGTTCGCGGGCATATTCGGCACCGCCGGGCTGTCCGGCAAAGAGACCGCGGTCGTCTACGAGCAGTCAATGAACACTGGATTCGGCCAATCGTGCCGCGGATATGTCTTGTTGCGCTATCTCGGCTATCCGAAGGTGAAGATCCTGCACGGCGGCTATGTCGCCTGGACCGCGGCCGGCCTGCCCACCACAACGGCGATGCCGAAGCCCGCGCCGAAAGCGTTCCCGATCGACCCGGGCGCAGCCGGCATCTTGGTCGATCTCGCGAACATGAAAGCCGCGGTCGCCGACCCGAACATCGTCAAGCTCGACACCCGCGACGTCGACGAGTGGATCGGCGATTCGTCGTCGCCCTATGGCAAGGACTTTTGCCCGCGCAAGGGACGCATCCCGGGCGCGGTCTGGCTCGAATGGTACCGCATGATGAAGCCGACCCCGAGCGGCCCGATGTTCAAGTCGCGCGAGGAAATCCTCGCCGAATGCGCGACCGTCGGCATCACGCCGTCAACCCCGGTGGTGCTCTATTGCTTCAAGGGGGCGCGCGCGTCGAACACGCTGGTCGCCCTCAAAGAGGCGGGCGTCGATAACGTCACACTCTATTTCGGGTCGTGGAACGAGTGGTCGCGCGATCCCTCTTTGCCGATCGAAGCGGGCTTGCCCTACAAGACGTCGTCGCCGCCCGGCGTCGCCGCCTAACCGGCATACGAAACAAGTGCCGGCGCACGCCGGCACTTTCCCGGATTTACGCGCCATCCGCTTGCACCGAGCAAGCAGCGAGATCCCATTGCGAGGCGAGCATGATGCGCAGCTTCAAGCAATCCGATCCCGATCATCGCCCGCGCGATATGCGCTGCCCCTGCGGGATGCACGCAAGCCAGCCGGAGGATGCGCAGGTGCAAGCGCGCCGGAGCGAGACGGCCGAATCCGCACGCTACGAGCGGATCGTCGCCGCGGCGGTGATGCGCTCCACCTTCCCGAGAGATGCGGTGCGCCGCGCGTTCCTGAAAACCGTCGGGGGCGCGACGGCGCTCGCCGCGCTGTCGCAATTTTTCCCGCTGAAGACCGCAACCGAGGTGTTCGCACAGGGTACGGGAGCGCCGGAGAAGAAAGACCTCAAGGTCGGGTTCATCCCCATCACCTGCGCCACGCCGATCATCGTGGCGCACCCAATGGGCTTTTATTCCAAGCAAGGTCTCAACGTCGAGGTCGTCAAGACCGCCGGTTGGGCCGTCGTGCGCGACAAGACCATCAACAGGGAATACGACGCGGCCCACATGCTCTCGCCGATGCCGCTCGCGATATCTCTCGGTCTCGGCTCACAGGCGATCCCCTTTGCCGTCCCGGCAATCGAGAACATCAACGGCCAGGGCATCACGCTTGCCCTCAAGCACAAGGACAAACGCGATCCCAAGCAGTGGAAGGGTTTTAAATTTGCGATTCCCTTTGACTACTCGATGCACAACTATCTGTTGCGCTACTACCTCGCCGAGCACGGTCTCGATCCTGAGGCGGATGTACAGCTGCGGGTCGTGCCGCCGCCCGAGATGGTGGCGAATCTGCGTGCAGACAATATCGACGGGTTCCTGGCGCCCGACAGCATTTGCCAACGCGCGATCTACGACGGGGTCGGCTTTCTGCATATCCTGTCGAAAGAGATCTGGGATGGCCATCCCTGTTGCAGCTTCACAGCCAGCAGGGAGTTCATGACGCAGATGCCCAACAGCTATGCCGCGCTCGTGCGTGCGATCATGGACGCGACTGCGTTTGCATCGAAGACAGAGAATCGCAAGGCGATTGCCGAGATGATCGCGCCGGCCAATTACCTCAACCAGCCGCCGATCGTCGTGGAACAGGCGCTCACCGGCACCTATGCGGATGGCCTCGGGGGCATTCGCAAGGACCCCAAGCGTGTCGATTTCGATCCATTCCCCTGGCAGTCCTTCGCCGTCTGGATGTTGACGCAAATGAAGCGCTGGGGCCAGATCAAGGGCGAGGTGGACTACCAGACGATCGCCGAGCAGATTTTCCTTGCGACCGATACCGCCAAGCTGATGCGTGAGATGGGCCTGATCCCGCCCGCCAGCGCCTCCAAAACATTCGCGGTCATGGGCAAGACGTTCGATCCGTCCAAACCCGATGATTACGTGAAGAGCTTCTCCATCAAACGGTCCTGACCAGCTCGGCATGTCGGTCTCGTCGGCTCGGCTTACGCTGCACGAATGGACTCATGCACTGCCGCAAACGAATAGCTTATGCGATTAGCTCCTCGGCCGCCGATCTTGTGGGATTGTTAGCCTCGTTTTTTGCATGTTAACGTGACTGCGCGACAAGCAGCTCAGGAGCACTAAGATGAACGTGAAATCACAGCTCGCCGTCGTTGCCGTTGCCTCGACGGTTGTCGGCGTCATCGGCGGAACGTTCCTGCACGCACAAACGGCGGCGCCTCCTGCTTATGTCATCGCCGAGGAGGTGCAGGTGACCGATGCCGATACGTTCAAGCAGTATTTGGCAGCGCTTCCAGGCACGCTCGCGCCCTACAAGGTGCGCACGCTGGCCCGTGCCAATCCGGTGGCGCTCGATAGCTCGACGCCTCCGGCCGGAAGCCTAGTGGTGCTCGCGTTCGACAACATGGACGACGTCAAGGCGTGGTGGAATTCGCCGGCATATCAGGCCATCATTCCGCTGCGCGAGAAATCCACCAAGATCCGCGCCTATGCCGTCCAGGGAGTGCCTCCGTCCTGATCCGAGCGGGCCCGCGGACGATCCCGTTCGGGCGCAACGCACACCTCATTCGTCGGCAGCGGCATTCGCCTCGGTCAACTTTTGTGCGCAGCAGCAAGAAGCGTTCATGCTCGATTAAGCCACCGCCGATTACGATGGTGCTCAGATGCGCATTTCCGGCCGCCACGCCAAAGCGTGGTCCTTAGCGGGATAGCCAAAGGCCGGACTCATTTGCTTGTTTTTTGATCACGCCGTTTGTGGCTTGCGTTGCCGGCGGCGAAGCCATTGACGCGAGGCTTCCTCCCGCATCTCACAGCAGCAACTCGGTCGCGGGATCGATCAGATGCATGTGGTTGAGATTGGCGTAAAGCCGCATCGGCTGTCCGGGCGCGGCAGCGGCGGTCGGCTCTACGCGCGCACACACCTCTTTTCCGTGCACCGTGAAGAAGACCATCGTCTCCATGCCCATCGGCTCGACCACATCCACGGTCATGCTGAACTCGCAACGCGGGTCGCGTTCTTCTCCGCGCGGCTCGGTAATGTGCTCAGGCCGCAGGCCGAAGATCACATCCTTGCCGAGGAATGGTCGATAACGAGCGGCATGAGCAGCCGGTACGGGAAATGCCAATTCCGGGGAAAGCCGCAGCGATAGCCCCTCGCCGTTCGGCTGCAGACGCGCGGCCAAAAAGTTCATGGCGGGGGAGCCGATGAAACCGGCGACGAAGCGGGTTTTCGGCCGATGATAGAGGTCCTGCGGCCGGCCGATCTGCTCGATGCGGCCGCCATTCATCACCACGACGCGATCGGCAAGCGTCATCGCCTCGACCTGGTCATGGGTGACATAGATCGTGGTCGTCTTCACCTTCTGGTGCACGCGCTTGATCTCGGTTCGCATCTGCACGCGCAGCTTCGCGTCCAGATTGCTCAGTGGCTCGTCGAACAGAAATACTTTCGGATTACGCACGATGGCACGGCCCATCGCAACTCGCTGCCGCTGGCCGCCGGATAACTGTTTTGGCCGCCGATCCAGAAGCTCGGTGATGTCGAGGATTTTAGCCGCGTGCTCCACGCGTGTGCGGATCTCCGCCTTCGGTCTTCGCCGCAGTCGCAAGCCGAACGACATGTTTTCGAATACCGTCATATGCGGATAAAGCGCATAATTTTGGAACACCATGGCGATGTCACGATCCTTGGGTGGCACGTCATTGACGACGTCGCCGCCGATGAGGATCTCGCCGGCGGAGACCTCTTCGAGCCCCGCAATCATACGCAGCGTCGTGCTCTTTCCGCAGCCGGAGGGTCCCACAAGGACGACGAATTCGTTGTCAGGAATGTCAAGGCTGATATTGCGCACCGCCTCGACCTCGTCGAAGCGCTTCACCACGTTGCGCAACGCTACCTCAGCCATCGCTCACCCCTTGGTCGCGCCGGCGGTCAAGCCTGCGATGTAGTGGGACCGGCTATCGGCCAGGATTTTGTTCTGCGTTGGATTGCAGGCTACATGATCCGCGCTCCTCGGCAAGCCGCCCGCCCAAGCCATGCCGCACTTTTCCGCGTCCTTGTCTGGGTCCTGCATCAGTCGCCCCGCTCGCACTGGCAAAACAACGAGCCGCATCGGAATTGGTGGCCGGCCGGGCAACGAAATCCGTCTTCGTTGGCTCCCCGCCTGCGACGGATCCACTAGCTTCTCGGCTGCAGGTCGCGGAGTAGTTCTGGCCGCTTGCTTCGACAGTATCTGTTGGCAAAACCTGCCTTCCGTATGGCATGTTCGCCGGTATAGTTTGACTGCGGAGTGGCTGCGGGCCGCGCACCGATGTTTGCGTATTCCGCGTGATGTCGGGCGATTCCGCGAGATATCGGGCGAATGCCGTGAAACTTCCCCGTCGAAAATTCTTGTGCCTGTTCGCGACTGCGGCCGTGCTGCCGGTCGCTGGGCGGCCCGCAAGCGCGCAGGCCTATCCGAGCCGGCCGGTGCGCATCATGGTCGGTTTCGCCGCCGGTGGCGCCTTCGACATCACCGCTCGCCTTATCGCGCAATGGCTGTCGGAGCGGCTCGCCCAGCCCTTCATCGTCGAGAACCGACCCGGCGCCGGCACTAATCTGGCGACCGAAGCGGTGGTTCGTGCCCCGCCCGACGGCTACACGCTGGTCCTGGGCGGCGCGGTGAACGCCGTCAATGCAACACTCTACGAGAAGCTTAAATTCGATTTCATAACGGACATCGCGCCGGTTGCCGGCATCATTCGATTTCCCAACCTCATGGAGGTCAACCCAGCCTTTCCGGCCAAGACCGTTCCGGAGTTCATCGCCTACGCCAAGGCCAATCCCGGAAAGATCGCGTTTGCATCGACCAGCACCGGAAGCACGCAGCATCTCTCGGGCGAGTTGTTCAAGATGATGACAGGCGTCAATATGGTTCACGTTCCCTACAGGGGAGCAGCGCCCGCGCTCACCGACCTGATCAGCGGACAGGTGCAGGTGATGTTCGGACCGCTCCCTCCGTCGATCGAGCTCATCCGGACCGGCAAGCTGCGCGCGCTTGCGATGACCACGACGGCGCGCTCGGAGGCGCTGCCGGATATACCGACCGTAGGCGAATTCGTGCCAGGCTACGAGGCAAGCGGATGGAACGGCATCGGCGCGCCCAAAAATACGCCCGCCGCAATCATCGATAAGCTCAACACGGAAATCAACGCAGCGCTCGCCGATCCCGACATCAAGGCGCGGCTCGCCGACTTGGGCGGCACGACGCTTTCGAGCTCGCCTCGAGAGTACGGCAAGCTCGTGGCCGACGAAACCGAGAAATGGGCCAAAGTGGTCCGCTTCTCCGGCGCCAAGCCGGACTAAGTCAGATGCGCGCGGCGAATCCGCGAGATCTGGCCTCGTCTGCGGTCCGCCCGATCCTCGACGAGGTCAGCTTGCTCGCCAGATCGTTCAAAGGGAGGAACGCCATGCGTCCATGGTTGCTCTTCGTATCATTCTTGCCTGCGCTCGCGGTTCCACTCGGCGCCTCGGCCCAACAGCAATTCCCGGCCGAGCTCGTGGGGCACGCGTATCTGCCGGCCCAAGCGATCGCGCTGCCCCCGCCCAAGGACGCGCCCGCGGCGTTCGCCGTCTCGGGCAAATACACGAGTCCCGACTGGCGGCGCATCGATGCGGTCGGAACGATTCCGGGAACGTCGTACATCTCGGACAAGTCCGCCTCCCGCCCGACCGGGGTCTCGACGCCGTTCAAGGGCCAGCCCCTACAGGGATTCTCCGGCATCAAGGCGATGCAGGACGGCAGCCTTTGGGTCATGACCGACAATGGCTTCGGCGCGAAAAAGGACAGCGCCGATGCGCTGCTGATGTTTCACCACATCAAGCCTGACTGGAAGGCGGGTACTGTCCAGCACCTCGAGACCGTGTTCCTGCGCGATCCCGATCGCAAAATTCCGTTCCTCATCGTCAACGAAGGCACGGAGAAGCGCTACCTGACCGGCGCGGACTTGGATATCGAATCGATGCAGTTCATCGGTGATTCGGTCTGGTTCGGTGACGAATTTGGTCCCTACGTCGTGC
>Ga0209647_1000457_pt1 | contig 38062 bp, 38 predicted proteins | sample GraSoi_2013_60cm_FD_185827 | JGI IMG/M metagenome (GOLD analysis project Ga0209647, IMG submission 185827) | Grasslands soil microbial communities from the Angelo Coastal Reserve, California, USA - Sample 9_17_2013_60cm (SPAdes) (version 2) | ecosystem: Environmental > Terrestrial > Soil >... | reverse complement strand
CTCCCTCAGATCCAGCTCGATGATTTCTTGGCCATACTTGACCTTCGTCACTCGGGGCTGGTCCAGCCTACTCCTCAATGCTACTTGTGCTTGGATTGGATCAATCGTTCCGATTGTTTCAGTTTTGTTATTCATAAAGAGCCGACAGTATAGCAACGGGTGTTGCTTGCTGTCGGCTCATGTCATCTACACGCGCGAGCAGTTTGCCGTCATCCACCCGCACGGGGCAGTAGGAAACCGCCTCACTGGCAGGAAAGGATAACTACAGCTTGCCGGGTAATTCGAGCAGCAAAGCGATTTTCTTCGTGCTTTAATCCTAATCCTTTACTTGCGTCCGGGCACGCCGACGCAACTGTACCGGCCGCTTAGTTAGACCGTTATGCGCCATAAAACGAGAATTTTGTTCTCGTTTTGCTCGGATGCCCCCAAGGGATATCAAGGGCCAAGCCCTTGGCTAGTTAGTCCCGGTCCGTTGATCGATCCACAGCACCTCATACGGTCCCAGGACCAGTTCCGGCCCCTCGCCCGAAATGGACGGGCGCTCAACGGGCGCAGTCTCGGAGCCTAACGGGTGCATCTCAAACGCCCCTGAAAGACCCTCGATACGAACGCGGCGTTCGACCGGTTTATAGTTTGCGACAAAGAGTCGGAGTAGAGAGTCTTTCCGAATGGCAAGTCCGCTTGAGCAAGCGGGATCGGTGATCGTAACCGTATCTATCTCGCCGCCGGCAACATCCCCGAGCGCGGCGAAAAGATGGTAAAGTGGAAACAGCTCGCCGGGGCGCGATGGAAAAAGGGAGGGCAGCAGCGAGCCAGAGGCGCGCTCCATGATTCCTTTCCACCCGATCATCTCATAGTAGGTCGCGCGGAACACTCCGGCTTCCGACAAAGTCTTTATGCTCCCAAGGGTCCACGCAGCAGCAAAAGGCAGCCGCTGGCGCGGGTCCACCTCAGGAGGCAGCTCGCCCGGCGCTGGCGCTTGGGGCAGGACAGTCGCATAGGGGTTCCACTGCATTTTCAGTGTAACAGGGCCGACGTGCACCGGTTTGCCGCCCGATATGAGAAGGGCGCTTTCCACAGTGGCGCGCTGCCCGCCTAAGCTCTCTACGATCGAAAGTTCATCGTCGGCATGAATTTGCGGATTGACTGTGTAGGTAACGAAATCCAGCAAGTCGATCGGGGGATGGTTTCGGTTGAGTTCAGCAAAAAAGGCGCGTGTCCCGAACCCGAGAGGTTCACAATACCCCTCGCGCGAAAGTCGCTCGCGCACAATGGAAAGGTGCTCGGCCGAGGTTGTGGGACGACCTTCGCTCAGGACGGTCCACGACACCACCTGCGGTCGCGCATGCTTCAAGGCACGGGAAAGCCGGTCGAGCCCAGGACGAGCGTCGGCCTCGATGCGGAGAGCAACGGCGATAGGGGCACCGATCCGTCTGCCGCACTCGGCGGCAGCCACGAGGTCTTCAACGCAACGCTCTTCGCCGAGTACGAGCTCAAGGTAGAGGTGCGATAGCCTCAGTGCGGCCAGTCGAGCATACTCATCTTCAGTCGCCTCTTTTGCATACCGGCTCCAAGACAACCCGAGGGGAACCAGGATCCTCCTCGAGGGAGATTCGAGAGTAACGGCGTCCGCCTGTCGCGCTGAGTTTGCACGTCGAGCGCCGCTTCGTCGAGCAACCGTCTTGCGCCCGGCGCTGCTTGAGAATTCGCTCGCTGGCAGGGGTGAAACCGTCACTGACTGTCGCAACCAGTCACCTGCGCGCACCTCAACCGGAAAAGGCAGTCGCAAAGGCGTGCTGTAGGTCTTGAAGCTCGCGTCAGTCCAGTTCCGCTGGTCCTCCATTTCAAAGATATCGCCGTCGAACTGTATCTCCGCGACACTTCCATTAGAAAGGAAGTGACGGATACCGGCGATCTCTTTGAAAGGCTGATGAGGAGAGATGATAGTCGGGAACGCACCGGCGGTAGTCGATCCGTCAGGGTGAGTCACGATGAGCTGGTCGCCAGCTGCACTGATCGGATGATGTACGCACAACCCAATTCGATTGCGCCTGAAAGTTGAAAGAGTCTCCCCCTCAAATGCAAAACGAATGGTGCCGTCCGACTCGCCGGTGATCGTCGCTCTCCAGATGAAATGAACCTCTCGATTTCGGTGCTCCGAGCGATAGGTGATCAGGAATCGATCTTCGCCCTGGTCTACTCTCAATCCGCTGATTTTCCCCGGAATGGTTCCCCAATTGTGGTCGCGAAGAGCAAAATAGATACGGTTGATGGTCTCGCAGCCGGATATCCGGATTGTCCGCAGATCTCCGCCGGTGAACAATGCCGTGGCTGGACCGGCTACCAGCTCAATTGGCTTTTCACTATCGCTATGAGGCACCGGACATCCTCTTCATTCAAACCTCGGGCGGAGGGTAGATCTTTTCTGGCTGCACCCTTCCCTTGGGACGCTGAATGAGCTCAAGGGTGATACCGAGCTCATCCTCGGTATCGAGATAGGCGAAATGCCCGTCACCGTCCAAGCCGAAGCCGGCGCCATCCTGAATTATGTGATAACCCGACGCCTCTGCTTCCTTGATTGCTTCCTCCATGTCGTCGACAAGCAGACCAAAGTGATGGACTCCGTATCCCTTTTTCAAGACGAAATCGCGATGAACCGTGCGTCCGCTCCGGTGTTGGATTAGCTCGATGCGAAGTGCACCGACATAGGACAGGGCAATGCGGATGGAGTACTTGATTGGCTCGCCCATATAGGTCATCCGCTTGAGTAGCGGGGCCTCGTAGGTGTAGAAATGCCAAGGCCCGATTCCGAAAAGTCGCCAGTAGTTTTCCACAGTAGCATCTAGGTCCTCGACGACCAGCGCCACCTGGGCGATTCCTCCTTTCAGGAACGGAAGGAATCCCTTCTTAACGCTACTCTCGCTCACTTACGCCTCCGTACGCACGAACACAAGTTTGTGGTACTTGCCAGGGTTGTCCACTAGCTCATGAAACACTCGTGGACCCTCCCACATATCAACCATTGTCGCGATCTTCGGATACTTGATAGCGCCAGATGCAAGTAGCTCAAGCGACTCTTCAAAGCAACGCACCGACGCCCTTGACCCGACGATGGTCATCTCCTTGCGAGTAAAGTCAAGACCGGGAAAGGAGACGCGCGTCCCCTCCTTTACGAGGCCAACGATTACAATCCTACCCCCTGCGGCGACAAGATCCACCGTTTGCTCCATCGCCTTTTCATTCCCAGTTGCTTCGACGACAACCGCGGCTCCCTCTCCGTTCGTAAACTTCAGAACGGACGGCAGGAGCGAGTCTCCACCCGGCAGGACCTTCGCCCCGAGTTTGGCGGCAGTCTCCATCCTCGTCTCAAGGACGTCGCTCGCAACGACCCGAGCGCCTTTCGCCTTTGCCACCTCAATGATAGCAAGCCCGATAGGCCCGCATCCGAGAACAAGAGTGTACTCTCCCATTTTGATGTCCCCGCGCCGACAGGCCTGGACGCCGATTGCAACGGGCTCCGCGAACGCGGCCTCGGCAAATGAAAGCCCCGATGGAATACGATGAATTTTCTCAGCCGGCGCGACCACCAGCTCGCCGAATCCCCCAGGGAAATGCACACCGATAATGCGGAGCTTCGCGCAGCAGTTCGACTTCCCCGCTCGGCAAGGATAGCATTTCCCGCATCCAATGAAGGGCTCGATCACAACGGGCGTACCGGGCGTCATCCCTTGAACTTCCGCCCCCACCTCCGTAATGACGCCAGCGATCTCGTGACCTGCCACTTGTGGGTAGACGGCATACGGGTTCTTACCTTGATAGATGTAGAGATCTCCCGCGCAAACCCCGGTCGCGCGCGTTGAGATAAGTACCTCGCCGGGGGCCAGGCCCGGAGCAGCCCAATCCCCCACCCGGATACACTTCGGTGCATCGATGATTATCGCCTTCATATATGTGTCTGCTTCACATCAGCCTACAGCCGTGCGATCGTCTCGTCGGGCTCCCACCATCCGCCAGCTTCGAAGCCCCCGTCCACCGTTATGGTCGTTCCGGTGATGTAGGAGGACGCTGGCGACGCGCAAAGAAGCACTGCGCCAACGAGTTCTTCGGGCTCCGCCGGTCTCCGCGCGGGAATCCGGGTGCGCAGCCATTCGGCCTTGTACGCGTCGCCCCAGATCGGCTCAGAGAGGGGCGTACGTATGAAACCAGGAATGACGCAGTTCACTTGAATATTGTCCTTTGCCCATTCCACAGCCATAACCTTTGTTAATTGGGTTACTGCACCCTTCGCAGCTCCGTAAACTGAGACCCCGCCGAGCGCGAACGTGGAGGTAATCGAACCTATGTGGATGATCTTTCCAGCCTTCCGTTCCTTCATGAGCTGACGGGCCTCCTGGCTCATAAAGTAGAGGCTTTTGAGATCTACCGCCATGATCGAGTCCCAATGGTCCTCGCTCACCGAATCGATCGGTTCCCGTATATTCGTAGCCGCGCAGTTGATAAGAATATCAAGTCTGCCAAACGCGGCGTTCGCTTCCGCAACAAGCTGGCGCGCTTGTTCCAAGGATCCCAGCTCCGCGGTGAGCGCAACCGTCCTCCCTCCTGCATGCTCGATTTCTTCCTTAATGGAATCGAGACGCTCCAGCGATCGGGAGTGGATCGCGACAGAGGCCCCCGCATCCGCAAGAGCGAGCGCCAGTTCGCGGCCGATCCCTCCCCCCGCTCCCGTTAGGAGCGCCACCTTTCCTTCTAACGAAAAGAGCCTGTTGACCATTCCAGCAGATCTTGCCATTCTGAAGCGCCTCCCCTAGTTGACTGGGTAGAGCGGAGGTTCGCCCCGCTTAACCCTCACGATGTTCTCGACCGTGATCTCGCCGAGCCGGCGTCGCGCGTCCCAGGTGTCCCCCGCCATATGCGGAGTCAACACCACGTTCTGAAGGACCAGAAGGGGGCTTTCCGCCGGCGGCTCCTCAGCGAAGACGTCCAACCCTGCGCCCCGGATCCTTCCGTCTCGCAATGCATCAACAAGCGCCTGCTCGTCGACAAGATGGCCGCGCCCCGTGTTGATAAGGATGGCGCCTAGCTTCATCGCTCGAAGTTCGGTGGCCCCCAGCAGAGGATGCCCCGCGCTCGCAAGCCCCGCATGGAGGGACACCACGTCTGCTCGCTTAAGCAGGTCGGCAAGTGAGAGAAAGGTGATGCGGTGCTCTGCCGCAAAGGCAGAATCGGGATACGGATCGCAGGCGACGACCTCCATTCCAAAGCCCTGTGCGCGCAGAGCGAATTCCTTGCCGATACGCCCTAGTCCGACAATCCCCAGGAGTTTGCCGCGCAGCTCCATCCCCACGAACCCCTTCCATTGGCCGCTTCTAGTGCTCAGGTGTGCCGGCACGATGCCGCGCGCAACAGCAAGAAGGAGCGCCATGGTAAGATCGGCGACCGAGTCGTGCACAGCGCCGAAGGTTGCTGCAACGACGACTCCCTTCGTCCGCGCTGCCCCAAGATCGATGCTATCAAGCCCCACCCCGTGCTTGGCGATGAGCTTCAAACCATCCGCCGACATGATGACCTCGGCTGTAAGCTCGTCTGTGCCGGTGACGATAGCATCCACTCCGGCCAGTGCGGTTCGGAGCTCCGCTGCACGATACGCTCGCCCGATCTGGTTCGGAATGATCTCGCACCCGGCCTCTTCAAGGCGCTTGAGGTGCTCGGGATAGGCCTTGCCGAAGGATTTCGAGCCAATCAATACACGCCATCGGTTCATGCATTATCCCCTGTGCGCGGAGTCCTGCCGCGATCCGCCGCCGCTGATGGCAGCGACAAGTTCGCGGACCGTCGCCACCTCTGACCTCATGTCGGGTACGCGGTAAATTCCTGCTCCAAGCGCGAGGCTATTTGCTCCCTGTCGGGCAAGCTCCCGTGCGTTATCCCGGTTCACGCCGCCTGCAACCTGAATGTCGACCGCCACTCCGGCCTCGGACACGCAGGAGCGCAGCGCGCCCAGACGCGGCAGCGCCTGCGGATCGAAGCTCGCTCCCTTTGCCCCCTCGCCGGTCACGCGGGAGAGTAGAAGTATCGCATCGATCTGCCCGATCACCGGCTCGACAAAGCTCACTGCGGTCCCCAGCGCGACAGCGACGCCCGCCCGAACACCGAGCGCCCGAATAGCGAAGATAGTCTCGTGAATCATCTGCGTGCTCTCAATATGCGTAAGGATCAGATCCACCCCTGCATCGACGAGACTGGATGCGAACCGCAGCGGCTCCTTCACCCCCAAGTGCACCTCAAAGGGCAGTCTGGTGAGCGAACGCAAAGCGGCGATAGTCCGGGGAGCAAACCCGATATCAGGCACGAAATAGCCGTCGAAAACGTCTAAGTGGATAAAGTCGAGCCCCGCGGCTTCAACACGCGCGACTTCCTCCGCCAAGCGTCCATGGTCAGCATTGAATAGTGCGGCACCCAGCCGTACACCGCGCTGCGTCGCAATTGTCACACTCTCGCCGTCATTCGACACCACGACTAATCCTCAGGTTCTATCCCAATCGCCCGCACAGGGAAGGCGTCGAGCCCCTGAACCGGGATGGGAAGGGCGATGAGAAAAAAGCGCTTCCCTCTTAGCTCGACGAGGTTCGTCAAGCACTCGAGCACCGGGATACCTGCGCGTGTAACAAGACGATGGTCGGGGTAATGAGTGACGCCGCGCACCTCGTAACCCGAGGAATCTGTGCCGAGACAATTGATCTTGCGGTCATCAACCAACCAGCGTACAGCTTCCTCCATCACGTACGGGCGGTCGTGCGATTGCGGCGTCCGGTACTGGGTGTGCCGTCCAGTCATGATCATGACGCGGTCACCGACATTGATGTCGCCGGCCGCTTTGATCTCCGCGAGCGAAATAGGCTCGTTCACCTCCTTCCGACGGAAGTCGAGCACGATTGCAGGCCCGAAGAGTTTCTCGATCGCGAGCCCTGAAGTGTCGCTACCAGATGCGAGGAAATGCAATGGCGCCTCAACGTGCGTGCCGACGTGTGACCAAAGATACACGCAGCTCATAATATCACCCTCCTCTCCAGAACGCTCGTTCCGTCGCGAGACGTCAAGCATGTACAGCTCTTTGCCGGGTACCAATGTGTGGGTCAGATCGACGATCCTTCCCTTCGGTAAAAGTTCTCGAACATCCATACTCCACCTCTCATTTCCGGACTTCATCTTTATCCACGCCCGCCGGTTTCATGATGTCCTCTATATGGGCCCCTTCGACGCCGACCTTGGCAATGATTCCTCTACCGCCGGCGGCGTTGATCGCCGCAACAATCTTCTCCTCGCTTCCAGGAGCGGCTAGCGCGATGATGATCCCGCCGCTGCCTTTGCCGGAGATCTTTGCACCTAATGCGCCCGCCTCAAGCGCTGCGTCGACCATGGTCTCAATCTTTGGAAGCGACATCCCTATCTTCTCTTTGATCAGATGGCATAGATTCATGGAATGTCCGAGTGACACCAAATCCCCTCGACTAAGAGCCTCTTGAGCTTGTTCGACCAGCATACCCATCTCAGCCATGAGGTGAATCCGAGCCGGATGCTCGTCGAGCCAATTTCGGCTGCTCGTGTTACTTATAGCAGTGCTCGAGCGCAAGAGGGTATCGCCGATCACGAGGCGCAGCGGCACCTTGGAGTCGATCCGCTTCGGGCCCTCTCGCAGCGAATAGCGTACGATCCCACCGAGAGTGCTCGCGCCGCTATCGAGCCCTGTACCCATTCCGCCATGGGCGATAACGTCTCCCTGCCACGCGAGCCACGCGATGTCGAGAGGCTCGGGGTTGTACCCCGACGCTTGACAAGTAACGAGGGACATCGAGACCGAAGCCGCCGCCCCCGAACCGAGGCCCGATCCGGCCGGGATCTCCGAACGCCACGAGAGATGATATCCTATTCTTCCAGTCCGCTGATGCACGAACGAGAGTATATACCTCACGGGCGCGAAGAAGTCCTCACAAGCTATTTTCGAAATCGCATCGTAGCTCTTCTCCGCGCGTAACGAATCGATCTCTTTTCTAAACTCCTTCAACCGTGCCATGTCCCCGTTTTCCACACGGTTGTTAAATACGAAGGCATAGCGATCTCGATCCAGTGGCCTCAGAGCACAATAGGCACGTGGCTCCACCGCCGTTGCGAGAGCTGGAAATCCATAATTGACCGCCTTGCCACCTGCGAGGATCACTTTCGCCGGTGCAGAGGCTACAATTTCGGTTTCACTCCGTTCCATACGCCTACTGTCGAGTTCTTTCGGTCGCAAGGAAAAGAACGAGGATTATGAAGAGCCCCTCAGCGACGAGCTGACCGCCGATTTTCAAACCCGCTACCTGCATCGCCGTTACCAAGAGCACCAAGAAGAGACTCCCTAAGAGCGTCCCCAGTGGGACCGCCCTTCCCCCGAAGATCAGCGTCCCTCCCACCACGACGCTCCCCACCGTCTGAAGCAGGTAGGGGTCGCCAAGTCCGAGAAATGCACCGTTCACTTGGGCCGAGATCATGATCCCGCCGAACGCTGCAAGCGTACTGCATAGAACATACGCAATACCTTGGATCAGGTTCACCGGCATACCTGTGAGTCTTGCCGCATCGAGATTCTGGCCTACCGCGATCAGGCACTTCCCGTAGCGAGTCCACGTTAGCATTAGGTTGAGCAGAATCACAATCGCGATCGTGATGAGCAGCACCAGCGGGAGCACGCCGAAAAGACGATCGCGCGCAACGTGCAGCAGGACGGGAGCAACGTACGCCGTCGTGAAATGCGGATTGTATATCAAGATCGCCGTCGTTATGATGTAGCCTGTCCCGAGGGTTGCGATAATCGGCGGTATGCGCAGGAACAGCACAGTGAATGCATTAACAACCCCGATGAACGCGCCGATCACGAGAACAACCGGCACGGCGTACAACGCTTTCAGATTGCTGCCCGAAGCGATGCCAGCGGAGAGAAAGGCCGATAGCGTGATTACATTCGGGATGGAAAGGTCGATTGCTCCTCCACCAGTCGTGATGACCAACATTTGACCGAGCGCGACGATCGCAAGAAAGGACGCGTTCGTGCTCGTAGCAATCAAGCTCTCCAGGTTCAGATTGTGGGCGAAGAGGCCCAACGCAACCCACATTACGAAGGACCCGACCGCTGCCCAGATCCACGGAATCCCCTTCACCACTCTTAGATTGAGCGCCGCAGATTTGGAATTGACGCTCATAATTCACCCTTTCGCAGAAGTCGGAACGCCAGGATCGCGATCAAAAGACCCCCTTGCACGGCCGTTACGTAGCTCGAGTTCAGTCTAAGAAAGCCGACAAGTACGCCGATCAAGGACAAGGTGATCGCGCCGATCACAGTGCCGAACGACGATATAACGCCACCGATGAGTTCGCTACCTCCGATGACTACCGCCGCGACTGTCAGGAGGGTGTAGGACGCTGTGGCGTTGATATCTGAACCTGCTGCTGACGCGGTCATAGCCATTCCGCCAATGACCGAGAAGAGACTCGCGATGACGTACGCCGTAACGTATGCCTTGAGAATGGACCAGCCACTTCGCTCGACGGCGACTGGGTTATTACCGAAGCCGCGCAGTACAGTACCGTAACGAGAACGACCGAAAAGGAACGATAGGAGCCCGGCAACGAGGATGATGAGGACACTTTCGGGGACAATGAGGTGGACGTTAAAAACCTTTACCAGCCAATCCGGCGGCTGACCGCCCGGCGCTGGCTGCAGTGTGTAACCTATGCCCACCCACACGAACGACATTCCCATGGTGACAATGACTGACGGGATGTTCCTGAGGTAGATCAGGGCGCCCATCAATCCGTAACCAACGACCGTAGCTACGATGAGGCCAAGCCCCAATTCGAGGTGCTGCCGCAGTATCGTGGCACAAAGCACGCCAACAAGGCCCATGTAGGCACCGACACCGAGGTCAATGTGACTTAGGCCGATGATGTACATCTGAGCGAGCGCAGCGAAAACGAGGGGGATCGACGCTTTCACGAGGAGATCGACTCCGAATTCTGAAAGCACCGCTGGCTGTAGCGCCCCGCTCAAAAGGAACACCGCAAGCATTGCGCCGAGCGGAATCAGAATTTCATTTCCCCTGCGTTTCGCCTTCTTCCCCTGCCTTCCTGTACGATCGGCGAGGTGCTCGCCATGAAAACTGGCCTCGATAATTCTGTCCTTGCTTATCGCGCCGTTTTTTAACTCTTCGACGATTTGTCCGTACCTAAAGACCAGCACGCGAGAGCAGCATACAAGCTCCTCATCCTCCGTGCTGTACCATATAACCAGCTTTCCGTCCTCCGCGGCTTTCCTGAACAGCTGGTGCATCTGCTCTTTCGTCCCGACGTCGACACCCTTGGTTGGGTCGTCGAGAATGATCACGTCGGCATCAGCAAGCAGAGCCCGCGCTACTATTACCTTCTGCTGGTTGCCGCCAGACAGTGACAGTATTGCTGTCCGCAGCCCTTCAGCCTTGATGGACAGATTCGTGTACCACTCCCTCACCTTCGCCGCTAGCCCGCGAAGATCCAACTTTCCGAAAAGTGACGCCTTGTCGATCTCAACGATGCTCATATTGTCGGAAATCGGCCACATTGGGAAGACACCCTCTTTCTTCCGATCTCCGGTGACGTAAGCAAGACGCCCCGCTTTTTCGACTGCTCCCTTGGTGGTCCCGCGAGTAAAGAAGAGGGCTTTCAGAAACTCGCGCTGACCGTTGCCGTCGAGCCCGGCTATCCCTACAAGCTCACCGCTACGAAATTCTACATTTATGTCGACGAGCCCGTCGCATGAGAGCCGATTAGTCCGGACGTGGACCTTTCCGCCGTTTCCGACAGGTTTATTCTGAATTGAGGCCGTGCCGAACCGTTCCGGCGCACTCCAGCGTTCGCCGATCATCTTTTCGACGAGACTCGTCTGATCAATGCTGACGTTGGGTCCTTCCCACACCTTTGCGCCGTCCTGCATGACGACAATCCGATCTGCAATACCGATAATTTCACCGAGACGATGCGAAATAAAAAGAATAGAGACGCCGCGTTTTTTCAATGTCGTGATGTGAGCCATCAGTTGCGCGGTTTGGGACGCTCCAAAGGAAGAGGTCGGCTCGTCTAGGATCAGCAGACGCAGATCCTTCATGGTGATCGCGCGACATATTTCGATCATCTGTCGCTGGGAAATGGAAAGCCTGCTAAGTCGTGCGCGTGGATCGATGTCGTGGCCCGGGAAGAGGTCATCGAGTGCGCGCTGAGTGTCTGCTAGCGCGCGCTTGCGCCATCCAAAGCCTTTGGCGACCGTGAAGTGCTGCTCTACGCAGAAGTTTTCGAAAACCGAGAGATTCGTGCAGAGTGAGAGATCCTGGTATACGACTCGTATGCCGAGCTGGCTTGCTACCGTGGGCGAGTAGGCGGCGAGATCGATTAGATGGCCATCGTGAAAAAGCTCGCCCGAGTCGGGGAGAGTGACGCCGGAAACGACCCTCGTAAGGGTACTCTTACCGGCTCCATTTGCGCCAATTAGTCCAATGACCTCTCCGCGGTCGACGGTGAGCGACACCTCTCTGAGCGCGGTCGTGGCACCATAACGTTTGGCTACCGAATTTAACCCGAACAGGTTTTCTCGTTCCATTAGTTAGCGTTGCCCAAGAGTTCCTGGCGTGTGACATCGCTTCGTCGTCCACGCCAGGAGCTCCTGACTCCGGTCTCACAGGCAGCTCCTACGTTTGGGGGGGCGTAGCACGACCCCCGGTATCGGCACCAGTTTTATTGCTTATTAAGGATGTTGTCCTTGACCCACTGGTCGTTATACTGCTGCGCGATGACCGTACCAGGCTGGATATCCTTGAACTGGTCGACCGTGTCGTTGTCCACCGCTACCAGCGGCAGAAGGTAGGGGTGCGCTTTCATTTCGGGAACTTTGTCGCCCCGTAGGATATGGATGGAAAGCCAGAAGGCGACGACACCGATGCTGGGCTCAGTGCCAAGGCTGATAGTCTGGTAGCCATTCTTCGCCTTTTCCTCGATCCACCAGCGGATGAACTCAGCGCGGTTGTTCCCGACGACGAGCGGAACGGGCCTGCCGGCCGCGAGAAAGGCCTGGACGACGCCGTAGGAGCCCTCGTTAGAAACTGCGTCGATCTTGGGCATGCTCGAAAGTACGTTTGCGACTGCACTCTGCGCCCTGGCGTTGTCAGCCTCGGTGTCCACCTCGCCGAGAACGTGAATCTCAGGATGCTGCTTGAGGATCTTCATGATCGCATCGTATTGCAGCTCCTCCGGCTGCGAGCCCACGACCCCGCGGGTTAACAGCACGTTTCCGCCCGTAGGACCCAACCTTTTGACCACATAGTTGGTTGCGATCTCGCCCCAGCTTGAGTTGTCATATGCAATCTGGTATGCATCGGTGCTAGTCGTGAGGGAGTCGAAGACGACGACCGTGATCCCCTGTTGTGCAGCTTGAGCAATGGCCCCGTTGAGCGCCGTCGGAGAAGCGGCGTTGATGAGAATTGCGTCGGGGTGGCTCAGAATCAGGCTGTTAAGCTGCGCGAGCTGTGTGTTTACGGTTCCGTCGCCGTTGTCAAGTATGAAGTCCGAAATCAGCCCTTGCGCTTTTGCATCGTTCGCCGCTTTTTGCATGACATCGACCATCTGTTTGCGCCACGTGTTGCCGTAGAACGAATTAGATAGCGCGATTTTGTAGGCCTTTTGCCCGTTGGCGCTTAACGTCAGGGTTGAAATTGCCAACGGCGTCAGGAAAAAGAGAAAAAACAGACGTTTCAGGAGATTCCTCCTGCTTGTTTGTATGTATGCTACCATGGTTAACAACAGAAATAGATTAGTGACTGCACGATTTGCCCGAAAGGCGCGCAGTAGTGCGGGGATCCGGCGATAAGGCCTGACGGGCACATCGGCGGAGGTCGCTAAGCTTGGGGGTAAGACTCATTGAGCCGGATAACAAAAAGCCTAATTAAACTCTGGCTTTACGAGCGGCTCGAAGTCAAGACCAAATTGACCTTTGTGGTCGGTGGTCCTGACAGGAACTGACATGGATATCCGCGGCGTTTGTCGCGACATCGTGCCGCCCGAGCACCTCGTCCACACTGAGAGGGTCGGGAGTTTGAAAGCCGACCTTGGCCGACGTCGAATCCATACGAAAACGTATTCAGGCCAATAGAAAGCGGCCGCTTCCTGGACAACGTATGCTTCCTCCCGCGGAACGACGTATGGGTAAAGTCCGAGAGCACAAAAACTTGACGAAGCTTCCGGAGAAGGATGAGAGGAGTTCGTAATTTTTGCGTGCCGACAGCGAATTTCCGTTTGACAGCCTTTCCCGCTGATTTTCGGACAAATCATAGGCTCACGGAGGTGCACAAACACTCATAAGCAATCTCCGCGGGAGAAAAAAACGGCCGAAAATGACCCGCTCGAATCGTTCGCCACTCGGTTGGGCTTAAATCAATTAATGACTCTGTAAGACCCCGAATAGCAGGCGGTTTCAGCAGGGCAACAAGCGCCTTTTCGTCCGCGGGCCGATCAAATAGACCTAACATGCGCAGAACTGACAACTCCGAACCCTCGCCAAACCAGGTTTGGTAAGATTCCATTACTTTTCGGGCATGGACTCCCTGTCTTATGTCGTGAGCGAGACGTTCCGACACTTCTTTGCGACAACGAATCTCTCCATCGTAAGCATCGGTCAGATAGCTGCCCAGCAGCGTGAGCGCAAGAGAATGGCCACTGAACTCGTCGCTGGCACTTCGCAACTCCGCTTCGTGCCCCTTAACGCCCAGTGCTCGGAGCAGCTTCCCACCGGCATCGCTGGATAGTTGTTCCAGCTCACGACGCACGGCCGAGGCGCGTTCGTGATCGGCGATATCAGCGACCGGCATCCGCGTGGTGATGACGCAAAGCCCCGTATTGAAAGCAGCCAACTCGCGCAAAAGCGCCTGGAGGGAAGGCTCACGTAGCCGTCCTTCTTGTGGACCAGGTGGGCTTTGGAGCGGCTCCAGGCCGTCCAGAACCAGCAAGGTTCGACGATGCGCGATTAATTTCGCCAATCTTTCGCCCTTCTCCCACGCCGTTCCGATCCGTGGATCTGGATCACCAAACCAAGCGAGAGTCGCGTCAAAAAATTCATCTGCGGACGAAGTGCCCCCACTCCTGCCCTGCCTGTAGAAGGACCAACCAAAAACCAGCTCCGCACAACGATAATGTTCGGCAGCCATCCGCCCGAGCCAATGGTTGACGAGCGTGGACTTCCCAACACCGGCCCAGGCAACGATGCTAACGACATTGATATGCTGGTTTGCCCATGCATCATTCAGGAAGTCGAGATCCTCCTCTCGCCCAAAAACATCGCTTCCAGTAATGGGCAATCTGGCTACTGAAATTTTCTCCGGTCCCAGTCTTTTTGGCGGCGTGCGAGTTGTCTGCTTGCGAGTTGTCTGATCGACTAGCAGCTTTTTTATCCGCTCAGATAGCGTGCCGAGGTGCTTTGGCAAAGGCGGAGCGCTTGCATCTAGCCACTGAACGGTGTCTAGGAAGTAACTCAGGCTTTGGTCTGGCAAAACATCCTTGATTCGGAAAGGGATGACGGCGAGGCCGGAGGCGAAAGCTTTCGCCACTTCCCGCTGAACATGATCGGAATCATTCGCATGCTCCGAGAAGACCAGGATGAGCACTCGGCAGGCGTCAAGACCTTGCATGATGCCTTTGGTCCAAGTGGCTCCCGGTTCGATGTCACGGGGAGCGATCCAACAGTTGATCCCAGCGGACTCGAGATGGGTACAAATCGCGTCCGCGGTCGGCCGATCTTTGCTCGAATGGCTAATGAAGACCATCGACGGCATGCTTCCTCCGCGGTATCAGGACCTTAGTCCATTTGTTCGCCGATAGCTTGCACAAAATCCCTCGTGGTCGCCGCAGCTCGAAAAGGAGCGGATGACGGACAGTTGCCGACCACCAATGCCCTAATTTGACCCGCTCGCTTCGATAGATGGATGCAGCTTTGAATTAGTGGAAAATTGCGTCCAGTGAGGTCTTCTCACACGAACAATCCGATCCCGTAAGCAGGGAGCGGATTGACAATCAAGGTGCCGCCGCGGATTAGCACGGTGACGCGGATCGCAAACCCCACGACGAGGAAGTTAGGTTAGCTAGACGCATGACAGCAAATCTCTCTCATTGACAGCAGATAAGACGCGCCGTCCATTTGGGAGTCGCTCAGAGGCCCTGACTAAGCCATTCCCTCTGACCCCTCGCGACACGGAGGTTCCTGGAGCCTGAAGAATTCCCGAAGCAGGTCGCTTGTCGACAACTTCCGCGCGAAACCATGAAAAGCGCGACGGTTTTGTGCAAGCGCAACATCGCCGCCATTTCGACCGCGGCTGAAAAGAAGATAACAGAAGCAAGTATTATGTTACGAAAACTGAATATGGGGATGGTCGGCGGTGGACGCGGCGCCTTTGTCGGCGGCATACACCGTATGGCAGCACGGTTGGATGGAGAAATTGACCTGGTAGCGGGAGCGTTCTCTTCAGATCCCGAAAAGAATAAGCAGTCCGGCAAAGATCTCTTCCTCGATCCGCAGCGTGTGTACAGCGACTACCAAACAATGGCGAAAACGGAAGCCGGCTTACTCGCAGGAAAGCGCATCGATTTTGTATCGATTGTCACACCAAACCACCTCCACTTTCCGATAGCCAAGGAGTTTCTAGAAGCCGGCATCAATGTGGTTTGTGATAAACCGATGACCTTCGATTTGGAGGAAGCATTCTCGCTACGCAATATCGTCAAAAAAACAGGCAAGGTCTTCGTCCTAACGCATAACTACATCGGCTATCCGATAGTGAAAGAAGGAAGGGAGTTAGTTCGGCGCGGGACTCTAGGCTCGATTCTGAAGGTAATTGTAGAATACCCGCAGGGTTGGCTCCTTCGCCCAATCGACGCGGAAGGGCAAAAACAAGCCGTTTGGCGAACTGACCCGGAGAAAGCGGGGGCTTCTGCTTGCGTCGGCGATATTGGCACTCATGCCGAGAACCTCGCAAGATACATTACGGGCTTAGAAATTGAGGAATTGCGAGCGGATTTTAATACCTACGTCGCAGGGCGCCGCTTAGAGGATGACGCGGACCTACTCTTGCGATACAGAGGGGGAACTCGCGGGGTACTTCATGCCTCTCAAGTTCTGGCCGGTGAAGAGAACGATTTCAACATTCGGGTGTATGGGACTAAAGCGTCTTTGGAATGGCATCAAGAAAATCCTGGCGATTTGTCTATAAAATACCCGGATGCACCAAAACAGATCCTCCGACGTGGCCAGTCGAACTTGAGCGACGCAGCTGTGCGAGCCACGCGGCTGCCAACGGGTGCTCCCGAAGGATATATCGAAGGTTTTGCGAACATCTACCGTGAAGCTACACGTGCGATCTGTGCAGAGGTCAACGGTGAAGGAGCTCCGCAAGACTTGGATTTTCCGACTGTGGAGGACGGAGTGAAAGGCATGGCCTTCATTACGGCAGCAGTCCAGAGCACAAAAAACGGAGGTGTCTGGACGAGACTACCTGGAACTAACTAGCGAGGACGGCAGTGATGAAAATGCGCTTACTACTTGCCCTTGCAGGTTTGGCTATCGGCTTTGCCGTACCAGCCCTTGCCGAAGAGCAAAACGCAGTCGAGCCAGAAGTCCGTCAGCAGATTGAGGCGCTAGTCGCCAAGCAGGACGAGGATTCAACAAGCGCGACGCCGCTGGTTGCACAGCCGACTACACGCAGGACGCAGTAGAGGTGTGGAGTTTGGGAGACGACCGGTGGTGCGGCTATCGGTCAGCAAGCCATCGAGAAAAATTACGCAGTCGATTTCGCATCGAGCCCCCCCAAATTCGTCGAAGCGCTTATTCAGGTGTATGCAATCGGCGACAAAATATCCGCTATCTCGGAATTGAATCACGGGTCCAGGAAGGGCTATCACGCAAGGATCTATGTTCGTGATGCCGATACCTGGAAGATTCGCATGGAATTACGCTATGCATTTATAAAACTGAAACGAATCTTCGTAAGAGCGATGCTTGGAAGAAGCGGACGATCACTACGAACATAGCCTCAGCACCGGCCCCGCCTGCTGAGACGAAGTAGAGGGGGAAGAGGCTCAGTCTCCAAGCAAGGTTGCGGCAACGCGAGAATTGCGAGTTTGGTCCTCAAGCGACGATTATTCTTCCTCTGGGAGGAAAAATGAAAATGCACTTAGTTGCCCTAGTAGGGCTGGCAACCGGCTTTGCTTTGCCGACCTTTGCCCAACAGAATGACCCAGCCGAGCCACCAATAGTCCAGCAGCGTGATCTCCTAGGGGTTGTTAAGGCAATAGATGAGTTCGGGGACCTTCATCGGAAGCTGGACGAGGCATATGACAAGAACGATGCCGCCGCAGTGGCCGCGCTTTTTACCAAGGACGCGCTTTTTGTGGCACCAGACGGAATGTTTAGCGGTCGCCAGGGCATAAAGACTAGGCATGCTGAGACGTTCCAGCGGTTGCCTATTATCGACTTTAACTGCAGCCGCGAGCGCAGACACCTCGATGCAATCGACAACGCGGTTTGGTCGGCTGGACAATGGGCTAGTACATCTCAAAGCCAGACTGGTCCTGTATTCGCGTGGGGCTGCTGGACAGCGATTTACGTTCGTGAGGGTGATGCTTGGAAGTTCCGCATGTTGACCCTAAGCGAGCACCCGCGACCGGCTGCGTCTGCCGAGACGAAGTAGGCGAGCAGCCTCGCTTTCGGAGGAGACAATGAAATTGCGCCCTGTCGGGCTTGGTGATTGGCACCGTAATGCCGGCTGTCGGCCAAGACAAAAACACGGTCGACCCAGAAGTGCGTCAGCAGATTGAAGTGGCGCTAAAGAAGTATGACGAGGCATGGAACAAGAACGATGCTGCTGCTTTCGCGGCAAGATTCACGTCAGAGGCGACTGATGTGCGGCGTTGGGAGGCGGTAGGTGTGGTTTCCGGTCAGGAAGCCATCGAGAAAAGGTATGCGGCCGAGTTCGCAGCGGGTCTCAGCAACCATGTCAAACAAGCTTGTTCAGGTATATCCAATCGGCGACGGCATATGCGCGATCTCTGAACTCGATGACCCGCATCTTAAAAGAAAGGACTACGTAGTAACGATCTATATTCGTAAAGCCAATGAGTGGAAGATCCGAATGCGCTACGTCCATTGATCGCCGCCGCGGACAGCTCCGTCGTCACCTCCGAAGATTGCCGGTAATGATCCGGAGCAAGTCTTCAAGGATCTTCGCGCAATGGTAGCTGATGTCGTAGAATCCTACAAAGCCGAGGGGAAACCGCTGCCCGAACCCAAAGACCTGGTCGCAGCATAGATAGTCTATACTGGCGACATAGATGGCCCACGGCTATGCTTCTGCTCGATTTTCCGCGCCTTCACCTGCCGTCTCTTAAAGCGCAGCTCACTGATCAATTCGTGCCGTCGTTGCACGGCGCTCCTTACTCTTTGCGCAACACGTCGAGCCTGCTCAAAAGCTCGCTCGACTATTTGCTCAATTCTGTTTTGACGTGCGAGCGCTTCCAGATCTCGGGGTGTCACCTGATCGATAATCGACCGGTTCGCGGTTTTTCGTAACACCTCGATGTCCTGTACGAACATTCGTGCTGTCGCACGATGGCGGGTAAACGCGACATGCAAATCTTCCCGATTTGCCATCGCATTGAGCGAACGGTTGTCTTCGACACGGATCATTTCGGTACGACTTGCGCCTTGGGCCTTATAGGTCGTCACGGCGTCACCCTGACGGACTCTTCCGTCCTTGAGATCCAGCTCCAGTCCCGACTCAAAACGTACTTTGCCGTTTTCGATCGACGCAATCAGCTGCCGCGAGCCGTTCTCGTAAATCTTGCCATTCTGCTTGATTTTCGCGGTCAGCAGAAGCGCTTCACCTGCGCCTCGTTCCAGCATGATCTTCGAGTAAACCGCAGTCACCTTGTTGAAAGCTATAAGCTCCTGCCGTCGCTTCACCCGGATGCCGTCGGCGGTCACCATCGTGACCTCCGCTATGCGTACAGACTTATCGGCGTCAGATTCGTACTCGATCATTTCTCCGCGTTTATAGCTCGCCGTCGAAAAGAGCTCCGTGGACTGTAGCCGTTTCACTTTGAACGTCGTAATGTGTGCCATCTTGAATTCCGGCCGAGCCGCTTTATAAGCCTCGTGTAATTTCTCGGAAATCCGTTCAGCCAGGCGATGAGTGGCTGCACAATTGTGTCCACAGGTTTTTTCGCGTTCCTGTTGGTCAGGATCCGCGTACACAGCTTCATCGAGGCCGCCACGCCGGATCGCGCCGCGTTCGATGAGCGTTTCGATCGCGGCACTGAAACGCGCGGCATCGCCGCTTGATAGGTCCTGCGCCAAGCGCTTGTCCTCCAGCCTTAGCTGACGGCGCGTCACGTTAATTCGTCCCGCATGCATTCCAAATCCGAGCTCTCTTTCCAACATGGCCAACGGCTGGCCTCGGCCCACGGCATGGAGTTGCTGCGTATCACCCTGAAATATAACTCTCGCATCGATGTCCCTCGCCAAGCTCACCAGTCCGACCATGGTGTGATTGTCGAGAAGCGACGCTTCGTCAACGTAAATGTCGGCTCCTCGCAGCGATTCCCGGAACCCAGGGACAAAACGCGCCTTGTTCAAGAGCCACGCAACGGTATTCGCCTCACGAAACGCCTGCGCTACATCCGGCCTAGTCGCCTTCTCGGCTTCGACCCTCAACGTAACCCGGCTCTGTTCACCATAGGGCGCAACCAGCACCACCGGCCGACCGGCATCAAGCGATGCACGGACGAGTCTCTCCATGAAATACGTCTTACCGACGCCGGCGCCACCGCGGATATTCAAGAACTGATCCGCGCTCGTCATTACATATTTATTGACCGCCTCATGCTGCTCCAGCCACAGCTTCGCCAGCTCCGCGGTCATCTCTTCGCCATTGCTCGCATCATCGATGAGCCGCGAAAGCCGGTCATACGTAGGTTTCAGCTCTTCGGGCATCTGGTACTGTTCCGGATTCACAAGAGCCGCCTTTTTTCCGGTGCCCTCCTTCACCGCGTTGATGATCGCTTCTTCTTCCGCGATGATCGCGCGCGTTGTGATCATTTCGTGATCACCGATCTTCTTTCGCACAAACTCCTCCCCGGTTCTTGAGAGCGTCCTCAATCTCTGCGTTACTTGCTTGTCCTGGAGCCAAGCGATCGATCTCGCCCACCAAGTGATCGGCGCGCGCGATTGATTCCCGCTCAAATACAGCCTGCACACCCTGCGCGATCACCTTATCCAAGTCCATCGGCGCGCCCGACCCACTGCGTGTTTCGGGCGAGACAAACATCTCAAATCTGTTGTCCCGGAATGAGTCTCTGACCTTAGTCCGCAATTCGGCAGTGCTGGTAATTTCTTTCGGGCGACGTGTGATGAACCACGCCTGGTAATCAATCTCGTGCCCCTCGCTTTCTGGCGGTGGACCCGGGTGAATATCGTGCAACAGATGACGAACGCCCTCCGACGCCCAAAGCCGGCTCTTTTCATCGAGCCCTTTGCCTGCCAGCGCTGAAAGCAGTTGCCCGGATGTGTAGCCCTCCTTCAGGAGTTTCTTCGCTGTCCGGATCTCGCTACCCCGAACACTGTGGACTCCTTACCTGGGCGCATCATTTAGGAGACCGAGTCCGCTATCTGATCGTGCTCAATGAGCTGTTGCGCGGCACGGGCTTTGATGCTTGGACCGACACGCCCGAGGTCAAGGCCTTTGTTGCGGCCGCTAAACCCAAGGTCATTGGCTACTTCAGAAGGGGTTCGGTTTTGGCGTCCAACACCGCTTTGTCGAGCACGAGGACCGGCACGGCCTGCTTCCAGGGCTCGAATTTCTTGCCCGCGAGAATATCCTTGGCCATTTTTACCCCGTTATAACCGAACAAATAGGGAAGCTGGGCGACCGACGCGGTCAGACGCCCTTCCTTTATCGCTTGTATCGCATCGGGGTTGCCGTCGACGCCGACGATCATCAGGTCCTTCTTGCCGGCGGCGCGCGCCGCTTCCGCCGCGCCCAACGCCATCTGGTCATTGGAGGCGAAGATGACGGCGAGATCGGGGTAGCGGGTCAGCAGATCGTTGGTCACGTCTGCCGCCTTGCCGCGGTCCCAGTTCGCCGTCAGCGACGCCACGATCTGCAGGTCTGGGGCGACCTTGGCCAGCTCCTCTTTGAAGCCGTCGCGGCGGTCGGTGGCGGTGAGCGCACCGGGCGCTCCCTCAAGCAGCAGCACCTTGCCCTTTGCCAGCCTCTTGGCGATATAGTCGGCGCCAAGCGCGCCGGCGTGCCGGTTGTCCGAGCCGATGCTGTTGGCCACGTTCACCCCGGCCTTCTCAGCCACGTCCTGGATTAAATTGGCGTCGATGTCTAGGACAGGGATGCCCTTCTTGGTCGCCTGGGCAAGACAGGGTAGCTGCCCAGTCGGATTGACGGCGGCGACGATTAACGCATCCGTCTTGCGCTGGAGCATGGTATTGCAGATGTCGAGCTGCGGCGCGACGTCGGCGTCGGACTCGGAGGCGAGCACGTAGACGTCGACCCCAATCTCCTTTCCGGCGTCTTTCGCGCCCTCGTCGGTCGCGCTCCAGAATGGGTTCTTGATGTTCTTGAGCAACACGCCAAAGGTCTGGTCCGCTGCCGCGGCGCTGTCGCTGAACCCGGCGATGCTGGCGAGGAGACCAGCGACGATCAGTCGGACCGCCGGCGTGACGTGTTGTCTTATTAGATTTTGCATATTCAGTCTCCATTATCCGTTCTTTGTTTCTTCATAGTCATTGCTGCCTGGTTCCTTCTGTACGGTCGGGTTGGTTTCTTCATCGACTACAACTCTGAGCCTCTTCAGCCGATTAGGAAGGGTGACCACCGAGAATCGATCACTGGCACTGAGTCGTGCCTTCCGCCATCGGCTACTTCCTGCGATCGAGCCAAGCCCTAGACCGGACGACGCCTCATTATTAAAGGCATTGGGGAGAAGGAAATCGGACGAATAAACTTCCTACGAGTCGTTAAAAATTACCGAAACCATTGTGGACGTCCACGATGTTTTTGGTACAATGTTTTTGGTATCTAAGAACTTTGAAGGACGTTTGGTCGTCCGATTTCCTCCTCCCCGACGCCTCTGTTAGTTAGGCTTCCCTCGGTCTGGGATTTCGCTCGATGATAGGGAGTGGCCGATGTGGCGGAAGGCACGAACTCAGTGCCAGCGATCGGTTCTCGGCGCAAACACCTCCTTCCTCTGCGTCAAAATGCCTAGAGGTGTAATCGATAAGGAATTTAACCCTGCAACAATCGCAAGGAACAAACAGAGAACGTATAACGGAGGCCGATAATGCAAAACCGAATACTACAACGGATTACGCACGCGCGCCGGCTGCTCGTTGCTGGCCTCTTCGCCAGCGCTGTTTCCTCCGCACCTGCTTCGATGCAGGCGGCAGGCGTGCTCGACGGACAGACGATCCGGATTCTCGCCATTGGCGACCCGGTTTTCCAGGTCATGCAAAAAATACATGACGACATGGAAAAGATGGCCGGCGGCAAGATCGAGCTGGAGGTCCGGCCGTTCGACGTCCTGCACCAGCAGGTCCTGCTCAACGCTCAGAACCCGACGTCCAACTACGACATCGTCGCCGTCGACCTTCCCCAGTTCGGTGAGTACAAGTCGTTCCTCCTCGATCTCAATCCGCTGATCAAGGAATCGGGGTTCGACGCCGCCGATTTTCAGGAAGCGGCCTGGACCGGCGCACAGGTCGCCGGCAAACAGCTCGGCATTCCCGTCCAGCCACATCCGGAAATCCTCGCCTACCGGAAGGATCTGTTCGCGGAGGCCGGGCTGCAGCCGCCCGAGACTACCGACGACGTGCTGGCCGCAGCGAAGAAGCTCCACAACTCAAAGCCAGGCCTGGCCGGCATCGCCTGGAATGGCGCCCGCGGCACGCCGCTCGGCCAGACGTTCATCCAAGTTATGGGCTCCTTCGGCCAGGCGCCGATCGACCTGCCGAGGAAGGACCACGGCTTCGCGATCGACAATATCCAGCCGCAGAACATGAAGCCGATGATCGACACGCCGGCCGGCCTTGCTACCGCCAAGTATCTGAAGGCACTGATGGACTACTCGCCGCCAGGCATCCTCAACATGGCCTGGGATGAGCGTGTGCGGGTGTTTGCCCAGGGTGGCGCCGCGATGACCTATATCTGGTCCGGCCGTTCGGCGATCTACGAGCTTGACCCGCAGGCGCCGGCGCGTGGCAAGGTCGGCTACGTGGTCCATCCGCACGGCCCGGGGGCCGCGCCGGTTTCCCCGCTGGGTGGCTGGAGTCTGGGGATCCCGACCAACCTCGAGAAGAACCGCATCCCGCTGGCGTGGAAGGTTATCACCTGGCTCACGAGTCCGGAGATGATGAAGGAGTACACCAAGCATGGCGATTGCGTCAGCCCGCGGCACAGCGTCAGTCAGGATCCCGACGTGATCGCGGACTGCCCTGTCGTTCCAGTGGTGGACGCGATGGCGAGCAAGGGCGAACTGGCGGACTGGCAGCGGCCGCCGGTGCCCGAACTGCAGCAGATTGTCGACGTGCTGGGCTCCGTGATGCACGAGATGCTCGCCGGGAAGCGGACGCCGGAGGACGCAGTCAAGGAGTCACAACAGGAGATCGACCGCATCATGCGCAAGGCCGGTTATTATTAAGAGCCGCTGCCAGGCAACTCCATCACGGATGCCGGGTCAACCGCCGATCATTTCCGCCAAAGCTGGCCAAACTGAAAGCCGGACCCGATGAAACTGGCGGTCCAGAGGCGCCGTGCCGCTTGGGTGCTGATCGCTCCCGCGGTCGCCGTGTTGCTCGCGCTCAATCTGTTTCCGATCGTCTATGCGCTCTACATCAGCGTCCATTACTGGACGCTGGCCAGACCCCAACCGCCGCGCCTCGTCGCCCTATCCAATTATGAGGAGCTGTTCTTCGACGAACGGTTTCGAAATGCCGTGCTGGTTTCCCTGAAATTCCTCGCATTGGCCGTCGGCATCGAACTTATGCTCGGCTTCGCCTTGGCCTTCGTTTTCAACGCGCGACAGAAGGCAATTGCGACTCTGCGGAAGCTCACGCTCCTGCCCTCGCTCGCAATGCCACTGGTGGTCGGCTTGGTCTGGTTCTATATGTTCAACGAGAACTTCGGTCTCGTGAACTGGATATGGGTTAAGTTGGGCGGAGAGCGCGTACCATTCCTCACCGAGGGTAGTCTGGCGTTGCTTAGTATTGTCGCGACCGACGTCTGGCAATGGACGCCGTTCGTCATGCTGGTCTTCTTCGCTGCGCTGCAGGCTCTACCCGAGTATGTCTATGAAGCCGCGCGCATCGATGGACTGACCGAACGTCAGATCTTCTTCCGCGTCACGCTTCCCTTGCTTCGGCCAACGATCCTCATTGTCCTGATCATCCGGGCGGTTGATGCGCTCCGCTCGTTGGAACTCGTGTTCATGATGACCAAGGGCGGCCCTGCCGGCGATACGGAAGTGCTACCTTGGTACCTCTATACGACCGGATTTTTGTCTCTCGATCTCGGTTACGCAGCTGCGATGGCGGTGCTGATGCTCGCGCTCGTAACCGCACTGAGCCAACTCTTCGTCAGGCGGCTCGAATCCCAGGAGACGGCGCTATGACCGTCGCGCGAATCCGCAATAAGGCTCCGGTTGAGAGAGCGCGCCAGCCGGCTGGCGCTTGGCCGATTGGTGCTCTACGATATCTCGTCGCTGCTGTCTTTACCGGCTTTTGCCTGTTTCCGTTTTATGTCATTGTGACGACGGCACTAAAGACGGAAACTAATATCTTCGCCTGGCCGCCGGTCTGGGTTTTCAAACCCACTCTTCAGAGCTTCTACAACGCCCTATTCGTCTTCGGCGGGCGCGGCGCGATTTCTTATCTCATCAATAGCATCGTGATTAGCGCGGTCAGCACGTTTCTGGCCGTCGTCCTCGGCGCGATGGCGGCATATGGCCTCGCGCGCTTTTCCTTTGCCGGTAATCGCCAGCTCGCGTTCTGGATCCTCTCAACCCGGTTTGCGCCGCCGGTGGCCTTCGTCGTGCCCATCTACATCATGGTGCAGAGGGCCGGGCTGCTCGACAGCCATATTGCCCTAATTCTGATCTACACTGCGATGAATTTGTCCCTTGTTGTCTGGATCTTGCGAGGCTTCTTTGCCGAAATTCCGATCGAGATCGAAGAGGCTGCCCTTGTGGACGGATATAGCCAACTCCAGATCTTCTGGCGGGTCGCGCTCCCGCTCGTGCGACCGGGGATCGTGAGCATGGCGATCCTCTCGGCAATCTTCAGTTGGAACGAGTTCCTTTACGCCATGGTACTAACGCAGAGCAGGGCAGCGACCCTGCCTGTGTATCTCGCCGGCTTCTCCAACTCGATGGGTCTCGCTTGGGGCGAGTATATGGCGGTCGGGACGATGGCGGTCTTGCCGATCCTGGTCTTCACGTTCGCGCTGCAGAAGCACCTCGTGCGCGGTCTCACCTTCGGGGCAGTGAAGTAGCTATGCCTCGGATCGAGTTTAGTGGCGTGACCAAATCCTATGCTGACGGCACGCAGGCCGTCGCGGATCTGAATCTCGTCGTGGAGGATGGCGAGTTCTTGTGCCTCCTCGGCCCCTCTGGCTGCGGCAAGTCGTCGACCATCCGCGTACTGGCTGGACTCGAGGCGGTATCCGAGGGCATGGTCCTGGCCGACGGCCATCGCATCGATCATCTGCCGCCCCAGGCGCGCGATTGCGCCATGATCTTCGAGAACTATGCGCTCTACCCGCATCTAACGGCCTTTGAGAACATTGCCATGCCCTTGAGGGCGCGCCGGTTACCGGCGCAGGACGTCGAGCGGCGGGTCATGGAGATCGCCCGCATGTTGCGCATCGAGCCGCTGATGGCGCGCCGGCCGAGCCGGCTTTCTGGCGGCGAGAAGCAGCGAGTCGGCGTCGCCCGGGCACTGGTCCGCGAGCCTGCCATGTTCTTGATGGACGAGCCACTCGGCCATCTCGAAGCCTATCTTCGTGTCGAACTGCGGGCCGAGATCAGGCGACTGCAGGAGCGGCTCGTTATAACGACCATCTATGTGACCCACGACCAAGGGGAGGCGGCGGCCGTTGCCGACCGGATCGCAGTCATGAGCGCCGGGCGTCTTCAACAGGTAGGATCCTTTCTGGACCTCCTCGATCGCCCGCTCAACCGCTTTGTGGCGGAGTTCATTGGCGAGCCCCCTATGGTGTTTTTGCCGGTCCACCGTGTGACGGCGGACTCGCTCGCGGTCAAAGACGTACAGATTCGGCTACCTGAGCCACTCGCGGCTGCGCTGCGTGCGACGGATGATTGCAACTTGACGCTCGGTGTACGTCCCAACGATATCTCGATCGTGACGCCAGCTCCTGAGCGTCTGAACGGAGAGGTTGTGCTGGTGCAACCCCAGGGCGGCCACGCCATCGTTGGCGTTGAGACGTCCGCTGGCCCGGCTACCGTCGTGGTCCCGTCTGACGTCCGGCCCGCCGCTGGAACGATCGTCGGTCTTGTCTTTGAGAGCGAAGCACTGCACCTGTTCGACTCGGCCGCCAGATCGCTCCTTCATAGTCGGGGGGAGGGCGGCGGTGGCTGAAGTCCAGCTCAGCGGGGTCTGCAAGCGCTTCGGGCCGATTGAGGCGCTGCGCGGAATAAATCTCATGATACCGGACAGAGCCTACCTGTGTCTGCTCGGCCCTTCCGGCTGTGGCAAGACGACGCTCTTGCGGTGCGTCGCTGGTCTCGAGACGGTAGATGCTGGCGAGATCCGGATCGGCAGCCGGCGTATCGAAGCGCTAGAGCCGTTCGCCCGCAACGTCGGACTGGCGTTTCAGAACTATGCGCTTTATCCGCACCTCGACGTTAAAGGGAATCTGGCTTTCCCGCTACGGGCGCCGCGGTACAAGGCGCAGTTCGATGCCGAGGAGATCGAGCAGCGTGTCAGCTCGGTGGCCGCGTTGCTCCAGATCGAAGCGCTCCTCGACAAGCCGGTCGCCACGCTAAGCGGCGGCCAGAAGCAACGCGTGGCGCTCGGCCGCGCTTTGATCCGGAAACCGACTGTGCTGCTGCTCGACGAGCCGATCACGCATCTCGATGCCCGGTTGCGGTACGAGATGCGGTTCGAGCTCAAGCTACTGCAGCGCCGCGTGGGCACGACCACGATTCATGTCACCCACGACCAACTCGAGGCCCTAGCCCTTGCCGATCTCATAGTGATTATGCGCAACGGGGTTGTCGAGCAGGTTGGAACCCCGGACGATATTTGCGCGCACCCGGAAACGAGTTTTGTAGCCGGCTTCGTCGGCGACCCCCCCATGAGTCTGTTGCGGGTCGAACTCGACCGAGAAGCCGGCGGGCCTTGGCTGCGATTGGGTGCGACGCGACTGCAACCCGATGAACGGCTCGCCCGTATGCTCGATAGCGTCCGCGAACAGCACCTTAAGATCGCCCTGCCGGCAGACGACATATCGCTGAGTCACCAAGGTGAAGCGCAGACCATCCTGGCCACGGTGCAAGCTCACGAATGGGTCGGACGCGAACTCCAGATTGTCGTCGCGGTCGACGGCTCGGCCGTTCGGTTGCGGACGCGTAAACGGTTGGCGGTGCGGATTGGCGATAAACTGGCCATTCGGCTCGACCTCAAGCGCGTGCACATATTCGATCTGAAGACGGGACGCAAGCTCGGATCGAGCGTAAGCGCCTAACCAAGCACCACCTAGGTCCGGAGCGCCTTAACCTCCTCGACGCTGAACGACCGCGGATCCGCGGGTTGCGCACCCGCTCCATTAGAGGGGTAACCAAAACTTGCCAGATTGCCCACGTAGCGGCCGTGCTTCTACAGCCGCAACCCTGATCGTTCCGGAGGCGCTCGTTTTACACAAAGCTATTGAAAAAAACGTTCCGGAAAAACCATCTTACGTAGTCTTTTTCTGCGTCAAAGGCGTAGATGTCGGCTCGCCAGACCTGCTCACCTAACCAGCGAAGGTTCAACCCCGAGAACGATTCGAACGGAATTCTCGCTAGGCCGCCGCGTTGGAGGTGAATAGGGGCTGAACCCCGGCTGAATTTGCGGTCTCCTCTCCCAGCGGTTTGTGCAATTCCGGTTTCAGGGGCTCGGGCGTACGGTCAAAGTTCAACACATAGGTCCCGAACCGGTTGATGTGCTCGGTCTGATATGGGCTGAGGGCCGCGAGAACCTCGTCGCTGACAGCGTGGCCGTGCGCTTCCAGTTGTTGCAGCGCTTTGGTCATGGTCACGACGTTGTAGAATACCAGTAGGTTCGCTATTAAGTGGTTGTATTTGGTGAACTTGGGCTGCTCATCGCGGACATTCTCGGCGATCATGCTGTTGCCGCCGAAGGCGACCCACTGCACGAACCGGTTGAAGCGCTCGCTCTTGGTGGTAGCGGCGTGAACAGCCTGGCGAAGATCGGCGTCTGCCACATACCGCAGCAGAAAAATCGTGCGGACCACCCGGCCTAGTTCCCGGAACGCAAAATAGAGCTTGTTCTTTCGACTGTAGCTGCCAAGCCGACGCAGGATGTCCGAGGGCAAGATCCGCCCCACTCTGGATAGAGACGGCCACCCGCAGCATATCCTGCGAGGCCTGTCCGGTTTCGCGTCGTGGCCCGACAAGGGCCCAAAAAACCGGCTCCAGTTCAGCCAATGCTCCGTGTCCACGAGGGCGTCCAGAATTTCGATGGGCTCCAAGCGCTCCTTCAGCCGCGACTCGAACACTCTGAGGCCCTTAGGATCGGACTTGCCACGCACGGGGCTCAGCGCCGGCTCATCATTCTCGATGCGCAGGTATTCATTCTGAGGAAATCCCTGATCGGTTTTGCGAGCGGCGGTATCCGGTTGCTGCCACCCGTAGCTGGCGACTTCTCGCTCATATTCCTCCCAGGAAACGAGTTGCTGCCGATAATCACGGAACTTGTCACCCGACGGCAAGCACACGAAACCGGACAATTTTAGCACTTTCGTGTCTTCACCCCAAGTAAGCGCAGCATAGGAGGTCTAGATTCGAGAAGCCATACAAGGATGACAATCGGACTCTTTCACGTCGTCGCTCGTCGCTCGAGCTCAACGAGATGGCCGCGCCGCTCAAAAAAGATCAAATCATCTCGGTTTCTGAATCCTCAATACCAGATTACAACTTGCTGAAATCTAATTCGATGCCGGCAGCTGCAATTTCCTTTGCCACATCGTTTTTCGAACTCGCAAAGAATGCGTGCCGGGCTTCCAAAAATCAGTCTTCCGGACGCACTAGAATCTTCATTGCCTTTGCTTGGCGTGCAGCTTGGATCGCGCTCGGCAGTCCGGTGACCGCTATATCGTGCGAAATTAAAGCAGAGAGATTCAAAACGCGGGATTCCAGTACGGCTATTGAGCGAGGAAAAGTATTCCTGCCGACATAGCTGCCGACGATCACTTCTTTCCGAGTGATGTCACATTGAGGGATAACAGGACTGGCACGAGTGTTCATTCCAAACAATGAGATCGTACCGCCTCGAGCCACGATATCCAAACACGTAGCGAATTGGTTTCCGACAGCGTCTACCACCGCGTCTGCGCCCTGGCAGGAAGTTGTTTTCGCGACATAGTCACGCAGACTTGTGTCCTTGGGATTAATAGTTGTCTTAATGCCTGCAATCCGCGCCAAGTCCAAACGTTCGTTCGATATATCAGCCAGAACGACCTCTGCACCCGCCGCATCGAATAACATCGCATGCATCATTCCGGCAGGGCCAGCCCCGATTACAACAGCTACTTCGCTTGGTTGGATACGAATTCGTTCGGTTGAACCAAGAACGCAAGAGAGGATCTCGCCCCAGACTGCTTCCTTCAATGGAACATCATTCCGGATTGGGTGAAGTGCCTTCTGAGGCGCTTTGACAAACCGAGTAAAACCACCATCTAAGAAAATGCCGATTGTGGTCCAGTTTTTACAATGATTGGATTTGCCCTTTCGACAAAATTCGCAGATCCCGCACTTTAGGTTCGGATCGACAATCACGCGGTTTCCTGCATCGAATTCGCGACTGCAGATCCCGTGTTTATAATCCGACCTACAATCTCATGGCCAAGGATTACTCCTTCGGTTGCCGGATGGCCAGGAGGATCATTTAAGATGTGAAGATCTGTGCCACAGACTCCGCAACCTTCGACCTCCAGCAAGACCTCATCTTCGGCCAGCCCGCTCGGCTCCGGCCGGTCCTCTACCTCCAGGACACCTCTACGTTTGAATACTCCAGCTAACATTGTTTACTCCAAATCTTCTTAATTTTTAATAGTTTCTGTGAGGGCCCGTCGAAATACAACCGTGCACTGGCGTCGTAACTAAGTCGCAAATACGCGTGGGTCGACGCGGCGTTGGGGAAGAACTTCGGCATGCACGCATCCCGGCCCCAATATCAGATCGCCGGGGACTCGACGGGCTCCCAGCGGCCCGAGGCGGAACTACGTACGGCGGCTTCGACGAAAGCCAGGCCCTTGACGCCGTCCTCGACTGTGGGAAACGCGCGGTCGACTTGGTCAGGCGACTTGCGGCACACCCTCGCAACCACAGCCTTAGCGATGTCGGAATAGAGGTTCGCGAAAGAGTCAAGATAACCTTCCGGGTGTCCGATCTCCACGCGTGTCACCCGCCTCGCGCTTTCGCTCACGAGCCGATCTTTGCGGCGCGTCACGATCTCCTCAAAGCCGCCTCTGGTGCGATGCACCAAGCGGTTCGGTTCCTCCTGGTTCCATTCGAGGCCACCGGTCTCGCCGAAGATTCGAAAGCTCAAGCCGTGCTCGGCGCCAGCAGCAGCGTTCGTGACCCACATCGAGCCCCGCGCATCGTTCGAGTACCGCAGCAACAAGGAGCCGTAATCGTCGACCTTGCGGCCGGGAACAACATGCCCGACATCCGCACAAAGGCTCGCAAGATCAAGTCCAGTGACATAAGCGCCCAGATGATGGGCGTGGGTCCCGATGTCGATGAGGATCATCGATGCGCCGACGCGAGCTGGATCGAGCCGCCAGCCGGGAGGCACGTCGTCCAAGGCAAGATAGCCCTGGACATATTGGAGATGCACCTGGCGTATTGGGCCAATCACTCCTGCACCGACCATGGCACGTGCCTGACGCACCATCGGATAGCCTGTATAGCAATGCGTGAGGCAGAATTCAGCGCCCGTCGATTTGACCTTGCGTGCGAGGTCTACTGCCGTGACGAGGTCAGTCGTCAGTGGTTTGTCGCAGATGAGGTGGAATCCGGCGTCGAGCGCCGCCGCGCAGATCGCGTAATGACTGTCATTTGGCGTCATCACGGCGATTACGTCAGGGCAGTCACTTCTCCTGGCCTCGTTTTCGATTAGTGCCTGCCAAGATGAATAGGCGCGGTCCTCGGGCACTCCAATGGCGTGTCCCGACTGGCGGGATCGCTCGGGATCGGAAGAGAGCGCCGAGGCAACGATGTCGTAGTAGCCGTCTAGCCGTGCCGCGATGCGATGAACCTCGCCAATCACGGATCCTGGACCACCCCCGATGACGGCGAGCCGAAGGCGGCGTCCAATCGCTTCGATTACCATATTCGAATCTTTCAAGTTAGACACTATCTCGCTCTCAATCGATCAAGCTTCGCTTCCTGCAAGATGCGCAGCCGGTCGAGATAGACGGCATCGGTGTGTGCCGGCACGGACAGATCGATATCCCAAGTGGATCGCGCAACTTGTATTCCGTTAAGGGAAAACTTTCCGTTTCGTGCACGGAGCCCCAATTGCCCGCTCCGGACTGGGATGGTCACTTCTGTGCCGAACCGCCGGAACATCGGCCTTTCACCCGCCATTCCAGCTCGTTCTTCTTGTGCGAGATGAGCCGGATGATGTCTTCGTTCAACTCCGGCGGCGCGGACTCGGTCTCGATGTCCGAGTAGAAGCCGTATTTGTATTCACTTTGGACAAGGCTTGTGATCGTGTCTGTTGAGGTGCTTGTAATATTCTATACTTCCACTTTGATGTCATCGCCTTCGACCACGACTTTGTAACTTGGAACGCCCTTCTGCGCTGGCGGCCCCAGAACAGCGCCGGTTTTCAGGTCGAAATCCGCACCGTGCCACGGACAGGTGACCCTGGTGCCTTGAACGTCGCCTTCCGACAGCGGTCCGCCACGGTGCGTGCAGGTGTCGCCGATGGCATGATAAGTTCCCTCCACATTGAAGAGGGCTATTTTCTGGCCTTCGATTGTGAACGCAGCCGCTTGGCCGGGTGGCACGTCCTTGGTCTTAGCTATCTTGAGAAGTTTTGCCATAATGCTTGAGTCGGTTTGATGGTTCCTGATCGAGCCGGAACCGCTGGGTCGTGTCAGGCGTTACTCATGATGATGCGCGTCGCAAGCCCAGCTGTCCGGCGCATCGCGCGGGTGCTTCTGGCTCGCCCGTTCGCTGCATTGGTTTGGCAGGCAGTTCATTGTCATTTGGTTCGATCACACTTAGCCTTCGCCATTGTTGCCGATGGCTTCGACCGGACATCCTTCCATGGCTTCCTTGCAAAGCGCCTCCTCCTCCGGGGTGGTCGGTTGCTTAAACACATAGGAGTAGCCGCCGTCGTCGCTGCGCGTGAAATTAGCGGGTGCGGTTTCCCGGCACAGGTCGCAGTCAATGCACTGGTCATCGCAGTAAAACTTTCCGGACACGTTTTCCGCGTATTTATTCGCAATGTCGGCCATAGATACTCTTTCGTTTCATGCAGACGGAAATTCGATTAGAGCGCGTTTCGTGACAGCGGGCTGTTCTCGACCCGTGGACTTCTAAAGCTGCACTAATTCAGCCAAGGCTGCTCACGCCTGCGGCCTCACTCCGCAGGGAAACTAATCGACAAGCGTGCTTTATTTCCCCTTCCGCCGAACCACCCATTGTAAGGCGTTTTGACACGCGAGGCAAAACTAGGGCGGGCTTCAGGGCGCCGCCGGCGCAGCGGAGCGAGGCGTTAGGCATTCAGCGTGCCCGGGGAGAACTCAGCATTCTGAATAGCCTTATTAGGCCTTAACGTAGCGAAGGTCGATTTTTCGGCAAAGTGAGGATGCTTTGGATGCTGAATCGACGGGTTTTGGGGGGGTCAGACTCAATGTGGTGCATTGCAGAGGAAGAGATCAAACAGTCTACGATTAAACTGACATCGACAGCTGGAGTGGCGACCATAGGGCTCACGCTGCTTGACCCCCGACCTTTTGACGCTCTCCGTGGAGAGCACTGCTACGAATCGGTGAAGGGAATTTCCAACACCCGAAGCTTGGCTCGCTTTTTATGCTGCCGGGCGTGCTGGAACATGGCCAGGCCATCGCTTACAGGCTGTCCTTCGTGTGTCAAAAAAACGGTCTGAAATGTCAAGGCCATTTGCGTCCTACCAAGACTTCAGCGACGGTCTAGAAGGCGAAAAATCCCTCCTTTTCAGAAGTCTTCGCAGAGCAAGGATCTGAAGGAAAAAAAGAAGTTAAACCCCCCGGAATACCGATGAACAACAGCCTCGATCTGCTTCGACAGAACTATTGCCGACCTGCCACCGTTACTGGCAAAAGAGACCGTTACCTCTTGCCCTTGGAAAAAGAGTGCAATGAGGGAAAAGCCCTCCTGGCACAAGCACCAGTACCACTCCTTCACCTCCAGGAGTTCGATCCGTCCGGCCTTGAACAGACCTACCGAGACGAAGCTACCGGTGCGGAACTACCGGTGTTCGCCGTCTTTAACCTCGAAGGTGACCACCAACTCGCTTTCGAAATCACCACAGAATCCGTTCCCACATCCGCCGACCCCACCAGCCTTCCAGCGCATCTTCCATTTAGGAGAACCCAAGCGTTCGTACAGAAGATCAACGAACGCAGAATTAAGGCCGAACGGGCAATAACCCCCATCTTCGGAATCCTGGGAATAGTCCCTGCATTAGTTTATCTCTTCGCAACCATCACCGTAGTGGGCGGCGCCACGGCAACCCAGATCCTGGTAATATGGATCTTTGGCGCAGGCCTCGCATACATACTAAGCCAGTCCGTGCTCGACCGGCTTTGCCCGTGGAAGAAACTGGCCATCACCGCAGAATTTAACGGTATCCTTCCGAAAGAAGCCCGGGAAAAAGCACGCGCGGTCAAAGACCACTTCGACAACCTCTATCTCATAGTCGACCAGCAAAACCGGTGGAAATGCGCGCTCCTCCCGGATCCAATCCGAAGAGCCTTAGACCCGCTTCTGATCGGCGAGCTGAAGCAAGGCGACCGACACAAATTCTTCTTGATTCACCAATTCGATCTCACTGAAGCAGAGCAATACCTCGCTGACGAATTTGCTACGAAGCCGGCCAGCGCTTTTGGCCATCTCCCAACCGCCGAGATCTGATACGATTTCCGTGGATTTTCGACACGAATGTCAGTGAAAGCGAAGTCTTCGAGCTGAGGCTGATGGATCCAGGCCTCGTCTGCTGGTGCATAGTGCAGTGTACGCGGCGCTACGTTCTGCGACCGCCTGGCGAGACCGGCGGAGAGACGAAGCGGGAGTCATTCCCCAAAGCAACTGTCGGACCCTTGGAACTTCATATAAAGCGGCGATTCATACGACGTCCCGCGGTCAAATCACGATCTGAGCAACACTTTGCCAACCCTTAGCGCAGAAAGACGTAAGGTTTCGTTTTATAGGTCAGAAACGCATCGCATCACGATATTAATACTTGACGAAATGAAACGCCAGAGCCTTGTTTCGCATCACGTCTTGAAGTTTTCGGATTATAATCAGTACTCCCCTGATGCACTTGGAGAACGTGTCTCGGTTTAGCCGGCGGGCAGGTCAAATCGTTCTGCTCCCGGATCCAACGCGCCCGATCCTCGATCTCGGCTAATTCAAGCGAAAGGTGCCATTCGCGTTCGGGATAGCGCGTTTGGTACTGAGCTACGCGAATGCGCAGTTTTTCCAAAAAGAGACGGGGAAAGCGATCCTGGTAAGCCTCAACACGACATCCTTTTTAAAGACCAGCCTGAGCCCTTTTCAAGAGTCTATTGTTTTGCAACGTACGTGTGTTGATTAAAGTATCCAATGACAAAAAGAATCAATCTGGAAGGTCAAGAGTTCGGGCGCTTAACCGTGCTACGCGCCAACCAAAAACGGCAAGCTTGGAAGAACTACGGCGGCCGCGGCATCATCGTCTGCGAGCGATGGCGGCACAACTATGCGGCGTTCTTGGTCGACATGGGACGCAAACCTTCACCCGAACTCACTCTTGAACGCAAGGACAACGACGGGCCTTACTCGCCGAGTAATTGCCGATTGGGCCACGCGCAAGGAGCAAAACCGCCACACACGGTTAAATCGCATCGTGACCGTTGATGGCCAAACTGCGCCAATTTCCGAACTTTGTGAAAGGTTCGGCCTTAATAAAAGGCGAATCTGGCGTCTGATTCATCGACGCAAAATGACCCCAAAAGAGGCATTCGTTTACGCACGCCAATGAAACCCTACCATTGCCCGAATTGCGGGATCGAGATCTCACTTGGATCAGCACTACGTGCCCGCCGAAAAAAGCCTCTAACCAAAGCACAAGCGCGTAAGATGGGCATTGAATCTGCCAAGCGTAGAGCCGCGAAACGCGCAACGAGCCTTAGCATCGGCTCTTACCCTTAGCGCGCAACATCCGGGATTTTCAAGCCCCTCGAATCGGCCGCGGACAGATCTCGGCCAATGACAGGTCACTGCTCAAGCAGATGCGGCAGCGATACCCGCTGGAACGGGCCTAGGAACGCTTTTTCGATGCTCCATTTGCTAGACTTTGCTGCTAGTTGCTCTGCTCGTGACATCGCATTACAAAAGAAATATCGTTTGGTGTTATGCCTGAAGATACTCTAATCAATTTTGAGCACAGAGTTAGCAATCTCGAAGGCGAGTCACTGAGGGACGGCAAAGACGCTAACCCGTTTGTTAGTCGTTCGTTGTTAGGCATAATCTAGATGGAATTGGTATCGCGAAGTTAGTATTTAGTTCTCATTGTTAGTAATAGTGTCATTTGTTTATTTTTGAGGGCAGCAATCTTGTAACCTGCTGCCTTCTCTTTTTGGCAGTAGTTGGTTCGTTGTTGGATACTCCCTTAGAACGAAACAGCCAGTGAGCACGCTGTGTGTTCGTCTACTACTGACTATTTCTAACTCGGTGTGTGTTTAGTTCTCTTGCCTAGCTCTCTTAGGTAGCTAGGTTGTCTGGCTACATCACAGTATGTTGTGTAAATTAACCGCGTGTCTTTCCCTTAAGCTTATGTATCGGCTTACTGGTCCTGCTTCAACAACTTCACCTAGCACTTCGCGATTGGAAGAGCTGAAGGTATGCGCGATATTCTGTAATGAGTAGTTAGCCAGAAGTGCTCAAAGTTCATATCGTCTAGTCACCGCCAGTGTTGCCGAGTTAGCTCTATAGCCTGCAAATGCATGCAGCAAAGCGTTACAGAATCATCGTAAAAGAATGCGGCTACAGGACTGCCGCAAAGGCTGCAGGACTCATCTAATATTTCGAAAGATAGGAGCATTGTTACTCAGACGAAACCAGCCGTTATTGTCCCGCTTCGTCATGCGCTGCTACATCACTTAGTGCCTTATCCGCAAACGCTTTGCATTGGTCCGTAATTGCACTAACGTTATTTGGTGTATACCTGTCCATATCATGGATTTTCTTGCTCAAAAGACCTGTTAATGCTGCAGTGTATGCGTTAGTCCTAACTGTCAGTCTTTCTTTGTGCGCCATCATAGACGCCAGTCTATCACAAATTCTTATTACTCGCCACGTCTAGAATGCTAGTTCTCAACTGTCCCGTATTGTTAGCTGTTTGTTGTTTCTACTTTTAGCAGTCGTAGCCATTGCAACATTGCAACACGTCCGGTTTACGGAACAAGAGGAATCTCTTGACTCGTATCTTCGAGGTCTTTCAGCGCAACATTCTCGCTAACGCCTTGCCGAAAAAAGCTGCAGTGTATTTCGCTTGAATTGCATGTAAGGCGTTCGAAATTCTGACAAGAAAATTAAGCATCCCTTCGCTGGAAGGAGCTGATATGAATATCAAAAACGGGAAGTTTGGTTCTGGCGTACCCGACGTCAATTGGGGATTGAACGAGGGAATAGGTGATCGAGTGTTCACGCAACATATTGACTTCGGAGAGGATCTTCCAGAGGCTCCGGCGGTCGTTCTAGGCATTACTGAGCTTGAAAGTACTTTTGACCCTGTCCGGGTGGCTGTCGAGGCGAAGAACGTTAACGTTCGGGGCTTCGACGCGGAAATCAGAACCTGGTCTGACACTCACGTCTTGTCGTGTAGCGGATACTGGATAGCATCGACTTCGTGACGCCGCTTAGAAGCGAAGATCGATTGTTCGAAGTCGGCGTTACGCGACCGTAGGCGACAATAGGTCACAGAAAGTGTTGCGGGTGCCACGCGATCTGTCCGGTGACACCTATGAAAGAGGCGTGGACTTTTTCACGCGAGCTGGATCGTGAAGCCATTGCTTGCCACGGAAAAGGCGAAGGTGTCGTTTGGGAGAAAGCACCGCTTAATAACGAGACATTACTCGGACAATGCAACGCCACGTTTAAGGCGCTGTAGGTTGTGCTCCGGTCGGGTGTCGGAGACCATCGCGCTCTGGGAACCTCGCATGCGTCGAAGATAATGCTCATGATTCCAGATACTTTCCAGGTCTTTCAGTAGCTCCTGGGACGAGGAAATTTCTGGGGCAAAGAAAATTCATACAAGGCTACGCAACTGTTTGAAAATGAGTGGATTAGGACTCATATTAGGCTTTGTATCAGAGGGAGGTGAGAGATATGACGACCTCAAAACGCGTCGCACGCGAAGCACAGAAACAGCCTGAGAAACCGGCGACACCCGAAAAAGTCGGAGGAACCG